>Ga0210043_1000712_pt1 | contig 34263 bp, 27 predicted proteins | sample CryGeymet201501t_FD_183990 | JGI IMG/M metagenome (GOLD analysis project Ga0210043, IMG submission 183990) | Groundwater microbial communities from Crystal Geyser aquifers in Utah, USA - Crystal Geyser metaG 2015-01t (SPAdes) (version 2) | ecosystem: Environmental > Aquatic > Deep subsurface >... | reverse complement strand
CAGTAATCTGATTTGCAGTACCAGTAACAGAAGTAACACCAAGTCCACTTAAATCTGTCCAAGTAGCAAGACCAACCGCATCTGAGGTCAATACTTTATTAGCTCCTGGAGTACCCCCCGTTATCTTTACCTGTCCTGCTACTTCAAGCTTTGCTCCAGGCCCCGTCGTCCCGATACCGACGTTGCCTTCTATTGTCATTGCCCCAGAACTTCTAAATACATACTTTCCACTATCTGCCGTCTCACCAAAATATAAATCTGATGTAGCGGTTCCCCTGTTAATAACACCCGCAACATTACCTGCGCCAGTGCCCTTGAAATATATTCTTCCGAATGCTGAGCTAGCATCCCCGATATCTATATTTCCTCCAACTACAGCAAGTTTCGCCCCCGGTCCCGTCGTCCCGATACCGACGTTGCCGGTACCATTCGGCATGATGGCAAGGTGTTGGTTGGTGCTCGTAGTTATGTCAGTTGTGACGCCAGAAAAGGTGAGAGTACCAGTAGTGGTGCCACCGATAAAGTTGATGCCACCATTTACATCGAGTTTGTTGGCAGGAGCAGTCGTCCCGATGCCGACGTTGCCGTTCTGTCCTTCGATACTTATAGCGGCTTGACCCTGTAGACCTCCTGCATCCCACATCTTTATATCTAGACGAGTGTCCGCTGGTCCTAATGTAGATGCATTAAGTTGGAAATCCGTGTAATACAACTGATCCCACCCTCGTAAGCGTAGTGCAGGGGCAGCACCAGGATTATTTACCTCAAGTTTTTGTCCAGGTCCCGTCGTCCCGATGCCGACGTTGCCGCTTCCTACAATTCTCATCAGTTCCGTTGAGCCAGTCATAAATCGGAGGAAATCCGTACTCCACCCTGGTGTTTTAAAAGTAAACTCGTGTCCCCCGCTTGCGGCGAAATTAGATTGTGCAAATGTCAAAACCTTGCTTGTACTTGTTATATCTACGAAGTCACCAACATCTGTCCCGCCGATTCTTGCGTTACCAGCAACATGTAATAAAGCCCCCGGCGCCGTCGTCCCGATGCCGACGTTGCCGCCACCTGAATTGAGTACCAGATTTCCATAACCACCTGCTCCTGAAACATAAGAACTTATCGCGGAGTAGGTATTCCCAGTTGCCGCACCCATTGATAAGACTAATCCAGAGCCAGTTGTCCCGAAAGCCCAATCTGAAGTGGAAAATAATGCACTTTGGTCTATTGAAACTCCTGTTATGACACTCAGTTTTCCGTATGGTGCCGTCGTCCCGATGCCGACGTTGCCGTTTATTGCTAATCTCGCCGTTCCCGGTGTATCGTAGCCAATTGCAGCGTTACCAGTTGATGCCCAAGTTTGTAGCCATCCTGTATTCCATGAGTAAAGACCCATAACAGAATTGGCACGAGTATCGCTGGTGGTCGGACCAAAATAAAATCCTTGTACACTATCGGTAGTGCCAAAAGTGATAGCCGGTCTTGCATCTCCTCCCGCCAACGTACCAACTAACCCTGTGTTCCAAAGATTCATCCAACTTTGGCTAGCGATTTGACCGCGTGTATCTAATTTTGCTACTGGTCCCGTCGTCCCGATGCCGACGTTATCAGAACTAGTAGTGAGTCGTACTACCGTGCCATCATCTGTCCAACCACCAGCTACTGTGATGGCAGGGAGATCTCCTACCTGAATAGCAGAAGAAACAAAGTTTGTTCCATTCCCCCTCAGATAATTACCCGAAGTTGCAGCTCCAGCTACTTTATATCCTGTTGCCACATTTAATGTCCCAGTAAAGTCAGCCGCCGAAGAAATGGTTTGGGTGTTGATAGTGCTGGATGTGGTTAGGGTAGTTACGCCACTGATTGCTCCACCACTGGTAACATCAAATGCAGAAGAATCAACTGAAAATGCTCCTGCTCCTGAGAACGCGATCGTACCGGTTGAAGCAAAACCAGTAAATCCGGAACCAACTCCTGCTGCAGTAATATCCCAGACACTGGAATCAATGGTGACATTCTCACCACCATCACCTAGAGTAACGATGCCATTAGCGTCCAGTGTCCCGTTGGCAGTGAGTGTTCCGGTAGCAGTCAGGCCAGAAGTAGCCGTAATCAATCCCGAGATAGTTGGCGTGGCTGTCCAGGCAGTTCCTGTCACGGTTAAGTTTCCACCCAAAGAAGTTAAGTTACTCCCTGAAACAGTGAAAGTATTATCTAAAGTAGTTGCTCCATGTAAGGTTAAGGCTCCGGGAGTAGTGACTGATCCAATGATGTTTGTAGAGGATGCACCCGCACCCATGGTATTAGCTGAAGAAGCACCAGTGCCAATAGTAGTAGAGCCACTTGAAGACAACGTAGTAAACGCTCCCGTATTGGGTGTAGTAGAACCAATCGTTCCCGGAGCTATCCAGGTAGCACCAACCAGTGAAGAGGCATTGATCGTCCCACTCCCGGAGTAGGTGAGTGACGCTCCCGTCCCAACAACCATGGCTGCCACCGTATTTGTTCCACTCGTTATTCCAGAGAAAGCCATGGAAGAGGCAGGTACTCCTGAGATTGCAGTACAAGTGATAGCTCCCGTACTATCAATGCCAGTAATTGTCGTTGTTGCAGAGCACCCTCCATCAAAGAAATTAGAGGCATCATTATCGAAGAGATTAGTGAGCTCAATATTTCCATTTACTTCCAGTTCATTGGAAGGAGTGGTTGTCCCAATCCCCACATACCCCGCTGCCACAATAAGCCCATAGTTCGCAGTGGTAGCTCCACTAGCAGAGAAGTACCCAGCAATATTGGTACCAGAAGTAACATTGGTATTGGTCACCGCAGAGTACAGACCGTATGCAGTATGGGCCAGTTGGGCGTTTGCACCAGTTCTTGAAAGGTTTAATACCTTAGAAACTCCTGAAGCTCCACCAGCAGTAGAGGTAGAAGACAGATCTAGTACATTTCCGGTAGTGAGTGAATTGGCAGCAATTGCGCCTGCATTACCTGTGGTGGTTGGAGCAGTTACGGCCAGAGTGCCATTGGTAACACTTAAATCACCATTGGTATCTACCGTCAGACCTGCAACAGTAGAGGCAGCGTTACTATCGAAGCCGTTGGTCATGGTCGCTAGACCAGTCAGCGTAGAAGTAGAGTCGACTGTAAGAGTCCCGTTGGTCTGGATATTTCCTGTGCTTGCGATGGTTGCTCCGGTAGAACCATAGCCACCGCCAATGTCGGTGCTGCCGAGGATTGCGTTGTTCGTCACAGTCAGGCCATTGCCAGCCGCAGCAGCAGTTACCGCGTCAGAGAAGCTAAAGCCAGCACTGGCTCCATTGGTATCAAAAGTAACCGCTCCTGCAGACGAAATAGCAGTGGTGAAGTAGTTGGTAGTATTGTCGTAGCCAATCCTCAATTGGGGAGAGGTGGTGGAGATAACGGCGAGAGGGTTTACTGGTGCCGTCGTCCCGATGCCGACGTTGCCCGCAAATAAACCAGCCGTAGTAGTATTGCCAGGTTCTACATAGTAGCTACTAGAATCTATATCTATAAACCGTCTACCGTAAGTATATCCAGCACTGGCACCAGAACCAATTACCTGAAAGTCTGCGCTGGCTGTGGCAGTACCGCCTACAACCAAATCAACAATACCAGCAAAGGCATCTCTGGGATGAAATACATTGGCAGTATTGGCCCAGAGTCCGCTGCCAGTTAGTGTATTGGGATCTGTCCAGGTATTTGCGCCACCTGCACTTGAGGTCAATAAGTACCCAGTAGTACCAGCATCTCCAGTTACTCTGATAGCATCAGTTAGGTTGAGCTCGCCCGCGACGTCAAGTTTGTAACTAGAAGGAGTGGTCCCGATGCCGACATTCCCAGTGATGTAGGTATTGTGCGCGACAATGTCATTGCCAACGAAATTGTGGGTGTTTTCGACCTCGATGTCGTAGGTTTGTTCTTGAGCAAGAGTTTGGATAGATACAACGTGCTCGAAGCCATCGATCGTGGCGATCATCATGCCGGGGCGGAGTTGTGCCACTTTCTGCCACTTTGTTGACAGCATCTCGACAGGTTGATATACTGTCGATTGTTGACCGAGTGGACTGCGAATCGCAAAGCTTTTGTCTTTGGGTGTAACAGCTCCTTTAGACTCACCGTAGTCCTCGGTCTCTTTTTGTGCCCCTTGAGCAGTTATGAAGAGGTCACCTGCAATATATGACTCCTGTTGTTGCTTGCTTGGTTTTTTGACTAGATAGGGATGATTGGCGGTTGTTCTGATTTTTTTGCCATGCGAAGTCATAAGCTCAAAAACTTGTTGTGTCCCCATATCCATCAAACCCTTAACTTTCGAGGCGATAAACTTTCCGGTCGTTTCCTCGAGAGTCAGAACCTCATCATTTGGTTGAATTTGGTCAATACGGACCAGTTCGTAGTACTCACACGTGTCGCAGGTCGCAGCGTGACCACACTTTTTGCACGGTGGATCATTTTTGGACAGGTTCTTTTTAGTACGTTTCTTTTTGCGTTTGCGACGGAGTCTCGTGTCTCCTGTCACACAGTGACCGACAACGTGGAGGGCCCCGGCCGTTGGGTTGGTGGTGCCAACACCTAGATTGCCTGCAGCGTTTACCACACTCAAAGCTGTTCCTATGCTATTTTGCCACTCTTGGATATTGGCAGTGCCAGTTGGCCCGCCCCTGACTACGAGTGCAGTTCCGCCTGCGTAGGTGGCAGACAGGGTAGCGCTGGGGGCTGCAAAGTAGCCTGTAGTCGTGAGGTTTGAATTGACTATAGTCTGGCCAGTGCCATCGGGTGATAGGTTTATATCACCATTACTGCCCGAGCTGGTCTTGAGGATCATACTTTGGGCGTCGATGGTAAACGTACCGCTGGTAGAGCGGATCTTTGGCGAGACTTCCCCGAGGACGACCTCGCCGCCTTCATTGAGGATGAGAATGGTGTTGGCGGTGGCAGCCTCGGTGGCAGAGACGGGGATGCCTTGGACGGTCTCAGAGTTGAGCGCGTAGGCGACCGTGCGGATTTGTTGGCGAGGGGTGAGGGTTTCTGCCTCGACGGCGACCTCGAGCCAAATGTTGCTGTTTTCGGTGAACACGTCTGAGCTAATCTCGGCGCCGCAACCTGTGACGGGATCACCGAGGCCAGTGGCAAAAATACCGTCTTGGTCTGGGTCGACGCTACAAGTACCGGAGTCCCAGAGGAGTGAGCCGCCTGTGATGGCATCGTAGAGTTTGAATTGAAAGTCACTTGCCGTCACGATTGGGTTTTGGGCGGTGTCTGTCAGTCGTCCCTGGAATGAGAGTACGCGACTCGGTCGGACTGGAGTCGCAGGAAACGCTTGCGAAGTTGGTGCGTCGCGGAAGAACTGGGCGTAGGCGAAGTAGCTGCCGCCGAGTACAAAGAGCAAAAAGGTGGCGAGGTTGATGTAGGGAAGGATTTTCGCAAACGTTTTCTTTTGCACTGTTTCGCTAATGTTTCGCCAGCCTGCCTCGAGACGAGCACGGTAGTCTTGGTGGGCGCGGGCTGAGTTTGGTTGTTGCACTGTCGAGGCGTGCTGTTTGAGAGGGAGGTTCCAGTGCTTGCTTGGGGTGGAGGGGGGTTTGTGCTCTGGTTTTGTCTCTGATTTTTTTGATTCCGTCTCGAGCACTTGCTCGAGTTCTGCCTGGAGTGAGCCGAGCTCTTTACTTACCCGTATGTCTGGATCATTCGCTTCAAGCCACTGAGAGAATTGGGTAATGCTGCTGAGTTTGCGCCTGATACTTGAAATCTTGAGGCCATGCAGCTGTTCACCGATGAGGAACTCGAGGACTTTGGGTTTTGTCATGACCTCATGGAGTTCATTTTTCGCATGAAAAGTAAAGAATTGTCCGATGTCACTGCGATAATTCCGGATCGTTGCTGGTGAGCAGCCGCTCTCCTGCAGTGCGAAGAGATATTTGTGTAGCACTGTGCTTGTCTGGAACGGAGGGAAGTGTTCGACAAATTGCATCACAAGGGTATCTGCAGGGGTGATCGTCGTATTTTTGGGACGAGCTTTTGTGAGTGACTTGGATATTTCCTCGAGATTCCAGCTTGAGAGGTCCTTTTTTCGCTCTAAAACACCCATCAGTGTCACTACAGCCGCTTCGGCATCGCGATCACTCACGGATCGCAGTGCCAAGAATGTGGAAAAAGCTTGCAGAATACTGGAGAGGTGGAGATTGCGGGCAGGCATCTTGTGTGTTTACTGTTTTGTTCTTACTACCAGATTCATTAGACAAATTATTTGGTGCTGTACCAGTGTAGAAAAAAGCAAGGTTTCGGGCAAGAGACACATTCTTGAGAAGATTTGCCAAGCTTACAATAGAGGTGCTACTTGGGGAAACGAATGCCTAGTATGTTTCGGGCTTTCATATAGTTTCACTGTGATCAAAAGATGTCAAAATAGCATCACTCGATAGGACTTGAGGCAGAGCGCCATGGGTTATTGAGTACTTATCCCCAACATTTGTCACTGTGATTTAACATTTTTTATGTGTAGTATGTGAACTAATATTAAAGTTATGTCAATAAAAGCAGCAACCTACCAGAGTAAAACGAGGATTTTTCTAGACAAATTATTGCTTCCAACCCTAGTTTTTGCTGTTTCGGGTAGCTCGAGTGTCAATATCTTTTTGCATGACACTATTTGCACTATAAATATTACCGCAAATACTAAAAGTAAGCCTAGTTCAAAAATACTGGAGCTGTGAAATGGCGATAAAAACCCAAAGCCAACGGCTACTATTATTACTATTTCCAGGCGATACCAGAGAGACATCATTTGTTTCCTTTGCGAGTGCCCAATCTTTGTTCCCGCAACTCACCCCCGCTGGTTTCCGCTCCCTTGTTTCGCATCTTCAGGCGAAAGGTTTGCTGCACCACGAGCGAGTGGGCACGCGTTCTCAGTTGTACCTGTCTGAGCTGGGCAAAACGACGCTTTTCTCTCTCTTTCCTGCCATTGATCCAGCACGCTTGAAATGGACCGGAAGTTGGGCCTGTCTTGTCTTTCAGGTCGCACCAAAGAGTGATAAGCAGTTTCGATACCTGAGAAGAGCGCTGGTAGAGATCCGCGCGGTACAGCTCACCAGGGGTGTGTATCTGTACCCAGGCAAGTTCCCTCCCAGCTTTATCGAGCAGTGTCATCGACTCTACACAGGCTCCATAAGCATCTTCACCGTCGGCACCTTACAATTTGGCTCTTTCCGTCCGATAGTAATCGAAAAAGGGGAAATGAAAACACTACAGGAACTCTACTCTGGTATTAGCAGTGAGCTAACGAGCTTGCTAGGTCATCTGAGTGACACTGCATTGCTGACTGATCAACAAAAAGAACGATTTGATTCACTCTTTGATCGGTTGCTTTCGGTGCTGAGGACAGACGATGGCCTCGGAAGTTATTTTTTTCCAGAGGAGACCTGGGGGGAACAGGTACTCCAAAAATTTAGAGCTATAGTTTTATTATAAGTTATTATTCACGTCTCGGTCACTCTAGGGGTATTTTCCTTGTGAAATTATTGCGAGATTGTTGCCAAAAGGGTAGTTTCTACACTATTTGGGTGTCTCAAATCCTCAGTACAGCGACTAATTTCTTTCGGGTATGTCATTTTTGCATAAAACGTACCTAAAGGAAAGCATAGTAAGTACTAGTAATATGCAATTCCCCTGATTTGCGTTAATATCTACCAGGTTTGCGTTAATATTTCTGTAAATCTGCGGTAATAATAATTTTTGATTTTTGTTTGCTTGAAAATACCGAAGAAAACAAAAGCGTGGTGAAAAAACAGAAAGAAAACACGAAAAGAGGGTTAGACAAGTGTCGTCAGTGACGAGTACTGTCGCTCGTGTTGTACGAGCGTAAGCAGTACTGGTTCATTGCGTGGTGTGTTGTGCAGTACAGCGATGCCACTGGCATTTGCTTGGCTGAGGCTGCGTACTTTTGGTTCGTCGGGCAGTTGTGCCCGGACTATTGTATTCAGCTGTGGTGTTTGTTCTGGATCGCCAACTACTAGCTCAATCTTTGTATCCCGCCATTTTCGGTTGCCGTAGGCGAGGAGATAGATGATTGCAGCCAGTAGGTTATAAACACTGGGAATGAGCACTGCAACGCCCATAACACAGACAAACACGAACAGGTTGCGGGCAGGAAGGAGGAGCAAAGCGTTTCCACCTGGTGAGGCGCCTGCTTCGTTTGCATCCATGGGTAGGAACAGCGATGGAGCGCCTGTCTCCGTTGTTTGCTCAAATGCCTGCCCGCGGTAGAAGTTATTCCAGAGGAAACCTTGCGGGGCAGGAGTAAGAGTCGGGAAACTGAAGTTATCTGAGAGCGCTGAGGCCTGGAAGACTCCCTTCGGAAGTTCATGGTACCCATAGAGTCCTTCTTTGTCAGTGAGTTTGGTAAGACTGTAGGGTAAGCCACTCGAGGTATTACCCTGGAAGATTATCGTAGCAAATGGCACTGGCTCTTGGCTACGTACCTCAAAAACGATGCCATGTGCAGGACCTTTTGGTAAGAGGCCGATAACTTTTAAAACCTCTAGAATCAGGTGCAGAGAAAGCTGGCGTCCAAATCGAGCTAGGAGAATGGTGATTTTCGTCAGGGGAATACTACTGATGAGTATGAGGCCTATAACTGAGAGCAGTAGTTTGAATAGGTTGCGGCTTGGTTGCTGAAAAATTATGGGCAGCGTTTCGCTCGCTGTCTGGAGCGAGCTCGGAAGCTTTTGATCTAGAGGTGAGTAGGTAATTTTTTCAATAATCTGAGTTGGCTGGAATAGAGGTTCGAGAATTGTGGGTGGATTTATGTTGATAGGTTCCAACAATCCTGGTATTGAGATGGTCAATGGCGCGATGATGAGTGGGAGGTCGATCAGGGTAGAAATGTGTCCAACCTGGTCGATGATAGTAAAATCGAGATAGATAGTTTCTCCTCTGGGTAGGTCAAAAAGTTGTATGTCCCAAGTACCGCTCGCACTGATGGCAAACGTATGTGTCTCAATCTCGCCAGAAGGTAGGCGGACAGTCATGACTACACTGGAATTTGCTTCACCTGTTCCTACCAAGATAGGATTGCGTGTGGGGATCTCGATAGGATCCACTGGAATGGTTGAGACATCTTGGGCAGAGATACTAGTGGTTTTGTCTACAATCTTGGTGACCACAAATGCGGGTGCAACAGTATCGACGGTAAACGTCCAGGTAGCAGACTCAGAATTGTTTATCAGGACGTCATAGGCTTTAATTTTCCAGGTGTGAACACCGTCAGCCAAGGTGATTGAGTGAATCAAACCATATATTTGGTCTAGCGCAACATAGTCAAGCACGTACTCACTGGTGGTTTGGCTAGTGATAGGAATATTGTCCTGAAACAACTCACCGTCGATAAAGAGTTGATACTTGGCTACACCGATGTTGTCGGTCGTGTAGTACCAGCGAAATTGGGGACGACCGGTAGTAATACTATGACCATTCTCTGGCGAAATGAGGATGGGGATGGCAGGTGAAATATGATCTGCTACGAAAGCCGTGACAGTAACGGGGCGGATTTTTGGTTCTGCGAGTGTTTCGTCGGGAAGTAAGCCATTTGCCTGAGCAAATACGACTCCAGTCCAAATAAAAAGATTTGAAAGAACAACTAAGAGAGGGTGGATGCTCCGCACAGCAGTTATCCTTGCAGATCTCGCACTTGAGTCTCAAGTTCTTGAATGCGCGCAGATTGATCGGTTTTGCGGTGAATAATGTGTCTTCGAATTGACATACCAGCGATGATCAAAATACCGAGTAGCGCAATGATTGCGATGACAAGCTTAACAGGGAGGAGCCAGAAACTAGTGCGTGCTATGACGACTGCCCCATGGTCACCAAAACTCATGGTTAGTTTAGCTGTGTAGGGTCCGGTACCCCAGATTTGGTCCCATTCTCCAGAGAACGAACGACTTTCGTAGGGAAAGACATTTTTTGTATCAGGTTGAATAGTAGCTATCTTTTTGCCAAACAAGTTGTAGATATCAATGTTCATCTGTGGGCGAATGTGCACGTCAGATTCATTCTCGATCACAAAGCTAAAGGGTACTGGGCCAAACTCCATAAAGTCGGCAAAGCTAAAGTCGCGAATAAATGCTGCTTCATTGATCGGACCTTCTACAATGACATAGAGGAGGGTGCCGACGCGTTGGTTTATTCCAGAACCAGTACCAGCCGTATCATCAAGACCACCAGTATTTGGTTGGTGGACGATCATGGCATAGTGGCCACCGGGAAGTGCATCTGCTGGGACATCGATGACAACCGAGACGAAACCACTTTCATTTGGTTGGAGAGTTTGCTGACTTGGGACAACGGTGAGCCAAGAGGCAAGACTCCAGCGATTGCTGTTTGCGACCTGAGTCTCGAGTGGCACTGGGGTAGTGCCATCTTCTTCGACTATGAAGTCGACGGCCGAGGAACGAATGGTTATCACTTGATTTGAGGAATTACGCGCTCGCACTTTAATTTGGGTTTTCTCGCCTGGTTTTACTTTCAACGTATTGTCTTCGCCTAGTCGAGGGGGAATAGCAGTAACAGAGAGGCTGTCTGTAGTTTGCTCTTGCGCTCTGATTGGTGCAGCCAAAAAGCTTACAGTTGCAGCTACTAGAGCAACGAAAAGAACTTTGGTGAATCTGGGTAGGGTAGGTATCATATGTTTAATTTTCTAAAAATTAGCCGTTGCCGTATAGGTAATATAATTTTCGTAGTTGCCTGCAGCCTGAGAAGTAGAGATAACAGCTCTGTAACAGATATAAAGATTATGGTTGTCTGCCACGTCGGCAGCAGAGAAGATTTGTGTGGCAGCATCTGGTACCTCTGCATCGGCAAATTGGCGGAAACAATCGCCTGTGCCATCACAAGCATCAGCACTACTGTCGTACTCAAACACTGGGGTTAAGCCACTTGTGTTGACATCATCCAATGAATAACCAAAGCCTTTGACCGTAGTTGCGCTCCATTCGTCTCCAGCGGAGTGGAGCATTGCGCCAGTATCACCAATAGAATCAACGATACAATCACTGCTGGCGGGAATTGCTCCAGTACAGGTCACATTATTTCTGGAAAGTTGGTCGTTCTCGGTAGCAGTCACTGCATAACCATCTGCAGCATTAGTTGAAACTGTAAGCGCCTGAGCAGCATTGGTGAAGCCACTAATAAGCAGTTCGCCAAATGGAACCGCGGTAGCACTAGTGCCGACGCTCGTACTGGTGCCGCAGGTGGAGACACCACTAGCAACACCGCTCACCTCAAAGGTAATCAACGGAGCAACAGATGCCGTTACGCGTACTGCTTCGAGCACGCCGATAGAGACTGTGGTTTCATCAACAAGAGCGGTGCTGACGTTTAGGTGGCGAATGATTGGTCTGTAGGTGTCAGCTGTGCCAGCAATGTGGTTAATTTTTGGAGCAGGGTTGATTACATTGTTGATAGTCATCGTAGAAAAGGCAGTGCCTACCGCCCCAGTGCCAGAATAGGCACAGATATATGAATGGTATTTGCGACTATCGATAGTAACGGCTGATGCCGTTGCGACCCCAGCAACAAAATCATAAACGGTATCAGCATTTGTTGGACAGGTAACAGTTGGAACGCTCGTGCCAAAATCAAAATAGCCTTGGTCTGGGATGCCATCGGCATTTACACTGGCCGCGTCAGCAGGTATGAGTACCTGGAAAATACCACTGGCTACGGCGGTTTGGGTTGTAAAGCCCAAAGTTAAAGTAGAAGATTGACTGGCAATAACGTCATCGCCAGCTTCGGTGTCGCCACTGGCCAAAGCAGCAGTAGTGGTGAACGAATATGCATTTTCGGCAGAAATACTGGCAACTGTGTAGTCATTGAGGACACCAGCACTACCAATTTTAATAACATCTCCTTGCTGTAGTTGGGCGGAGTTGGTCGATGGATATGCGTCTACTGTGTTATTTAGTGTTACCTGGGACGACCCAACAGTATTGCCTGCACCCAAGGCGCCTTTAAACGAAAGACGAGAGTTTGAAAGTGTAACCGATACATTGGTTAAATTAGCCGAGTAGCTTTGCTTGGCAAAACGGCCAGCTGCAGCAATAGCAAGAAAAACAACACTAAAAACCAGTACAGGGCGCACCTGTTTTAATTGCATACTGAATAAGCGTATCACAATTTTTTTCCTCTTGTAATACTTTGAGCTAACTTTGTATACAGTACATACGTTATACCGCCCAAGCCAGCTGCAACCAGGAGTGAAAAAGGGAGTGCAAAGATAAGAATTTGCTCGGTACTATTGTCAATTTGGACCTCCAGTTTATATGGTCCGAGCAAAAATGGTGCTTTATAGACAAATAATCTCGGCTGCAGCTCTGTGGTATAACTTCTCAGCTCTCTCGTGCTAAAGCCAAGCACGCTGTCAGGATAAATCGGGAAATCCGCAATCTGTTTGCCCTGCCAGTTGTACAGAGTTGCACTGCCAGAGGCAATTGCCGCTGCGTAGGCTTCATTTTTTATCACTGGCGCGAACGTGATGTTGCTAAAACTGTCAACAAATCGAGGTGCACCCAAGGTAGACAGCGTCAGTTTTTTGGTTGCTTCAGACTCATCGCTTACCAAAACAACGAGGTTGCTGACGACAGAGCCAGTGACAGGACTTGCATCGAGTTCTGTTTGATCCGATCCAGGTTTATGGGCGCTGAAGAGTATAGATAGTGGATACTCTTTGTTTTTTGCGCCTGGTGGAACAGTAAACGAGAGAGTAAGTTGCGCTTTGCCATGAGGTGCGAGCGTGATCGGCTGGTAGAGCGCATCGGTCAAGTTGAGGTAGGCAAACTCTGTTTTCCCGAGCAAAATAGGGATGCCTGTTTTGCCATCGGTGACAAAGTCGAGCACCTTTGGAGATACCTCGAGTGTTTCAGTACCAGAGTTCTCGAGGCTGATGGTATGACTTGCTTTATTGCCAGGGAGAATTTTTAGATACGACTGTGCAGGCGAGACTACGAGTGTAAAGCCAACTTCTTGTGCCGAGGCTGCAGTTTTTGCAACGAAGAAGAGAGAGACGAGTGTTGTTATTATGATGCATTTTTTCATACTAATATCCTGGTACAGCGACATATACAGTGGCTGTTTCATAGCGACCAGCTGCCTGGCTCGCGGTGCTCAAGCCTGCCTTATAGGTGACGACTACAGTCTCATCTTCTACAATATCACTCGAGCTCATGATAGATTGCATGGTTTCTGCTGTCGAGTTATCAGCAAACTGACGAAAGTGATCGGTAGTCAGAAAGTCACTTGCCGCATCTGCGCCCGTTGCATTGAAGCCAAACCCACCAACATTTACATTGGTCCAGAGGCCCGCGGCTGCTTCTGTGCAGCTCCCACTATCACAAATTGTGTCGGCAACGGTATGAGAACCATCTTGATGTGTCAGCGGTTTGGTTTCGTAGGTGTATACAGCGTATCCGCCAGCACCCCGAGTAGTAATGCTTAGAGTCAAGTCGTCGGTGTTGTGTGCGCCGGTGGTGAGTTCTCCCAGATCTATCGTTAGCTTGGATATTGAAAATGAGAATTGATCAATTTGGTAAATGTACTGAAAGCCCCCTCCGATAAAGTAGCTCGACACGCCATACTCGCCATATGGTCCTGCGCCAGTTTGTCCAACTGTATCAGTTACCTTGTATGAAGCGCTAGATTTTTCTCCGGCGGTGACATTGAAGTTGCCAAATTGGATAACGTAGGAGTCGGACTCGAGGCGTTCTGCCAAGACTGGCGCGAGTGCGAGCTGATAGCTGCCCCAAGCAGTTGCCCAAGCGATTCCCCAAAGTACGGCAGACTTGAGTTGCAAACTACTCCTTTCGCAGTAGTTTTTCTATTTCGGAGTTGATGAGCGAAAGTTGCGTCGAGAGCTCTCTGGTAGTGGCGCTGTTGGCGATGAGCTCGGTGAGCGTCTGTATGCGTGGCTGTAGAAAAGAGGTCAAAAATTGTTCGAGTGATTGCTTGTTGGCTTCAATTCGCACAAGATTGTCCGCTTCATCGGCAATAATTGCTTTTGAAGTACTTGCTTCGTCGTACTGCGCCTTGGCAAATAGAAAGATAAAAAGGAGCATCGGCAACGAGAGAAGCGTTTGCAAAGAAGTAACGACGATTGAGTTATCCAGGCCAAAGTGGAAGAGTGCGACTGCGATAGTAGTAAAGATAGCGGTAGCTGGTCGAGTGGCGAGAACGAGAAAAAATAGATGTACATATGACAGGAAGAAAAATGGCGAAGCAAGATTGCCTGTTGCACCGATCAAGAGTAAGAAAGCAAAGGTGAGGAGCGTTATCTCGAGTGTGGCGTGTTCTGGCACGATGTGCCAGAGTTTCGCTCTACTCATTCGTTTACTGATGAAAAAGACCGCAATAGTCAGGGCAAAAATCTGCAGTGAGTATGGTCTTAGTAGATCAATGCTCAACCAGAGATACGCGAGTGTTATTGCAGCGAATAGTGCGAGCGTGTGTTTCCAATTGGGCATACTTCCATTGTAGATACTTATCGTGGAGTCCTCAAGCTGTGATATACTCAAACCTCGAGATGCAGACAAAAATATACGATCATACTTCCATCGAAGAGCGCTGGCAGAAGACCTGGGAAGAGCGCAAATTGTTCCAGAATATGGCCGCGACAGTTGCGCCAGGAGACGATTGGCTGTATCTGCTTTTTGCCTTTGCCTATCCATCCGGCCAAGGTCTACACGTCGGTCACGTCGAGAGTAAAACGGCGCTCGATATTTTGGCTCGCTTTAACCGCATGCATGGCAAGAAAGTGTTTTTCCCTGTTGGCTGGGATGCGTTTGGATTGCCAGCAGAGAATTATGCGATCAAAACTGGTGTACATCCTGCCGAGACAACTCGCAACGCTATACATACTTTCCGTAGACAGATCAAGCGTGTTGGTATTTCCTATGACTGGGAAGCCGAGATAGCAACTTCTCACCCAGGGTATTATAAATGGACACAGTGGTTATTTCTTGAGTTATACAAAAAAGGTTTGGCGTATCAGGGCGATGGCATGGTCAATTGGTGTCCGTCTTGCCAGACTGTCTTGGCCAATGAGCAAGTGGTCAACGGCGCCTGCGAGCGTTGTGAGACTGAGGTTATCCAAAAGAAGATGAAGCAGTGGTTTTTCAAAATCACTGACTACAAAGATGAGTTAATTAGCGGTTTAGATCAAGTCGACTGGCCAGAGGCAACCAAGCAGCAGCAGCTGCATTGGATTGGAAAGAGTGAGGGGCATGAGGTTGTTTGGGAGGTTGTTGATGGAGCTGGAATACCGAATGGTAAGAGTATTAAAACATTTACTACTCGACTGGACACTATTTTTGGAGTGACATTTATTGCTTTGTCAGTAAAACATGACCTTGTTGGAGAAATTCGCCCCTTAGGAAAGGAAGCGCAAAAATATGTATCAGAAGCCGTTATTCAGTCTGAGAGTGAGGCAAAAAGAAGTGGTAGTAAAAATGGTATTGATACCGGTACCAAAGTGAAGCACCCAATTACTGGTGAATTAATTCCGGTTTGGATTGCTGACTTTGTCATAGGTTCATATGGAACAGGTGCTGTCATGGGTGTACCAGGTCACGACGGACGAGATAATGAATTCGCAAAGATTCATACTATTAAAATCGAAAGAGCAATTGAAGGAAATCAGGAAAACAGCAGCGACTTATATGAGGGTAAGGGAGTACTCACTACTGATTTTCCAAATTTTGGTGGACTGACTAGTGAACAAGCTATTGAGAAGATTGAGGCAGAACCTACATATTCAGGTGTAATTACAAAAACGACGCAATACAAACTCCGCGATTGGCTGATCTCCCGCCAGCGTTATTGGGGTACACCGATTCCAATTGTGTATGATCCAGAGGGCAATCCACATCAAGTCAAAGAAGAGCACTTACCGTGGACGTTGCCGACCGATGTTGACTTTAAACCAACTGGTGAATCGCCGCTAACCTCGAGTAAAGAGTTTCATGCCAGAGTTGAAAAATTGTATGGCAAGGGCTGGCGCCCCGAGTACGACACCATGGATACATTTATTGACTCGAGTTGGTACTACCTGCGCTATGGTTCTGCCCGAGACGAGACACAGTTCGCCGACCCAGAGCAACTCAAGGCGTTGCTGCCAGTCGATTTTTACATGATTGGTCCGGAGCATATTGTGCTCCACCTTTTGTACTCTCGTTTTTTTACCAAGTTTTTGCGTGATCAAGGGTACCTCAAGTTTGACGAGCCATTTACCAAGATGCGCCATCAGGGAATGATTATGGGCCCCGACGGCAAGAAAATGAGCAAGAGTAAGGGGAATGTCATTAATCCAGACGAAATCATCGAGAAATTTGGTGCAGACACGCTCAGAGTTTATGAGATGTTTATGGGTCCGATAGAATCTGACAAACCATGGGATATTAGTGCAGTTGCAGGCGTGTATAGATTTTTGCAGCGGACACAGACGGCTCTTTTATCTCAAGTTGGAGAGGCAGCGACACCAGATCATCCGGAGTTCTTGGCTGTGCGACGCAAGTTGCACCAGACCATTGCCAAAGTTTCCAGTCATATACCTGCGCTCAAGTTTAATACTGCTATTGCGGCTCTCATGGAGTGTCTCAACTTGTTTGAACGAGCAAATCGAGCTGAGAAGTTCGTGTTGCCAGATGGAGAAGTGAGAGCTTGGACGCAACTGATTGCGCCATTTGCCCCATTTTTAGCCGAAGAACTCTATCAAATTGCAGTTGGTACGACTGGAGATGAATTTATCTCCGTGCACCAGAGCGTTTGGCCAGAGGCAGACGCAGAACTCTCTGCAGAGACAGCCTTTGAGATTCCTATTCAAATTGATGGCAAGGTGCGCGCGCGTCTCCAGATAGCAGCAGATCAGGCAGAAGATGAAGCGTTTGTTGTCGCGCAAGCACAGGCCAATGCAGTGGTCCGGCGTTGGTTGGCAGGCAAAAAACCAGCAATTCGCTATATTCCAGGCAAGATAGTCAGTTTTTCTACTCAAGCATAGCTTCGCACTACACTTGGCGTCATTTTTCACCGTTACGATTTCGATATGTTTGAATTATATGAACCGCTGCTCGTTGGCGCACGCCAGGTTTGGAGTGTTTTTTCTTCGCGTTGGTGGTTATTTACTTTAGTTCTAGGAGTTTTTTTGAGTGGTTGGAGTGTCTGGCAGGGGCAGATTTCGCCAGCTCAAGTGCAGGCCGAGCCACAAGATTTGGCTCCGCTTACTATTGTTGAACCAGATGACCAGATAGTTGTCGATGTTTCTGGCGCAGTTGTACAGCCTGGCATGTACCAGCTCGATAAGGGTGCGCGAATTGGTCAAGCAATTACCCGAGCAGGAGGTTATAGGCTAGGGGTGGATGATCGGTCTGTGGCTCAGGAGATTAACTTAGCGAAAAAACTTCAAGACGAAGACAAAATTTATATACCATTTGAGAGCGACGCAATTATTACAGTGGCAAAGGCCCAGTTGGATGGCGCTGCTAGTAGTAGCGTGTCACTCAACTCAGCGACACAGGCGGAGCTAGAGACACTTGCTGGCATTGGCGAGGTGCGAGCAAAGGATATTATTGCGGGTCGACCTTACAGTCAATTGAGCGATTTGGTGGAGCAGAAAATTCTTTCAAACACGGTTTTTGAGCAGCTCCAGGATCAGATTTCCCTATAAGACTAGAAATACTATCAACCTATCATTTTCGTATCAAAAATGGGAAAAAAAATACGTCGAAAAATTGTTTCATTACTTATCCTTTTGATTTTAATCTATATAGTAATATTTAATGCTTTTTTGCATGAATTACATATAACCCAAAAGAGGATGTTTCCAGGGGTAACAAGTAAGATCCTACGACCCGTAGTATGTTTCGCATCTACCAGGTTAGAGCAAAATGAGATCTTCCGCTCATATTACACTCTATTTACTAGTACAAAAAACATCATTTTTTCCTTTGCTACTCGAGGAAAATCTCTCATTAGCAGTGCAACTGACATATTTGATAGTCGGTATTTTTTGCTAAATGTGACTCTGAATCAATCTTTTTTATCATTCTCAGCCTGGCTGAGTTCGCATAAGTGTTGGTTTCTCTGTCGAGTAGGGTGGTGGGAACAGCGTCAGAAAATAGTGATCGCACAGCAACGATCTCTGTTGGGCGACCAGGTTGGGAGCCTGGTTGCAGCTGTCGCATTGGGGTCGACAGAGTCACTTCCCAGAGAGTTGCGCGACTTATTTGCTGATCTTGGGTTACAACACCTCCTTGCCCCGTCTGGTTACCATCTGGGGATCTTTTTGGTGGTTCTGAACATCTTTTTACCAACTGAATTTCCTCGAGTTGTGCGTAGTTTTCTACTCATTTTTGCCAGCGGATACCTGATTCTTCTGACAGGATTTCGGCCATCACTTATGAGAGCATGGATCATGTGGCTGCTGGCTGTACTTGGGGTGACATTCTTTCGTCGTTCTCAGCCTGCAGTGCTTCGTCTTGGGGTAACTGTTGTACTATTTGCTCTGCTTTGGCCGAGTGGCCTCGAGTCATTATCGTTTCAACTCTCGGTCTCGGCTACGCTCGGAATACTGCTGTTTGGACCGCTGTTCTTGTCAAAAAATAACTTCTTTTTACAAACAGAGTTGGGAAATGTCGGAGAAAAACGAGGTACGATGGCTCGGTGGCGATCTGTTTTCCTCGAGTATGCCAAAGGAACTGTTATTATAGGTTGTATAGCCCAAGTCTCAGTTGCGCCACTTATTTTGAGCGAATTTGGCTCGTTACAGTTGTTCTCACCAATTGCAACTGTTCTGTTAGCCTGGTTTATACCAGCACTGTTGTTTTTTGGTCTGGTGATCATGCTTTTTTCTCCGGTTCTTGGTTTGGCACCAGGTCTCAGCGTGAGCATCTTTATGCCAGTTCGCCTGGCGTTGTCGAGTATTTGGCAGGTTGAACTGCAGGTTTTGAGCTGGACAGAGTCGGTATTGCCTGCGCCATTAGCCTGGAAAAATGTTCCAGACTGGTTCTATTTAGCCTGGTGGGGTAGTCTACTTCTACTGCGTTTGCTTTATTCGGTCGCTACAGAGCAACGACGCAAGCGCAAGAGGATGTTGGTATGAAAGCAGTTCGTATTTTTTTGTTGATCCTTTTTCTCATGGTCATTTCATATTTGTTACTAGAATTGAACAAGCAAGCCAAGGCTGGACCAGAAATACTTAGTTTGACCATGTGTGATGTGGGACAGGGCGATGCAATCTTGATCCAGTGGCAATCTACCCAGGTTCTTGTTGATGCTGGCAGGGGTGAAAAAGTTCTGAACTGTCTCTGGTCAGAGCTGCCTTTTTTTGACAAATCGCTTGAGCTTGTGGTTGCAACTCACCCAGACGCAGATCACATAGGCGGACTACCACTCGTATTTGACCAGTTCTCGATACAGACGCTTCTGCTGCCCCCAGTGACAAGAGAAACGCCCGATTTTGTGGCGTTGAGAGATTCTGTCTCGAGAGAGACAGAGCTTATAGGTCGTATACAAATCGCAAGGAGTGGACAAACGATCAAACTTTCCGATGAAATTACACTCACGATTCTTGCTCCTTTGGCTCAATCTGACAGGAAATCAATCAGTTTTGAGAGTTCGACCGAAACAGTATTATCGGCTGCACAAGGCTTTTTTCCAGCTGCAGAAGGAACAAGTAATGATTGGTCTATCGTTCTATTATTGCAATTTAAGCAGTTTTCTGCGCTCTTGACCGCAGACGCCGAGTCAAGGTTGGAATTAGCACTCATCCAGGCGGGATTAGTTGGAGATGTCGATGTCCTAAAAGTAGGGCACCATGGGTCTAAATCGAGTACGTCGGATGACTTTTTGCGTGCAATTACACCCGAAACTGCACTCATCAGTGTTGGGGAAAATAACCCGTATGGGCATCCAACGGACGAAGTGCTCGGTAAATTGCGGTCGCGGGGGGTCCAAATTTTTCGCAGCGACCAATTGGGGACCGTGACGATTGAAAGTGACGGGCAGCAGTATTGGATTGCGCAGTGATAATTTTCTAAAATTCATTTTTGCAAACATTTGCAAAAAAATCTTGCGCCATTTGGTGTTCGGCAATTTATTTTCAGTTGCTGCGCAACAATACGTATTGCAAAACAGACTGCACTATTTTTCTGCTCTGAGTGAGTTGGCAGGAGTGCTGTGACTCTCAACAATTTTTTTGTTACTTTTTAAAATAATAAATATTTTGATCATTTTGAGTATATTTATTTAGTCTATAAATGCTATTATTATGAACAATGTAAAAAATGATAAGAGTAATAATAGTACTCTTTTATCTTCGTCTTTTGTTCGCTAAACAATCTTTTGCTATTTAGTACCAATGGGTTAGAATACAGCTCTATGTTGCAGCAGCAAACAGCAAGTCAGCAAATAGCAGAACTTCTTTTTTCTGTTGCCACAAAAACACTGGGCAAGGTATCGGGCAGACCAACTTTGGTTCTGACTCCCAGTCATGTGGCAGACGATCTTGCGAGCAATTGGCCGTTGGCATTATTTCCGCAACTCAGCGAAGACGACAAAACTCGCTTGTCATTGCGCTCACCTTTGGATCTCGCCCAGCTTATTGCAACTCAACTAGAAGAAACAAGTGAGTTTTCCTCACTGCTGCAACAGGTTTCTGCCGCCGCCCCCGGGTTTCTCAACTTCATGCTGACGACGGAAGCGTTGCAAAAGCACATCGCACAATTTGCCGATGACAGAGTAGAGTTGGTGCCGCAGAGTGCGGCAGACCAGCGCATTTTGGTAGAGTACGCAGACCCAAATCCGTTTAAGGAGTTCCACATCGGGCACTTATTCAATATCACCGTTGGCGAGACGATTTCTCGCCTCCTAGAGGCTACCGGCGCAGATGTTGTGCATGTTTGTTACCAAGGAGATGTTGGTATGCATGTGGCTAAAAGTTTGTGGGGTATGCGCCAGTTATTCGCTACAGAAGACATGGATCTAGAGAGCTTGGGCAAGTTGCCGCTCACAGAACGCATCAGGTTTCTCGGTCGCTCATATGCTGCTGGGGCCGCTGCGTATGAAGACGAGCCAGCTGCAAAAGTAGCTATGCAGGATATCAATTTGTTGGCATTTTTGGCTAGTCAAAAGAGACTAGAAGCAGAAGAGGGCATCACGCCGAAGGTTGATTATGCCAAAGGCAAGCAGTTTGATCCAGCCGTTTTGGCAGAGATTACAGCGCTCTACACAACGGGAAGAGCATGGAGTTTGCAGTATTTCGACACCATATACGAGCGATTGGGTACAAAATTTTCAGAGCATTTCTTTGAAAGTCAGTCAGCTGAGTACGGGTATTCGATCGTGACTGATCATGTTGCCGATGGCATTTTCACCGAGAGTAAAGGCGCGATCGTCTTTTTGGGCGAGGAAGAGGGGTTGCATAATCGGGTGTTTATTAATTCCTTGGGCCTACCAACCTATGAATCAAAAGACTTGGGTTTGCCACTTCTCAAACAAGATCGATTGGGCGAGTATGACCGTTCGATAATTGTTACTGCCAATGAGATCGATGAGTACTTCAAGGTGGTGTTGAAGGCCTTGAGCAAGATCTATCCCAAGCTTGCAGCCAAAACGAAACACCTCTCTCATGGCGTCATCCGCTTGCCCGAGGGCAAGATGTCGAGTCGAACCGGAAATATCTTGACAGGGACTTGGTTGCTCGATGAATCGCAACAGCGCATCTTACATATCTTGTCAGAAACGCAGCCCGACATGGCGGACGTAGAGAAAAAAACATTGGCAGATAAAGTAGCAATTTCGGCGGTGAAATATGCGCTCTTAAAGTCAAATCTAGGCAGCAATATAGCGTTTAGTTTTGAAGAATCACTCAGCTTCACCGGCAACTCTGGACCGTATTTGGAATATACCTACGTGCGCTGCAACAGCATTTTGCAGAAGGCTGCCAAAGTAAGCGAAAATGGATCTATTGCGAAACATATTGATACATTACTGAGTATTAAAGAACACTCTGATAACGAATTAAACTCAACAGAACGAGATGTATTGCTGTACCTTTACTCATATTCTGATGTAGTTGAGTCGGCAGCCAAAGAATACGCTCCGCATCAACTTTGTACGTATTTATTTGGGCTCGCGCAGCGCTTTAGTCGTTTTTATGAAGCCTGTCCGATTATCTCAAAAACTGACACAACATTCACTCCACTGCAGCAACGTCGTTTACTGCTCGTGGCTGCAGTCGCCCGTGTTTTGCGTGACGGTATGACGCTCCTTGGTATGCCAGTTGTAGAGCAGATGTAGCCAAGCTAGAGTCACTGCGATACAATGCCGATCGTGTCACATCCGCAAGCTTCCCTCAAAAATTTTGGAAAAATCTCTGTCTTGCGCGTCCCAATGCCAGCGGTTGAGTCGGTTACAGCGCTCATTTTGGCCAACACAGGATCTCGATATGAAGGCAAATTAGAGCAGGGGATTGCCCACTTCTTTGAGCACATGGTGTTCAAGGGAACCAAGAGTTATCCATCTGCCCAAGAGCTTTCGAGTGCAATCGATACGCTGGGCGCAGACTTCAACGCGTTCACCAGCAAGGAATACACCGGTTACTACATCAAGGCAGCCAGTCGTCACTTGCCAGTCGCCCTGACCGCCCTTTCCGAAATGCTCCTGAGTCCATTGCTCAAAGAGGAAGATATCGAGCGCGAAAAAGGAGTGATCATCGAAGAAATGAATATGTATCACGATACGCCAATGCAGTACGTGAGCACCCTGTTTGATCGCCTCGTATTTTCCGACGCAGGCTTGGGCCACGACATCCTCGGCACCAAGGAAGTGATCCGCGCGATGACGAGATCGCAGTTTGTCTCATTCTTGAACCGTTGGTACGGGCAGGGAAATTTACTACTCGTGCTCGCTGGAGATGCCACAGCGCTTTCAGACCCTAAGCTGGAAAAGCAAATAGCCAGCTTATTTGCCGACAAAGCCGCAGATCGCGTTGCCGACAAACAAGATCTCTCCGTATATTTAAACGAACAAAAACTCCAACCCGATCGCCTCCATGTCGAAAATCGCAAAACAGAGCAAGCACACCTTATTTTGGGCTGGCCAGGATTCGAGCGAACACACAAAGACAAACATATTTTAAATGTACTCACGACGATCATGGGTGGCTCGATGAGTTCTCGACTCTTTAGTGAAGTGCGCGAGAAACGCGGATTGTGCTACTACGTCCGTGCAGATGTCGATTACTACCACGATGTCGGTATAGTCGGCGCATCAGCTGGTGTTGATCCGGGTAGAGTAGAAGAAGCGCTTGAGGTCATCCTGACAGAGTTTAAAGATCTTTCGAGTGGCAAGAAACCAGTGACCGAGGAAGAGCTCTCTCGAGCCAAAGAGCATTTGCTCGGCACGATGACACTCAGTCTCGAGGACAGTCGTTCAGTCGCGCAGTTTTATGGCATGCGACAGTTGTTGCTCGATGAGATTGAGACGCCACAGGAAGTACAAGAAAAAATTCAGTCAGTCACACTCGAGCAAGTGAATGGCTTGGCAAAAACACTCTACCAACCCGGCGAGCAACGCTTGGCACTGATTGGGCCGTTTCCAGACAAAACTGTTTTTGAGCGATTTCTTTCCTAATTAATTGTTTACAATAAATAGGCAATATTGTATACTTTCTGTAAATGACTATTGATCAGTTACGCCACGCCATCCCTTCTGCAGTTTTTTCTGATATACAGGTACGTCGTTTATTTCCTGATGATCCAGCGAGCTTAGTCCGCACACAATTATATCGTTGGACTGCACAGGATAAATTGGTACGAATAAAGCGGGGATTATATCATTTTGTAGAACGACCAATCGAGGAATTGAGTCTGGGAACATTGCTCTATTCGCCGTCGTATATTAGTCTCGAGACCGCACTCAATATATATGGAATTTTGCCAGATGTGCCGCAGCAGATAACAAGTGTTACCCCGACTACAACGCGCAATTTCAAGACAAAGTATGGCGTGTACTCATATACTAAAATACAACAAAAGCTTTTTTTTGGATTTAGTACTGAAACAAGCGGATCAACACTGTATCAGCTAGCACATCCAGAGAAGGCGATTCTTGATTATATCTACTTGCGAAAGATAAGAAGTTTTGCGGAAGCACGCATGGATCTTTCAGAAAATATGCTCAAAAGTCGAAGGTTTAAAAGCTACTTGCAGCAATTTCCAGGTTGGGTGGTACGTATTTGTAAGGAGTAAACATGAACAATATTGTAGCGAATTTCCCACAAATCTTAGAGTTTGCCAAGCAGCTACACCTCCCAATAGAAAAAAAGCGCGGCATCATTCGGGAATATCTGCAGGCAAAATTCATTCATGATTTATACGGTTTGCCCCAGCTTAAAAAACTTAGTTTTGTCGGAGGTACGAGCTTGCGATTGTTGCGAAACCTTCCTCGGTTCTCTGAGGATTTGGATTTTGATAATCTTGGTTTGGAGCTAGTGATACTAGAGGAACAATTTCAAACTGTGCTTGAGAGGTGGAGGAGAGAAAGTATCGTCGTTGAGTGGCTTGTAAATAAAACTGAATCAGGAACTTACTTTGAAATTCGCTTACCAGAGTTATTGTATGAACTGAAAATAACCACCAATAAGAAAGAAAAATTACGAATCAAGCTTGATCAGGCCGTGCAGTGGTGTGGCCACAAAACAGAAGTAGTGCTGCTAAATAGATTCGGATTTATTGAGCATGTTGTAACCAATACACTTGATCAGATGCTTGTTCAAAAACTTACAGCGTACGTTCGCAGAGCAGAGACACAACCAAGAGATTTATACGATGTTGTGTGGTTGTATGCACAGGGCGCACATTTAGACGAGCAATTTATGTTTGCCAATAGTGTGACGACGTTGCGGGAAGACGCGATGGCAAAGTATTTGGTTGAACAGATACCAGCAGCTTTTGCACGCCGATTACAGCCATTCTTATTTGAGCAAACAACGGTGAAAAAACTCGCGTTATTCGGCAGCGTACTTGAGAAATTGTGATACACTAACAATATCTTTAAGAAAGGGTTTATATGCAAAATTCTAGAACCGCTGTACTCGTCAAGCCAGATGGGTTGCAACGCAGTTTGATCGGTGAAATCATTAGTCGTTTTGAACGTAAAGGTCTCAAGCTCGTTGGCCTCAAAATGGTGAGCATGACCGACGCGATGTTGTCAGAGTGGTACGTCGAACACAAGGAAAAGAGTTTCTTTGGTGATCTGAAAGAATTTATGGGATCGATGCCCATTGTGGCGATGGTCTGGGAAGGTGTCGATGTGGTCCCGGTGGTGCGCAAGCTTGTTGGCACGACCCTCGGCCGTGAAGCAGAAGCCGGTTCGATTCGTGGTGATTTCGGTATGAGCCAACAATACAACCTGATCCACGCTTCCTCAAATCCAGAGGATGCCAAACGAGAAATTGATATTGTCTTCAATATCGACGAGTTGTTTGAGTATTCTGGTGCGATGGAGTGTGTTATTTATGCAGAAGAAGAACTAGGTAAGTAGCCTCAATCCATATTTTCCTAACTCTTTTTGCAAGGTTTGATCAAGTGTAAAAATATTGTTTATTCCATGTAATTTTGCTTGGGCGATTAGGCTGCAATCGGTGGCAGATAGTTTTGGTTTGGCTTGTTCAGTAAAAATCCGATACGTTTCTTGCTCAAGCTCTTCGTCGAGTTTCTCGATTATATAATTACTGCCGGGAGCAGTGAGGAGTTGATATGCTTTTTTTGCCAAAGAAACGTTTTTGCTACGTAGAAGAACAACCGTGCAAATTTCAGACACAATCAGAGGATTAAGAAAAAATCGCACATGCTCTGACTCAAGCTTTTTAAGTTTCTGTACCACTTTGTTTCTGGAAGAGTCTTGTTTGTTTACCAGGCTTATGACGATATTTGCGTCGATGATTATATTGTTAAATGTCATAGGCGATCTCATCGTCAGATTTTCCAGAGTTTTCTTGGGGAAAGGCCTGAGCAATCAGAGCAAAGTCGCTTAAGCGGTTTCGCTGTTTAAGCAGGGCAAGTTCTTTGTCTAAGGCTTGACGAACAAGTTTGGAGATAGTGGTTTGTTGTTCTTTCGCAGTAGCTTTGAGCAGTTCGTATTGTGTCGGCGATACTTTGACGGGGAGTAGTTTATTGAACATATATACATATTACTAAACTTGTATATACATGTCAACTTGTGCCCTCAGCGGGAATTGAACCCACATCTGAAATTTCGGAAACTCCTGTTCTATCCGTTGAACTATGAGAGCGATCTATTCTGGATTGTAGCATTTTGTCTGTTTGCGGTTTGTCATAATTTGCTATAGTAAATCAGTAATCTCCAAGCTTGCCCGCGAAAGGATGCCCAAGTGAAAGCTGAACAAGATCAAAGCCAAGCTGATGGATTAAATTTGATAGAACAACTTATTATGGACTCATTTACCAGATTAGATGGTGAAAAGGGTTTGCCACTTTTACTTTACAGTCTACTCTCTGGAGAAATAAATTTACCTAAACCAGATTCTTTGCAAGAATCTCAGCTTGAGGAACTAGAAAACGCAGAAGCCGCACGGAAAATTTTGGCAAAATTACCACAAGAATTGCTGTTAAAGAAAGAGACAATTGAGCTTATAGATTCAGTCTTTTCAGAAATTGAGACAGCATTAGTAAAAGCAAGGAAGATGTTACAGTCGCTCCCAGAAAATTTATGGTCAGAGCAACCGTTGGAAGCTCCAGATTTTACGCCAAGACAGCGAGCTGGCGAAGGTGTTCAAAATATTTCAGGAAGACAAACTGCAATCGAGTATCTTCCGAAAAAAATTAATCAGATCGAGATGTGGTCATTTTTGACAGTAGTTAGAGCTATGTTTAAAAATGAAACACAGGTTGCTTTGTTGTTAAAACAAATACACAGCGTACTTGATCTTATGAGCAGCCGTCATTTTGCTGACAACAGATCTAATTTTCAAACGTTATTTGAAGATATCGCCAAGATTATGGATTTTGATAGTTTGACACCTCTGTCTTTCCAGAATTTAGTAACTTTTTTGGATGAGCTAATTCGTTATAACGAGCACATTGATGAAATTATTCCTGATGGAACTGAGCTAGATTTATTACGGCGGCTAGCCACTCTTGTACATACAAAAAATTTACAACTGCAGACTAGCGGAAAAACGCTCAGCCTATCTTCAGCTGGACTGTTACCACACCAAGTTGTTATGTTATTTGCAGATACACTGAAAAGTGAATTGGTGCCCCCACCGGGAATTGAACCTGGATTTAGCGCTTAGGAGGCACTTGTTCTATCCGTTGAACTATGGGAGCTCATGGTAATTATACCTCTGTCGGAGTGACTGGACTCGAACCAGCGACCTCTGCGTCCCGAACGCAGCACTCTAGCCATCTGAGCTACACTCCGTTTTTTACTACTCCAACTCTACCGCATAGAGATTAGCAGGTGCAGAAGGACTAAAGCTGGTCAAAATGATTAGACGTTTGCCATCTGGCCACGGATAGACGAAGTTAGCCGAAAGTGGGCCAGAGTAGACCGTGGTGGGATTGGTTGTGTCATAGCTGACGACTCGGACTTCGGTATCTGTGGTGTAGAGCAAGTGGGAGGAATCGGGGAACCATTGGTATGAATTACCAAACAGAGGAGAGTGGTAGCGGGCAAACTTGTGCGCAGTCTCGGCTGAGGTTGTGGCTTGCAGAGTATGAAAGGCGCTCGGACTGGCCTCGAGTGTTCTTGGGGTGTTAGAAAAGACGTCATCAGCGAGCAGTTGCTTGCTGAGCTCCAATGATTCGACAGCGACAGTTGCAACCTGGAAGTTAGTATCTTCTTCTCGATCATATATGTAGATGCCACCAGGTACCAAGGTGCGTGTCTCTGACTGAGTGCTTCTGGCTGGAATGGCTGGCACAAGAATACTTGGCAGCTCAAGATCTGCGGTGGCGGTATACATCAGTCGTTTTTTGTCTGGAGAGAGATATGCGTTCTGCGCACTTTGGGTGGCGATGGCAACGATTTCTTTTGGAAATTCTTTCATAAACTGTCGTTCTCGCAGGTACATTTCTTCTTCCCACTCTGCGAGTAATTGCTTGCGGCGAAAACTGACGTCGGACAGGCTAGCGAGTTCATTTTTGCGGTCAGCTTGGAGGAGTAATTCTCGATTTGGTGTGGTGAGTAAAATCTCGCTACTATCTGGAGACCAAGTAGCCTGGGCATGTTCAAGATCAAGACCAGAGGTATCTGCCAAGATTTGTCGCGGCCCTTTCTGTAATGGAAATGGCGAGCTAGTCAGGTCGAGGACATACAAACCATTTTTTTGTTCCGCAGACATCGAGGCGGTGAAGTATAGAATCTTCAGTCCGTCTGGCGAAGGCAAGAGGTGTTCTGCACCGGTGAAGGTAAGGGTTGAGAGACTGGGGGCGATTGGGAAAAGCAGCGCATCGGTTTGTGTAACCAGCTCTGAGCTAATCTGCAATTGTTTACTCCAAGGTTGATAGCCATCTTTCAAAATTTCGACATTGTAGGTATCTGGCTCGAGATAGAGCGTGTCGTCGGTGGCGCTGACCAGTCTACCGTTTATTTTGACTTGTGCCCCAGTAGGAAATGAGTTTGCCGAAAGAAGTCCGGTGTTTGCGCGAAAGCCTGCATTGGTCACGCGAAAGTTGCCTTTGGCGTATTGAATGGCGACGATAGCTCCCAGTAAGATAACGACACCAGAGAGCGCAGTATAAAAGACGCGTTTATTGACCGATTGAACCATTCGAGTATTATAGCAACAAGAAGCCATGCAGATCACACCCATTTTTCGTCCCCTCCGTCTCGGTCTCGATTGCGGGGCGCACCGCACCAGATTGGTTACCCCAGCGCGAGGGATTATTCTCGACGAATCGAGTGTATTGGCGGTGGATGTGCGGTCAAATCAGGTGTTGGCAACGGGCAGGGAAGCAGAGAAAATGGCAGGTAGAGTGGGCGAAGATATCGCGATTTATTGGCCAGTTGCCAGCGGCGAGGTGGTCGATGAGGCGCTCGAGCGAGCACTACTGCAGATGTTTTTTCGGCAAGCACATGTGCGCTGGCTTTTCCCCAGTCCAGCTATGATGGTCACGACAGCGGTAGGAATTTCGCCAGCAGCACGCCAATCTTGGATCGATGTGCTGTATACACTTGGAGCAGGAGCGGTGCACACGATCGCCGAACCTTTGGCTGCAAGTATTGGCGCTGGCGTACCAATTGCAGACGCCTCGGGAAGTTTTTTGGTCCAAATGGGATTTGATCGTACCGAAGCGGTGGTGGTTTCGCTCGGTAGCATTGTGCAGTCTGTTTCGTTACCAATCGGTGGCAAGACACTACTGCAGTGGTTGGAGCTCGAGCTGCAACAACAGGAGCGATTTACCGTTAGTCGAGAGCGCGTGGCCCACCTCCTGCATCATGTAGCGTCGCTTAACCCAGAGGCAAAGCGCAAACTGTTGGTTACGGGTAAAGATATCGGTACAAAACGACCACGTGAGGTAGAAATCTCGAGTGAGCAGCTCTATAAACCGGTCTTGAAGTTTGCCAAACGAGTCGAGCGCGCCATTACAGAGCTTCTTTCCAATATTCGTCCAGAGCTCACAACCGATGTGATCGATAAAGGCTTTTTACTGTCTGGTGGGATGGCACAACTTTCTGGACTGGATACCTGGTTAACAGATCGCTTGGGCGTGCCAGTCTCGGTGGTAGAAGAACCAGCGCTAGCGGCTGCCCGCGGGGTCCAAACCACATTGGAAAATCTCGACGAATTTCGTAGTAGTTTGGCATATCAAAACAATGCATAATGTACGTCTCGTCACCCTAAATATAGAAGGACACAAGCATCTCGATCACTTTTTGCCAGTGGTGAAAACGCTCGAACCAGATGTGGTGTGTTTGCAAGAAGTCTTTGCAACAGATCTGCCACAGATTGAAGCAGCGCTTGGCATGCATGCAGTTTTTGCGCCGTTGAGTGATATCCAAGAGGTCAATAAATATAAAATCCATCCGCTGGGTCACTGGGGAATTGTGCAGTTAACGGCACTGCCGACTCGAGATAAACAGGTTCACCAATATGGAGGGGGAGATTCTCTGCCAGTTTTTCATGAGCCAAATGACAGCCAGCGCATGTTTTTGTCGCAAGAATTCGAAAAAAATGGCGTGTGGCACACGATTGCGACGACGCATTTTACTTGGTCAAAGGGTGGTGAGATTAGCCAGTTGCAGCGCGAAGATTTTGCGCGGCTGGCAGCAATCATTAAAAATTATGACGAGCTTGTCCTCTGTGGCGACTTTAACGCCCCGCGCGGACGAGAGTTATTTGATCTGTTCAAATCGATTTTAACCGATCATTTGCCTTTGGAGTACACGACGACAATTGATCCAGAATTACACTACGGTGGTGACTTGCAGTTAGCTGTTGATACGATATTTACTACCCCAGGATTAACTGTAGAAAATGTTCAGACTATTTCTGGCGTCAGTGACCATATGGGGGTGGTGGGGGAGATAACTCATTAAACATATGTCTGAACTAGAATTAGCATCCCGTGAATTAGCTTCATCTGCATATGAGTTGCCAACATGGATGCAAGATGTGCTGCAACAAGTCGATGAACTTTATCCAGTACGAGCAGATGTATTGCCTGAAGAATTGTGTTCTTATTTAGATCTTTTATTGCCGTTGAGGAACTTATTGTTATCTAATTTCTCGTCAGTGGGAAAAATTGGGCAAAATGAGGAACTGCGGATTATCGCAGCTGCTGAGTTACTAGGCACTCAGCGCAGTGTTTCAGTATTTTTTGAGAATGGCAGTTTGGAGTTTTCTTTTCCCTTGTCCACGGATGCTTCGGTCAGCGTTAGAATGATTTTCCCCAAAAATGGTTTGCCAGATTTACAGTTTACAAAACATCTCAGGCCTGGTGAAGAGTTTGACACACACCAAAGCACTCCTGTTTTTACTCCGGACTTTTGGCAGAAACTACGAGAAGAACTCGAAGAGGTGCTTGTTTATAAAGTTGAGCAAGAATTCGATCAAGAAAATTTGCCTTCAGATGAGTGGATTACAAAAACTCTTGGACTAGCTGCAAGCAGCAAGGCTTCTAGCGAGCAAAAACGAATTAATAGGAGAACGTTTTTGGCTTTTTTAGGTTTGGGCGCGCTTTCCACAGGAATAGCATTTGGCTTGGGTGGTTTGAGAAAAAAACAAAAGCATATCGTCGAATCTCCATTAGTACAGGAAGTTTCATCTCCAACAGAAAGAGAACCAATACTCGCGAGTTTAATTCGAACACCAAGAATGCACTCCTACTCATTTAGGCACGATGATCAACAAGAAAAAGCGGCGCAAGGCGCTATTCCAGCAAATAATTTTATACAGAGTGTGTTTAGTTTTCTTGATAAAAACTGGCGAGACCCACGTATTGTTAGTGTTGGTAGGGACAGCATGCACATAATAACCTTCAACATAGCAGGTGCTCCAGTTGGTACGACTTCAGAATCAAATGCAGTGCTTCCGTATTTCCAAATTGTTCTAAATTTTGATACTCAAAAACCAAATAAAAGCACACTTATAATCCATGGTGATAATCCCAGAAATCAACTGTTACTCACTACATCGACGAGTGTTCCTATCACTGATTTAGTGGCATTTCCAGGTTGTACTTGGGGGCAACTATATCGTTCATTTTCGACTGGAAGTATTTGCAATGACAGATTTGACGCAGAAAGAATGTGGAGGGAGCGAATAAAAAAATTTGGTAGAGGAGCTTAGTTTGTGAGACACATGACTGAGGCAAAACAGCCACCAGAATTCAGTGTAGATCACTTGGTGCTGGAACAAGAAGTAGCTGGAGTTACTTTTTTTTATATAGATTTTGATCATGCTGAGCAAAATGTGCACCAAGATATTACCGCATTGCTTACATTGGAAGCGCTGTTGCAAAAAACAAGCGATGTTGTTGTTGAGTACTTTGGTCCAGATATCAACAAGAGTTTCGCAGTTCAAGCTATGGGCTCTGATAGCACTGGTGCAAGCAAGCGCGCCTTTGCAGAGACAATCGAGCAATTAGCAGCGAGGGATGGCAAAACTATCTACGTTGCAGATATTGCGCGTGACCTCAGATATACCGCATTGTGGATGGCGATCAACCAATCACCATTACCACTTTCTTTATTGCTTTGTAAGTTGCTACCTTCACAGAACTATGAACTTGAGCATGAAAATAATAATAAGTTATCAAGAAGGCTGTTTTTGAAATTGAGTGTTAGCTTGTTATTGTTGGGCACTACCATATCTGCCCTTACAGAAGTTCTAGAACACATGGTAGGTTTTATGACAGATTCGCCTGTACCAGTACCCGGAAATCTTCAGGATCTCAGAAGATTTTTAATTGCCAAAGCATTGCTACGGCTCAAAGAGATGGGGGTTACTTCAATAGCGATTACGTATCCTCCAGTACATCGCGAAGGTATTTTTGGGTGGATGAGAGTATTGGAAAAAAATATATCGGATCCACAACATGATCGAGTCACGTCGATGCCTTCGAAAGAGACCGATGGGTTTTTGGATATAAGAAAATGGGAGTTTGTAAATGGAAAGTGGGTAAAGAGCTTGTTGAGCAGTAGGAGTAGCTAATTTTATGAGTACTGAGGAAAGGTTGTAAACGGCACCATTTGTGTGTGTCGCTAAATAACTTGTATAGAAGTAACATTACGATTATAGTGACCTCTAATCAGACAATAGTATAAATTTGAAAAAGAAAAAGGATGAGTATGTCAGAAAATCCTCAGTTATCGCAGGAAAGTACTCCGGTCTGCGCAGCTTGTGGCAAAGAAAACAGAAGTGGCGCGCGATTTTGTCGTGACTGTGGAATGGCTTTTGGTGCTAGTAAACAAGAATCAACTGAGAGTTCGGCTTTGTCATTAGATCAAGTTGAAGAATTTTCCGATGCAATTATTCAGAGTTATTCGTTGAGTGCGATGGCAGCAAAAAGAGCTCTTAAGACTGGTGACCTGTCTACTGCCAGGCAGCTGTGGGTAGATGCAACTACAAAATTTAATTCGCAAGTTGCGGCATTGCGGACAAAAATTGGACAAGCAAGTTCGGAAATCTTAGAGGAACTAAGTGATCTATTAGCTGATAAACAAGATATTGATGCAGGTTTTGGCTTAAACAACTTCACTTCGGCAGAAAGCAGTGGCTCTTCAGAAAAGCTGCTAGTCTGCGCAGCTTGTGGCAAAGAAAACAGAAGTGGCGCGCGATTTTGTCGAGAATGTGGTGCGTCCCTGAGCTAGTAGCGCAAAGTTTATGTACATATGAACGAGATAAAATCTCATGTGGCACAAGCAATTAGTGTTGGCAAAAGAGTTGCTGATCTCGAAATATTTCGGGTAAATGAAGGCAACAAGCCTTGGGCTGTTTATAGTAGCGGATTAACGTCATTCGGTAGGACTTTTGAAGGTTTGCCCGATGGAAATATAGTTGATCAAATAACTCCAGAATCGAATGCATACATTTTAGAAGTAATGGGTGATGGGCAAATTTGCAGAGAGCTTGATGGCGCCATAGGTGCTATGGCGCTAACAGCAACGGACTCTAGGGGGGAGACGCGAAAAAAATTCGATGAGCAATACGGATTGGAGTTGGTTGCAGGAAACATAGCCCTTCCTTCTACCTGGAATCAAGCCAGCAACTATATTCGCGCTCACAATTTGTCTGGTTTCGACCTCGTAGTCTCGCGGCCGGTAGGAGGTTTAGATCTGGAAAATAGTCTTAACTCTCCCAAAATTTTTCAGCTGCTTATGCAGAGAATGTGGGAAAGGCTACGACCAGATGGAGGAATCTTGCTTTTTCAGTATTCCTTGAAAAATTCATTCGATCCTGCAAAATATGTCGCAACTCTAAAAAAACACAAATTCACCGTTTTTGATAATGGAAGGGCTTTGGAGATAAAAAAAGACTCACAGAGTGGAAATAGTTTGCCATTTTATAACGAATCTGAGGTTGTTGGGAGCACAATTGAGAATGAGTTGGATGAGCAGTTAAGTGTTACAGCTGATGAAAATAGACATGGGGCTAGTAAAGTTAAAGCGGATTTTTCCTCAGCCTTTTAAGGATTTCTTGGTACATTTGTTTTCTGTAATTCCAACGGAATTCAGACTCCTTCA
>Ga0210043_1000710_pt1 | contig 34337 bp, 42 predicted proteins | sample CryGeymet201501t_FD_183990 | JGI IMG/M metagenome (GOLD analysis project Ga0210043, IMG submission 183990) | Groundwater microbial communities from Crystal Geyser aquifers in Utah, USA - Crystal Geyser metaG 2015-01t (SPAdes) (version 2) | ecosystem: Environmental > Aquatic > Deep subsurface >... | reverse complement strand
GTGTTTGCTTCGATGGCGAGCGAGTAGGCTGGGATAGAGAATGTGCCCACGACCGCGCTTGCAAGGACTGTCACACCATCGCCCGTTGCGACTGTTGGTGCTGGTGTCGAGAACGTGGCAGTGACCGCTGCACCGATAGCAACAACCCAGTCTCGGAGTACCGAGTATGCAGGGATTGAGAACGTGGCGGTCTGAACACTTACGGCCACGGTGATGTTTCCACCCGCGTCTACGGTGTAGGCAGGGATAGAGAACGTCGCAACCTGTGCGCTCGGCAGCACGATTTTCGAGATGCTCACCGCGTAGGTTGGTACAGAGAACGTCGCCACCTGTGCGGCAACAGCGATGACCTTATCGTAGAGCACGCTGTAGGCTGGTATAGAGGCCGTAACGACCTGCGCTGATGGTGTGACGGTGATTGGTGTTGATGAAACGTATGGTGCGATAGTCAACGCACAAACTCCGACAAAAGGCGTACCAGATGACTGCCCCCACGTCATGCTCGATGACCCTGCTGGGGTGATGTATGTGCCAGAATCGGCGATTTTTTGTCCAGCCGATAGAGGTGTGCCTCTTATGAAGCCGCCACTGTTCATGGTTATCGCCGAGCCAGATGATACGCACCACTGCACATGCCATGCTCTATCCGCGACGGATGTAACTGATGTTGCTATCGTTGACGCGCTTGCGGTATTCGTGTTCGACGCGTCTGGTTGGCCAGTCTGTTTTGCTCCAACATAAGTGACAGCCTCGAAAGAGCGACGAGCTGTGCTTGTGGTGTTTCGGGTAACCAATAGGGTGTTGGAGCCGACCGTTGGATTTACGAGGGCGTAGAGATACTGCCTGCCGTTTCCCGCTCCTGTTTGGTCAACGGTATTGACGAGGGTTAGCCCTACGCTGTTATATGTGACGCTTGATATGCCTCCACCAGAATCGTCTTGGATTGCAACAACGAGTATCCTATTTAGCCCAGAGCAAACCACCGTACCACTCACGGTGTTGCCGTTGCTTGTCGAATCTGCTTGTCCATGAGAGTTGAAAGCAAGCTCTCCGTCCTCGGCGTATGGCACTGTTGTCGAAAAGGTTGCGCTGCCATTGTTTGTAAGCGTGTTGCCGTTCGAGGTGCCGTCCGTGAGGGCATTGTTGAGCTTCCAGTAGGCGACTAGATTTGACTCATTTCCAGCGAGCTGGGTGTTGTAGTTTTCGGCGATTTCGGTGGCCGTCCTAGTCGCGCTCCATAGACGAACATCATCTATTTTGCACGCCAAGCCGACGCTCCCTGTTCCTCCATCGTAACCACCAATGGTTGTTTTTGATGTGGTATCTGCTAGCGCGGTACACCCAGAACCAGCGTTGAAACCGCTGCCATTCCCTTTGCTTATACCATTTATGAATATCTCGGCCTTTGTAGCAACCGCATTGGCAATTGTACAAACCACTGCGACGTGATGCCACACTCCTGTTCCGAGGTCAATGCCTTGAAAGTTGACCCTCGAATAGTTTGTCGATGCACCTCCTGCGAATACAAAAAAGTTGATTTCTCGGTTTGAACCGTAGACAGCATTTCCGTAATAAAGTGCCCATGCACGCTGCGTGTTCTCATCGTCTTTTGTGATGATATATTTCTGCGTGCTGCTTGATGGTGCTGTCGTGACGTTTATCCAACACTCGAACGTGAAGTTGCCAGTAAAAGAAAGCGACGCGCTGTCGTTTGCGTTCAAGTACTGATTTGAGCCATTTATTTCTATTGAGTGTGTATTTGCCATATTTTTGAGGTTTTACCCTCATCTCTGGCTCCCTTGAAAGAGAGACAGAGTGAGAGAGAAACTAGGCGAGGTTTACGATGCCCTCTGCGTTCCACTGGATAGTGAAATCTCCCGCGCTTGAGCTCTGGTCAGAGCCAAAGTCGAGGTAACAGATGAGCAGGTCGTTTGCCGCAACGCCCGTTGACTTGTAGAGCACAGCACCGCGAGCGGTGAGTGTCGAGCTAGTCCACGTTACGTCGTCACCATCGAACACACCCTCGTTGTCGGTGTTGTCCGCTGTGACCGCTGGTGTCGTGATAGTCGCACCACCAGCTGTATATCCTGTGCCAGTTATCTCATTGGTCACGTCTGCCATGTCCTCATGAGTGTCTTGGTTTGGGGTATATGTGCTGGTCACCAGAGCCACCTTGATGGTGTTGGTATCGAGGTCAATGCCTCCGTTCATGATGTTTTTCTTGAACGCGTTATAGATTACGTCAGCCATGTTGGTTACTGGTTAGCGGTTTCGAGTGCGTTCTCTGCTTGCGCGAGTGCCTCGTCACCGTAGTTTTCTTGTAATGCCCTCTTGAGCTCGACCACTTTGCCCTTGAGTACCTCCATACGCTTCGGGAGCTCTGCGAGCTTTGCCGATTGGTTGAGGATTTGGTTGATGTACTCACTCTTGGTGAATACTATGAGGCCGCCATCGGCTCGGTATGCGATGCCACGGCGTGCCTCAATCACTTTGCGAGCGCGAGCCTTGACCATAGGCGGGAGCGACATGTACTTGGCACGTCTCTCTGCCCGTGGGAGAGCCACGAACGCATCAGCCTGTGTTCTGATTTCTGCGTCAGTCATGGTGTTGATTGCTTAAAACCCAGTTAATAATCGCTTCCGTCGTCTTTGGGTGTAGATGCGACGAAAGAGCGCACGGCGTTGCGCTTTTCTAGCTTGGAGAGTGCGCTTGCGAGGTCTGCGCCGACGGTCTTTTCCTGCTGCGTGAGAGGAACTGGCTTGTCGCGAGACTGCTTGTGCTCCACAACGACCATGAGTGCCCAGTGCGTATGCACCTGCCGTGGGAGCGCATGGGTCACGTCCGATGATGGAACAGAGAGGTCGGTTGAGCCAGAGAGGTCAGAGGCATCAATATCCTCTGGGTATACCTCTGCGAGCACTTTGAGCCCCTCGGTGACATCTATGATGGCATCGCCCGAAAGGATTTTGAGCGACCTGCCAGAGATATAGAACTGCGGTTTTTTGCCGTTGTACTTGTCTCTGATGTAGGTCTCCTCAAGCATTGGTGTCTCGAACTGGCTGATGTCAGCCTCGGTGAGATAGAGCCAATTTGTGCCGTCGAGTTTTATCGCGACGTATTTCACATGCTTGAGCATGTCCGACGGGAATGTGTAATCACGGATGCCAGCCTCAAGATTTCGCACGAGCTCCATGTCAAAGTAGTTTTCGTCTACTTCGGACACGATGGATGCCGCAATATCGTCTTTGACGACGTTCGCGAGCGTCACAATATCGGCGTTTGGTAACGTCGTGGTGTTCGTCCTTGTGAGCTTGCGTATGTATGCTGCGAAAGTTGTGCCTGTCATATTTGTTGGTCGTTATGAGGCGAGCTCCTCACCCTGTCGCTCTCCCCGTAAAGGGAGAGAGCAGGGCTTGGAGCGAGCGGTTAAGCGTCGCCTCCAAACTTCACTACGAGGTAGTCGTAGGTGATTTCTGCGCCGTCCACGTTGGTGGTGAGCTCGTTTCGGAGCGTCACACCAAGAACGTCAGCAGCGGTAACTCGCGCGCCGATGGCGTGCAAGCCCGTTGTGAGCGAACGTGGATTGACGAATACTAGGTCGCCAGAAGCAACCCCGTCGAACGCGATGGTGCTTTCTGCCTGCACCCCTGCGTTGATGGTCACAGGATTGAGAGTGAATGTTCCAAACTCAATTTTTGCGCCTCGTACTCCGTCGTATGCGGTACCTTTTACTACTTTAGCCATGATGGTTTGAAGTTAAAGGGTGAATAATGCCTCGGTTGAGATGCAAGCATCTCGACTTCGGTTAGGAGAGTGCCGTCGCTTTGTTCGGGTCAGCATCAATGCGCCATTGGCGACCAATCTTTCCCTCACTTTCGAGACGCTCCTTGATGACTTGGGCGACCTGTTGCGGCACCTCAACGTACTGCCCTCGCGGGATGTCCATTGCGTAGCCGTTTAGGTTGCAGTGAAAGGGCACTTTTTTACCTTGCTCTGGGTTTTCACCAGCCTCAAAAGGTATCATGATGCTTACTTTCGGCTGCTTCTCAAGGTGCTTTTTCATTGCGAGAGCGTCTTGGCGTAGCGCACGGTCAGCGTTAGCTTGCTCCCTGCGCTCCACTGCCTCTGGTAGAGGCGAAACGACATCTGCCTGCGGTTTTTGAGGGGCTTCGGGCTCATCGCCCTCGTCGCCCTCGTTGCCTGCCTCTGGGGCTGGCGTAGACGCTTTCGCGCCTATACCAGCTTCCTTGAGACGAGCAATCAAGTCCTCTTTCGTGCCAGAAGCGTCAAGTCCCTTTTCCGCTGCGAGGGCTTTGAGCTCGTTGTACTTCATGGCTTCGATTGAAGTTTTTGCTGTTTCACTCATGGTGTTCTTTGCTTAATGTTTGCTAGTAAGGATTGGCGGGGCTTTCGCCCATTTCCACCACTATGCTACTAGGCAGAGACAGCGTGTTCGAGGCGAACCATGAACGCGTCGTTCAAGATTTTAGCGACGAATGTTGCTTTCCAGCCAGAGGTTGCGCGCTGGTTAAGAGGGTCAGCTGTACCACCAGAACCCAAAGGCTTGATGATATTCTTTACCGCTTCGCCAGAGATGCGGGTGATGCCGTATGCGTCCATACCAAAGATGATAGTCGCATATACGTCAATCGCTCCCGAACCCTCGCCCGTAAATACCTTTGCGTTCGTGGTCTCAATGAAGCGTGCCTCATGGAGCTTTCCGACTTCGCCCTCCATGACTTTCATCGTAGAGGAGTATTTCTCGACTGGTACCCAGCCCGTTTCATCCTGCAAGTCGTAGGTCGTATTTGGATGTACGATGCCGATGTATGACGCTGCTACTGGCTCGGTTGCGACACCAGTTGAAGCGTTAATCATTCGGGTAACTCGTCTTGCTTTCGCAATTTTGAGTGTTCGTACCGCCTTGCGAACTTCGGTTGCGGTGATGAGGTCGGTGGTGGTAATACCTCCGCGTGAGGTATCGCCGATATACGTTATAACCGAGCCTGCTGCGAGGACATCGCGAGTGAGCTGGTCAATCGTATCGCCCATCTGGTCGCCGAGGATTTCTGCTGCCTCAACGAGCACTGGGTCTTTGCTTTCGTAATCAATCACATCAGTGATGGTGATGTAGTCACCGTACTGTGCGACTGTGGCAGAAACATCCGTGATGGATAGCTGGCTGCCGACTGGCGTAACCCCCTCTGTAAGTGCTGTGGTCGCAGCTGTGAGGTTACCATAGCGTCTGAACTTAATGGTGTTCGTACCGCCGTTTCGAGGAATGTCTCGAACCTGTCCAAACTTCGTGTGAACGAAAAGAGGAACGGCTCGATACAATAGAGTCCTGTCGTAGAACTCTGTGTTTTCTCGCGTGATTTGTGACCTGCTTGTGTTAGCCATTTTTTTGGTCGTTAATAATGTGGCCTATAATGTGAGGATAGTGTCTAACCCTAGCGGCGGGGCGATGCCTTGACGGCATCGAGCTCCTTGCCAAAGTCCTCAAGCGGCATGTCTTTGTAAGACTTGTTGCCTGTCTCGTTACCAGCGGCGGAACCGCCACCAGTGCGAGTTTTTCGGGCTTTAGCATCAGCTTCGGCTCTGCGCTTTGCACCAATCGTGAGGAGTTTGTCGCCTGCAATCTCGTAAAAGATTGATTTGACAGGTACATCCTTGCGGCTTGGGTGCAATGCCCATCGCTTTGCTTTCGCTGCGTAGGGTTTGAAGTCGGGATTTTTCTGGAGAAATGAGGCGATTTCGGTCTCGACTTCCTGCTCCGCTGCTTTCTTGGTAATAGGCTCCAAGTGTTTGGCAATCCTTTTATCAATAGCGGCAGCGTCCTCTGGTGACAATTCGTCGTCGGTATCCTCACCGTCGTCATCTTTGTCATCAGAGCCAGCGTCATCTTTCGACTTCCCTTTTGCTGCATCTTTCTTTGCACCTTTCGATGCAACACGCTTTGCAGCCCACTCGGCGTTTGTTTTTGGTCGGCGCGATGTTGGCTCCTCGCCATCATCCTCGTCGCCCTCGGCATCGTCGTCGTCAGCTGTGTCGGAACTCTTTTTTTTGTCAGAGTTGCCCTTGCTGTCGTCGCTTTTGTCGTCCTCTGCATCCGCATCAGCGTCATCGTCGGCATCGCTGCCGTCGTCGTCGCCATCCTCGGCTGCATCGTTCGCATCGGTCTTTTGAGAGGTGTCTGCGTCGTCCTCTGTCTTGCTCTCTTGCCCGTCGTCGGCACCCTCGTCAGTGGTGTCAACGTCGTCGTCGTGAGCAGTATTATGGTCTCCCATAGTGTTTTTGTTTTAGTCTCACCATAGCCCAGAAATGGGGCAAAACTGCGCTTGGTGGATATTCTCTATTGGTGACTAGCCAAGAGGTGAGCCCGACACGGGCTCAATGTTGGTGGGGAAAAGCGGAGCAAAGGAAATCGCCAATCCTAGTACACTATCCTCACCAACATTGAGCCAACATCTGGCTTTAATCTTTCAAAGGGCTTGCCATCGGGGCACCCGCCTCCGACCCACGCATCTGTTTTGCGTTCGTTGCGTAGGGGTCATAGGTGGGTATCTCGATGCCGCGCTGCTTCTTGAACTTCGCAATCAGCTCGTCTGGCTTTCCAGCCAATTCCTCAAGGTAATTGCGCTTGAAGCGCAGCTCATCAACCTGCGCCTCTGTGATAGGGGCGTTGGTCTCTGGGTCTTTCTTGAGGACAATGGCTCGCTCAAGGAGAGCCATATTGCCCTCAATTATCTGCTTGAGAATAAGCCAGCCAGAGGTGACTTTGAGATTGGCGAGGTGGCCAGTGAGCTCCTCTGCCTGCGCGTCGTTTTTGATTTCAAGGTCGAACACGGTGTGCTTGGTGAACACCTCCTTTTTCGTCGTCTTTTTGGTTGTGGTCTTTTTCTTGGTCATATCGTTTTTATGCTACGGGGAGCGCACGGCCTCGAAAGCCCTCGGACATTGGCGCGCCTGCACCCTTTGCAGCCTGTACTTTCTCGTCAGCCACGCCTCCGTTCTCCTGTGCTGGTGCCTGTGGGAATAGGTCGGGACGAGCCTGCTTGAGCATCATGGCTCGCTTGTGAGCATTGATGTGAGCAAACTTCGCAGGGGTATCCTCCATCTTGTTGTGGATTTCAAGGTGGCTCTGGTGGTCATCGGTTGGGAGCACCTGCACTTTCTCGTTGTTTCGCATGAGTACGTTCTCATCCTCTGCTCGCATCTCCTCGATTGTAAGAGGCAAGAGACGCTCGATGATGTCTTTCTTTAGGCCAGATAGCTTGCCCATGTGTCGGAGAGCAAAGAGCAGGTTTGCATTTGGAGCGGCTGCAAGGAACTGCATATAGCCTTGAAAATTGCGCAGCTCGTTGAACCTCTTGGCCTCGGAGAGTATGCGGCTTTCGATTTTTACATCTGGGTCGGTATGCGCGATGAGATTTTCGCGAGTGAATGGTCGCCACTTTGCGCCCAAAGCACCCGTGATACGCACTGTCTTTTCGTCTATGCCATCCTCGAAATGGTCTTTGTAGAGGCGATACCACTGTTTCCAAAAGCGTTTCTCGCTCCATCCGAACACTTTGGCAGAGAGTGAGTATCGGGTATCCACTTTCTGATTGATGAGAGCGTCACGGGTCGCGGTGTTGTTGCCCTCTGGCTGTGCGCCCTGCTGTATTGCTGGCGTAGCCGTAGAGCGTTCTGCGCCCTGTGAGAGCGTTTCGAGTATCCATGCGACATCCTGCTTGACCGCACTCCTCTGCATCTCCTGCACTGCGCCAGTCGGATTTCCTTGTACGCCAATAAACTTGTTGAACTCGAAATTGAGGTCAGCTCGGTTTTTGATTTTGTTTTCGTCAAAGAGATACATCGGATGCAAACCAGCTTTCACTCCCTTGAGAGCGAGGTTTTGCGCCACTGCGCGGCCACGCTGCTTGTCCTCAATCAAGTCTGGTACCGATACGCCATCCCAGCTATTTGGTATTGGGTAGATTACGCGGTCAACGATTGGGATATTGATGCTGTCGAACTCGTGATAGCGCACCACTCGTTTCATATCGTCGGCGAGCGTAACAAACACTCGCTTGCCCTTGTACATGGTGAACCACTCGACGAGGCGGTAGCTCTTATTCTCACCCTTGAGAGAGGAGAACTTCGAGACATCAGATAGCCCTGCTGCCTCTGCTACAACGCGCATATTCTCGTCTACGAGCGAGTTGGTAGAGGTCTGGCTGTCCTTGAGGTTTTTGATATTAAAATACTGGCCGAGGTCTTTCATCTCGTTTTTGGTCATGCGAACCTCGCGACCCAAGAAGCGTGCGCGTCCTCGTCCTTTCTTGTCGCCGTTTACCGATGTCGCGTATGGGTCGCGCAGCACAGTCATGACGTGCCATATCTCTGGGACAGGCACCATCGCCTCACGGTCAAACTCCATGAACGCGCAGAGGCTTCGGCCAAAGAACATAGCCTCGAAATCCCACTCGTAGTCGAGCATGTCCTTTTCCATCTCCTCATGGTCGTACTCTGCTGTGATGTCGAGATTTTCTGCCGTCTCCTCGTCGCCGCTTTCGCGAGGCACAAAGCCCGCCGAGAGCTGGTCAGCGTAGAGAGATGCGAGAACTGTTTGGAAAATGGTAAAGAGCGTGTTGTCTCCAACCGCTTCTTTGTCGCGCTTCTGGTTGTTGTAGAGCTTGAGACGGAGTGCCCACTCGTCCCACTTCGGCTTTATGAACCACCACGCTTGATTGTATTCGGTCTGTACCTGTTCGAGCAGGTCAGAAAAATCCTTGCTTTCAAGGTCTTTGAGGTCTGCCTCCTCACTGTCGTCGTCATCCTCGCTTCCCTCTCCCTCGACTTCCTTTGCTGGGGTTGCGGCCTTTGGTGCAGAGGCGGCTTTAGTCTTTGACACTTTCTTGGGTGCCACTTTCTTGCCTTTCAATTTTGCTTTTGAGCCTGTGCGTATATCAGCCATGATTTTTATTTCTTACCGTATGCTCTATCGCGGAGCATATCGTGTCGCTTCTTGGTCTCTGGGTAGTGCTTCTCATAGTTTTCGACACTGCCAAAAGCGCGAGTGATGTTATCGAGCTCGCGTACTGCGTCGCCTTTTGCCTTGCGCTCAAGTGCGCGAGGGATTGCGGTCACCGCTTTCTTTGCGGTACGAGAAACACCGCTCTTGATTTTCTCAAGCGCGGAACCGAAATTGTGCATGGCTTTGTCCATGCCAGTATATTTGACCTCCTTATCTCCTCGTTTGTATGTAATTGCCATATTCTTAAAAGATGATTGGGCTTGTAAGGTTGGCGATTACCTACGGGGCTTATGTTTCCTTTTTGTCCTTGCCGTCGAGGATATAGTCAACGGTGGCCTCTGCGGTGTTCAAGAGATATTTTACAGTATCGGTGAGCTGTTTCTCCGTATAGTCCCGCTTGAGGAGCGTCTGCATCGGCCTTTTGGTGATGACCATGTGGGCGGTGTAGAGCTCTCCGTTGATGATGGCAAGATACTCAAAGACGTTATTAAAATTGCGAACGTACAATTTGCATCCTTTGTATTCCGCTGCTTTGAGTGTACGAATTGAGTGCATAGAATTGGCGATGCACAGATTATATCACAATGCAACCCCTTGCTCCACCATTGCGGGCTGTGGATAACCTATGACTAGGGTACCGATACCCTATGCGTATGGGTCGAAACTGTCGTTTGAAATCGCACCCGTGTCTTTTCTTGTCGGAGCTTCGACGAAACGATGCTCGCTTATGAGCGCGCGTCCGAGATTTTCTATCATGTGGTCGTCTTTGTCCACGGGCTTCTCCTTTCGGTCACGCTTGTCTGCCGTCTTGCCAGTCCACTCATCCCATCGGTAATGCTCGAACTCAAAGACGGTGCGTTTGCAGGTATCGAAAATAAAGAGCTCTGGCGGCTTGATGATGTGACCATTGACCTCTTGGAAATTGAGGGCTTGCTCTATACGTTTGTCGGCAGCTGTTCGCTGTTTTGGGGCTGGTAGATAGGTCAATCCCTCCTCTGCGAGCTTGTCGGAGAGGTTTGGCTCGTCCTCCTTGTGCTGGTCTTTATTGAAAGCCCACGGGTCAATCCAGCGACCATTGACGCGGTACATGCTCGCCTTGCGCTTTATACGGCTTGCCAAGTCGCTCGTGTCGTCTGGTTTATACCAAAGCTCGTCCACGACGTATTTGGTGCCCTTGCGGTCAACCGCGAGCCATAGGGTGGCATCTGGGTTTCGAGGATGCGGGTCAAGGTACTCATACACGGTGAAATCCCGCTCGGTGACGTTGAACGGTTTGATGACGTGTATTTTTGGTGCAAAGCGTTTGAACACGAGGCCAATGAGGTGGTGAAACTTTCCGTATGCGCGCGCCTGCATTTCGTCCTCTGGGTACTCGGCCACCATCTGCAAGATGTGCTGGTGCTCCAAGTGACCGCGGACACCGTGCTGTTTGCACGCGCTCTCAACGTCAGCTGTGGTGTGATAGACGCTGCGCTTCACCTTTACGGGCTCCTCGCCCTCGCGCAGCTGCACCTCCACCTCAATCTCTCCGTTGACCAGCGTATCGTAGAGATGAGCAGAACCAGAGATTGGGGTTGCTGTAATGATAATGATACCACCACGACGCATACGAGCGATGGTCGCCTTGAGGATAGCGTCTGGCGGCGGCTCGTCGAACCATGCCCATCCGAGGGTGACACCCTCGAACTCTTTGGCATCCTGCTCATAGGTCATGATGTCGAAATCCCACACGCCTTTTTTGCCACCATTGCATGACCACTGGCTCTCATAGTGCTTACCACCCTTTGTAGCGTTGTATTGCCCCTCTGGGAACCAGAACTTGAGCTCGCTGATGACGTTTTTCTCCACGAGCGCACTGTCAGTGACGATACGGCCTTTGTGTCGAAACGGGAAATCATGAAACATCTGGCCACGAAACCACTTGTTGTTGGTCTCGAACATGAGGTTTGCGAGGATGTTGGCCGCAGCCGCAGTCTTGCCCACGCCGTTCGCCGCGCTCAAAAACAGGATGAAGTAGTCGCCAGAGGCATAGGCATTGATGAAGTCCTCCACCACACCGTTCGGCTCATAAAAGCGGTATTTCTCATGGCGTAGTCGGCGCAGCTCCTCCTCCTCAAGAGCACGCAAACGCTGCGCAGCTTCCTGCGTTTCTATCTCTGCCTTGAGTTTTTGTTCAGCTGTTGCCATGTTTCATGTGTAACTATATTTTGAGCAGGTCTGGCTGTTGGTAGATGTTGCCAGCCACGTCACTCTGCACTACTGGGAACTCACCGTCTGGCACCAAGATTGGCGGGTTGGGGATATGGATGTGCCACTTGCCAAGCATACTGTCCCACTGCATGAAGCCACGAGCTGGCAGTACACTGCCAAACTCCGTGGGGATAGTGACATCCAAAATATCGGCCTCCCATATAGGATGGCCACCACGCGTGGCCAGTCCCGTTGAGTACATCACCACGCAATTTTGGAGCTTGGCCACTCTTTCACCAGCCTTGAATTGGACTGGCTCACCAGCTGGGTCAAGAAAAACGGCCATGCGTGCCAAGTCCTTTGGATAGAGCATCTGCTTGGAAACCTTATCGTATATGCGGTAGGCGCGGGCTCTCATACTCGTTTGTCACAATTACTGCAAAAAGAGCGGTCATGGTGCCAGCCATCAGTGTAGGTCAGAGCACCGCAGCACCTTGAGCGATAGCCTAGCCACTCCTGTATTTTGTGCCAGAGGTTTTTCATTTGTTGAAATGGATGTTTTTACCAACGAAATGGTCAGTCTCATGCTGGATGACGTGAGCCTTGAGCCCCTCGACCCACCCCTCGAACGTCTCTACCTTTTGGCCTAGCCAGCCTTTCTTGAGGTACTGGTAGCGCACCTTGATGCGGTATTTGCGCTTCATATTGCGCTCGGTGCGGTGCGGGAACGACATGCAGCCCTCTGGCACGTCTATCACGTTGCCCACTGTTTTCTCCACAAAATCCATGCTCACCTCGACCTTGAGAGGGTTTTTAGGGTCTTTGGTGACCTTTCGCTGCGGCACCTTACGCACGATGGTGTCGGGAGCTTCGAGCACCTCTGCGTTGAATATGGCCTGTCCCTCAAAGTAGAAATTGGTGAGGGTCTGGCGCGACTTTGGGTCAACCTCTGCTGGTGGCAGCATCTCCTTGTCCACCACGAAAAATTGGAAAGGATTGGTGCTCTCGACCACCTGCGCATGAGCAATGGCGAAAGCCTTTTTGAACTCTCCCTCAAAGTGGCCGTTCTTTTCGTCGAGCCACTCAATCATGCGGGCGGCTTCTGCCTTTGCATATTGCCAGCCAGCCTTGCCCTCGACGGGGATGCTCTTGGCATAGATGCCACATCCGCTTGAGTGATGCGGGCGAGTAATGCGCATGGATGCTCCAAGCGTTGTGGCTGGTGTTGTACCAGCAGTCCTGTTGTCTTGTTCGATGGTTTTCATAGGGTATGGATAGGGTATCTATACCCTATCGTTATGGTTATTTTTGCTTATAATATCGGCCACTTTCATGCGCCATGAGCGCACTATATCCATGACCGTCCACACGATGCCCTCGACGAACATCAAGAACATCATGAGGCGGTAGAGGAGCCGTCCCTTGAGCGAGTGGCGTATGTAGTTGCTCGTGCGTCGTACATGCTCGTCGTCAACGCTCCACGTCTTGTTGTGCTTCTGGTCGCTCGATTTTACTGTGACTTTTTCATCAATCATAGAACTGTGTTTTTTACATGGTTACACTGCACTCCGAAATGGGCATGCAGCTCGACACCTGCTGCCTTGAGCTTCTTTCCAAAATCAACGTCCTCGCCGATGTCCATGAGCCCTCGCTCGTTGTAGTGGAACTTGAACCACGGGGCTTGGACAAGCTCCTCGACCACGCGCCTCTTGATGAGGAGACAACCACCCCCGCATGAGGTTATCTTTCCAACACCTCTGCCAGTGGCCTCCACCAGCTCACCGTCGTCTCTGATGGTCGAGAATACGTTGTTGCGCTTCTTGAGCCGTCCCGCCTCGTTGTCGTACCACTCCGATGGGTATAGCCCGCTTATAACGTCTTTGTCTGCGGCCAAGAGGAGCTCTAGCGCATCCACTGGCGGCACCACATCATCGTCGAGAAATAGCAGGTGCGTGTCGTCTGTCTGCAAGAACTGGTCAACGCAGTAGTTTCTCGCACTGTCGTGAGGAATGTGACCGATTGGTGCGACTATCGTGGCCTGCTCCCAGTTGACGGGCATTGACACCCAGCGCAATAGCTTCATCACCAGTCTCGTATCGAGCTGTCCGAGGTTGGGTACCGCTATCATCACTCGTGGTTTTTCGTTGGTCATGGCGTTAGAGGGTTATTTCTTTTACATGCCCACACTTCACATCGAGATGTGCAAAGAGCTGATAGCCCGCCTGCTCTGCCTTTCGGCAAAAATCTATATCCTCACCGTGTGAGAGTGTGCCATCAGCATTGTATTGAAACTTGAACCACGGCGCGCCGACCTTTTCTAGCACCTCACGCTTTATGAGGAGACAGCCACCGCCTGCCCTACTTATTGGGATGACCGCACCCTCACCACTCATGATTGGCACTAGCCCATAGTCACCATCCTCACCAACCTGCCCATAGCGAAAAGCATTGAAAACCTTGACCGTCTCGCCAGTGCGGGGCACTTGGCGCATGGATGGGTAGAGCCCACTCACGATGTCTTTGTTGGCTTCCACGAGCTTCTCAAGGCAGTCGTCCTCTGGCAGCACGTCGTTATCTAGGAAAAAGAGATGTGTGGCATCGGTGTTGTTAAGCATGTGATTGACGCAGAAATTGCGCGCGCTGTCATGCGGTATGTGCCCAGTTGGTAGGAAAATGGCGACCTGCTCCACTCCCTTTGTTGGTATCGTTGACCACCTCAAGAGCTTCATCACGAGTTTTGGATGAACGGCTCCGAGGTTTGGTACTGCAATGAGTATTTTCATATATTATTTTTTGTTTTTATAAAACTCCTCCCACGCTCCCTTGCCTGTGCCCCACATGTGGCGGGCATAGATTTTATCTGTGCCGCTGTACTTGACCCCACTGTGGTGCTCTGGCAAAAGATAGTGGCTCGGCCATATCTTGAGCCGTTTGTATTGGAGAGCCTTGACCGCGTGCATCATGAAAAGATTGCCAGTCGTCTGCCACGGTATATCAACCTGCTCCTTGAGTGAAAGTATGGTGATGATAGCGTCAGCAAGTGGGTTGCCTTTGGTGCATCCCAGTAGCGGCGACATCATCTCGCCAGTCACGATTTCGTTCTCGTATGAGGTGTAAGCATCGAACGCTGGGTCTGTAAAAAGCTCGTCCACTGGCTCAAGACAGATGCTATCTGCGCCAGCTCCAAAGCCGCCGTACTCATGGAGTATCTCGTAGCGCACACAGTCAGCCACTCCCGCCCAGATGCCACGCTCCTTGAACCAATCAATATGCTTCTGATTGCGCCACTGCCTACCCCACACCTTTTCATTGTCCCAGAGCATGAGCTGCCACTCTGGGTTTTTATCGAGCCACGTCTGTATCCACTCCATTGGAGCTGGTCGCTCACCGACCCAGATGACGTGATATATCTTTGGAATGGTCGTTTTCATAGGGTTGAGATTTTTACCGTGCCGTTAGTGATGTGATGCTCGACGATTGCATAGTCTTTGAGCTCTGGGAGTGCGTAGAATATGCCCATATCCTCGACTGGCACTTTGTTGAGCGACGAGAGATGGAACTTGATAGCAGCCTCGGCGAAAGCACGAACATGCGGCAGCTTCACCATCTTGTGAGCCTCGGTATTCGTTGGTTTGTGCACGACGACTACGAGCACATCAGCATTGGCGAGCTCTGGGATTATCTTTTTCTCGATGACATCCTTTGCGGCCAGAGTGGCTGGGTCATTGTCTTTGACATCGAGCATGTTGACCTCGATATGCACGTCTCTGCGCCCGTCTGGGTGCTTCGTGGTGGTGATGACCTTGCCCTCTGGTGTGGCCTGCACTGCGGCAATCTCTTTTGAGAGGATGTCGTCAATGAGGATGCGCACGGGCAGTCGTGCAGCGTCTTTGATACCCAAGTCCGAGGCGATGTGACACAGCTCGTCCTTTTTCATTTTTGATAGCTCGTGGCGGCGATTTTCTTGCATGGTGATTGATTACTTCTTATTAAAAAAATTGACCAGCTTCTCTTTCTCCTTTCGGAGCTCATCGTCGGTCATCCCTTTGATGTCAGAGAAAGCGTGGACGTGCTGCACGGTGTCAGCGGTGCGTTTCTTGAGCTTGTTGTATTCCTGTATGGCTCCGAGCTTTGGTCGGAACTCTGCGTTTTGGGTGATGAGGAACTCTAGCTGCTTGTCCACATGCACGTCGTTAAAGCCGCCAGCCTCGTAGATTTCATTGATTCGCTTGAGGATGGTCTGGTTGACGAGGTGCTTGTGCGCGAGATATTTGCAGGTCTCGTATGACGTAAAACCCTTACCCTTTCCCACCTTTACTTGGTATGCCTCGATATAGCTCTGGGTGCCGTTGCCCATGAACTCGCGGTCAGATGCGTAGAGATGGCAAAACTTCTCCTGCTGTGGAGTGAGAGCGTGCGCACCCTTGATATTCGGTTTCGAGCCAATCTTGCTTTTTATGCCGTCATGTTTCGACTTGAGGTGCTTGGTCAACCCTGCTTTTGTTTTTCCGACGAAAAATTGGCAGTGAGGACACTTGAAAGTTTTTTGTGGCGATGCTGCTTCCATAGTTGTTTGATATTGTACCACCAAAGAGCAAGCGGTTGCATACGTTCGCTGGGGATAACAGGCGACACAGATGCAATCTTGGCAAGCTCGACCTGTTTTGCGTTGAACTCCTCGACTTCTTTGAGAGCCTTGATGCGCTCCTCCCGTGCGAGCATGTGCTGCCTGCGCTTGCTTTCCTTTCTGTCGAGATGCGCCTGTTTGCGAGCCGTGGCATCTATCTCCTTTTGGCGGTTATTGAAATTGCTGCGCTCGTCTTTGCGGTGATAGTCGTACTTCCAACGAGCCTTGATGCGATTTTCAAAGTTTCGGCGGTCACTGGCGTGGAACTTCACGAACAACGAGCCCCTTTCTGTGAGGTCACAATGTTCGAGCATAAAGTCCCATACCGCATCTTTGTAGCTTTCTAGCTCTGGGTTGGGTGTCATCATGTTGCGGAGCGGGGAATTGAACCCCGTGTGAGATGCTTATGAGGCATCAGCGTCACCGTTTCGCCCCTCCGCGATATTTGCCTGTGGACTTGGCGGGTACTGCCCCCGCGTCCAGCAATGACTTTGAAAAACATCAACGAGATATTGCCACTATGTAGCCAGTGGCAGCTTTATTTGTGGCAGGATTGTCACCTGCCTCCCACCATGCTTTTTACAGCGCAGATGGGCGGGTCACCTCCACCAACGGCTAGTGATGACAACGCAGCAGATACCAGCCGTATCTTTCTGTGCGCCGCCGCTACACGAACGCGTACTGGCTCAAAGAGCCGACGGTTGGATGGAACGGAGAGACAATGGTTTTAGCATTTATCGTTGCCAGATTTTTGAGAGTGTTCTGGCGCACTCACCTCGCAGTTTTTCAATGTGCAGAGCTGTCGAAACTTGGTCAAGCCCATGCCCACCCGCCGCGCATATTTCAGCGTCATGCACAGATGGTTACTCGGAGCAGTGCTGGCCACTCCTGTGCGTAAATAATATCATGCAAGGGCTCGTATACCTCTGTGGATAAGAAAGAGGAGATGCGAACATCTCCCCTGTGAGTGGACTTACCACCATACTCGGCGGGTTAGGCCGAGGTGAGAGTGACCACCCCCTTTCGCAGCGGCGACTTCTGCTTTGCTTGGATTTTATTATACCACATGGTGGAGATGATGGGAGTTGAACCCACTTTGACCTCTCTGCGTAGTGCCAACCAGCGGAGCACCCTCATAAAAAATGTTGAGGGAAAAAATTGCATCGTGGCACCCTAGCTTTGAGATAGCGATTTGCGGCTTTAAGGCGCGTACTGGTACCAACCAGCCCATCCCCTCGTTGATAGCCTATGCATAGAGCATGGATAGGCTATCGGGTTAGTAATAGTTGTGGCATCGTGCAGTCCTGTAACGGTTTCCTCACGACCACGGCGTATCATGTATACATGACCACCATAATCGCCACAATCACCGTGCTTTCTTTGCTTTTTCTTGGCTCTTGGCTCGGTACTCATAGAGCCAGAACATGCGGAAATACCCCACGATAAGGCTCACAGGCATGTTTTGGAGCCACGAGGCTGGCACTGGCCTGCCGAGCCTCATGTGCCAGATGCTTTTACCCCTCTGTGCGAGCTTGTGTATGTGCTCCACTTTCGTCACAGGCTTGCCGAGGGTGCCCCCTGTGCGGGTCTTGGTGCCCTCGAATGGGTAGTTGCTCTCCTTTTTCTTTTGTTTTTTCATGGTTTAGAGGAAAATTGATAATATCTTGACCCCGATGCGCGCCCACCTGCCGAGCGGCTTGCCCTTGTAAAAGAGCTCACCGCAGTACATCTCGTATTCGAGCCACGCCTCACGCAGCGTCATGGGCTCCATCTTGCCTCCCAGTGCCCTGCGCGTCGTCCAATTCTTTTGTGTCATCGCCGTTTTTGCTAGTGAATAATGTGTCTTGCCCGTCTGGTGCCTGCCCTTTCTCGCAGATGGTGCAGAGCTCGTCTTGATGCCGCTTCCAGTTTTTCGTATACCTCACTTTCTGGCAGAGCTTGCAGATGTAGCGGTAGAGGTGCCGCCATTTTCTCTGGTCTTTTGTCATAGTTTCATTGAGCGGAGTTTTTCGTAAAACACATAGCCACTACCCCATAGTGGGTATGCCTCTGCATGTTTTCTCTCATCGTGCCTGAACGCTTCGACAAGCTCACTCCAATTTTCTCTGATTATCGCCCACGCTGGCGATATTTTTGCAGCAATGATGAGCACTTCACGCGCTTGCTGCATTGTTAGAAGTGACAACAAACGGTAGCATCTGCCAAAATCGTCCGCGTCATGCGGCCTGTTCACTTCGACCTCAATATCAAGAATGATGCCGCAGAGAAATCTTGATGAGAGCCCTGTATCATCTCCTAGCAGCCACTCATGGATACGGCGTAATGTTTCTGGGTGTATAGTCATGACCATTTTCGCTTAATCTTGATGGTGACTGGCAGCATGGTGGTAAACTCGCTCACCTCCTCGTGGGCGAACTTCACGATGATGTCGCGCAAGAGCTCGACCTCGATGCTCTCAATCGCCTGCCTCTCGCCCGTCACCAAGTCTTGGAACACCTTGACGCGAGGCTCCTTGAACGCCACCTTTGGCGGCTTCTCGGCCGCATCTTTGTGCTGCCGCGCCACTCTTATGGCCTCTTTGATGCTCTCCTCCGAGACGTTGAGCTCCTCCGCGAGCTCTGGCACGTTCATCCCCCTGTTCATCATGCGGAGATAGTTGATGCCCTCCTGTATTTTTGTGATGCTCATGGTTTTAGAACATTATGCCTTGATGTACCTTGCCGAAATTGACCCACTCCATAGGGTCACGCTCTCCGACCAATGAGCGATTTTCTCCTCGATACGCCGCGAACACCTCGTCAATCGTGGTGGTCTCCTGCGTCCTCTCCTCGATTGCATTGCGGAATACCGACACCTCGACTGGCACCCGCTCGCCGCGCAGAGCAGCGAAACCCCTCGTCGTGATGAGCCAGCCCTTGCTCCTGTCGTGCGTGCCGTCCTCATTTTTGACCTTTGCGATGAGGCCGAGCGTCCTGCACTGGGTGGTGCGGTGACGCACGCAGTCGTGGAAATCCTGCGAGACGACGTGCACCATGTTCGCCTCCTTGAGCGGCATACCCTTTTGGAGCTTCGAGCGCACCACGTCTCCCATCTCCTTGAGCAAAAGAGCGTTGAAAAAGTCCAGTTTGTGGATGTACTCGGTCATGCTCTCGCCGCAATTCGGGCAATGCTTCTCGTCCTTGAGTGCCTCCCATGACGCGGCAACCGTGGCGCGGAGCAATCCAGCGTCGTCGAACGACTGCGGGCTCCTCTGGTGGAGCTTCGCGAGAAACTCCCAGAGCTTCGGCAATTTTCCTTTTTTATACTGTGTTTTAGCCATTGTGTTTGCTTTTAGCTGCCAATAGTCGCCTGTCGTCTCCCGTGAGGAACACCAAGTCGCACATCTCCACCACACGGCTCGCCGTTTTGTCGCCTATCTTGTCCGCGAGCTCCCCAATTTCGAGGTTGCTCGTGAATATGGTCGGCAGCATCTCGTTATATCGCTTGTTGATGATGAGGTAGAACGTCTCGGCCACGAAGTCGGTCATGCGCTCGGTGCCGATGTCGTCGAGGATGAGCACCCCGCGAAAGTCCGAGAGCTTCTCATCCCAGCGCGCCTTGTCGTAATTGGTGCGGTCAAAGTCCTTTTTGATGTCGAACATGAGCTCTGTCGTGTTGTGAAAGCGGACGGTGAGCTTCATCTCCTCGACCATGTGCTTGTATATCGCGTATGCGGCATGGGTCTTTCCGCAGCCGACCGCGCCGTAGATGTAGAGCCCTTTTCTGGTCTCGCGGAGCTTCTCTATCTGCGGCCTTATGTTCTCGTGCACGTCCTCCCACTTGGCGTGCTCGTATCTCTTGGGTATGTTCATAGGCCGTGATATTTAGATTTGCTGGTAACCCCCGCTGCCGTCGGGCTGTCGTCGAAACGCCTCTGATTGAGGAACGTGGCGGGGTTGGGAACGAACTGGCCGCCCTCTTTCTGCCACTGCGGGGTCTTGGCGTAGAGCTCGGTCACCGAGATGATTTGCAGGCCGAGCTTTTCGGTCGGCTTTATCTTTTGCCACGACTTCCACGCCTCACCTTTCCCGACCTTTTTGGGGTAGACAATCCACCAGCTCTCAAAGTTGGGGTCGGCGTAGAGCGATGACGTGGATTTGACGCTATTCACAGGTTGTCCACTTTTTTGTCCACTCCCCTTTTGTGGCTTCACAGAGCCATTTTCCTCGTTTTGATAGCCTATGGATAGGCTATGCATAGCCTCTGATTTATGATTTATGATTTCTGATTTAAGATTTAGGACGCTTTCGGGCACCTCTTTGAGCTCCCTTTCGATGGCTGCCTGCACCTTGAGATTGTTGGCGACGTTCTGATGCTCTGGGTACTTGTTGATGATGACCCAGCCAGCGTGATAGATGGCTTTCGGGTACACCTCCTTGAGCACCTTTGTCGCCTCCGCTGCCGTCCAGCCGAACTGCGAGGTGATTTTGAATAGGGGCAGCTCATAGAAGCCGCTGATGCGGGTGTGCTCGTTGGTGATGAGGTAGATGAACAAGAGCTGCGCGGGCTTCGAGAGCGTCACGAACCAGCTGTCGCTCCACACCCTCGTCTTGACCATTCGTGTGTATGCCATGAGTTTATGCGTAGAAGCCCTGCAAGCGGAGCAATCCGCGCTGCGACGGGTCTTTGAATAACATGTCGCCCTTGCCGACCAGCTCCTCTGCGCCCGTTTCGTCGAGAATAATCTGGCTCTCGACGCGAGAGGTAGCCATAAAGGCGATGCGCGTTGGGAAATTGGCCTTGATGAGCCCTGTGACTACATCCACGCGAGGGGATTGGGTCGCTATGACGAGGTGGATGCCGACGGCGCGGGCTTTCTGGGCGAGGCGCACAATCATGAGCTCTGCCTCTGATGGCTCGCCTTTGACTTTGGTGAGCATGAGGTCGGCGAACTCGTCGATGACCACCACGATGTAGGGCATTTTCTCTGCCCTCTCGTCGTTGTATGCGCCGATAGCGCGGTACTTCGCCGCATGGAGGGTCTTGTATCTCGTCTCCATCTCCTCGACGAGCCAGCGGAGTGCCTTGATGGCCTCTTTGTGCTCATGGATGACGCGAGAGAGAACGTGCGGCAGGTCTGCGAACGCCTCAAGCTCCACCCTCTTGGGGTCTATGAGCACCAAATTGAGCTCCTGTGAGCTGTTCTGGTGCGTAAGCGAGTGAAGTATCGTGTTGAGCATCACCGACTTACCAGAGCCCGTTGAGCCCGCAATGAGGAGGTGTGGCATCTGGCGCAAATCTTTCTTGACCGTCGCGCCGTAGACATCCATGCCGATAGGGATGTTGAGGCTGCCGCTTTCAAGCCCAGCCGCCTCGACTGGCACGCCCTTGTCGTCAAAGAAATTGAGCACAGAGCGGTTTTCGTTGGGCACTTCGATGCCAACCTTGTCCGTGCCCATGATTGGTGCCTGCACGCGAATGGTGCGAGCCTCAAGCACGAGTGCCAAGTCTTTGGCGTGCCCCTCGATTGCGCTCATTTTCACGCCGCGAGACGGCTTGAGTGTGAACATCTTGACCGAGCTGTTGCCGTGGGTATCCTGCATCTCCACTGGGATGCCGAACTCTTGGAGCTTCAAGCGTATTTTCTCCTCTGGCGAGAGGTGCTTGTTTTCTATCTTGTCGGACGCGCTCGCATGGTATGTTTTCTCCACGAACTTGACCTCTTTGGTCTTGTGGCCGACCGCCACGGGTGCCTCAACGCCGATGAGGTTTTGCCTGTATGAGAGCATTGAGTTTTCGCCGTCGAACATGTCGTATGGGTTTGGCAGAAAGTTGATGTCGGGTCGGCATATCTCCCTCGTGCAGTCGTCATAGAGCTTGTAAAAGAGGGTAAAGAACTCTGGGTGCTCCTCGAACACGATGACGTAGTATTGGCTCTGCGGCTCGCCGCTCTTGTTTTTCGATAGCTTGGTCTCTCGGTAGAGCATGGCCGCTGGTGCCTCCTCGAACTTCGCCTTGATGACGTGGTAGTTGAACATGCACTGGATGAAGCGCGCGGGGTCGTCGGTCTCTCCGTCGGTGTACGAGCGCACGAACTTGTGGTCTTCAACGAACAAAGCACCCTTTGGAAACTCGCGGTCTGCGAACTTTTCCTTTTGGGTGCTTCTCCATATCACGTCCGAAAAACATTTAGCGGGCAGCGGTAACACGTTGCCGTCGGTATCCACGATGCTCTCGGTGATGCTCTCCTCGATTGAGAGCACCTCGCGGGCTTTCCAATTCGGTATCTCGTCGAAGTAGAACTGCACGCCCGTGGTGTAGTCCTTGAGCATCTGCTCTCGCGAGCCAGTCTTGCCGTAGTTTATGCCGCTGTCCGACTTGTGGTTTATCTCCTCAAGCCCTCCCGTGATTGCGGCGTTGACGCTCTCTCCCTTGAGATAGAGCTCGACGGCCTTGTGGCACGCCTGTCCGACGATTGCCGATGGCGAGTAGAGGTCATCATAGATTTTGAGGATGTACTTTTTCTTGAACGCGAGCCTGTTGCGTAAGAACAGCGACATCGAGCTGTATGACCAATAGTCAATCAGCGGCGTGTTGGTGGCGATATTTTGCTCTGGCATTGTAATAAGATTAAAAAGCGAATAAGTGCTGCGAAACAGTGACAATTTTACACGGGTGCGGTTTTCTATGCAACCGCTTGCATGTGCATAATGCGTGGATTACTTCTCTCCTTTCGGAAATACAGCCCACCACCTCTTTCCGACTTTCTCTCTTGGCATTACTAGACGATACTCACTGGCATGGGTAAGCAACGATGTGCTGCCAATCTCTTTTGCAAGAGAAATCCAAGCATCTTTGCGCCCGTCATCGTGCTTAAAAGGTTTGTGCACCCATCCTTTGGTGCCAGATACTACATATCTGCCTTTTTGTTTTTTATGAGCGACAACATCGCCCACTCTGAAATTGTGGGGTGATGTTTTACGCATTGTCTTTTGGTGCCTCGTTCTTGAGGTGCTTGGTTGCTAGATGCTTCGTTCGACCTGCTTTCGTCTTGGCTACAAAGTCGCAGCCCTCCTCTCCGCACGGGTAGGTCTGCTCGCCCGCTTCGATGCTTGGCGTTGTCTCCTCGTCCTTTGCGTCGAGTGCTGCGTCGAGCGGCCTCTTTGAGATGCTGCCGTCGCCTATCTGCTTGTGGACGTGAGACTTCGCTGCGGTGTTCCCCTCGAACTTGCCGCCGTCCTGTACGACCTCGGCCTCCATCTCCTCCTTGATGCCGATGCCTTTGAGCGCGTCTGGGCAGATGAACTTCGCGGTCATGCCGAGAGCTCGCCACTTGAGCATGTTCTCTGGGTACTTCTGATAAACGGGATTGGTGGTGTATCCACGGTCACGCGCCTCTTTCATGGTGAACGTGGTGGTCATGCTCTCGTCTGTGTCGCCGCGTGTGATGGTCACCGTGGCTGTCTCCGCGTTGCAGAGCCCCCACTTGATGGCGTGACCCGAACGGATGATTTGGAGCGGCACTGCCTCTCCGTACATAGCGACCTTGCCGTTGACGAAATAGAGGCTGTTGAGGGCTTCGATTGGTGAGAGCCCCGCCTCCCGTCCTGCCTGCAAGATGACCATGAGCTTCGGCGCGGTGTCGATGCCTTTTGGCATTGCGCCTGCATTGAGAAACGTCTTGGCTATCATATCCATCGTGTTCCAGTCCTCGCGGGATGGAAAGCGTGGAAACAGAGAGTGCACTGGCGTTGCATCGGTCTTGGCGACCGCTCTCTCTGGCTGTGGGGCATTATCCCCAGCAGGCTGCGATTGTTTTTGCTCTGTCATGGTAAAATGTTGTGTGATTGGGTTTGTAAGGTTGGATGTGAAGCACTCCTCGCGGGGTGCTTTTACTTTGCTGTGGCTGTCTTGTCGCCCCAGCAGCGGCAGTGGTCATCCTCGCACAAGCCGTCTTGGTTGAAGCACATGGCAGGGCGTTTGCCCATGCGTGCCGCCTCGTCTCCTATCTCTTTTTCGTACTCGCGGCAGGCGGTAAAGAGCGCGCCGATTGCGTTCGTACCCTCTGGGATAGACGCTTGAGCAGCCTTGAGCTCCTCTGCGGTCGCTTTCTTTATGTCTCCCGTGTACTTTCTCAAGAGAGAGAGGTGTGTGATTTGTGTGTTGGTCATGGCTTATTTTTTCTTTGGCTCTTTCTCCCATCGCTTTCGGGCGATTTTGGCGAAATGCTTTTTGCCGTATTTCTTGAGCGTAGTCTCTCCACCCTTTTTGCCTGTGGCATGGACGGTGAGCTTCTGCTTTTTTGGTGTGTCTTTCATTTTTAGAGTGATGCGTTAATGCACTGGTTAGCCCATACGACCCAGCTTGTCAGCTTGAAAGCGAGCATGAATGTCGCAGCCAAGATGACGAAAAAGCCGACGTATTTGTAGAGCTCCCTATAGTTTCTGTAATCGTGCATGATGTGTGTTGGCAATTTTTTGATAATGTTTTCGACCTTGTGTTGAGAGTATATATGCAAGCGATTTCGTATGCAAGGGCTTGCATGTGGATAACCCCTTGTGATAGGGTACAAAAAGTCCATCCAGCAGAAAGGATTACGATGGAAAAAGAACATAGAGAGATTGTGGACTTCACGCTGCGAGAGCTCCTCGACTATCCGAGCGCGACGGTGCGCTGGATGACGCAGTGCATCATAGAAAAAATAGAGGAATGGGAAAAAGCACACCCAAAACGTGATACCAAACAGAAATAGCACACAAGCCCTTGCATGAGAATGTGAGGGCTTTTCTGTTACAATGAGCTCTATGAGAATGTCGCTTGAGGAGTATTTCAATCTCCCAGAAATAAAAAACGCCTCGCGTGGCGGCAACAAGTTTCACGCCATCAGAACCGAGTACGACGGTCGCGTGTTCGATAGCAAGGCCGAGGCCGCCCGCGCCCACCAGCTCTGGCTCCTCAAGCTCTCTGGCGAGGTCACGAACATCGAGTATCAGCCGACCTATGAGTGCGTCGTGAACGGCCAAAAGATTTGCACATACAAGGCAGATTTCCGCGTCACCTATAAAGATGGCCATGTCGAGATAGAGGATGTCAAGGGTCTAAAAAAAGGCTCTGCGTATAGCGTTTTTCGCCTCAAAAAGAAACTCGTCGAGGCACTTCATCGTATCAACATATTGGAGCTGTAAGAATACAAGCGGTCGCATCGTCAGTCATCAGCGGAGCTTATTATTTTTTAATAGGAAATCGCCAATCATGAAACACATCGTCTTGGTTTGTGGCTATTGCCACGAGCCCGTAGGCGAGCCCATAGTCAACCGTCGAGGTGACGAGGCTTGCCCTCATTGCCAGCGTGCGCTCATCCTCCAAGAGACAGATATTTCGCAGAGGTACGAGCTGCCTGTGATAATTGCTTGAAAAGAAAAACGCCCCCGTGAGGGAGCGTTTTTCTTTTACCAACACACCGAGGCATTATACAAGCCCTCGCTCAAAACGCCTATTTGCCGTAGAGCTCATTGAGCTTTGAGACGGTCTTGCCGCCGACCCTCTTGCCCATGAGGCTGTCGAGCTCGGAGACTGGTGCCACCGCGTGCTTGCGCTGGAACGCATCGACCCACTTGGCCGTGATGTTTCCGTAGTAGCCCGTGCTCTCGATGTTGAGAGGGAATAGCCCCTCATGCTTGAGGATGTTCTGCAACGCCACCACATCGGCTCTCTGCGCCTCGTGGAGCGTCTTGTTGCTGATTTCGCCATCTTTCCCCAGTGGGATGTATTCGAGGGCTTTATCGAACGTATAGCGCGGAGCAGAGGGGTCTGTGACCTCCTTTGCCGCCCCGTACTTGAGGCTGATGGGATACGATGCCCAGAAGTTTCGCGCCTTGTAGAACTCCTCGGTGATGAACCGACGAGACAGGCCGCCGAAATGCGCGCTGTCGTCTATCCACATACCCTTTTTGCCTTGATAGATTGCTGGCTCGATAGCGGTCACCGAGTGACGGCTGGTCGAGAGAGCGTACAGGTCGAGGTTTGGATTGAGTACCACTGGCACCTCGCGACCCCACTCGTCTGCCGTGAAGTAAAACCATATCATCGCGCCCTTGCGGGTCTGCTGGATGGTCGATGCCACGGTCTCAAGGTCTTTGGCCGCGAACGTAAACTCGTTTTCTATAGGGAATACTTTGGCCACCTCGTCCATGTACGGCTCGATGACCACGGCGTTTGCTGCTGCCTCATTCATGCCGTCCGATGGCATAAGCGGCGCGAGCGTCATGCCCACCTTACGGTCGAGGTTGATGGCATCCATAGCGGCCATGCCGCCGTCTGGGTAGTTGAACCTGCGGCGGTAAAGATGTAGAGCGGAGAAATCCACATCGAGCCCTTTATTGACCTTGAACATGATGCGGCGCAGCTTGCGGCGCGTCTGGGCGACGCACGAGAGCTGGCCGTCTTGGTCTTGAACGCCGAACACACGCACCTCGCTTGGCTGCATGGTTTTCCAAGAGACGGGAGCGGCCGAGGCGAACGCCTCTTTGACACTCCAATCCTTTTGGATTTCGACCTCTGTGCGCGGGTCGAGCTTTGCGCCTTGATAAGAGGGCTCCATGTTTAAGCCGTCTTTACCTTTCCGCTGAAAAAAAGCGCGTATACGGTCGATGCTGCCGCGAGTACGCCGAGGATGGACTGCCAGATAGCGGTACCAGAAAAGAACCAGTACGCGCCTCCGACGATGACCGAGAGGACGATGGCGATTGCCTTTGCGCCTGCCGATGTCGTGCCCCACTTGCTAGTAAGCCACTCGATTGCGAGTGATAGTGCTGCACCGACGATTGCGATGCCGAGAAAGTCGTTGATTTCCATGATGATTTTTGTCTTATGTGATAACTATTAAATGCTGTTTTTCCAGCACGATTTGCTGTATGTCCACGGCTTCAATCCCTGCTTGGAATAAAGCCAATTCGCATACTCGATGTTGTCGTCGCGCTCATACACGTCAAGCCCCATCGCTTTGCTGGTCTCCTCATGTGCGTCGAGGTTAATCTGGCACATGCCAACGTCGCGAGGATTATGCCGACCTGTGAGAACGGTGACACCATCACGCTCAAAATGCTGCGGCTCTCCATCTGGTATGCCGATGCTTTCGCACGAGCATACAGGTTTGAGCACTGCGACAAGCTCTATAGGAGGGGTGACTGGCACCACGACCACCTCCATCGCCTCTGCCGTCTCCACGAAATGGAGCTCTGGCGAGAGCTCTATTTGCGGTGCTTGGGCTTGAGGCAAGGGAATGAGGAATATCGCAATCGCTATCGCGGCAATGATGAGGGCAATGAGTGCTGTGTGTAGGGAACCACCTGTCTTGTTATTTTTCATAACGACTTCATTTTACCATGCAAGGGGTTGCATTGGGGCGATGGGTGTGGATAAGAGGCTACGGTAGCCAGAAGTCTACGCTCTGCGGGATAAAGATGCTCAAGAAAATGAGCACCCAGAACACCATATTGAGCGTGAGCAAAATCTCCCTGCTTATCATTTTGAGGGTTTCTTTTTTCATTGAGATTTTCGCTCGTCGATTTGCAGCTGCTCGAACACCGTCGATGACACAATCTTGTCTTTGATGAGCTGTGAGCGATATTTCACGAACTCCTCCGCGCTCATCTTGTCCTTTATTTCCTTGATGATTTCGAGCTTCGCTTGGTTGCTGCTTGCGTCTATGAGAGTGATGGTGTTGCTATCCGCTTCTCCTCGCTTGAGAGAGATACGGAACTTCTGCACCAGTCTTTTTGCATCGGCCTGCTCTGTCGATGTCTTTGGTCGGCCGTCGTATCGCTCTCGCACGAGGGCGTTCTCAAGGCTGCCCGTGCTGAACTTGATGTTTTTCTCGCGCGCTTCCTTGATGTATTTGTTGATGAGCTCTCGTTCTTTGAGCGTCTCGCGGGCTTTCTCTTTTTCGACTTTCTCCTCGACGGCCTTGAGCTTTTCTACTTGGCCGTAGTCAGAGACGCGGACGAACCTGCCAGCGACGTTTCCGATAACTGGTAGCGTGAATATACGCTCGACCGCGCCCTGCTCCTTTGGCACGGACGGCTCATGGTAGAAGCGATAGAATATGCCGCCTCCGAGCTGCTGGAACTGCCAGCCGAGAAACGCCTTTGTCGCAGGCCAGCCACCCGCCTTGAACGTCGTCTCGGAGAGCACTGGTCGGCCTCGGAAAACGTCGTATGGGTTTTGACCAGAGAGGAACTGCACCGTCGAGGAGAAACTCTCGACCGCAGGTGAGATGCTTGGCAGCTGGCCGCCCGTGTACGATGCCACGTCCATGAGGTCTTGGCCGATGTTTCGGTCGTTTGAGGCGAAGCTGATGGCTTTCCAAAAGATGCCGCCGAGGAAACGTGAGGTCTCGTCCTGTGGCACGCGCAGGTAGATTGGCTTGCCGTTGGTGTCGCGACCGAGCGGGATGATGATGTAGTTGGTGCGGTCGTACTCCGATGCGCCCTCCATGAGCTCCTTGTAATCGTCACCGAGCAATCCGTAGAGCACTGCGGCCATGAGGATTTTCGGCACGAACGTGATTTTTGCCGTCTTGTACCAGAAGCCAGAGCGCGTCTTTGGGTCTGTGGCAATCTCAACGTCGGAGCGGATACCTTGAATGATGGCGTTTGAGAATAGGAACACCTCGTTGGTGATGGGCTTGTAGGTGCCTCCCGCGAGAAAGTCTGGGGAGCCGAGCTTGCGTCGGATGTATGACTTCTCCTCTTTGGTGAGCCAGCCGTCTGGGCTCTTTTCTGTGAGCTCGTACACGCCCGCCGCTTTCGGCAGGGTCTCGATGAGGTTGCCGAGGTTTTCAATGAAGCCGAGGATGCTTGAGGTAACGTCGAGGATGCCCGCTTTGTCGAGGGCTTTGACCACTGGCTTTGCGAACTTCGGCGCGCGTTCGATGCGCGGTGCTGGCTGGAAATCCTTGATGCCCGTGTCGGCGAGGATTTTCTCAACCTGCTTGTCTGCGTCGGTCTCGCCTTTGAGTAGGTCGTTGAATGTGACCGAGAGCACCTTTTCCTCCTCCAAACGATTGAGGAGCGCGGCTGCTTCGAGGTCTTTGTCAGTTGGGTTTTTCGGCAATCCGAAAGCTCGGACGCGAGAAATCTTGCCCGCTTGTGCGTATCGCTTCATCGCCCGCCCAAAGCTCATGTCTGGGATATTTTTATAGAAACGGGTGAAGTCGCGGATGAGGTTAAACGACTGGAAACCGAGGTTGAAGCTGATGAACAGAGGACGGAAAAACGTGCTATTCATGAAGCGAATAGCTGGGATGATTGGTGCATTGCGTCCGACGCTCTCGTTGTTGATGCTCTCGGCGATGTACGGGTCAACGTAGTAGCCCTTTATCTTGCCCTGCTCAAAGAACGTCACGAGCTCTTGGGTCGGCTTCTTGCTTGCCACTGGGCTGCGGCCTTTCTTTGAGCCGATGTATTTCGCCTCCTCGATTTCTGCTGGGAACTCTTTGAGGAGAAAATCAACGGTTGCTTTGGTCGTCTTGTTTCGCTCTGCCGCTCGTATGGTCGTGATGATTTTGAGCATCGAGCTGTCGGCTGGGTTGGCGATGTCTTTGAGGGTACCGAGCGACTTGTAGACGCGAGAGGTCATGCCGTCCTCAAGATGGTCGAGCACTTGGAACGTGACGTATGCGGGATTTTCGAGCATCTGCTGATAGAGCTCTGGGGTATAGAGGCCAGCTTGATACGCCTCCTCGCTCACCTTTCTGATTGCGGCGTGGAACTTCTCAATCTGGTCGGCCATTATCTTGCGCTGCTCTGCGGTGTACGGCTCGCCCACTTTCGCGGCAAGCTCTTTGGCTGCGTCTGGGGTGATGCCTCGTGGGTTTGCCACGTCGGAGCGGTCGCCAGCGGCGATACGCATATAGAACAAAGCCTCGCCGAAGTCCTCCCAAAGCACCTCGTTTTCAGTGAGGGTCGAGTAGATGGTATTGAACTCTCGCTCGAAAAACGCCTTGATTTTGCCTCCGATATAGTTGCGCTCCTCTAGGAAAAACACAGGGTTTTCGTCTGGGTTGAGACGCTTGCCCTCGCGCTCTGCCTTTTTCACGCGGTCGATTATCTGAAAGTTTTTGTCGATGACGGTGTGCTTGAAGTGCTGCCAGTATTGCTTGCGGCGCGCCTCTTTCTCCTGCACCTGCTTGTTGTGGAGCTCAATGGCTTTATAGTCGCCGTCCTTGAACATCTTGCGCACACCCTCGCGGCGGCGTTTCAAGATGAGCTCGCGGTCGCCAGAGAGGAGTGCCTGTATCTCAAAGTAAACATCGCGCACCTCTGGCTTTGCGTCGAGTGCTGCGAAAAACTTATTGTAAAAAGTCGGAGCCATGTCGCGCAGCCTGTTCGGTGCGTTGAAAAGCATGGAGATGGCCTCGGCGTAGAGCTCGACCGAGCTTTCTCGGTACGTTCGGTACGCCTCATTGACCTTTGCTGGGTCGTATGGATGCCAGTAACGGGTAACAGCGAGGAGCTCCTTGCGAAGCACCTCGTCTTTGATGAAGCCTCCGCGCTCAAGAGCGAGCTCGACGGCTGCCTTGTATCGCTTCGACACGATGCGCTTGACCTCGGCATCTGCCATCGCCTCCTTGCGGGTCTTGTAGCCTTTCTCTGTCTGCACCTCTGCCTCGATTGACTGGCGTATCTTTGCGCGGTCGTCTTGCGTGAAGCTCGCGCCCTTTTCTGGCGAGAACGTCTGCGACATGAAGTCGCGCAGAGTGAACAGTCGGCCGAGCAGGTTGCCTCGGTTGAGTTTCGCTGGCCTGTCTGGCAAGAAGTCCACCAAGTGGCCGATTTCATGGGCGAGGGTCTTGGCTGCTGCGGGTAGGTTTTTCTGCTCGAACTGTGAAGCGATGAGCTTGATGCGAGGGTTTGACGGGTCTGCGTAGAAGCGACCAGCCGCCTTGCCCGATGATTTGACGACGCTCGGTGCTTTGCCGAGGAGCTCGCGGGCTATGTCCACCAATTCTGGCAGCTCTATCGGGTTGATTTCCTTGATGCCGCCCATGCTCTCTGGGAGTGGTGCGCCCTCTTTTTCTGGCAATGCTCCCCAGATTTCGCCGTCTGGTGTCTTTGCAAAAGACGAGCCGAAGCCAGAGCCGCTTGGTGCAACGAGGTCATCAGTGATGGTTTTGACTGGCTCCTCTATCGGTGCCGCCACATTCTCAAAGTCGCCTCTCTCTGGGCTCTTTGGCATGACGATGCCGACCATCTCTTTGCCGCTGTAGACTGCGACGGGCTTCAAAGGCGCGCTCGCGACGAGGCGCATGTCCTTGTACTGCGTGGCGAGGTAGTTATAAAATTGCGCGCTGATGATGATTTTCTCCGTAGGCAGGTTGAACACGAGCCCCACGCCATCATACTTTTTGATGTACTGCACGGGCTTGCCGAGCTCGTTCTCTGCCTCCTTTGCCATACCCATGAGCTTCGTGAGGATGTCGCCGCCGAGCTCTTTGGTCTGCGTCACCTCCTTGATGTCGCGGAACTCCATGACGTAGGTATTCGTGGTGAACACCTTGCCATCGAGCTTGCTCTTGAACACGTTGGGGAGCCCATCTTTGTAGATGGTGCGAGCGGTTGGAGCGGTGACCTTTTCACCTCCGACGCTCTTGATTGGAGCGTGCACGCCAGCTTTCACTTTTTTCGCTGGCTTCTTTGCGGCCTTTTTATCTTGTGTATCCTGCTCTACAAGCGGCTTTTTCTCCTCTTTCTTTGGCTCTGTTGAGCCCTTTTCTGCCTCCTTTTCTTGTTTGGCTTTTGCCCTCTCCTCGGTCTGCTTGCCCGTCGAGGTCTTTTTGGTTTTCTCCTGCACCTGCACTCGGATATTCTGTCTGCCGAGGTTTTTGAGTGCCTGCAAGCGATGCGCTCCATCCTTGTTGAGCACATACTTGCCTGCTTCATTTATGAAAACTGGGATGGCTGGCACCTTGTCGCCACGCTCGAATGAGGCCATGAACTCTTGGATTTTCGGGTCGTCTTTGTTGATGCGGCTTTCAATCGCAGCATCAAGGCCGCTCTCGACTTCGGAGAGTGGCACTTCTCGGATGACAGCGCGGGTCTCTGCCGCCTGTGCTGCTTCGCTTATAGGCGCGCGAGGGTTTTGCGTGTAGTCAACGATTTTCTGGTACTCTGCTGCCTCTTGCGGATTGGCTGCCTCCTGCGAGCGAGCCCATGCGACGATGGCCTCCTGTGCGCTCTTGGTCGCCTCCTCCTTTGAGGTAAAGAGCTGGGTGAAATCGAACGTCGAGTTGATGGCGTTCGTCTCGGTGTTGGCTGTGAAGCGCACGGCTACTTTGCCGTCTGGGAACGTCGAGGTCTCAATCTCCACGAGCGGTGCCGTGGTCTTTTCGCTCGGCACATAGATGGTCTTGTCATTGAAAGCGGTGGTGTAGTCATTCAAAACATCACGGAGCTGTGCCGCTATCTCCATGTCCTGTGGGTTATTAAAATCTGCGGTCTTTTCAAACTGGGCGAGCTTGTCGCGGGCATCCGCAATGTCGAGGCCGTCGAGCTCTGCCTTTACAGTATCGGTGACTGGCTCTCGTGCAGGTGCTTCGCTTGGAGCATCTGATGTTGGTCTTGTCGTTGGCTGGTTTGGCTGCGCCGATGAACCACCCTTGATGAGCGTGTCAATCGCGCTTGTACCGCCAGTGATGATGGCACCCGCCACGCCTCCCACGGCGAACTCCATGACGATACCGCCAGAGGTGACATATCGCTTGGCGTTGTCGAGCACCTTTTGTTTCTCCTCATCGGTGCGTGCGTTGCCGTAGTCGTTTGCGTATTTCAAAAGTGACTGGGTGACTTCGGTTGAGCCCTCCACTCCAAAGCCTTGAAGCGCACTCGTGATGGTGCCTTTGGTACCTTTGGTGAGGATGCCGCCGAGTAGCTTGTTGAGCACTTGGTCGCCGACCACATCAATGGCGATGTTGCCGAGGCTGTCCACCTTGCCGCGTTCTTGGAGCTGCTCATCTGCCGAGAGTGCCGTATAGAACGCACCAGAGACAGCATAACCAGCCTGTGGGTTACGGCTCACCGCTGCGGTACCGATAGAAAGCAGTGCGCCGATTGCCGTTTGCACACCAGTGTCTTGGAGCTCATATAGAAATTGCTGCCACACTGGATTTTCTGGGTCATTTCTCTCTGCGAGCCATGCCGCATACGCTTCCTCGTAGGTCTTGCCGCCGATTGATTGGATGCGCGCCATAGTTTTGAGCGGAATGTTTGATGTCTTTTCGCTCACTTCCGAGATGACCTTTTTTCCTGTCTTGGTATTGAGTAGGGTGAGCGTTGGGTTTTGTGCGCCTTTCAAGAGCTCCACGCCGAAATAGTCGAACGTCGAGCCCTGCACTTCTCCGCGCTCCATAGCGTTGTATCCCTCTGCCGCTCCCTTGATGAGAGGGGTTTTTGAGAGAGGCTCTGCCACCACGTTGATGGCTTTCTGGTAGCCGCTATTGACCACGTTCACGACATCGAGGCCGAACTTGGCAACCTTTTTGCCAGCGTTGAGAGCCTTTCCAAAAAATCCTTTCTTGGGCTCCTCTGCTTGAGTTGTCTCAACGGATAGCTCGGTCTCTGTGCGAGTGGTTGCTTTGGTCTGCGAGAGCAATTTGTCTATGGATGAGCCGCTCGCCTTTGGAGTTGGCTGCTCGGTACGCGATGAAGCCACGGAAATATCCGTGTCTTTTTCCTCATCTTTTCGAGTGCTTTTGAGTAGGTTGTCTATGGCTCCCATGTTGGGTTTTGGTTAAAAGAGTGATACACCTGCCGCGTCATACTCGCTCTCGTCGAGATAGTCGCGGGCGAAAATATCGTCGAACTCCGACGGTGTTGCGCCTTTTACATCAGCAACCCACGCCTTGCGGGCTGCTTTGTACTGGTCAGCCGTGGCGTTGCCGCCCAAGCCATCAAAATACGAGACAATCTTTGCGCGGTTTTCGCGCTCAATGTCGCTCTCACTTCCACCCTCACCCTCGCTTGAAACACCGAGATATACCTGTGATGTGGTGAGTGAGCCGTCCTTGTTTTGGTAAAGGACATCTGCATATTTCTTGCCGCCTGTGCTGCGGGTCGTAGTCGAGAGCACCTTTGCCTCTGGCTTGGCTGTTTGGATGCTCTTGTAGAAGCCCTGCGGCAACCCCGCTTGGAGCTCCAATTTGCCTATTTTGGCCTGTGTACCCGCGTCTATGGTCGAAAGGTCAGCCTCACCGTCTTGGACGGCGTTATAGATGATTTGGAGATTTGAGCGGGCATTGTCTTGCTCGCGTTCTTTCTCGCTTGAGGCGAACTCTGCCACGCCTTTGATGGTGTTAAACAACGTGATGTTCTGGGAGAACTCGGTATCGTACTGGTCTTTGGCCACGTCGTAGTCCATCTTTTTGAACGTCATCAGATTTTCGATGGCATCGTTTGCGGTTTGGAGTTGTGAGACGGCGCGTGACTTCTGCCTCTGCACGAAATCAATGCGCTCCATCATGTTGCG
>Ga0210043_1000709_pt1 | contig 34345 bp, 44 predicted proteins | sample CryGeymet201501t_FD_183990 | JGI IMG/M metagenome (GOLD analysis project Ga0210043, IMG submission 183990) | Groundwater microbial communities from Crystal Geyser aquifers in Utah, USA - Crystal Geyser metaG 2015-01t (SPAdes) (version 2) | ecosystem: Environmental > Aquatic > Deep subsurface >... | reverse complement strand
CGGCGTGGCGCATCCGGCGGGGGGAGCGGGTGTGGGTGGTGGCGACGGTGTGGGGATGGAGGGTGTTGTGACGAATACAAGCCCAGGTGCAAAGGATTCCCTTTCATGAAGAAGATAATTGTCCTGTGCTTATTGGTGTCTGTTGTTTTGTCGATAGCAGCAAATTCCGTGGGCACCTTTGCGGCTGCTGCGTATGTCGTCTATCTGCCTCTCATCCTCAAGCCGCTGCCCACCCCAACCCCAACCCCAACGCCGACGGCGACGGTGACCAGTACGGAGACGCCTGTGCCCATGCCGACGGCGACCCCTACAACCACGCCTGTCTCTGGGCAGAATATCCAGTGTCAGCAATTCGGCGCTGATCAGCTATGTGGCTGGGTATCCAATGGCACGCCGGAGCAAAATAGCACAGTAATAGTCTATGGGCGCTACCTTGTCAACGGCATCGGCCAGGGCGGATTGAGCATGACCACCGTTTGGCATTATAAATCCACTACGCCATCCTGCAGCGGCAACACCCAAGCCACAGGTATCGCTTCTTGTGCCAGGGATATTGGAAGGGCCACGCTTGACTATAGAGTGTACGTGGACGTTGCGATCAATGGGCGAGAGGTTCAGACATGGTTCACGCCGCAGTAGGATGGAGGGTGCTGATTAAGGGATAACCAGATTTTGTCCACCTGGTCAACTGGGGGCTGATTTTTGCTCCTCGACCGATAATTACGGTTATCGGTCGGGGACTGGCGGGGGGGATGGTCCGCAAACCGCACGGGCAGGGGGTGGGGGGCGTCGGGCGATAATTGGGGCGGGGTGATTTTTATCAGCCGGTAGGGTGGTTTTGGGGGTGGCCGGAAACCGCACGGATGGTCAATCCGCAGACCGCACGGAGGGGGGGATGGGGCTGTCCGTGCGGTGGGCGGTGGGGATTGGAGAGCGCACGGTTCACATCCGTGAGGTCGAAGGTTCAAGTCCTTTCTCGCCCACAAAAATTATTTTCCCGACAGCCGTCAGCCGGATTTACTCTGGTCAGACGGCTGTCGGTGTTTCCGGGGATGGCATTATTATCGGTCGAAGATTTACCATAAACCGCACGGACGGGAAGGGGCTGTGATGCGATTTTCTGACGCTTTGGAGGGGTTCTGGCTTGCGAAACGGCGGGGGTATTCGCCCCATACGGTGACGGATTATAGCAATACATTCAACAGGTTTCAGCGGTTTGTCGGCGATGCGGACGTGGCCGGGCTGGTGGCGGATGATGTGCGCCGGTTTCTGGATGCGATGCAGACGCGCTATGAGTTGAGCAACAAGACGCTCTGTAATTACTGGACGGCGCTGTCGGCCTTCTGGACGTGGGCGGAGATGGAACTCAACATTTCGCACGTGATCCGGGGACGGGTGGAGCGGCCAGCGTACCAGAGGCGGCGTGTTGAGCCGTACCGGGTGGAGGAGGTGCAGGCGATGCTGGCCGCCGCGCCGAAGGGCGAGCCGTGGCGCACGCCGACGGGGAAGCTGGCCAGGGGCAAGCGGCCTACGGCAGACAGAGATCGGGCGATCATTATCACGCTGGTGGACACGGGGCTGCGGGCCAGTGAGCTATGCGCTCTGCGGGTGGAGGATTATGACCGGGAGCGGGGCAGCCTGTATGTGGAGCGGGGGAAAGGGGACAAGGAGCGGACGGTCTATGTGGGGGAGTCGGCGAAGAAGGCGATCTGGCGCTATTTGCTGGGGCGGCGGGGAGCGGGGACGAAGGAACCTCTGTTTGCGACGGCGACGCTGCGAACGCTGGACCGCAACAATCTGCGCCAGATGTTGCAGCGGATTGGGACCCGGGCCGGGGTGCGGGCGGTGACGGTGCATCGATTTCGCCACACCTACGCAATTACGTTTTTGCGCAATGGGGGGAATCCGCTGGTGCTGCAGGAGCTGTTGGGCCACGAGAAATTGGATACAGTGCGGCGCTATGTGGCGCTGGCCCAGGTGGATTTGGAGAGCGCACAACGGGCGAGCAGCCCGGCGGATGGATGGGATTTGTAGGGTAATAGGGTGAAGCCCCGGCGCTGGGAGAGCCGAGGCTTTTTTGTTGCCGCCGGATAATATCACCCGACGGTGATCTTCCCCGCGGCGATGGCCTGGCGGATGGCCTCCATCTGTTCGAGGCTGGCGGGGTTGTCGGATTCGACAATCTCGCGCCAGCCGTGGAGGGCGTCGGGGATGGCGGCGGGGCGAGGGGCGGGTTGCGAGTTGCGGGCGTTGTGCCATTCGTGCCAGATCTGGTGGGTGTAGCCGGTGGATGTGTGGAGGGCACGGCGCACGTCGGCCTGGGACGCTTTGGGGTGGGCGTCCAGGTAGGCGAGGATGGCGAGGCGGGTCTCTTCGTCGCGTTCGGCGGGTGCGTTCGATGGGGCGGGAGGGGGGGGGGCTACCTCCTGAGCGAACGCTGGCGAAAGGGTCACCGAATGATCTGGCGAAAGGGTCACAGGGGTAGCAGTGCCGTTGATGATGGCAGGATGTTTGGGCAGGGATTGGCGGGAGAGCAGGGGGATGGCAGCGGTACGGGCGTCCCAGCTATGCCAGATTTGTCCACGGTAGGCGAACTGGCCACGCTCCAGTTGGCTGAGGCCATCGACGCGGACCAGGTTGTAGTCCTCGACCTCCTGGCGATAGCTGAGGCGCAGGGCGTTTTGACGGAGGACGGCGGGCCATTGTCCATCATACGATTTGTAGTGCTGATCGATGACGACGATGGCCATGCCCCGCTTACCGCCGACGCGGACGAGGTTGGAAATCTGGTTGTCGAATTCTGATTTTTCGGCGGCGGGCAGGGTCTCACGCAGGCGGCCTAGTTCCTCGATGATGAGGGCGAAGAAGGGCAGGACGCCGGGAGGCAGGCGCACTGCATCATCTACGGCGTGGGCCTGCATGATGTCGCCCCGGCGCTGGTATTCGCCCTGGACGGCGGCCAGTTGATCGATGAGGATGGTGTGGTCTGTGCGGTGATATTCTGTCCAGGGGGCGAGGATGGCCCATGTGCCCTCCCGTTCCGGGTCGAGTATGAGGGTATGCCAGCCTTGCAGGGCGAGTTGTGAGGCAACGGCGATGCCGACACCGGATGTTTTGCCCTGGCGGGTGGAGCCGAGGATGCCCAGGATGGGACGTTCAATGGGATTCCAGGGGGCGACGGTGTATTTGCTCTGGTTGTCGTCCCAGCGGTAGCCCAGGGCGACCTGTTGTTTTGTGATGGCGGTCTGGGCTACGCGGTCGAAAGCGGGGGGCGTGGGTGGGATGATCTGGGCGGCCATCGGGTCGGGGGCGGCCACGGGCGCGGGCAAAGCTCTCGGCTGGCGGTCGAATGCGCCGGCGAGGAGTTTGCCGGTGGCGGCGTTGACGGCGCCACTCCCGCCGCGGAAGAGGCTGCCGAATTTGCTGCTGATGGCATCGTCGCCGGGGGACATGGCCTGGAGTTGGTGGGTGCGCTCGACAGCTTTGCGGATGTCGGCCTGGATTTCGTCGGGGTATGCGCCGGCCAGCTCCTTCAGACCGTAGGCAGGATGCCAGACAGCCCCGATGCCAGTGATATTGTTGAGATTGAGGGCGACTTCCCCTCCACCGGAGATTTTGTAGACGCGCAGGGGGAAGCTGCCGTCCTTCTGGCGCAGGCGGTTGGTCTCTTTGTTGCGGTAGTATTGGACGACGATGACGCCGCCGGCGGCCGCGCCCAGGGCGAGGCTGAGCCAGGCCAAGATGCGCAGGAACTCGAGAAGGCCAGTGAGGAGCTGAGCGACGAAATAGTTGATGGTATCGAGGTTGGCGCCGACGACGATGAGGACGACGACGACGAGGCCGAGGGCGAGGGTGGTCATAAAACGCATGGACAGCCTCCTGGGGGTTGAAATCGGGCGGAGGCTGTTGTACAATGCGGTCAGCTCTCTCGCCACCGGGTCTGGCGTTAGGGTTAGGGCCAGGTGGCGGTAGATACGTCGCCTGGCCCGTTTGTTTTGTCAGTGTAGCACAGACGTGCGGTTTACGCTAGACAGAAACGTACATTTGTTCTATACTGATCTTCGACCGATAATCGGTCTTATCTGTCGAGGAGCCAAACGTGAACGCAGGGCGAACGGGGCAGAATAGGGTTGGGCAGGTGGGTGTTGATGGCGCGGGTGGCCGTTGACGCCCTTTTTTATTGGTGGATTTTCGATGGGAGATTTGACTCTATTATTCGGGCCGATCTGGTTTTTGTTTGGCGTGGTATCCGGGTTGGCAATCTATCGTTTGCTGTGGTATGTGGAGACAGCCGTGCTGCGCGTGGACATGACGCGCCAAGAGGCGTACAACGAGGCTCTGCAGAAGCAGGTGGTTAATTTAAGTAACCAGATTAACGATATGCAGCAGCGGATCAGAATTTTAGAGGAAACGAATAACGAGTTGATCCAGCGCGACAGGACGAGAACAGTGCGATGACAAATTTTCCACGGGGGCGATGGCCGTGATTGACGAAGACGATCCGATGTACCACACGATGACGTGGGAAGCGGAGCAGACGGGTCAATCGTTCTGGTGGCGGGTATGGTGACCGCCGAAGGTTGTGACGAGGAGGAATGCTATGAGCAGTTTGCCGAGGGTGCGTTGGATGGCGCTGGTAGTAGTGCTGGCCTATGGTGTGACGTGGGCCGGGTTGGATTTCGATTTTGTGGCCGCGCTGAATAGCCTGGCGGTAAAAGCGGTGGCGTTTCCCACGCTTTTGCTGGGGGCGGCGAAGGCCGTGGCCGAGGCGATGAATGTAATCGGCGAGGAGGACCCGATGGAATTTCACACGATGAGCCGGTCGGCGGAGCTGGGCGGCTTCTGGCGGCGGGTGTTGTGACGACGATTGTGCTGCGGCTAGTGGGGGCTGCCACGCTGGTGGGCCAGCGGGTGACGGGGGAGGCCAGGCTCACCGGTTGCGTGGGCGGCTATGGGCTGCTGGTAGCGACGGCGGACGAGGCGGCGGATCTGCTTTTACAGAATCGCCCGGTACGCATCCCGGATTTCCCGGAATTTCGGCAGGCGCTGCGCTCCGTGTTGGCGAAACGGGCGCTGGCGGGGGCTGGGCCGGATGGCAACGGATGCAATTGGACAGATGAAAGGGGAGCGGTATGGGTCTGAGGCGATTGGCACGGCAGATGACGGCGGGGCGACGCAAGGCGGCGCTGGCGGTCGGGTATGCGGCCTATGTGGAGAGGGAACGGGTTATGGGGCGAAAGCCGGTGAGTAAGCGGGATTGGAGGCTGGAAATTGAGCATGGGATGGTTGGTGGTGGGCGTGGTGCTGGGCGTGCTGGTGGCGGCGACGGCGGGGATACTGTCGAGCTGGCTGAGCCAGGCGGAGGAACGGTGGAGATGACGGGCGATGACTTCGCATAGACAAGGGGTAGGCGCGGCTGGGCGGCGCATCCTGCGCCGCGGGACGAGCCGGGAGCAGACGAAATCAAGGTGTACCCAGGGTGTACCCAAATTGGTTGTAGGGGCGTGATTGAATCACGCCCCTACGGTGGGGTCAGTCGAGGTGCATGCTGTCGGCGGGGGAGCAGGCACGCAGGAGGGGGCTGATGTCAACGGCGATGGGTTGGCCGTTGAGGATGCTCTGGATGACGGGCTGCCAGGATGTGCCGACGCCGAGGAGGGCGAGGGCGGCGTCGATGGCGAAATCCAGGATGTCCAGGTGGGTGTAGTAGGCGTCCTGGTCGGGGATGGCGTTGTCGCCGAACTTTTGGGTGATGGCCTCCTCAATCAATAGGCGGTAGAGGGCCTGGGGGCTGTCGGCGTTGTAGAGGCCCCAGGCGGGTGTGGGTGTGGAGGTACGTGTGCTTGCAGGCATTTGGAACGCTCCTATCGAAATGACGCAAAAGGGAGATGGGGAGGCTGCCTGCAAGCAACTCTCGCATCGCCAACGGTGTTACCCGTTCTTGACTTGAAACCTCCCCACCTCCCTTTTGCGTCGAAAGTGGTGTGATATTTCAGGGCATAAAAAAACCGCTGGCTTGATTGCGAATCGTCGCTTGCAGGCATAACTTTCGCATCTGTGAGTGTAGCACGGGTGTCTGGGGTTGTCAAGGGGTGAGTTTTGGAGCGCGAAGGCACGAAGGGGCGAAGAAGGACGAAGGGACGGTGGGGCGATAATTGCTGTTATCGGGCGAGGATCCCCACCCCCAGCCCCTCCCCCCTTCGAGGGGAGGGGAGCAGATTGAGGGATAGTGTAGATTAGATAGATGAGCGATTGGAAAACAGGGGCTGTGGCGGCGCTGGGCCGGCTGAACGGTGAGCGCTGGGCGGATAAGATGAAGTCCACCATTGTTGCGCTGGTGGATGCGCACCTGGCCGGGTTGAGTGAAGAGACGGTGTGGGATCGGCCGGAGACCTGTGCGCGCAAGACGTACCATGAGAAGTGGAAGAAAAACGACCTCTTCGCCGGGGTGTTGGCGGAGGTGGATGGGCTGGCGAGGGAGTGGCGGGACAACCGGTTGTTGGACCCGCTGGGGGAGGCTGTGCGTCTGTTGCAGTTGGCGGCGCCGGATGCGGCGGAGCGGTTGATTGCGATTATGAAGCAGGAGGCGGATTTGACGAATAGCCGGCTGGCGGCGACGGCTGTGCTGGACCGGGCGGGGATGGACACGGCGGCGAAGAGCAGCGTGGATGTGGATGTGAGCAAATTGAGCGATGCAGAGTTACAGGCAATCATTGGAGGCCCGGGCCGCGGCTGAGCTGGAGCGGCGGCGGCGGGAGCGGGAGCGCTGGCAGCCCAACCCAGATTCGGAGGATCACCCCAACCCCCAGCGGCTGGCCCTGGCGACGGAGGCGGACGAACTCTATTACGGCGGGGCGGCGGGGGGGGGAAAAACAGATTTATTGTTGGGCTGTGCGCTGACCCAACATCGGCAATCGGTGATCTTCCGGCGAGTCTACCCCAATCTGCGGGCAATTATCCGGCGCTCTGTGGAGATCATGGGGGGTGATGATAGTTACAACAAATCAGACCGGGCCTGGAATTTGGGCGATGGGCGTTTTCTGGAATTTGGTTCGGTGCAGTACGAGGATAATAAGTCGGACTGGCAGGGGCGACCGCACGATTTCTATGGCTTCGACGAGATCACGGAGTTCAGCCGCACACAGTACCAGTTTCTGATCGGCTGGAATCGCACCACACGGGCAGGGCAGCGTTGTCGGGTTATCTGTGCGGGCAATCCGCCGTTGGACGCAGACGGGATGTGGATTGTGGAGGAGTTTGCGCCCTGGCTGGACGACACATTTGCGGAGCCTGCCCAGCCGGGTGAGTTGCGCTGGTATTACTACGACGGCGAGGGTATTTTGCACTGGCAGCGGGCAGATACGCCGGTTGTGGTGGATGGGGAGAGCATCCGCCCACGCAGTCGCACATTTATTCCGGCCTCGCTGAGCGATAACCCGCACCTGGCCGCGGATGGGCGTTATTTGTCGGTGCTGAACTCGCTGCCTGAGCCGATGCGCACCAGGTTGAAAAACGGGGATTTTTCAGCGGCGCAGGGGGTGGACCCGTGGCAGGTGATTCCAACGGAGTGGGTGCGGGCGGCGCAGAAGCGCTGGGAATTGTGCGAGCAGCCCAGGGGCGAAGCGGACAGCGTGGGGGTGGATGTGGCGCGGGGCGGACGGGACAAGACTGTGTTTGTGCCGCGCTGGGGCAGCTATTTTGGAGAGCCGGAGCGTTACCCGGGTATCAATACACCCACGGGGCCGGTGGTGGCTGGGCTTTTCCAGCAGTTGTACCGGCAGCCCGGCTACATCAATCTGGATGTGATCGGGGTGGGCTCGTCCGCATTTGATTCGCTGTGGGCTATGTACCCCAGTACGCCTGTGCAGCCGATCAATGTGGGGGCGGGGAGTACGTACACGGATCGCAGTGGGCGGCTGCGGATGCGCAATCTACGCAGTGAGGCGTACTGGCGGATGCGGGATGCGCTGGACCCGGAGCAGGGCAGCCGGATTGCACTGCCGCCGGGCAATGAGGTTGTGGCCGATTTGTGCAGCGCCCGCTATCAGCCATTGGCGAATAGCATTGTGCAGGTGGAGAGTAAAGAGGACATCAAAAAACGGCTGGGCAGATCGCCGGATGTGGGGGATGCTATTTTGTTGGCGAATCTGCCGCTGGTGATTGATTACAGCGATCAGACGCTCATCATAGATGAGCCTGTGCGGATTAGCCCGTATTAGGGCAAAAGGCAAAAGGGGAAGGCAAAAGTGAGATACCCGTGGCGGTGGATTTGGCTGGCGAGTGAGTGGAGCGGGATTGGGCTGGGGCGGTTTGCGCCGTTTGTGTTTGGGCGGATGATCGGGCGCACAGGGCAGAAGGTGCAACGATGATTGAGATGGTACTAATCGGGTGGCTGTTGGCCTTCGTTTTCGGCGTGGGTATTTTCGGGATGGCGGTGGAGATTTTCGGGCCGGAGTGGGTGGATGAGTTGTGGGATAGGATTCAGCGGGGGCGGCGATGAGCGAGTTGAACGGGGTAGAAGCTGCTCAACCGATAATAGAGGGTTATCGTCCGATGGGGGACGAGGGCGAGGCGTGGGCGGTGATGGAGAGCCGCATCGCTGAGCTGGAGGGGCTGCTGGCCGGGGGGGATTGGCGGCTGCTCTCTATGCAGGCCGAGCAGGAGTTCAGCCGCGAGGGGCTGCGCCAGATCACGGATATGGCGCGGGTGATGTATCTGAAAAACCCGATTATCCAGCGGGGTGTTGATGTAAAACGGTTCTACGTGTGGGGGCACGGGGTATCGGTGAAAGCGGCGGACGCTGAGGTTGGCGAGGTGATCAGCGCCTTCGAGGATGACAAGAAAAACCGGGTCACGCTGACCAGCCACCAGGCGCGCATGAACGCCGAAGTGGAACTGGAGACGGACGGCAACCTGTTTTTCGTCTGGTTTGTGAACCAGACGACGGGGCGGGTGCGGGTGCGCACGATCCCGTTTGGGGAGATTGCCGAGGTGGTGAGCAACCCGGAGGACGGCCGGGAGCCGTGGTACTATCTGCGCCGGTGGACAGAGCGGCGGGGGAGCGCAGCGGGCCGGGAGAGTGTGGGCCGGTCGGCCTGGTATCCTGACTGGAATTACAACCCGGTCAACAAACCGGCAGAGTTGGACGGCCACCCGATCCGCTGGGAGACGCCGATCTTCCACGTGCGGGTGGGGGGATTCAGCGACTGGACATTTGGAATCAGTGAAATTTACGATTCGATTGACTGGGCGATGGCCTACAAAGAATTTCTGGAAGATTGGGCCAGCATCGTGCGGGCCTATCGGCGTTTTGCCTTCCAGTTGACCACGCCGGGCGGGCGGCGGGGGATTGCCGCGGCCAAGACGAAGCTGGGCACTACCTATGGCAATGCCGGCGGGAGCGAAGGGGAGACGAACCCGCCTCCTCTGGTCGGCTCTACGTTCATCGGCGGGGAGGGCACCAGTTTGACGCCGGTGCGTACCAGCGGGGCCACGGTCTCGGCCGAGGACGGGCGGCGGTTGCTGTTGATGGTGGCGGCGTCGTTTGGGCTGCCGGAGACATTTTTTGGAGACGTTTCGGTGGGTACGCTGGCCACGGCCAAAAGTCTGGACAGGCCGACCGAACTGGCGATGACCGACCGCCAGACGCTTTGGGCCGATGTGCTGGGGGAGATATACCAGTTTGTGCTGCTGTGGGCGGTGAAGGCGAGCAACGGGCCGCTGCGGGGGCTGGGGCGCATCGAGCGGACGGTGGAAGACGGCTGCATCGAGGAGCGGGTGATGTGGAACGATGATATTGACGCCGGGGTAGCGGTGACGTTCCCGCCGTTGGTGGAGGACGATGTGAAAGAGCGGGTCGAGGCGATTGTCAGCGCTGCGACGCTGGGGCAGGCAGGGACGCTGGCGGGGACGATGGATTTGCCGACGCTGGCCCGGATGTTGTTGCTGGCGTTGGGCGTGGACGATGTGGATGAAATCATCGAACGTCTGTTCCCGGATGGAGAAGTGCCGGAGGCAGAGCCGACGCCGGAGCGGACACAGGCGGAGGCGGCGATGATTGAGGCGTTGCGGGAGTTGCGGGATGTGTTGAGCCGGGAGGCCGCCGATGAATAAGGTACATTATCGGACGGGGGAACCCTCACCCCCAGCCCCTCTCCCTACCAGCGGAGAGGGGGGTTTGACCCCCACCCCCAGCCCCTCCCCCTCGAAGCGAGAGGGGAGACGATTGGCGGCGCTGCGGCTGGTGGAGGCCGTGAGCGTGGCGCAGAAATGGCGGGAGTTGGATGCGCTGGTGGCGAAAGGGCAGGCGGCGGTGGGCAAGGCGTTTGCAGCCCAGGGCCGGGCATTTCTGAAGGCGTTTGGGGAGATGCGTCCGTATTTTGTGGAGAGCTATTTTCTCCCGCAGAGGCGCAGAGGCGCAGAGGAATTGCGGGAGGCCAGCCCCATCCCGGACGATGTGTGGCTGAGGCTGTGGGATGCTGTGGCGCGGCAGACGCTGGCGCTGATGTTGGCGCCGATCATTGACATCAACGAGTTGGGGCTGGGGGCGGGGGCGGGGGCGCTGGCGGGGGCGCTGGGGATGGATTTTGAGCGGGCGTTCAGCCTGACAAATCCCAGGGCCGTGGCCTATTTGGAGCAGCACGGTGCGGCGCTGGTGACCCGAATCAACGACGAGACCCGCGCCCAGATGAAGACGCTCATCACCCAGGCGGTGGATGAGGGGTGGAGCTACACGCGGACGGCGAAGGCAATCAAAGAGCAATTCGAGGGATTTGCCGGGCTGAAGCCGCAGAAGCACATCCGGGACCGGGCCACGCTGGTGGCGGTGACGGAGGCGGGGCATGCGTATGAGGAAGGCAGCCTGATTGTGGCGAAGGGGCTGGGAGAATCTGGAATATCCATGCAGAAATTCTGGCAGACCAGCGGTGATGACCGGGTAAGCGACGGTTGCCGTGAGAATGAGGCGGCGGGGTGGATTGGGCTGGAGGAATTATTTCCTAGTGGGCATGATAGGCCGCTCAGATTTCCTGGCTGTCGCTGCTCTGCAAATTATCGACGGGCGAGATGACCCCACCCCCACCCTGGTTTCGACGGGCTCAACCCAAGCCACTGTGGGGAGGGTGTTGATGCTGGCAGAGATGAAGATGCTCAACATTGATGATTTGCAGGAACAGGAGCGGTGGCTCGACCTGCGCGACCGGATGGGACGGCTGTGGGCCAGGTATGATCCGCACGCCGAGGTGCTGGAGATGCGCCGGGGCGAGGTGTCGGTGCGCTTTGCGTTACAGGCGTACCGGGCGCAGGTCATCCGTGAGGTTGGGGATAGACAACGGGGAACGGATGTGCTAGAATAGGCGCAGTGTTCGTTGGGGGTGACATCTGGGTGCATCCGGGAGGCGGGTCGGACGATTCGCCCTAGCCCTCAGCGGGCCGCAGGTGGGGTGGGTAGCCTGGGATGTGTATATCGGAACGCCAAGAGCGTCAGACGGTTGTCTGGCGCTCTTTGGTTTTTTCTGGGGGTGATGGATGAACAAAGGCGAATATCTGGTCTGTTTGCGGGAGAGTGCGCTGCCCGGTGATGGGCAGGATGAAAAGTTGACGGAGAGCCAGGCCGGAGAGGTGGTTGTGCTGAAGGAAAAAGCCGTCCGGCCTGATGGCACTATCCAACTGCGGATGATAAAACCGGGCTGGGGTAGCAGCGGCTATTATCCGGCGGATGTGTTGGAGCGGGACGGGCCAAGTATTTACCGGTCGGGGACGCAGATGTTTTGGAATCATGCGACGGCGACCGAGGAGAGCGAACGGCCAGAGGGAAATCTGCGGGATTTGGCGGCGGTGCTGATTGGCGATTCCCGCTGGGACGCGCAAGGCGCTAAGGGGCCCGGGCTGTATGCGGATGCGCTGGTTTTCGAGGGGTATCGGAAAACCGTGGATGAGATCGGGCCCTACATCGGTACGTCGATTCGTGGGTTCGGACGAGCGACTACTGGCGAGGCGGAGGGGCGCAAAGGGCGCATCATCACAGCGCTGACCGAAGCGCATTCGGTGGACTTTGTGACGAAGGCCGGGGCGGGCGGTGAAATTGTACAGCTTTTCGAGGCGGCCAGACCGGGGGCGGACCGCGGACGGCGGACGGCAGACGAAGCGAAATTGAGTGAGGCCCGGAACGTGGGGGAATGGATGGAAGCCCGGCTGCACCAGGATTTCACGGTGCGGGCCGATGAATTTTTCGGCGAGGGGTATTTGTCGAGGGATGAGCGCATTGTATTGAGCTCGGCGGTTGGCGATGCGCTGGATGCGTTTCGGGCGGCATTGCAGGAGCGTGCGCCGCATCTTTACCAGCGGGATATTTTTGCGCAGCCGTCGGGCGATAATAGGGCATTATCAGTCGGGGAGGGGGCGGGGACTAGCGGGGCGGGCACAAGGCCAGCCCCAACTACTAATTCAGGAGGCAAGAGCAAGAAAATGGACGAGTTGGAGAAGGTGCAGGGTGAATTAGGCACGGCGCAGGAACGCATCCAGGCGCTGGAGACGGAGCGGGACCGGCTGGCGGAGGCTCTGCTGGTGCGGGACGCGCAGGGGATTGTGAGAGAGGCATTAGGGCAGGTCACGCTGCCAGGTGTGACGGTGGCCCGGTTGCAACGGTCGGCGGCGACGAACCCACCGGTGACGGCGGAGGGCACGCTGGACGAGGCGGGTCTGCGCCAGCGGGTGACCGAGATGGTGGCGGCGGAGACGCAGTATTTGCAGGAGGCGGCCGGCTGGGGGGTTTCGACAGGCTCAACCGGCGGGCGCATCGAGGGGATGGGCGGCGGCCAGGCTGCTGGCGGCGCTGTGGACATGGCGGTGGTCGAGAAACGGCTGAACAGTGCGTTCGCCGATCTGGGCTACGCCGTAGCAGGCAAGGGGGAATAATCCGATGGCGAGCAACATTACACGGCAGCCGGGGTGGAATCTGAGCGTGGTGGTGACGAACCCAACCACGCCGGTGACAGGGGACCCGGTGCGCTATGGGGAACGGACGGGCGTGGCGTTGACCGATGAGGGCGAGGGCGGCAACGGCGCGACCGAGACAACTGTCTATTTCGGGCCGCTCACGGGCAATTTCAGCGTGAAGGGCGTCGACGACAGCGGCAACAGCGCGGTGTCGGTGGGGGACACCCTCTACTACGTGGACGCGGACACGCCAAAGCTGAGCAAGAAAGCATCAGGCTACTTCTTCGGATTTGCGATGGCGACGGTGACCAGCGGCAGCACGGCGACGATTGAAATTGCCAAACCGGACGCGGGGGCGTGGGTGGGCAGTGTGGCCACGGGCGACATTGCGACCGGGGCGGTGACGGCGGTTAAACTGGCGACTACGCTCAAAACCGGATTTGTACCGGTGCCGCTGACGAGCGTGCGCGAGGTTTTCACAAATGCTATCACCAACATTGCCGGCAACGGCGGTGTGTTGGCCAGCGACACTACGCCGATTTTCCAATTTACCAACGGGGATACGGATTCGGCGCTGCGCATCCACTGGGCAGCCAGCAACAGCGACCCGATCATCTTCCAGGTGCCGCTGCCGCCGGATTTGGACGAGGCGGCAGCGGTGGAGGTACATCTGCGCGCAGCGATGGCCGGGGCGACAGATACGCCGGTCATCGATGCGGACAGCTATTTCAATGAGGGCGACACGAAGGTGGAGGATGCTTCGGCGGCGTTGAGCGCGAGCGTGGCCGAGTTGACGATTTCGATTGCGGCGGCGGACGTGCCGGCGGGGGCGCAGACGTTTACCTGCGAGCTGACACCAGGTGCGCATACGACAGATGCTCTGTATGTATACGCCATCTGGGTCGAGTACACACGGGCGTAAGCCGGGTGATTGGGTGATTGGGTGATTGGGCGGGCGAAAGGCCCGCCCCAACCAGGAGAATAAAGACAATGATTACATTTGATAAGACTGCCCAAAACGGGCAGGGCGAGCGTTACAACGCCGGGGACGGCGGCGGGCTGGAGGGATTCAGCCGGGTGGCGCGGGCAGGGGGGAACGCACGCTGGGGACGGCAGGCGGACCCGCTGCATGAGGCGCGGGTGGCCAGTGCTGCGGAGCTGATCGCCGATATGCTCACCGGGCGGGCACCGGGCTGGGCGCTGAAAGAGGCGATTGCGCCGAGCCACGCATCTACGGCGCGGGCGATTGAGAGCAATTACCCGGGGCTGATGCGGCTGAGCGAGGCGTACACGGTTTCGGATTTCCCAAATCTGATGGGGGATGTGCTGGACCGGATGCTGCTGGGCCGATTCCGGGAGTTCCCGCAGGGCTGGCGGCGCTATGTGCGGGTGAGCCGTCCGCTGCGGGACTTCCGCACGGTGCGGCGGCTGGCGCTCAACGGCGCAGAGGGGCGTTACACGGAGCAGACAGACGAGGATAGCCTGACCTACAGCACCTCGCTGGCCGAGGACAACTACACCTATACGCCGAGTTTGTTCAGCAAGGGGGTGCGACTGTCGTTCCGGGCGATTATGAACGACGACCTGGACGCGTTCGACAGCATCCCCGACCGGCTGGGGCGGGGCGGGCGGCGCAGTATCGCCTACTTCGTGACGGACCTGCTCTATGATTCGAGCGGGCCGGATGCAACGTTTTTCAGCAGCGGCAACGGCAATCTGTTGGCGAGCAACCCAGACCTGGCGATTGACAGCCTGGGGACGGCCTTCGAGACGCTGCTGGGATTCACGGACAGCGACAGCGAGCCGATTCTGGTGGAGGGTGTGGTGCTGGAATACCCGCCTGCGCTGCATGTGACCGTGCAGAATCTGCTCAATCAGCTCACGGTGGATGTGACGACTGAGGGCGGGGTGAGCAACCAGACGATCCGGGTGAATAACTGGATTGTGCGCAATCTGGAGGCGGTGATGAATCCGTACATCCCGATCATCGCCACGAGCAACGGGAATACGAGTTGGGCGCTGTATGTGCGGCCCGATTCTGATCGGCCGGCGGCTGAGGTGGGTTTCCTGGCGGGCTTCGAGGAGCCGCAGTTGTTCCGCAAGATCTCGAATACCGTGCGCGTGGGCGGCGGTCAGGCGATGGACGCAGGGGATTTTGAGACGATGACCCAGGATTATAAGGGCGTCATCGGCTATGGCGGCACATTGCTCGACCCGAAGGGCGCGGTGGCGAGCAACGGGAGCAACGCCTAATGCGCACATTACCTCCGGCAGTTTCGACGAGTGAGTTTTATCTGCTGGCGCTGGTGATGGAGATGACCCGGCTGGCGGATGGGGTGGAGAAGCTGGTGGCGGAGACCACCGCCACCAGCCCGGTCGCCTCGGCAGAGATGGTGGGGCTGGACGAGGAGCGGATGCACACGCTGCTGTCCAGTATCAAGGGGATCGGAGATGTGACGGCGCAGCGGATCATCGACAGTTACAAGGCGAGCCTGGAGAGATAACTGCGATTATCGCCCGACAAGATGACAAGGTGACAGATGGCGTTTACTTACGACACAGCCACGGATACGGGCAAAACCAGACTCCTCATCTTCGACACGGATGCGACGAATTATGTGTTCGAGGATGCGGAGCTATCTGTTTTCTTCGTCATGGAGGGCGATAGCCTGAAACGGGCGGCGGCGCTGGCATTGGAGACGATGGCCAGCAATGAGGCATTTGTTCTCAAGGTCATCACGCTGATGGATTTGAGGACGGACGGGGCGGCGACGGCCAGGGCGTTGCTGGCCAGGGCGGCCCTGCTGCGCAGCCAGGCGGATGATGAAGAGTTCGCCGACGACGCGGGCTTTGATTGGGCCGAGATGGTGGTGGATACGTTCAGCGGTCGGGAACGGTTGGCGAAGCAGGTGCTGCGTGGTTGAGCTGCTTGGTTTCGATACGGCTGGAAACAGCACCAGCCTACTCAACCGGCGCTGTCTGGGGGGATAGATGGCTAATACTCTGGGCATTGTGCATCCGGGGCTGCTGGCGGGGCTGGCCACGAATTTCTATCCGTCGGTGTGTACGATTCAGCAGGCGACGATGACGCAAGATGCAGCGGGCCAGGAAACGCTGACCTGGGCCAACCTGAGCGGCCATGTCGGCCTGGTGTGTGTGTTTGGCGTGGCCAAGGGCAGCGGGCGGGAGGCTCGGACCGACCAGCAGACTTATGTCACGGTTCAGCGGCGGATCATCCTGCCGGGCGTGTACACGGCGATCACTGAGTCGATGGCGGCCTTGGTGGATGGCGTGCGCTACAACATCCTCAGCGTGTTTTTCGACAGCCGGACCGTGCAAACCTATCTCGATGTGGAGCAGGTGACTTAATGGCTACGGTAAGAGGGCTGGACGAGTTCAGCCGGAATTTGGAGCGGCTGAGTCGGGCAACCCAGGGGAAAGCCCTGGGCCAGGCGGTGTTGACCGGGGGGCAGGAGATCGTCAACGAGGCAAAGAGCAACATTCTGTCCCAGGGATTGGTGCAGACGGGAAATCTGCGCCGCTCTATGGACATCGAGCTGATCGAGGCGTCCAGCGAGCGGGCGACGGCGCAGATCGGCACCAACCTGATCTATGCAGCCATCCATGAGTTTGGTGGGGAGATCCGGCCGGTGAATGCCCGGGCCCTGGTCTTCGAGATCGACGGGAAAACCGTGGTAACGCAGTTAGTGCGGATGCCGGCCCGGCCCTATCTGCGCCCGGCGTTTGAGTCGGGACGGGAGGCGGCGGTGGCTAACTTTCGGGCGGCATTGGCTGATCTGATTCGGGAGGCGCTGCGCTGATGGCCGCTCTTTATGCCAGCCTGTATACCCAGGCCACCACCCACGCAGGGCTGGGGGCGTTGATCGGAACCCGGATTTATCCTGGGCCGCTGCCCCAGGGGGCGACCCTGCCGGCGGTGACGTATTCTGAGGTCGGGACGAGCGGGACGGCTGGCAGCACGGGCAGCTATCAAGGCCGCTTCCAGTTCAACGCATGGGGCAATACGTACATCCAGGCCAGACAGGTGGCCGATCAGGTGGAGGCGGCCTTCAGGAGCGTGGCGGTAGGCGGGGATACACGGCTGATCGGCGGCAAGCGGATCAGCCGCTTCGACGACTACGAGGCCTCGACGGCGCGCTACCGGACAATCGTAGATATGCGAATCAATATTGTAGAAACAGGAGGGCAATTCTGACGACTATGGCGAGGAACGGAATTGCATCGGGTGATTCTAGATGTGTTTTGACTATCAACGAATAGAGAGGAAGATTTGAAATGGCGAAAGAGGATATTGTCTTAGGGTCTGGAAAGCTGTGGTATGCGGCTACAGGTACAGCCAACCCGGACGAGACGACCGTAGCCTATGGCGCGGCCTGGGGTGGGTCGTGGGCAAGTCTGGGCGATGTGCTGACGCCGATGGTACTGAGCTACACCGACACACGCAAGGCGATCAAAACCCAGCAGAGCCTGGGTGTGATCAAGGAGTATCGCACGGATGTGGCGATCACTCTGAAAACCACGCTGGCCGAATTGACCGGGGCGAATCTGGCGCTGGTGTTGAACGGGACGAACACGGCCACGTCAGCGGGGGCCAGCCAGAAGGCGTTCAGTGCGGTTACAGTCGGCAGCGATGTGGTTGTGGACACGAAGAAATTCGGGTTTGAAACGCTGCGGGTGGACAGCACAGGGGCAAGCCAACCAGTGCGCTTCTTCTTCCACGTGGGCAGTATCGGGCCGGATGGGGATATGGCGTTCGATAAAGAGAACGAAACCGGCGTGCCCGTGGTGATCACTGTGTACGAAGACACTACGCAGAGCGCGGGAGCCGAGTTTATGGCTGTGGACATTGTGACCGCGGCAGCCACGGCATAAGGAGAATGGGATGCGAACAGTAACAGTACAACTCGGCGGGCAAGAGTACACCATCCAACCCTTACCGATGAAGAAGGCCAGGGAATGGCGGCAGAAGCTGGAGCAGCCCTTTGGGGCAATGGTGAAGGTTCTGGAAACCGCTGATACTATCGAATTGACCAACCTGGGCAGCATCGCCGGGGTAGTGCAAACCTTTGCGGGTACGCTGCTTGGTTCTGTGGACATTCTGCTGGGGTTGCTTTTTGCCTATGCACCAACATTGGCTGCTGACCGGGAACGCATCGAGAACGAAGCGTATGACGAGGAAGCCCTGGGCGCGTTGGTGGAGGTTCTCAAGATTGCTTACCCTTTCGGGACCGTCTTGGGGCTGGTGACTGGCTCCAAGACCAACCGGAGCGAGACGTAGCGGAGTGGATGCTGGCGGCCTATGGGGTCTGGGATGACGTCATAGGCACGCCAGCGGAGATGATGGACTATCTGCTGGATAGCTATTTGCGGCGGCGTCGCTGGGAGTGGGAAGAACAGGCAGTTCATATGGTGAACGCGTTGGGGACGGCCCTGGACGAAAACCCGAAAAAGCGTGAGAGTAGTGATCCGCTGCGGGCATTGAGTCGCCTGGGCGTAAAAGTGCCGGACGTGCAAAGATGAAGATCCTCCCAACAATCCTCGACCGATAATGTAACTTATTCACCGGACAGCAAAAAACCATGAGCGTAACCTTGGGGGAAGTCGGGCGTCTGATCGTCACGTTTGGCGCCGACCGGACAGAATTCAGCAGGGACCTGAGGAACACGGATCAGGAGGCTCGGTCGACCCTGGGCGGGCTGCAGGACTATGCCAGCAGGGGATTTTCCGGGCTGAAGAAAGCTGTGGGCGCGGGGATTCTTGGCGGTCTGGGTCTGGTGACGGCTGGATTTGGCGCGCTAGCCGTGGCGTTCAGCGATTCGGAAGCGCAAGCGCGTGAGTCCATCAACGCTGAGAAACAACTGAACGCGGTGTTGAAGTCTACGGGCGGCGCAGCGGGGATGTCGGCGCAGGAACTCAAAGACCTGGCGGGATCGTTGCAGAAGGTTACGAACTTTGGTGATGACGCTACGATCCAGGGCGAGAGTCTGCTGCTGACATTTACGAGAATCGGAAAGGATGTTTTCCCACGGGCCACTGAGACCATGCTGGATATGTCACAGTCTTTAGGCCAGGATATGAAGTCCAGTGCGATACAGTTGGGGAAGGCGCTGAATGATCCGATAGCGGGCGTATCGGCGCTTTCTCGGGTTGGCGTCTCGTTCACCGAACAGCAGAAGGAACAAATCAAGGTTCTGCAAGAGTCTGGCGACATGATGGGCGCACAAACGATCATCCTGGACGAACTCGCTAAGGAATTTGGTGGATCGGCGCGGGCGATGGCAGACCCCACAATTCAGATGGCAAACGCATTTGGCGACCTGAAAGAAGTGGTCGGCGGGGTGATCGTGCGCTTCAAGAATGAATTTGCGGAGAAAGCCTTGCCTTTGATCGGCACGGCCATCACGAAGACAACCGAACTGATCAAGGGTCTCACGGAGGGCGGGTGGGGATTGTCAGAGACGCTGACATTCCTGGCGGCCAATCTGGGGCTGGGCGCGTTGAAAGGGAAGGCGCTGGCGGACACGATTACCGGCGCAATTGACCGGGTGACTGGGTTCAAGGATGCTGCGTTGAAATTTCTCGCGCCTATCCTGGACGTGATCGGCGGATTTGTGGAGTGGAAGGATGTGCTGATCGCGTTGGGGCTGGTGGCGGCGTCTATTGTGATCCCGATTCTGGCGGGGATTGTGGCGGCGGCGCTGCCAGTGATTGCGGTTGCCGCGGCGCTGGTGGGTGCGGTGGCGTTGGTGCGGCAGGCGTGGGAAAACGATTGGGGCGGGATGCGCACGATTATTGAGTCGGCGTTTGGCATTATTTCCGAGAATTTTCGGGGGTTGATGGATGGGTCGCTGACGCTATCCGAGGCGCTGGGCAACGCGTTCAGCGGGATTGTGGCGCTGATTCAGGGGAAATTGCCGGATTGGGTTGAAACTTTGCAGGGTTGGGCCACAGCCATCTGGCAGTGGATTGTGGATGCTGCGCCTGTTGCCATCAGTCGACTGGGGGATTTTGTCGGCGGTCTGATCGGTGGGCTGGCTGCGGGGTTGCCTGATTTTCTGGCGGGCATTTATGAATGGGCGACGGCAATTGTGGTCTGGATCGGCGATGCCATCCCCAAGGCGATTGATTCGCTGACGGAATTTATTGAATCGCTGGGCAGCGAGGGCGATGGCACGGGGAGGAATACGTTTCTGCCGATGGTGGGGCGCTGGGTGGGACTGCTGATCGGTTGGGTCGCTACTGAACTGATCCCCCAGGTGGGCCCGGCGTTTTTGGAATTTGGGCTATCCCTGGCCACGGCTCTGGGCAAAATTGCGCTGGCCCTGCTCGAGTTGGGGGCCACGCTGGGCGGGGCGATCCTGGACGGGCTGGTGGCGGGCATCAACGCCGGGACGCAGATGGTGGCGGATGCGGTGCTGAACGCGGCGAAGGCGGCCTGGGAGGCGGCGAAGAAATTTTTAGGTATCAGCAGCCCCTCTCGGTTATTTTCAGAAATCGGCGACCAGATGATGGCGGGTTTTGCCGTGGGTGTTGGCGGCAACGACGATATGAATGCTACGCTGACAACGGCGCTGAGCAAGATGCTGACAGCCTGGAAAATTGGGCTGTTGGCGATGAAGAGTATGTGGGATGCGGCGTGGGCTGAGCTGAGCACGGCCTGGGAAACGCTGGAGGATTGGCTGGACAGCAGGCTGCCGGAGGCGCTGGGTAAATTGCTGGAGGCCTGGGAGACAGACTGGACGGCCATCATTCGGGCGGTGACGGGGGCGTGGATTGTGCTCCTGGTGGCGTTTGTATCGATGAAAAACTGGCTGGACAATATATTGCCCGTAGCGCTGACGACGTTCCACGTATGGCTGGGGGCTTATGTGTTGCCCAATCCATTTGCGGCTTTTGTGGAGGCGGTCGGCGCGGTTGGGCCGGCGCTGGATGGGGCGAAAAAGCTCATCGATAATTTTGCGAGTTGGACGGGTGGGGTGCGTCTGGCTAATCCGTTCACGGCTTGGGAGCAAATTTTGGACAGGCTGGAGGCCAAAATCCGGGCGCTACAGACTGCAATCAATGCGCTGCCTGCTGGGTCACGCACGGGCGCGCGAGCGGGCGCGGTAGGCAGTTTTCCCGGCGTTAACGCTATGGGTGCGGCGGTAGGCCGGATGGCGCTGGCGCCGGCAGCGGTGGGTGGTGGTGGGGGAATCACGGTCAATGTCTATGCCACGGTGCGTGATGGGATGGATGTAGAGGCACTGGCCTGGCGGGTGGCGCAAACGATTCAGCGGAGGCAGCGATGAGCGAGGATAGACGTTAATGGCGCATGCACTTTCGTTAGTTTTTGGGTCTACGACGATCAGTCTGTCCACCGGCGACAATCTGCTGCTGGACTATACGCCGCGCACGCCGCGGGCGGGGGATTTGGAAATTACGGAGTCGGCGCGCATCCATGTGGCGGCGGCCAGCAAAACGGCGCTGCAGACGGCGATCCGGGCGTTGGAGGATTTCTTTTGCCTCAGCCAGCGACGGCAGGCCACGGGGACGGGCGAGCGGGGCTATGTGCAGTTGGTGGTGGATGGAGATGGGTCTGCCTGGCGCAGCGAGGTGCTGGACGGGCGGATGGTATTGGACGACGACGTCATGCGGCTGTGGGGCAATATGTCGGCGGAGGTGCTGTTGACGTGGACGCGACGTTACTGGTGGGAGGAGGCGCTGAGTGCGATTGGCCTGAAGCGTACAGGCATTGCCAAGACGACCAGCGGCGTGACTGTCTACAACCACCACGATTCGACGACGCACGAGAATTTTGTGGACATTGAGGGCGCTGACATTGAGGGCAGTCTGCCCGCGCCGTTGAAAATTTCGTTGGAGGCGACGGCGGTGCTGGGCACACGGCGCTTTTACCTGAGCGCCAACACATTCCACACGCCTGTCAATTTCCAGGCGATTTACGAAGGGGAGGACAGTACGGCGGGGGGAGGGACGTTAGAATCAATCGAAGTTGATGCGCTGAGCAGCGGCGGCAACTTCATGCGGGTGACTTGGACAACGAGCATTGCCCATACACGCAACGCCTTTGTCTGGCCCATCTCTGCCATGCAACTGAGCTACGCGGCGGGCGGCTGGTTTCGGATGCTGTTGCGCTGTGCCAACACGCCACCGGCCAACTGTTATGTACGCCTCAAAGTGAAATTCGACGCTACAACGCCACTGACTACCCTCTGGCAAGGGCCGGAAATCTTGCTGGACAGCAGCCGCCAGTTGCAGGACGTAGGCGCTGTGCAACTGCCGCCGGGCTATGTCACGGGCAGCCCCACCGCGTTGGCGCTGGTGTTGTCTATCCGGCATACGGGTACAAGCCAGTTGGATGTGGACTTTCTGCAACTATGTGGCCCGGATGTGCATCGTTTTGAGCAGCAGGGCTATTTGTTGGAGATCGGCGATCTGGTGGTGGACGACGGGCCAAACGAGGGGGTGTACGCTCAGACGCCGGGGGGCTTTACGCAGCATCTCTACAACGATTTCCCGCCGCCGTTGATGGTGTGGCCGGGGCGGGATATGCGGGTGCGGCTGTTGTTTGACGAGGGCAGTGGGATGGTGGTGGATCGGAGTTTTACGGTTTTTGCGCAGTATCGACCACGTAGACTAACGGTATAGGAGGGTTGAAAATATGGCTTGCATCTGGATGGATGGCTTTGAGATTGATTTTGCCGATAATACTGCCGGTATCTGGACGACAATTACCCAACTGAATACGTCTACTGTGTCCTATGTCAGCACGCAAAAGCGGACTGGATCGGGCGCGCTGCGCGTGCTGAGCAGCGCCAATACTAAAAATGGATATTTGTCGCAGACTCTGGCGAGTAGTTATACGGAGGTTTATGGCGGTTTTGGTTTGCGCTGGGACAATGCGCAGGCTCTCGCGGAAGGGCATGGCGGTTTGGGCGTACAATTGATGGAGGTTGTTTCCAGCGATGCGACGCCTCAATTGAGTATGACGTTGGACACGGCAACAAACGTGCTCAGAGTCTATAGAGGTAGACCAGATTCTGGCGTTCTGCTGGGTTCTGGGGTGACAGGACTGACGACAAATGTGTGGCATTACGTCGAATTCCATTTTGTGATCAGCGATACCGTAGGTGTGGTACAGCTAAAAGTAAATGGGGCGCTCGACCTTGACCTGAGCGCACAGGACACAAACGTAAGCGCAAGCAACATAAAAACTATATCTATTGGGATCACCGAAGGAGGCGGCAGCGTTTCATCCTCGAAGGGCGCGTCGGCTGATTTGTATTTCGATGATTTCGTTCTCAACAACACGACGGGCAGCGTCTCAAATTCCTGGCCCAACGGGGCGGGTATCGAGCGACTGGATCCCAACGCTGACGGCAGTTATACACAGTGGACATCGACGGGTGGGGCGGCGGATTCTACGGAAGTTGATGATGTGGCTACCTACGGCAACCTGCCAGATGGCAATACTACCAAATTGAGTCATGCGGTAGTGGGTCAGCGCACCAGTGTAGCATTGGATGCTACGACCATCAGCGGTGATGTATTGGCGATCATGCTACTCTCCAATGTTATGAACAGCGCGGCTGGGGCTGATCAGATGGCACAGTTTGTGCGTACATCATCCATCGATTACGATCAGACAACCTTTACACCGTCCACGGCCTACGCTTGGCAGGCAGATATGATGACGTTGAATCCAGCAACCGGGGTGGCGTGGACGACAGCAGAATTGAACAATCTGGAACTGGGCTGGGTGGTGAAGTGACATGGCCGACAATCGCAATGTCACGACCGGGACGATCTACGTAGCCGTAGAGGGCACGGGCGCACGCAATGTCACAACCGGGACGACCTACGTAGCCGTAGAGGGCACGGGCGCACGCAATGTCACGGTTGGAGTTGTTTACGTAGCGATTATTCCATCCGCTGACCGCAACGTCACGGCCGCGGTGGTCTATGTGGCGATTGGCGATCCGCTGGTCGTTGCGGTGAGCGCGCAGGATATGCCGCGTACCCTGCCCACCGTGCGCCTACAGCAGCGCGATTTCTCCGAGTTCATCGCCCTGCCATCGTTGAAACTGACACCTCTGCGCTGGTCCTGGCGGGAGCCAGGCGGCCCGGACTATGCGGAGATCGAAGTGGAGGGAGGTGTGGATAATCTGTGGGCGGCGCTGCAATGGCTGCGCTGCCCGGTCACGATCTACAATCAAAATGGCACGCCGGTGTGGTGGGGCTACGTCAACAATGTGGCCTTTGCGACCGGCGACATCGAGATAGCGGTGGCGCTGGATGATATGACCAATAAGGTGGCCGTGGCCTACAGTTACGTGGAGGCGGGCAGCCAAACGGTGGGGGAACGGCGCACCACGGCTTGGGCCGCGGATGCGACGAGCAGCGATGAATACGGCGTCAAGGAATTTTTGGCGTCGGTGGACGGGGCGACAGCGGCGCAGGCCGAGGCGGTGCGTGACCGGCTGCTGGCGCTGCATAAATATCCGCTGGCGACCCCCACCCCCAGCTCAACAAAAAAGGGGGGATCGGGGCGGCTGACCTGTCTGGGTTGGTGGCGCACGCTGGATTGGCGCTATTACAGCCAGGCGACGACAGCCAGCGTGGAGACGACGACGCAGATCGCCGACATCGTGAGCGACGTGGGCGAGTTCCTGGCGGGAACGGACATTGTTAATGCCAGCGGGATTTCGTCGTCAGAATATCGGGATGGGGACAGCGTGGCGCGGGTGGAGGTGGAGGCGCTGCTGTCCAGTCTGCGGGCGACGGTGACGCGTGAGCGGTATCTGCGCATCGAGACGCAGGCGGCCAGCGGGGACGATGATTGGCTGCTGTTGCCGGATGGCCGGTTTTCGACACGGTTGGGCGCTATCCCGGAGCCGGGCAGCGCGATACTGGGCTGGGCGCAGTTGCGGGGGATTGTACCAGCGTCGGCGAATTTGGACTATATGGCTGCGCCGAGTCCATTCTACATCGAAGAAAATGAGTACGATGCAGAGAGCGGGCTGTACAATTGGCGGGCACGGGGCGCGGCGAGTGCGTGGGAGTTGACGAGGATTGTGCAGGGGTAGCACGAAGATGCGAAGGAACGCGAAGGGGTAAAGGGGCTGATGAATCTGACTGACCTGGCAAAACAGATAAAACCGTTTGTTCAGCGCTGGATTGATGGACAAACGCACGGTGCGACGCAGGTCGGACAGGTGCTGTTCAGCGTGGATGGGGTCAGCGTCGGGATGGAGTTGCCGCTGACCGGCGAGGCGGGCTGGCTGATAGAGGAAAATAGCGGCATGCTGCTGGTAGTGGATACACCATAGGGAGGCAATGATGGCAGAGGCACGGCACGGCAAGTTGACGACGGCGGAGGGCATCCATATTGCCTATCAATGGAGTTACGCCAATGCTGCGGCGCGCACGGGGGCCACGGGGTTTGTGGCGGCGGATGTAGGCAAGCTGGCATTGCAGTCGGATGACAACAGTCTGTGGATGCTGACGGTGACGACGCCGACCTGGTTGTTCATCGGCGGAGGAACGGGGCCCGTAGGGCTGCCGGGCTATACGGTAGCAACACTGCCGGCCGGCACGCAAGGCGACGTGGCTTTCGTGACCGACGCAACGGCCCCTACGTTTTTGGCGACGGTTACGGGCGGGGGGGCGGTGGTGACGCCCGTGTTTTACGATGGGACGAATTGGGTGGTGGCGTAGGAAGGTCGGGTAGTCGCTGCTGAAATAGCCGGGCGATAATGTAGTTTATCTGTCGGGGGAGAGTTGGAGCGCGAAGGGGGGAAGGGACGAAGGCCCGGTGCATTGATGCACCGGGCCTTTTTTGTGTTTAGATGTTGTGGATTCTGCACTAGTCGGCTATGCCCCCCCGGGGGGGGTGGCGCGATTCTCGGGTATCGCCGGAGAATCGCGCCACTTTGTCAGGGGTCTCTACAGGAGAGGGTGGCGCGATTCTCGAAAAATGCCCGAGAATCGCGCCAGAATCGCGCCACTTGGTACACTCCCCTTATTTTTTTAACTGATCTGGAACCAATGAGAAGTGCGCATTGGGGTAGAATCGCGCCATTTTTGGTCATTTTGGGCATTTTCTTGGTATTTACTGACGCTGTTTTTGGTGGGGTGGCGCGATTCTCCCTATTTTTGCCAGGTAAGTGCGTGTAGTAGAAAAAAATATTTTTTTGCTATACGCACTTACCCCCGAAAAATGGGGAGAATCGCGCCACTAAACCGATTAAACTGGCATCTATTGGTCCGTTTCGCCCAGATCGATGCCGTAGCGGGCCATGAGTTGCAGTAAGAGCGGCTCCTCGACGGCGATTGTCCCCCCGCCGCGTGAGCCGTCGCTGCGGCGGCTGTTGTCGCGCTTGCCGCGGCTGAGGCCCAGTTGGTTGCGGAGGATTGGGCTGATGTTCTTGCTGGTAAAGATGCGGCTGGAGTCAAGCTCGTTCATTAGCTCTTGAGCGACTTTGACGATGTTGCCCAGGGTGAAGTCGGGTTCGGTTTTGATCATCGCCTCGGCCTGATCCAGCCCGTAGAAGATGCGGGCCAGGGCATGGACGACGATGGCCTGGTCGGTCATGCTGCGCTCGCCGAGCAAGGAGGCGTTGTAGAGCTTGATATAGGTGTCCATCTCGGCCAGGGCTTCGGCGTCCTTGATGATACTGCGCAGGGCCAGGGTGATCTGGCTGAGGCGGGCCGTGATAGTGAAGTCGGTAAGGCTATGGTCAATGACAGCGGGTTTCCAGGTCTTCAGTCGGTAGTGGGCCAGTTTGTTGCGGATGAACTGGGCATCGATGCGGAAGCTGGGGTCCGTGTCCCGCGGCACGTCGTGCCGCGGGTCAGATTTGGTCATGAATCTGGTGAGGCAGCGGCTGCCCATAGCGTCGTCGCCGAATTCGTAGCGGGCGGCAAAGATTTTTGGGCAAAAGACCATGAACACTTTTCTCTTGTAGCTGCCGTTGTCACCTTCCAGCCGTTTGACGTTGCCATTGATGCGATTGCCCATGTTGATGATCATGGCGATCAGCTCGTTGGCGGCGCTGCTGCTAAATTGGGCTTCATCCACGATCATTGTGCCGCGGTAGTCGTCGATCATACGAAAGAGGATTGGCTCTGAGTCAGCACCGCTCAGCAACATAGGGCGGAAGCATAGAAAGCCTGCGGTTTCGATGTAGCGGGTTTTGCCGGTGCCGTAGTCGCCCAGGGCGCGCAGGTAGGGAATGGTCTCGAAGCCGCAGTCGTAGAACCAGGTGAAGAGGACGTAGTAGCTGGTGATGCGCTCCCAGAAGGGCTCCATGTCGAACCATTTGTGGAGAAAGGTGCGGATGTCGGCCAGGAGTTCGCTTTCGCTGTCGTAGTCGCCCAGGGCGGAGGGGAAGAGGACGGTCTTTTTGCTGATGTTCTCATCATCGCGGGGGTTTATGGGCATGTAGCAGGTATTGCCGATGACGATGGAGGCGCAGCGGTCGATGTGGCCGTCTGGGTAGCGGACGTAGTAGTAAGCGAAGGGTTCGCCGGCGGCGTCCCATTCGACGAACTGTTCGACGAGGTGGCCGCCGATGTAGCCACCGGCGCTGTATACGTCGCGCTGGGCGCTTTCGGTGGGGCTGCTTTTGGCTTCTTCTTCCTGCTCTTTCGCGCGGGCTTTGATCATGCGCCCGAGCTGAGCAATACCTTCGCCCAGGGCGTCGGCGATTTTTGGTTTGATGTCGGCCTGGACGAGCTCGTCCAGGGCCAGGTAGGCGTCGAGGACCAGGCGCTGGGCCTCGATGCGCAGGTCTCCGGTGAGACGGCGGGTGGCGGCGGCCATGTGGAGGAGGGCGGGTTTGGCGTCCTCGAGCAGCACCCAGAGGTCACTGGCAGGGATGCCGGCGCGCAGGGCGTCGTTGGCGTCTTTGACGGGCTGGCCGGCGATGGGCTGCCATTCGACGATGGGGAGCATGGGGTTGAGGCTGGCGGCAATCTCCAGGGCAACCTTGCGCGCCGGCTCTTGATTGTCCAGCCCCACGTGCGTAATGGGGGTGGCTTTGTGCAGCGCGGCCACGTCGCCGTCCATCCCGGCCAGCGCCGTGGCCGCCACCCCCATCTGCCCCAGACTGATAGCGTCGGCCTGTCCCTCCACCAGAATATGCGGCCCATCACCCCCCCGCACCCCATTGCGATAAGGCTGGCGCTCGCCCACCAGGTCTGCCGGCAGGTTGTAGTGGCGTTTGCCGGTGATGGAGCGGGCGGAGAGGTAGACGACCACTCCCCGCTCTCGGTGGACGTAGACCAACATATCTGGGGGGATGCTGAGGACGGCGCGGGCGGCGGGGTGGTCGAGGAGGTTCTGTTCGCGCAGTTTGGTGGCGAGGGGGCGCTGGGTTTCGACAGGCTCAACCGGCGCGGCGTCGGGGGATAACGCCGTATTATCGGTCGATGGTTGATTGGTTGATTGGTTGATTGGGAGATCGGCTGGGAGGGTGCAGCCGATCATTTCGGCGGCGATGGTTTCGGGCGTCCAGGCGCGGGATGCGCAGTAGTCGCGTGCGGGCTGGGCGGCGGGGTGGTGGATGAGCTGATGGTGGTAGTGGTCGGCGGCCAGGCGCAGGATGGCGCGGCGGCGCTGGGCGTCGGTGCGCTGCTGTTGCTCTGCGGGGGTGAGGGGGCGGCGCTCGATGTTGGCGGCCTGGGCGAGGGCGTCGATGGCGTCGGCCAGGCCGACGCGGTGGATGTGTTGGTACCAATCCAGGCAGTCGCCACCGACGCCCTGGGAGAACCAGCGCCAAGTGTGGGTGTCTGTCCAGATAATGAGGCTATCGTGCTCGGCTGTGCTGCGGGTGCGGGCGCCGTCGCGCCCGGTGAGGGTGAAGGTCTTGGCGATGAGGGCGGTCAGGTCGGTGCGCTCTTTGATTTGGTCGATGATGCTGGGCATAGGGATCTCCGGGACACGGATTACGGAATTGACGGATTGGTTGGACCGGGTGTGCGGCCTATGTGATAGTGGCCGCAGAAGGGGCAGATGTAGGCGCTCATGTGGTGGGTCCATTTGTGGGATTGGGCGCTGATGGCGGCGTGGGCGATGTCTCGGTCTGGATATTGGATTTTGTGGCCGCAGCGTCGGCGGCGGAGGCGGCGTTTGGATGACATGGTGGCTCCTGTTGGGTGTCGAGTGAGTCGGCGAGGGTTTGGCGGAGGAGGGCCAGGTTTTCGCCTGCGTTGAGGAGGTTGTGGCTGATGTAGTCGCGGGCGTCGGGGGTTAGATCCGGGGCGCGGTGACGTCTGGAGTAGGCGTCAAGGATTTGGCTGAGGGCGACGGCGTTGTTGTAAAGGGATTCGGCGTGCTGGTAGGCGGGGCCGAGGGTGTTGCGGTACCCTCTCCCAGCTTCCCCCGCAGCGGGGGAGGGATTGATTGGTGGGTGGGTGGGCGATTGGGTCATTGGGCGGTCTCCATGCGGCGGGCGACGACGCGCTGCCATGCGGCGCGGATGATGCCGATGCGCCAGGCGCGCAGGTTGGCGGCGTTGTCGGGTTTGGGTTGGGGGGAGCGGCTCTTTTTGCCGCTGCCGGTGATGGCGATGTGGCTGGCTGGTTTGGGCATGGGTCGGGTCTCCTATGGGTAGGCGGTTTGGGTTGGGAATAGGGCGGGTTGGGTGGGCTGGTCGATTTCGAGCCAGTTCCAGGTGATGACGAACCAGTGACCCCCACCCCCAACCCCTCCCCCATTCTGGGAGAGGGGAGCGTTGGCGGGGCGGGCGGGGATGGTGCGCCAGGACGGTTCGGCGGCCGGTGGCACTCCGAAGGCGCGGGCGATGATGAGGGCCTCGTCGGTGCTGGGGAAGACATCCTGGCGGCCAGCGACGAGGGTGCATTGGCGGTCGATGCGTTTGTAGGAGATGGCCAGGCCGCGGGGCAGGCGGGTTTTGGCGGGCTGGCCTGTGGTTTCGGCCTGGCGGCGCAGGTCGGCGGCGATGTGGGTGAGTTGCATTATTGGCTCCGTTTGGCGTTGTGCCAGGTGACGACGCCGGTGGCGCTGTCGAGTGTGCCGACGACGGGGACGGGGCAGCGGGCCGGGGGCAGTTCGACTTCGCCGGTCTCGAAATTGAATGTGCCGCCGGCGGCCTCGATGGCGGCGAGGGCGAAGGGGTCGATGCGGGCCAGGTGGGGCTCGTCGTTGTAGAGGGCGGCGAGTTCGGCGGCCAGGTGGTTGGTGGGGTGGATTTGTGTGTACACGGGCGGATCTCCTATTGGGTGATTGGGTGATTGGGTGTTATCGCCGCTGCTGTAGGGTTTGTTCGATTCCGCTTCTGACAAGATGTAAGGATTGTCGGAAGCGGGGTCGCTTTCGAGTTTTTCGATGCGCTCTTTCAGTTGGGCCACCTCGTCAATGAGATCTTCGAGTGCCTCTAACAGCACAAACGTTTCCCACTGGATTGGTGCATTGGGGCCGCGGTCGTGGTCTGGAGTGTATTCGTTTTTGACTTGTGTCAATTGGTCATACGAGTACATGGGCGGGTCTCCTTGTCGGGTGATAATAATTGTTATTCGTCGAAATGTTGCAGGTCGGTCAATACGTCGTCGATGCGCACGGTGTTGAGGGTGATGGCGGCCAGGTATTGGTAGAGTTTGCTGCGGTCGATGTCGCCCTCGACGAGGGTTGTGATGATCTCCCGGATTTGGCGGTTGATGCTGGCGGCCCGGGCCAGCTTTTGGCTGTAGATGGTGCCGCCCCGGATGGGTTTGTAGGGCATCAGTTCTCCTCCTGGAGCAGGCGCTGGATGTCGGCCACTGCCTGGCGCTGGTCTTCGTCGGCGCTGCGGCTAGTGTGATCGTCGATGTACTCGGCGATCATGGGCAGGCCGCCGGCGATGAGGCAGGCGGTGAGGATGGCGGTCAGCTCCAGCGCATCTACCGGCCCGCTGGCGGCCACGATGAGGATGGCGGCCAGGGCAACCAATGCGTCGCCGATGACGACGAGGAGGGCGGTCTGGCCGTGGTCACGGAGGCGACGGCGCAGGGGGCGGACGTAGCCCCAGGCGTAGGCGGCGGCGGCCAGGGCCAGGGAGACGAGGATGAGGTAGGTGAGCGGGCTGGTGAAGGCGGTTGATTGGGCGGGCTGTATGCTGGCCTAGAGCAGGCCGAGTTGGGATAGAACGGCCTGGCTGTGCTTGTCCACCGGATCATCCATGTTGCGGATGTAGATGCCGGTGGTGGCGATTGATTCATGGTGGAGAAGGCGACGCAATGATTCGAGATCGTGGAAGGCGGCGTGGTGGGCGTGGGCGAATGTGTGGCGCAGATCGTGAATGCGATAGTCGGCCCAGTTCTCGACGCCGGCGCAGCGCAGGGCGGTTTGGAGGATGCGCTGGGCGGATTTGGGGGAGAGGTGACCACCCCCACCCCCAGCCCCTCCCCCTGAAAAAGCGGGGAGGGGAGAAGAACCCCCACCCCCGGCGTTGCGCAGGTTGGCGAGGCCGTGGGTGATGAGGGGCTGGAAGATGAACTCGTCATCGCTGATGTGGTCTTCGTGGCCGGGTATCCAGCGACCGGCGATTTTGAGGTGGGCGACGATGGCGTGGTAGGCGTCGGCGGGAAAAACGGATGTCTCCTGTTTGTCGCCCTTGCCTGACCAGGCGAAGACGAAGCTGCCGGCCTGGTTGCGGTTGGGGCGGATGTCGCCCCAGCGCAGGCGGACGATCTCGCTGCCGCGGCTGGCGGTGAGGAGGTGGGTGAGGATGAGGGCGTAGTTGCGGGAGCCGGTGAGGGTGCCGGCGTGGGTGCGCAGGTAGTCAAAGAGGCGCTGGATGGTGTGGGCGTGGAGGGGTTGGGCCTTGCCGTATTGGGTGACTTTGGGGCGCTTGAGGTTGCCAACTTTGAACGGGTTGGCGCGGGTGCTGCCGTTGGCGTCGAAGAAGGCGCTGCGCTCGATGCCATCCACCATGTGGACTTCGTTGATGACGAACTGGTACCAGGAGGAGACGGCGCTGAGGCGCTGGTTGACGCTGGCGGGGGCGTTGCCAGCGGCTTCGAGCCAGGATTGCCAGGCGCGCACGTGGGTGGTGGTGACGGACCAGGGACGCACGTTCTGGTCGCTGAGCCAGGCCAGCCACTGGATTGTGCCGGTGGCATAGGAGCGGCGGGTGGCGTCGGAGTCCTGCATCTGTAGCCACTGGTCGCGCAGGCGGTACCAGAGGTTGAGCATGGAGGAGGCGTCCTGGTCGGGGGCGACGTGCCACATCCCCCACCCAGCCTCCCCCAGATTGGGGGAGGGGCTGTTGTAGTCGAGGACGGCGAGTTGGGTGGAGGGTTGCGGGATCATGGCGGACTCCTGGGTGGGACGGCGGATGGTGGATGGTGGGTGGTGGGTCTAGCTATTCCAGTTGACGCGCATGGTGGATCTCCTTTCGGGTTAGGTGATACGGTCGTTGGGTGTGAGGTGGATGATTTCGACGCGTAAGGTTTTGGCGTCGGCGATGAGGCGCTGGAATTCGACGCCGAAGCCGTAATCTTCGGCGGTCTGGGCGTGCTCCTGGTGGAGCAGGCCGAGCATTTGTGAGAGCGCGCCGTACAGGGATTGCAGGCGGATCAATTCGGTGTCGGGGGATAACTCTATATTATCGGTCGGTGGGAGATTGGGAGATTGGGAGATTGGGTGATTAGGTGATTGGGCGGGCGCTGCCGATTCGGATGTGTGGGCGACCCAGTCTTCGTTGGTCCAGTCCACCAGGAGTTTGCCCGTGGCGATGGCGGGCACCTGTTCAGCCATCAACCCACCATTTGGATCGGTGGGTGGCAGAGAATCGATGTCCGCCGTAACGGGACGAAAATGTACACGCAAATCGATCAACGCCTGGCGCAGGGCTGATCTATGATCGGCCAGGCCAGGATGCGCACGCACAAATGCTTGAAAACAGAGGCTATTGGCGTGGTAGACCTGCGTATCCTCCAAATCTTTCCACGTCCGCCCTTTGCCGTCCTGATAAAAACGCAGCCATTGAAAGGCGTCCACCCCGGCGGCCAGGCCGCTGCGCCCGGCTGGTTTGTGGTCCGCAATGATCTGTTTGGTTTCTGCGACAGTGGGGACGCTGCCGGCGTCGATGCGCGCCTGGACTTCGATGATGGCGTCGTCGGGGGTGCTGGGGGCGGCCAGGGCGTAGAGGGCTGTGGGTTTCAAATTCACAATAATTGTGGATTTGTCGGCGAAACGGGTCGCCACGCTGATGAAGTTGCGGGCGGTGTTGTTGTGCATTTCAAATTCTGCGCTGAGCCAGTCCAGCCACTGGCCGTGGGGCAGGTATTGGCGGATGGTGGCCAGGCGTGCGCCGATGATGAGGATGTCTTCGGTGGCGCGGCGCAGGCGGGGTTTGATCTCCTCGGCGGCGCGCTGGGCGAGGGTGCGCAGGTTGTTGTCGGCGATCTGGGTGTAATCGTAGGCGAGTTGGTCGGGATGGAATACGGATGGGGTAATCACTGGCCCACCTCCCGCAGACGGATTTCTCCGTCCGCTGCCGGGTCAGCGGCTGCCGGGTCGGCTACGGGAGGGTGGGCCAATGTGGGGAGAATGCGGGCGTTATATTCTTTGATCGCCTGGCGTGCATGCTCAGAGCGGGTGCCAGGAAGAACTTTGGCAATGTAGTCCAGGTCGGCGAGTTGTTCTTCGGTGAGGCGTACCCAGATGTTGGGCTGGAGTTGGTTATTCATTGTTCCCCATATCTACAAAGTAATGATTTATCGATAAAGTGATATTACACCCATTGTCAAACCATGTCAAGCGGCAAAACGTTATTTTTCCCATAAATCATTAGGATACGCATATAACATGATGATTCGATGGATAATTTGTCACATGGAAATATCAATGGGCACTCGATTGATGTTGTTACGCAAGGAAAGTGGGCTGCGGCAGGAAGATTTGGCGGAAATCTCTGGCGTCAGTCAGTCCTATATTGCCAATATTGAGCGGGGCCGGGTGACGAATGTGGGGATTGAATATGTATTCGCCCTGGCCCGGGCGCTGGACGTGCGGGTCGAACATTTGCTGGGTTTGTCGGAGGTGGTGGTAGACGAGGACGAGGAAGAGTTGACTATCGCAGAAGCGCGCAGCGCCTACACGGTCGATCCGACGATGGGGGAGTTGCTGGGGCTGATCGAGGGGATGACGCCGGGGCAGCGGCAGCAGTTGGCGGGGATTGCGCGGTTGTTGTTGGGTGGGCCGACTATTGTGGAGTGAGGCCAGGATGGGCAATCAAATTGTGCGGGGGTTGGTGCGGGCGGCGTGGCGCATCCGGCGGGGGGAGCGGGTGTGGGTGGTGGCGACGGTGTGGGGATGGAGGGTGTTGTGACGAATACAAGCCCAGGTGCAAAGGATTCCCTTTCATGAAGAAGATAATTGTCCTGT
>Ga0210043_1000705_pt1 | contig 34511 bp, 62 predicted proteins | sample CryGeymet201501t_FD_183990 | JGI IMG/M metagenome (GOLD analysis project Ga0210043, IMG submission 183990) | Groundwater microbial communities from Crystal Geyser aquifers in Utah, USA - Crystal Geyser metaG 2015-01t (SPAdes) (version 2) | ecosystem: Environmental > Aquatic > Deep subsurface >... | reverse complement strand
CTATAAATGTCATTTCCATTACTTACTTACTTACTTACTTACTTACTTACTTACTTACTTACTTACTTACTTACTTACTTACTTACTTACTTACTTACTTACTTACCATACTTTGGTGTGTACTATTTGTCCACACCTTTTTTATGAGATTTAGTATTTTTTTCCATTTCTTTAATTAAATGGGAAAGCCTTTTAATTGATTCGAACGATTCTCTTTTAATCGCTACATAAAATTGACCCCTATCTATACTAATCTTTTTAGATAGATAGCTAACTCCATAAGCCTCTATTTTTTCTTTTAAATAGTTTGTATAAATAATCTTTAAATTATTGTACTGCTTTTCTGCCTGTTCTATATTTATTTTCTTTTTTCCCATATCTTTTTTTATTCCTTGTGAACGTTTTGTCCACCTTTTTAATTATATATCTACAGAATATTTAAAACTTTCTATACATTCATTTGGAAGCGGGATATAAATCCCATATTCTATGGCTGCCCATTTCCTAATTTTATCTAGATAGACTTCAAATGACATAGTATCTAAATCGGTAGTTGAACCTGGGAAAGATTTTTCATTTCCAAAGTTGTCTTTCCTTACTACCCTATTAAATTGGAATTTCATAAGTTCGTGTAATTCAAAAGGAAAATACCCAGTATGCTCACAGATTAGTTCAATAACTACTCCCCAGTAGTAAGCATTCTGATTATTACTTCTTTCTTTTTTCCAAACTTTTGTTTTTAATATTGTTCGCTTATAAGCATTCTTTTCTAAAAAGATTTTAAAATTTTGCTTATCTTCAGCAATCCATATTCCATCATCATCAAATATTCCTATGCTATCCATTCTTACTTGTTAGCCTATGCCCAGTATAAAATTAATATCTTTCGCAAGTGTCTCTTGGACAATAGATACTCCACTATTCATCTACTAACTCCTTTAAATTAATGTCGGGGAAAGTATCTTGATACAAAATATCATACTCATTACCTTTATTTGTAATCCCATTTTCTACTTCGTTGTAGTAAAAATCTTTGTTAAGTCGGTTCAAAAACTTACGTTCGTTTGGGGTACAAGTTGGGGGCATAATTTTACGGAGTAAGTCTATGAAAGTTGCATAATCAACTTCATCTTGAACATAAGTCGAAGATATATAGGCACTTTGTTCTAATACTTCCAAGACTTTATTTTCAAATTCTGTTAGTTTATATTCCATTAAAATAGCTCCATAAATTTTTTATTTAAAATATCTGAGAAATCCTTAGGGATGTCTATTTGTTTTTCGGTAAGAATTTTTTGAAATTCAATCAAAACTTCATTTTGTTTTTTGTTATCTTCCATTAACTGAACCTCGTAAGTGTATTAACCAATATATCTAATTCTTGCTTTGTTTGAATGCTTGAATTGTAATAGCCGTTAAGTTTTAAATCCCGAACACTTCCACGTAAAACTAGATTTCTGTCTTTTTGGTAAATCCATAAATCCATTCCAGCCCATTCGTCTTGCCCGCAAGTACCTTGTTTCTTTAGAACAAATCCTTTATCGAATAAATCTTCAGTTGTTATGTTATCTTCCTTTGTTAGTTTATCATTCATAACTCGTCATCCTCTAATCCTTTTAAATATTTCTTCAGTTAATTTTGGATCTTTTTCCATAACAGAATGACAATAAGATCCAATTATTGCTACCTCGTTAGGATTAGTTAATTCATCTACGCTATTGTAGAATCTTCTTTTCTTCCTATGTGCGATAGTTCTTTTACAGAATCCATTGCAAGTAGATAAAGCTGCCTCACAGTATTCTATATCGCTTAAATTCTTATTATTAATTTCATAAGCTTTATTATTTATTTCAGTTTTCTTACCCATTAAATAATTCCCATGTTATTATCTGACCTTCAAAATATTCATTAAAGTATAACCAAAAATCATCTAATGAATCAAATCTATCATTCTTTGCTATATCTTCAACTTGAAAAGCAAAATAATGTTTCATAATATACTTTGAGCTAGAAATAACTTTTTCTATACTTACACTTTTCTCTTTTGGATTAATAGCAATGCGTCTAACAGAAGTGCAAATGACATATGCAAATTGTTTATATTTTTTTGTTCTAACGCCTGTTGCAAAATGGATTTTATCGCCGACTTTCCATCTATTGCCTTTTCTTATTGTAGTTTTTTTAATCTTTGCTTTAATCTTTTCTGGAAAATTAGTAGGTTTTCCAGATTTAAAATTTTTCATAAATCCTAGAATCATTTTTTTTCTCCATGACACCTTTTACAAAGTATTTGCAAGCCTTCCACTGGACAGAATAGGTTTTTGATTACTTGATCCCAACCTGCTTTATACGATCCAACAGGTATAATATGATCCACGTCGAATTGCTTTGTAATAATATTACATTTTTTACATCTATATCCTAGTACTCTTGAACCAAGTTTAATTTTAGCTTTAACAGTTGCCTCATATCGTTCTGGAGATTGTAGCCACAATTTTCTTAAAGCAGAAAGGATTCTAGATGGAGTCATTTTTTTAGCCATGTTTTTTTATTACCGCTATTATAGATTGAATAGATGCTTTTAAATCTCTCCATAAATGATCTGATTTATTTTCTAATACAAACTTTCTTTTAGTTTTGTTTAAATATTCTCTCTCAGTTTTTGTACAGAAGTAAGCTGGGACATAACAACTATCATCGCAACAGTTTTGGAATTGCTCTTCAATAATTGTCACATTTTCACAAGCAATACAAATAAATGTATTTTTAATTGGTTTGTTCATCGTCGATCCATGTTTTAGTTATTTTATAGTATGTTAAATTTTTACCTACATCGTATTTTTTAACAGGGTAAAGATCATTAATAAATACAATTGTTTCTTTTGTAGTTCTAACAAGGTATTGCATTATATAAATACAAATTAAAGTATTTATTCCTAATAAAACTATAACATATTTATATTCAATCATTATTTAACCTAACCTCTATTACTTCTGCTTTTTCTCTAACTCTATTAACCAATCTTTGGGTAGACTCTTCTTTAGTGTAAAGGTTAAAAGATAGATTAGTTGCTAGATATATATTAACACCCGATTCGCTTATAGTGTCCCAAAAAAGAAAAGCGTTTTTATGTCTTGAGGTTGCTTTTTCTCTATCTGCATATACATCCTTCCAATTTTCGACTGCCATAAATTCATCAACGAACAGATATTTTATACCTTTAAGCTGTGCCATAAAACTCTTATATTCTCTTTCATCTATAAATGATTCAAACATTTTCATTTCTTTTATATAATGAACTAATTTTGGGTCGTTACCTAGTTTTAATGTTTTATTATAAAGATATTTTAGTAAAAGACTTTTCCCTGCTCTAGAATCTCCAGCTAATATAACAGGCTTTGGAATTTGATTTTCTAATTTAATTTTTAAGAAGTGATTTACAATCTGTTTAGAGAGTATTCCAGATTCAATTATAGTTTCAAAAAAGCTTCCATTAATGATCTTATCTTCCCTTGAATTAATATAATAATATTCGAGCTTGTCTCTATCCTTAGAACAAAATGGGCAATTGCAGATGCTTTCTTCTAAACTATAATAGTTTTTATTTTCTAACTCTCTACGCTGTCTGAAAGTATCTTCTTTATTTAATTCTAAAAATACTGAAGCCATATTCCAAAATGTAGATAGATTTACTCCTTTATCTTTAAACCTGTCTAATGCTAGCTTATTTGAAGTAGGGTAAAAGTGATTGTTGGCATCTACTAAAGAATAAAATACTTTTCTTGTTTTAGGATCAAAAAGTCTTATAGATTTTCTTTCTCCATTACAATGATTACATACTTCCATTATTTATTTTTCTCCATGTAATTATAAACATCAGATACTATTTTTATTTTAGTATATATTCTCATTCTTTTTATATTTTTTAAAGCATCTGCGGTATGTCCTGTTCTAACTAATATAGAAGTTTTCTTTTTTGTGTTTTGAAAATCTTCTAAAAAGTGATCGCAAATATTTTCTATTTCTTCCACAGTAATAGCAAGATTATTTATTGTTATATATCCATAAAATTCTGTCATTTGTTAATACTCTGCCTTTTATTTATAGCCTTTAAATTAATAAAGGCTTTTGTAATTTATTTTTATTCAAAAATTTTTGCTATCTCATTAAAAATAGCAGGTAAAACTTTTTCATTAATTCTTTTTACCTCTTCTAGATTTTTAATTAAATCTGATACTGGGTTTTGACAGTAGTGACTCCCACCTCTACCTTAAACTTCTGCTGCTTTTTTAAGTGTATAAGCTGTTTGAACTAATTCACAAAATTCCCATAATTGATTTTCTAATTTAGGATTAAGGTCATAATCTTCTTTTAAAGCATCGTACATATTAATATTACGACCATCTGCAAACCCACTTAAATGGTAGTGACAATTTTGATTCCCTAAATATCCAAAAGCCCAATACCAACCACAATCCCAAGTTGGCTTAGAATAATATATTTTTTCATTCCCATCTATTGTCCCAAAAAACTCTTTTACTTTTCCGTTAATTTCTATCATCTTTTTTACTTCCTTACTTATTACCATACTTTAGTGTAAACTATTTGTCCACACCTTTTTTGTGGGATTAAGTATTTTTTTTTAAAATTCTCTAGAGTCTATTTTTTCTAATTTCCTCTTCATTGCTTTAAGCTTCCTTAATTCTGTAACATAGTTTGGGAAACCTTTACACCAAGAATCATATTCTTGAGAAATAGAATAAGTCTTTTTACCTAGCTTCCTTTTAATAGGTTTAAATGGCTTCCTGTCTAGCTGCTCTTGAGAGTTTTTGTTTATAGTTTGTAAGGTTGAAATCATAAAATAGGAAAGTCCGCAAGGTGTTAGTTGCCACTTAGAGTAGAAAGGATCACTCTCAGTTAATCTATATAATTGTAAAAACCTATTACATATTTCATTTGGCGTACATACTAATAAAAGTCTCTTTATTTGTTTTCTTTCTCTTGGATAAGAATATACAAATTTTTTATCAAGATATTCCCAAAAATTAAAAATGTAAGATTCTATATATTTAATATTTTCAACTTCAATTTGCTTTTTAGTTTTAGGAATATTTTCAGGTGGAGTTATAAAAGAGGCTTCTGCCGATTTTAATAGATTGTCTATTAAAGATTGTCTTGTGGGGACATTTTTCGGCTTTCGGTCAGGACATTTTTTCTTTTTGGGTAGGGACAATTCAGAGGCATAAAATAATTTTGCCGAGATTGTATCAGCTTTCATTTTTGGTCTTTCAGTAGGGACATTTTCGCCATTACAAACAAGCTTAAACTGTCCATACTTTGGTTTTTCCATTCTGTATAAAGCTAACTCTATTACTTTTGCGACTTGCGTATCTTTTGGTACAAGAGAATAGCAACTTGTCTTTCCTGGAATATGTTTCCTAAAAATATATCCTTTTGCCTCTAAGCTTTTAAAAACCCGCTGAACAGTTTTTTCACTTTTATTTATTGATGATGCTATCTTCTTTTTTCTTAATTTTGCAAAGTTATTTTGACCTTGTATTTTCCTTACAATTAATAAAACATCTGTTTCAGTCTTATTTAGTTCCATAATACATCCTTAAAGCTATGAAATTACTCTCAGAATTAATCTGGAGAAGCATTCTAATATTTTTCACTAGATTGTATAAGGTATAAAAAAAGAACCCGTTAAAATTGATTCTAAGCGTTTTTTTAGTTTTTAAAAATCTTCTCAACTTTCCTCCAATAATGCGGAGGCAGAACAAATAAAAAAAGCCTTTTAATATGTCCTAGATTGGCGGCAATTTCCAAACTAAGACTTATCAAAAAGCTTTTTATATCGGTTTGCCTTCCGATATAACTAAATTATGCATCCCATAAATTATTGTCTAGGAAAAATTAATTCCCTAGACTTTAGTTTTTATAAATCTACTTTCTTACACCCAATAAATTTTAGGTTTCTATCTCTGGTAAATATCCTTAATTTACTTACAACTTCACTTTCTTCTTTAAATTTACTAGCTTTAGGATCAATAGAATATTCATTAGTTTTAGAATTATGGTAAAAATTAAACCATTTGCCTTTATCAAAATTCTTTAGCTTACTTCTTAGATATACTTTTCCATCATACTCTAAAGCATAATTTTCTGTATTCCCAATATTATATGGAGAAAGTAATTTACATCTAACTAAACTTATCCCATCTATTTCTGCAAGGCAATACATATTATTTCTTTTACATAGTTCGAGGTCGAACTGGTCTTCATTTTTGCCTAAGTCAGTAACTAAGGTTATTAAATTTAGAATACTTTGTTCATCTGCTTTTAAAATAGAATATGCATATGTGCATTTACTAATCGTTAGATTATAAAAATTAAATTCTACATAATTACCATCAAATGGTCCCATAAGTAAATCTTCTTTTAATTTCCATTTACTATTTTTTAATTTAAATTCCATTTCTTTTGTAATTGATTTTCTGTTAATTGATACTATCATTTTTTTATCCTTTTTAATTGTTATGCCGTAGCTTTAATGCTACGGACTTTTGTTAAACTATTTCTTCAGTAAATGAAATAAAAGAATGCTTTTGATTTTCTTCTTTTTTAATCCATTCATTGAACATACTTTTAGCGATAGAAATTTGAACCAATGTTCTGTTATTCTGTAAAGCAAATTCTATAAAAGCTTTTTCATCTGATATGGAGAAAACTTTTTTAGTTTTTATTTCATCTTTTTTAAGAATAACTTTTTCAGGTTTGATTTCTACCTCTGGAATTACGATAGAATCTAGTTGTTTGATTTCCTCTACTATCTCAGAAGCTTTTTGCGATCTTTCTGTAGTTGGTTCGCTGGACTCTTTAACGGATTCAAGTTCAGCCTCTTTCAACTTTCTAGCATCTTCTATTTTCTTTTCTTCCTCTAGTCTTAATTTCCTAGCCTCTTCACGTGCCTTTTCTTCTGCCTCTTTTTTAAGTTTATTCTGTTCATCTAACTTGAATTTTTTATAAGCTTTAATTTCTTTCTCTTGCTCTTCAATAAATTTGTCCACTTTGCTAAATTCAGTTTTTTCCTTAGAAATAAATTTAGATTTAAAATCATCTATCTTTTGCTTAATAGGTTTGATTTTATCTAAAAGGCTTTTCTTTTCAGATTTTGCTTTTTTGATTTCAACCTCAGCTTTTTCAAGCTGAGAGTCATTTGTCACAATAACCTTTTCATAATTTTCATCTAAAGTTAGTTCGTATTCTATTGCCCAAATAATGTCTTTATCTTCTAATATTTGCAACTCTTTCATTATTCGACCACCAAATTCATTCTTTCATCTATCTTACAATAATCAATCTCTTCACCAGATTTAATTAATGTTTTAATTAAAGTTTTATCTGGAGAGTAAGTGATTTTTTCCTTAAATAAATCTTTCCTAGATTCTAACAATCTATCTTCATCTTCAATTACTACAGCAGAAGATTTACGCCACTTTAAAGAAACACGACCATCAGAAAGTTTTTCACCTTCCGTTAATTCTTTTTTTAATAGCTTTTCCATTCCTTCATAATGTTTTTTTAATCTAGATTTTCTGGCTGATAAAATCTTTTCTTGATCTTCAATACTTTTAATAGATGCTTTAGTATTTACTAGGTCACATCCTAAATCTAAGAGCAGTTCATTTTTATCAACTGATAGCTGTTCCAATCTTTCCATTAGATCATTATTTAAAATTTCACCTGTCTCTTGGTCGATAGCAGCTTCAATAGTTTGTTGGATCACTTGATTTAAAATATAGATACTCATTTTTTTACATCCTTTAATTCAAAATTATTTTTCTCACAAATTGTCTTTATATAACTTTCACCTTTTTTAAATACTTCTGGACTAGGTAAAAGATTTTTCGCTTTATTCCACCTAATGTTAATATTGTTCATTTCAACTTCTGGTGTTTTACTTTTAAGTGCAGTATAAACTTCACCTTGTAATTTAGTTAGACTCTTATCCATTTTAGAGTCACTTGGCGTTGCGTTAGTGTCTTTCTTTTCTTCCTGTTTTTTACCTTCTTCTTTTGGTTTTTCTTTACTAGCTGCTTTATTCCCATCATCATCTTCATCTGCGACTATTCCGAACATTAAACAAATAGAATATCGTCTACCATATGTTAACGCTGAGCCTATTTTTTGATCAACTAATGTATCGTTAATAGGGTAGCTTGTTTTTAATTCCTGACCACTTTCTATATCGAAAAGGCATGTGAATAATCTGTTTTCCTCTTGGCTGTGGTACAATACAGTATTATTTTCTTCAAGTATCGGAGTTAATACTCCAACAATCTTTTCTAATGTTAGATACTTACTTCCATTAAAAAATGGGTTTGTACCATCTTTAGATATTTTAGGAATACTTTTTTTAATCGCATGTAGCTTTATTAAAATCTTATTTTCTTCCATCTTTTTTACTTCCTTTTTCTTTTTGTTCTTTTTCTAGAATAGCCTCTAGGACAAATAAATCCCAGCGTCCACTTTTCTTTTTTAAATCTCTTATATTGTTAACTTTTTTGTACGTTTTAGAATCTAGTCTCAAACCTATCATAATTGACTGTTTCATTTTTGCTCCTGTTAAAACAGGTTAAAACAGGTTAAAACAAGAGTCCAACAATTTTTAAAGATATAGATAAAAAAAATCCAGAATTTTACCTCTGGATTTATAGTGTAAGAATGTAAAAAAAATCTAATAGAATATATTAGAACGGTGAGCCTAAAAGCCTACGGAATTTAAAAACTAAGTATAAAATAGTAGATAATACCACAGTAAAAAGAAGCCAATAAAAGGCTTTTTTGACCCTGTTTACTAGGTCAACTTTCCATTGATCTTCCACTATTTGCTCTTTTAAATCTGTATTTTCACTGACTATTTGTCGAACGGTATCTCGATCTTTTTCTACAATTTTAGCAATAATTTTAGATTTTGCACTTTCTTCTATTGTGGGATCGTTGGCAATAGATTCAATTAAATCTAAATTTGTTGGGTCTTTATACGGAACACTGGAGCAACCTAATATTAATAATACTAATAATATATTAAACATTCTATTCACCTCTTTTGAAAAATCCTGTTAATAATTCCTTTAAGGTAGGAATAAAGCCTAGCATACCAGTGACAATTACAAAATGCCAAACTGTTATTTGGATTGAAACAAACCCATGTTCATTGAAAGTCCGGTACAAAATGACGTCTTGATAAGTTTCAGATGGATATATTATCATCAGTACAATACCAACAAAACAAACTAATCCACCTATTAATCTCCAAATATTAGATTCTCTAAAGAAGTTTTTTTCTTTAAGATTTTCTAAAGGTTTTTTTCTTAATGTCATTTTATTCTCTTACTTATCTTCTATTGTCAATAAACGTATAACAGTATTTTTTTTCAAGTACAAAGAACCGTATTTCACATAGCCGCCTCTTTGAGATTTCTTGTAAGGATGCTGCCCATAGGGGTCATTGCAATTAAAAACATCTTCTTCAAATCCATGTACACTAATCCAATGTCCAGAAGATGAAAGCATAGTACCAATTGAAACTGGTCTTTTAGTGTATTCTATAGCATCTGCGATTAAGCTTGGACGATTAGGAATATTAATCACTTTAGAAATTACTGGTACATTAAAATCTTTAAATAATTCGTTCATAAACCAACAATGGTTATCTGAGTGCATTAGTTTTTTTCTTTTTGGTGGGTTACGTTTACTCATATATGCATAAAAATGAATATAATAATCTTTTGTGATCCATCCAACAAAAGGCTTTATATCAAATTCTAGTCCAACTGAATGTAATAAATCTTGGTTAGAATTTCCTTGGCATTGAGAACCACCTTTAATTATAATCCCGTCCCAATTAAATTCTGGATCGTATTTTTGGTCGTTAGGTGGTGGAATAAATTTTACCTGCATGGTCAACTCCTTTATTTATATATAACTCAATTCTGCCAGTGTCCCAACTAGCCAATAACTGTGTAATTTCATCAAAAAGATTTTTAGCTGTCTCAGAATTATCTGGGAATAACATCACAAGCCTAATACCATTATTTTCTTTCATGTAATGGCATAGCCTTACAATAACATTGACAGCACTTGAATTTATAAATACATCGTTTACAAATTCTATTTTAATAGATTCTAATTTTCTTGCTTTTGCATGTTCTACGTGAGAGATAAGTATATCGTATAAATCACTATTTACATTTGGTCGTACGTTTTTATCTATTACAATAGTCATTCTAGAATGAATCTCAACTTGTTTTATGAATTGTGAATTAGTGTTTAGATGCTCTTCACCTCTACTCTCTATATTTTTTAATTTTTTAATTTTAAAATATTTAATAAGATATTTGAACAAATAAACTCCAATAGCAGCTAACAAAAAACCAAGATATGTAAAAAAATCCTTAAAGTTATCGGACACAAAGTTCACCTATTTTTTTATTTAATTTCCATGCACCGTATTCAGTAAGGTGGATTCCATCACTTGAATGTTTTGCTTTTGGGAAAAATCCTTTCAATAGTTCGTATAAAGAAATAAATTTTGCACTATTGTTAATAGTCCAATTTTTAACCAACTCTTCATACTCGATAGCATGTCGAGTCACGTTTATTGAATAGTTAGGTGGACAACCATAAACAATTATATTTGCATATGGAAATTTTATTCTCAAATAATCAAGACATTCAATTGTAGTTCTTTTAACATATTCATAATTTTGGTAGACTAACATAGGATTACCACCTAGACAACCAATGCCAATATTTTTTGGTTGCTTCAGTAATAGTACCTCACATAAATCCATAATAGTCTGCATTGTATGTTCTGCCCATTGCCCTGAAATATTAAATATACCATCGAATATATCCATTTGCTCTCTAGACAAATCAACTAACGAATCGCCAAACGAAACATTGCATCCAAAAGGTAGTTTGCTAACTTCTTCAAAGTATTTCGGTAGACGAACGCTATTTAATGGATGGGGCAAAGCTTTATCCGTTCTTTTATCTAGTCCATCATTTGAAAGGAAAAGATAAATTGAAGAGAATATTGAAACTTTAATATTCTTTTTATACTCTCTTAAATTTAACCACGTTTTAATTTTTTCTATCATTCTGGATTCTCCACAGTATAGTCATTAACGGCTTTTTTCATTTCGCTCACCTCTTGAGATTGATTAATTATAGATTTAGCAAGAAAACATTTTTCATTTACTTCTTTTTCAAATAGCATTCTAAATACAGTAAAAGCTTGGTAAAAAGAAAGAAAGTTTTCATAGTTCGTAAATTCATAATCGCTATTATCTAAAGTTTTCCAAGTAAGAGGAAACATTTGATTCCTATATTCAACTGGTAAAGATTCTAGAGCATTGTAAAGACCAATAATATTTTCTTTAGATGAAACTGTGGTTTGGTTATCGTTGCCATCAAAGACAATTTCATTATATATAAATGTCGCAAAGAATTCTTTTAAATAATATCTTCTCTTTTCATTTATTAAATTATTACATTCTTTTCGGTTATATTCTAAATCAGTTTGTTTGTAAATTCTGTAAGCCATAGTTTCGAGAGTCATTCTAGGCAAAGGATCACGAATGATTTCACCATAGCTGATTTCGTCCTCAGAAACAAGTGCTTTCATTACGAATCTTTCTTTGTATTCTTCACTTGGATCATCCAAAAAAAGGATCGTTGCATTTGGTAGTTGGTAGATATATTTTTCTGTTTTCATTTTTTAAACTCCAGTAGATGGTTTAGTAAAATAACCTAACAATGTCAAGTATCCGACTAGCCTTGTCAAATAATCCTCTGCGTTTGAATACGCCCAGACTAATGTCGTTTCGTCTTTAACAGTTGTAACCGTATCACCGTAAGAATTTTGACCTTCGCTAAGATCGTTTAGTCTAAGATTACCTGCAGTTCCATCTCTAACAGTACTAGTCGAAGTTCCCGCAGTCACATCGAATGTGACATTAGTTAGGAGATCACGGTTGAAGAATGCGCGAATAGAACCTGATTGACCACCAAAGCCGTTCGTGTTGCCTCCACCCCCGACGCCGCCTTTCCCACTTTTAAAAATAATATTAGTTATGTTTCCGAATGCTATAAATTTAAGCCATAGACCGCCACCGCCACCGCCAGCGCCATAAGTGAAAGGGCTAGCTACCAACCCCCCCGCACCGTTGCCACCTGCTCCGCAATATTCAGCTTCAGAAATTGTGCCGCCGACTCCTCCAGGACCACCTAAGAACCCGCCTTCGCCACCGCCACCGCCTGCGCCGACTCCGCCTATGATGGCATTAGCTGACCCCCCGTTACCAAAGCCTCCGCCACCTCCGCCACCAGAAGTGCTGCCAGTGCCGCCAGTGCCGCCAAGTTCTGCTATGGCGTTGCTACCGTTTACGCTTACTGCTCCGCCGTTAGCTCCGTTAGGTGCTTTTATAATCCCTGGTGTACTTGCGTCACCCATTACGTCCCCATGTACTATTAAAAATACTTTGTAAGATTCTAAACTTGCACCAGCTTCAAAAGTTAAATTTCCGTAAACTTCTAAGATTGCATCGGACGCTGTGTTAGTTGCACGAACTAAAACTGCTCCAGAAATTGTAAGATTCCCAACCTGAGAAACGCCCGCATTCAGATTTACGGTAACGCCTGTCCAAGTTCGGTCGGGTGTGTTTAGTCCGTTAGTTTTTAATTTTGTAAGGATTGAAGTTTCGCCGCCAGAACCAACAGCAGCTTCTGCCACTGCTTGTATATTTCTAACAGTAGCAAGAGTTCCAAGTCCATAGTATCTATGAATGCGATAGTACTTGTTTACATTAGCAGAATTAAAAATAAATCTTCCAGTATTTAGGTATTGAGCAGCATTATTTATATCAACAGCATATTGACCTATACCTGGTTCGCTTGAAACAGATGGTACGACCTGTTCAAGCGGATCGCCTAATGCTGAAAATCCAGTTAGATTATTTGAAGCATCTACTTCATAAACTATAATTCCAGAGTCTGGTAAATCGTCCCGACGTTGTGGCATTTCGTTAGGTGAAATACCAAACTTATTATTCATTCCAGTAAACGCTAAACACTGGTGGAACTCTCCATTGCCTAATCCATCTGCACCTAAAATTTCGACTGGTACATATTCTAGATCAATAAAGTCTCTTCGTATATCTTGATTAGTTAATCCAATAGGTATGCTCATTCTTTTATTCCCTTAACATTTGCTTGCTTAATTCAACTTGGGATTTTATCCCTGCTATATATTCCGACAAACCAGCGTTTTTTCTTGTGTCTCCAAACTTTAAGTTAACTTTTTTTTCATCTGTTAAAAACATATATTCCGCTTCATCTAACTCTAAATCATAATGCTTATTTGAATACATATTTATAGTCATATAATCAAAATAAAGTATTACCTCTTCACACTCTATTATCTTAATCCCTACTTCATTAACTTTGCCTATTGATAATCCAGTAAGGTCAAATTTAATAGGCTCAAATTTATTTAATCCACTAAGCTTAACTTCGAATAAATTGTCATTCCAGTTTTCCCCAATCCCAATTTGAATAGTCACTATAGCACTTGACCTAATAAATAAGCTTAATACTTTTCCACTAGATACTCTAAAATCTATACCAGTTTTAATATGAGTTTCATTTATTGAAGCTGCTGTTAATTCTAATCTGTGAGAGTTAGCACCATTCATTAAAATTGTACTACTTAAAGATTCTGAAATATTTACTCCAGTTGTCCAATCATCTAAAGAATCAAAATCTACTAAATCGAAATTAAAATAACCTACCTCAGTCACATAACCATAAGTCCCGAACGGATACCAACGGTAAGGCATATTATCTGCTTTTGCTTGTATAGATGGTACGGACATTACTTCTAATAAAGAGTCTGCGTACTGTTGACCAGTTGCATCGTCTAACCAAGCTGGTATGTCTTCATTATAAACCGATTCACCATGTTTAGCAATACTTGTAGGATCGCTTGAAACTCCAGCAATTACGGATCCGTTTCTTCGTCCAGATTTTTGTCCAGACCTATAAATCGTAATAGCGTTCCCATCTACAGTTTCATCAATAGAAATAGAAGCCTCTGGAAGATCGAACCCAGCAAAGTAAGTAGTAATTTTTTCAGTAGATTTTTCATTAAGAAAGAATTCATTTGATCCATCTACTCCAAAGTAATATCTATTCTGTAAAATATTTTCTATAATTTTAGAAAATCTAGAAAATTCCATTCCTTCAAAATTAGATGCTCCAGCTGTTAGTATTCCAGTTGAAGTACTTATCTTAGTATCTAAATAGGAAACATTATCTTTATTTACATGGTTCTCAAGTGTACCTTTTAAAAAATCACTAACTAATTCAGAGTCTACCCAATACGTGGGAAGTATAACAGCAAGTCCAGTAATAGAAGTCGATGCGACTCTTGCTGGATTTAATACTGTTATTGATCCTGATGTACTATCTGAAATATCGAATACACCATTATTTTTATCTTCTATATGGTCTTTAACAACTACTTTTTGACCTATTACTGATCCATCTATAAATCCTGAAACACTTATAATCATATTACTACCAGAGGCAGCTATTTCGGTTATTATATATCTTTCGTCATTAAACAGTTTTCTTTTTTCTAGTCTCTTCATAGTTCCATAACCAGAAAACTTTAACTTACCATCTTCACCATCTTGTGGACGTTTGGTTATATATCCAAAAAATCTCGGCACGTTTGAAATACTAACTTGTATTGTCGTAAATTTTACAATAGGAATATCTGGCAGACGATTCAATTCAAAAGAAAAATCTAAACAGTTGCCACCTCTATTAACTTTAAATCTAAAATCTGAAAATATAGTGTTAGGGACATTCAATGGGAAAGATTCAAATAGTGATCCGTTCGCTAGTCCAAATGTCACATTATCATTTCCATTTTCTTCGCCTGGTGTATTTGATAAATCTAATGAAATAACGCCTTCCCCATATATAAAATTATGGAATAGCTTTCCACCTAATCCAGTACCATATGTTTCTGTAAAGATACTCAAAATGGACGCCTACTTCTATAGCTTGTTGCAATCGTCATTTCTTGGTTCGCTGGTGATTCGTACAGAATGTTGTTTGTACCTGGCAAAAGCGGGAAAAAACCACCTGCGATAATTGAATTAGGAATAAATTGATCATTTAGTTTTATAGTTCCATTAAAGCAATCGAATACAATGACTGATCCAGTACTAAACCCAGTTGGCGAAATAACTACGTTTTGAATTATACTACCGTTGGTAAGTTGAAGACCAAACTGAACATTATTAGCAGCATCTAGATTAGTTAGTGTAAAGATAGCCGCAGAGTCTACGACATCTGAACCTAACTCAATATCAAAATTACCACCATTAAAAAGATCATTAGAACCTGGGATCACTTCAGCTGATTCCCATAAAGCATCTTCCATAGTAAGTGAAAGAGTACAGTCAATCCCTAATTTTGTTTCTAATCCTTCCTTAAAATTTTCCTTAATACCTGAGATAGATACTTTTGCCCTTACGCCCCTTTGAATTGAATACAAATAAAAAGGAGCATTTTGTTGGTTATATAGGAAAGAGGCTATTGAATTTAATTTAAAATAATAATCTGTAACATCAGATGGAATTATATTAAATTTTAAATCTATATTCTTAGAAGCTTGCTTGAACGTACCTCTTGTCACTACTCCAAATTGACCTTGTTTCATGTACTCTTGTTTTTCTGGCTTAAACTGCAATGGGTCGCGTCTTGGATTTAGATTAGAACCTATTGCCAACTGATCGCCGTTTCTATTTTCTAAATAATATGTAATCATATAAAAGCGGAAACCGCACCTCGCGTCTTTTCAAATATTTTATCTGAAACCTGTTCAACAAATGATTCTGGTGAGTCGATTCCATAAAAGTTATTTCCAGAAATTACTATTGACCCGCCTTGTCTATCATTCCTAACTGCTCCGACAACTTCTTCAAAGTTTTTTGTTGGTACGACTAATTCACCTGGCATCATCCTTACATTAACTGAATCCATATTAGGTACACCGCCAGTAATCATACCACCTTCAGCGAACGCAGCAGCAGGCGGAGGCTGGTATTGAGACGAACTAACTGCTTGTAATGAGGACATACCAGCAGAAAGTACCATACCAGAAAGCATAAGCCCTAACGCTGGTCCAAGTATCCCTCCAACTACTGGTACGGTAGCAGCTAACATAGCACCAGCAGTCACAGCAGAGATCAAACCTTGAGCCATCTGCATCTGAATAGTTGCCATCTGCAATCTCTTAGAGGCTTCAAAAGACTGTCTGCCCATTGCCCATTCGAATAGTTTTAATTTTTTTTCTAAGTCAGCTTTCTTTTTATCGTTTGCTTCTTTAGATGCTATCTTATCTGCTTCAATTTGTTTTTCTTTTATTGCGATAGCGTCCATTTCTGCTTTTGAGTTAGTTGATCTTATAGAATCCTCTTCACCCATTTTTTGTGTCATAGCTTCAATTTCCGCTTGTGTCATATCATCGTATCGACCACGTAAATCTTGTAAGTATTGTAAATGCTCTTCTTCAAGTCTTTGCTGATTTACTTTTCTTTGCTCTTCCGATTCCATATCGGTTTCTTGCTTTAGTAAATCGTTTTCATATGCTAACTGGGTTTTTTCAGCTTCCATTTGATATTCTGCTTCAATCTTAGCTTTAATATTATCTATTTCTTGATTTCGTATCTCGTCTCTTTTTTGTTGATACTCTTCTTCAATAGCAATTAATCTATCTTTCTGCTCTTGTAAGGCTTGTACCTCTCTATCGTAAGATTCAATGGTGGCTTCAATTTGTTTGTCTAGTATCTTTTGACCCCAATCGCTAACACCCGCAATTTGCTGTTGGACATTTTGAAATTTTTGTGCGGATGCTTGCGCCATAGTAGAAAGAAAATTCATATATCCTTCCGCTAACGAAGATACCATACTCATCCCAACCTTAGAAGCATTATTGAAACTGACTCCTAATTTTTCTAAACCTTTTACCATAGGTTCAAACATACCAGTGTTAATATTACCATTTAATGATTCAAGTTCAGTATTATATTTAGATACATCGTCATTCGCATTACTCCAAGCCTCTGAACCGTATTCTGTGAACTTATCTCTTTTCTCAGTCGCTTTATCTAAGTTCGCTTGAATTTCTATAAGTCTTTTATTGTACGATCCATCAATACCTGCAAATTCAGTTTTTTTTCCTTTTGTATCTGGCTCTGGAGATACACCACCAACGACGATAGGATTATTATTTTTAACCTCTTCAATCATTTGGTTAATAGCAGCAATTTGATTTCTAACACCTTCAACATTAATTTTAAATCTAATCTTACCTTTATCTTTACCTTTTTTTATTTTATCTTGCTGTCTTGATATATCGTTAATAGAAAGACCAACAGATTTTAATATTGAATTTAAGTTTTTATACTCATTACTATTCGATGTGACAGCTTTATCTGCCTTGTTCATAGTCATTAAAACGCCTTTAGCATTACTTAATTGCTGTTCGTTTAATCCTTTAAGTTTGCTGGTAACATTTTCAACACTTTTAGCATTTAATCTATTAAGACGATCCTGAGTTTTTGAAATCAAAGCAATAATTAATCCTATGGCTATAAAGGCAGCACCTGCGGGACCAAATGCAAATGCAATTTTTCCACCTGTCGTTACTGCTGTTATACCCAAAGTATTTAATAATGGTAATAGTTGAATAATTGCTAATCTTAAACCTGCTCCGCCTATTAACAAAGCAACAAGTAAAGCCAAAGCACCTGTTAACCTAACAATGGTTTTAAATAATACTGGGTTTGCTTTTGCAAATTCTCCAATAGATTCTGCTATCGCTGAAACAGTTTGTACCAAAGATTTAGCAATAGGTAATAACTGTTCACCTATTACAACTGAGACTCCAGTCAGATTCCCTTCCATAGTAGAGATAGAACCTTCAATCGTTTTTGCTTGTTCGTCCATCATCCCTGCGAACCTTCCTCCAGATTGAGTCATATTATCAAAAGCCTTGTCCATTTCGGCAAAGCCTATCTTTCCTTCAGATGCTAGTTTTTTTACTTGGTTTTCTTGTACTCCTAATACTTTAGATAGTTCAGCAATAATAGGCACACCAGCTTCCATTAATTGGTTTAAGTCTTCAGCGTAGATATTCCCAGCAATAAAAGCTTTTCCATAAATTACGGACAGTTCATTAAAGTCTTTACCAGTACCAGAAGCAATGTCACCAACTTTTTGTAAGGTTGGGATTAGGTTTTTAGCTTCGATCCCAAAAGCTGTCATTGCTTTACCTGCTTGATAAACTTGGGTAGGCGTAAAAGGAGTATCGATTGAAAATTTACTTAAATCTTGTAATACAGATTTTGCTTTTTCTGCTGATCCTAACATAACTTTAAATGAAGTATTTACAGTTTCAATTTTAGCAGCCTCCATAGTAATAGATTTTAATCCACCTAATATAGCAGTTGATCCAAGTATGCCACCTAATGCTTGGATCGAAGTACTTAAAGAATCTACTGATTTTTTATTGTCTTTAAATTTTCTTGTATTCTTATCAACGGATTCACTACTCTTATCGAAAGAAGATTTAGTTGAGTCTGAACCTTTTTTAGTCATCCCAACAATCTCTCGTAAAGCCTGTTCATACTGGCTAGTATCGAGAATCATTTGGGAATAAATAGAACCTACGCTAGCACCTGAACTCATTTTTTACCGCCTCTCAATACAAGAAATTGTTCAGACATTTTTGGAGGCTTTACTTGTACAATAACAGGCTTTGGGTCACCTTCGTATTGTTCATACTCTCCAGATACTTTTGCAATTTCTTCTTGATATGTTTCTATTCTATCGTTTATCAACTTTTGCTGAGATTGATACGTAGTTAGTACAAACATATCTTTTAATTTTTCAATCCTTTCTTCTAACTCTATAATATAAATTAATCTGTTGACCCAATTTATTTTGAACGAGTTCCATTCTTTTGTTTCTTCCTCTTTGAAGCCGTACTTTTGGAATTTGATCGTTTTTTTGCGGAAGTTGACTTCACTAATTGCGATTTTTTTTTTGTAGGTTTTTCACTTGTTAAACCAAATGAAGCCATACGAATACAAGAAAAGAATTCATTTCGCATAGCTGGATTTACTGAGTCAACTATATCGCCTTTATCTTTCCAATCTTTTATGGTTAGTTGAACATACTTAAAGGAAAGTTGATTTAATAGCCTTGTAATTTCTTTTAAAGAATTAAACATTTTCTGTTCGTCTTCAGTAAGTTCACCTTGCTCTTTATCTGGATTCTCTTCAATAAAAGCTTGTATAGTTTTATTTAATGATTCAAACTTTTTTAAAGCAGCTTTTGACGCTTGTTCGTGTTCGTCTAACTGGATTGATCTATACGTACCACTAGCATCTTGAATAGATAGAGAGTGACGTAGTTCGCCACTCTCCCATATCTCAACTAAGTAAGGGTACGCCTTAAAACTTTGTTGATTGTTAATCACTTACTAGACTCCCAGAGTTCAATAGCTTCTTTTTTAGTTTTACGAATACCAAGAAAGACTTTTTTTTCTACGCCTTTCAATAGTTTTTTCTTAAATACAGAAAATGAGCCTCTTTCTAATCTGATATCGCTTTCGGGAATATTAGATTTTTTATTTTGAACAGGTGGAAACGCTGGTTTGTTTTGTAATTCTTCAGACATTACTTTACTCCTTAATCAAAAGCCATTGCTGGTAGGTTAGTAGCCATAAACTGTGGTACGCCGTTAATAGTTCTAGTATCATCAGCGAACATAAATCCAGTGAGAGTTAAACCTTGTTGGTCAGTTGAGTTTTTGCTCGTAGCAAATACACCTTGCCAAGCTACCTTAAAGGCGTCAAGTCTATCGCCTGGATCAGTTGACAATCCTTGTCCAGCATATTCTGTGATCGCAAACTGTTTAGCAGCAGATTTAAAATCATAGCCTGGTCGAGTTCCAATAGATGAAGCAACTATGTACCCGTTCGCATCCTTAGTCACGTTAAACAATCCTGGCAGTAGTTTGTTAATTGCATCTAAGGATGGTTCCATTAGAGTTAATTCGAATTTACAAACTAATCCACTGGAATAAACATTCTCAGGAGTCTCACCGTTGTCAGATGATTTAGTTTCAACTGTACTTTCTTCAACCATAACTTTAATGCCATCTGGAGCAGTTTTGCCTAGCCATAAAGCTTTAAAGATTTTAATTGTAGTCAACGCTGGAATAGTTAAAACAAGCGGAGTTGTTAGGTTGTCTGGATCAAACATTGAAAGAGAAGTTGCTCCACCAATAGCACCTACATAGGCAATACGTGGAGTCGCCAAACCAATCTCAATAAATTGACCTACTTCGATTTCAGTATCGAAAGCAGTTCCAGTACCTGTCAAGGTAGATGAAGCAGCTGCTTCAACTGTACCTGTTAGGTCGGGTTGATCTTCCACTTCAGCGAACGCAGCAGCAGGTCCAATCTTACCGCCATCTCGTCCCCAAAATTGGAATCCGTTTTTACTTTTTTTAAAAATCATATTTCTAATCCTCCTAGTTGGATAGAAAAATTTAAACTAAATTGAAATCTACCACTGCCAACATCACCTAATGGGACTGGACGGTCAAAAGGTTGGATATATAAGCAATTAATAGAACGTGGATTTTCTTCTGGCAGGTATGTTTCTGGTAAGGTTAATTCCAGATTTATTTGATCTCGATACCTGTTATATATAGCAGTAGCAATTTCTAATCCGTCTCTACTGTTAAGATTTTGAACTACTATAGATAGATTTAAAGCTGAGTTAGTATAATAAAGTGACCCAACGCCTTGTCCTGGCATTACTAAAATAAAGTTTTCTTGCTTACCAGTGACTTCAACACTAAGTACATTTTCAAAAGCTTCTTTTAAATCATAAAAAAAATAATCTGTTATGAGGATCATCTGAAAATCCTACCTTGTAATTCATCTTTAATAAAATCCGCAAGTAAATCTCTATATTTTACACCGTAGTTAAAAAGCTTAGATGATAAAAATTTATAACCTACGCCACCACGTCTTTGAGACCATTTGCCTGGCTTGAAATTTGTTTCGTGTAGCCTTGCCGCATATTTCATCGAATTGCCTATCCGCAGTTCGTATTTATTCATTCCAGAAGTATCTACTGGCCCGATCATATCGGCATCTAAAACTTTTTTAGAATTCTCACCAGTATCACCACCTTTAGGTGCAGTATTAGGAAATATTGGGTTTTCGCCTTTTACGGTTACTGAAAAAGCTCCTGTTAAGAATCCATCAAAAACTGGTGCTTTAGGTGGCAGGTCTATTACATCGGCAACAATCCTTAAACCTGTTTTCTCTAAAGCTGGTTTAATAGATTTAGGCAATGCCCTTTCATAAGCCTTTACCGACTTATTAAACGCTGTAAGATTTACATTTATGTTAAGGCTCATACTGAAACCTCAATATGGTGGATACTATTATCTATGTCACGTACTTTATATATTCTCAGAATGGAATATTTTACAGATTCATATTCTAATAAATCAGTTGAGAGAATATCCTCTTCAGCATTTAGGAAAATTTTCCAACTTGGAAAAACTTGTGAACCTTGTCCATTTTGTCTCTGCTCATTAATAGGTTGGATTCTTATATAATCTAACTCTTGTAAAGAGGATGATGTAACTTTCCCAGTATCACTTTTGGTTTCTCTTATTCTAAGCAGCAATTTGTTTACCACCTATAATCGATTCATATTCACTTTGTGTTATTGGATAAGCAATAAGTCTATGCTTACAATTAGGATGATAAAGAGGCTTCGAAGCGTCATTTAATTCTAAAATCTGCCTACCGTTAAAAGTCTTTCCTATAAGTAAAGGATCAGCAGAAAGGAATTTATTCTCAAATTTTTTGTCGTATTCTGTTTTAGTATCGTGATCTGAAACCAGATAAAGTTGAACACCTAATCTCGCACCTGAATCCAGTGTGCCTTGAACTTGAGCGTCACCGAACCTTGTACGGGCCACTAAACCAGTATAATAATCTAAAGAAAAGGTCATCGGTTGTTTATTCTTATTTATTATAGTGATAAATTTTCCTTCCAATAGCTTCCCTTCGACTCTATCGAAAACTTTTGTTTTTAAATACTTTGGGATATTCCCATCACTTTTTAATTTTCGTCTTGCCCTAGCTACCCTTTCATTTACTTCTTTTGGATCCAAGTTCCTTAGTCTAGTGTTTACAGTTGAACCTTGATCTAAGAGTTTTATAGATAAGTCTTTCGCAGATTCTCTAAATGTGCCTTGTCTCATTAATTGGTCTAAGACAGTTTCAGAAATTTTTGTTTCTGAGATAATATCCTGTTTAGCAAGCTTAAATATTGAACCTATTGTAGTTGCCGATTGCTCTACAGCGTAATTTAAGTCTCGTATAGTGTCCTTAGCTAGTATTCCAATAGCAGCATTAGGGATAACGGGTGAAACCGTTCCAGAAGCCTTGTACGTAGCTCTAAACGACTCAGAATAAGCCTCTGTGATAAGTTGATTAATGATAATAGCTTGTTTTTCTGTTATTTTCTTTACTAGGAAATTAATTTCATCTAATCTCTGCTGAGAATAGTTATAAGTCAAAGCCGTATCTCTTAAAAGGTTTGAAAGCCTTTTCGATTCGTCTTTCGTAAATTCTTTTATTATTTTACTTGCTTGGATTGGTGTCATTTGTCAAAAAAGAATGCTCTAATACCTCCAGTATAACAACTGCCTAAAATAGAAATAATAAAATCTGGGATTGGGTTTTTACTCTTATCTAGATTATATGAATAAGCCATATCTCCTATCTTCTTACTTATGACATTTTCATCTAAATTATTTTTAGGAAGTACTTTTGAATTTTGAAAGTATAATGCCCCTAACATTGCATTGGCTTCTTTTAATTCATCTTGAACTGGATCATCTGCTTCACAAGTCACATGAGAAAGATTTCTAAATGCTGTTTGTAATGCCCTTAATCTTTTATTAACTCCATTCTGATAAGTACTTATATTTGATTCTTTAACATAACTCCAATTGGATAGTGCAAGAGTAATAGTATCTAAAATAGTAACTTGGTTAGTTGCAACCGATTCAACTATATAACTAATTAAATCAATTACAACTAAATCTCCAGATGCTAAAATTGTTGTAAGGTCACCATCGCCTGTCCAGTCCAAGACATTAGTTGCTCCGCTTGTGGACAACTGTCCATAACCCGCTACGAAATCAAGGTTTGAAAATGATTCGAAGCCTAGTTCAAGTTCGGTTATTCCTAATGCCTCTGCTAAAGTGACCCACATAATTTTAAGCTAACGCACCTTTAATAGTTTGTTTAATCTCAGCAACCGCCGCACCATATCTCATACGACCACTAATGATCTCAGAGAAAGATAGATTGTCACTAGATTGGTGAGTCGTCAAACCAGTCTTATCGCCTCGTTGGATTTTATTTCCAGAAAGTACTACTATAAAATCTGTATCAAGTACAGTCGCAGCAGAAGTTCTATTCAAATTGTAAGTTGGGTTAATAACTACATTAAATGGTACTACTCCGCCGATACCGTTTGCTGCTCCTAACTTAGAGTCCATAGCATCCATTAATCTTGTTGCTACCAATGGAGAGGCATAAACATCATAACGAGCGGTAGCCACATCACCAAAGCCAAGTGCCTTGACAGCTTTTGCGATTGTATCTATTGCAAGTGCAAGAGTCTTTCTATCTCTTTCGCGTAGTGAGTCACCAGCTTGCCAAGCAATATTAGCATTTCCATCGGTAGTGTCATAAGCAGCATCAGTTAACAATCTATAGTGATTATTAGATTTAGATGCCATCGCAGCAGTTGTAAAGCTAGCTAGTTGGTCAAACATACCAGAAAAGTCTCGATCTTCAATCATTTCCCAATACCAGCCAATTGAATCGCCATAAGTTTTTGCTTTTACGAAAATATTAGTTCCAGTAAATCGCTTAACAGAAAGACTTTGACCTGGTACAACTTGATCAAAAGTTAGTCCACCGTTCGAAATATCCATAATCTCAAAAGTACCTTGGTTTGCGTTAAATTGTCTAAGCTTAAAAGCCGACTCATAGCGGTTATCCCAATTAGCAACTTTTGCGAAAGTATCAACTGCGAATTGTGGGTCAGGGATATCAGCAGAAGCAGTAAATGCTTGGATATCAACTTTTTTGGTTACACCTAAATTAGAAACACCCCCAAGAAAAGCTTGGATTGAATCTCTAACATAGAGTCTAGACTTTGAACCTTTATCGGTGTTAGAAGAAAACTTCTTCATATCATCAATAGCAGCTTCAAAGTTTGGTGAGAAAATTGATGTTGGTTTTAATAATTTAGCCATTATGCTACCGTTCCTCTTGTTCCATCGAAGTCTTCAACTTCAATTTCAGTTGTACCTACTGGATAAGATTTTAAAGCGTACCCAACTAACCTACGTCCAGTTGTGGAAGTTTTATTCACCTCACCGGATGGTGTTCCAGCGTCATAGACTGCATCGCCTTCAGTATAAGAAATAGAATCATCGCAAGAGCAAGTGATCCTTTTAGCTTTATACAAAAATGAAGCAAGCTCGCCGTTAGCTGCTCCGCCTTCGTAAAAACCTAACTTTGATGCGAATACCGCAGCAGTTCCAATAGCAATGTCCGATCCTGCGACCGTCAATAGCTCTCTTGTGGTACTATGTTCAGATGATAATCTATACATATTATTTATTGCTCCTTAGAGTGAGTGTTTGGGATATTTCCTCTTGTCGGGATGATCCTTGGTTTGTTGTTTCTTTTGCTCAGCTTTTTCTGGCTTGTTTTTTGCCTCTTGCTTACTTACTTTTGGTTCGTTGGCTTTTGGCTCGTTGACCTTAGTGTTTTCAGTGTTCGGCTCATTAGAATTATTATCTAATACATTATTTTGACCATTATGGTCTACGTTAGGATTGGATTCACTAACATTATTTTCACTATTTGGAATATTATTTTCTTCAGTCATATGTTTACCCTTTAATTAATTTCTTTTGCTTCTTCGTATTCTTTTTCGTAGCTAGAAGATCCACCGCTTTCGCCTTTTGGATCAGGCAAATTACCATCTGGAGTTTTTAAGACAATTAATCCAGCATCTACCATTGACTTAAATTTAGTCAATTTACTATCTACAAATTCATCAACCTTTTGACTAGATGGATCAAATTCACTTAGTTCAGTCTCAAGAAATTTTTGGTGCTGTTCAGTTAATGATCTAGACTTAACAATTTCAGAAACCTTGTCTTTTGCTGTTAGTCTTTCTTGATTAACTTTTAATGTTTTATAATCATTAATCATTGGTTCGTATTCGTTTATCTTAACTGCTTGCTGCTCAAGTAAAGAGTTAACTGGTCCTAAGATATGTTTTTCAATAGCTTTTGTAATTTTAGGATCACCGTTTCCATCATAAGTTAGCTTTCCATTTACAATTTCTGCTTTACCTAGAACGTCACCTATGCTTACATAATCGGTCACATAACCGCCATGTTCACGCATTGCTGCTTTAATTTCTTCTTTAGTCATTTCTTTCCTCGTTTGGGTTTTGTTTTCAATCTCTTCATTATTAAAGAATTGCATTTGAGCTACCATTTCTGCTCCTTCAACTCCTGGAATATCCTTACCTTTAACTCCAAGAGCAAGTCCAGTTAAGTTTTCAACGAACTTAACTATCGCTGAACCTTTATTTTGGTTAGTATCATCATCGTAATATATTTCAGCTTCCATACTAATTACATTATAATTATGATCTTTATCGGAAGCAATAGCGACATAGTGATGTAAATTTCCAGATACTTCTTTAACAGAATGACCTACTAAAGAACCGATCTCAGGTCTATTCTTATCTTCGTTAGTTTTCCCATGTCCTATAAATGCTTGGATTCCAACTTTAACTTTAGAAGCAAGAGAGTAGATTGCCTCTCGTGTCCAAATTAATGGCTTAGAATTACTGCCTAAAAATTTAGGATTCGATACGCCTTCCTTGGCTAGTAAATAAACTTTTACAATCTTATCTTTTAAATTTAATGGATTTTCTACAATAGATTTCCAATCGAAAGATGCTTGGATATAGCCTTGAACGATCATTGCTGATTATTATCTCCAGTAAAGTTTAACATAGCATTAGATATGCTAGAAATTTCTGATCCATTTTCCTCTTCAATTCTTTTGATCTCACTTGTATAATCTACAAGAGGAAGCATCTCCATAAATGTTCTTTTAGATAGTTGTTTTTTATCAACTAATGGACCGAATGTTTCTATTAATAACTTAACTTGGGCAGCACTTGTTTGTGGTAAGGTGGCATAAATTTCATTAGGGTCGTAAGCAGTTCCAATAAATATATTTTGAAGTACTGCCCAAGATTTAGCTATCTCTGCCCATAACTCTTCATTTTTTCTTCTTTCTAAAACTGTTGCTTGGTTAGCATCTGCTGCTATTTCTACTGCTGTTGCTCTATTCGACATTAATTCTGGATAAAGTAAATATATTGGAAAACCTGTTAATGAAGTAATTCTTTGTGACCTTACTTGTACCATCCTATCTAGTGATTCAATGCCTCTCATATCAGCTTGGACATAAGTCAGTTTGGTATTCACAGTTGTTAAACCTGAACCGACTTTCCATCTACGAATTGGTGCTACATAGTTTGGATCATTTACGTTAGCACTTGATCCTTCAGGTCGTGTCTCTCTATTGCCTCTTAGAAGTGTTACAAGAGTTTTAAAAAAGTTAGTATCAGTTGTATCTAAGTGAGGAGTAGGATCAGCAAAAAAATGATTTATGTTTTCCCATCTTTCCATTTCATCTTCTATTTTATTTATATCATTTAAGCAATAAGCAATTTTTGGTGGGGCAACGGATTCTTTCGAATATTCCTCTTGTCCAGAGTATTGAACATAAATTAAAAAAGGTTTTTCGATTGTATGGTACCCTTTACCAGTTTCATATTTAATTCCTTTTATATTATCATATTCGTCATAGATTAAATCGTACTTGTATTGATGCCAAGGTAAGGCGCGAAATCCCCATCCATTAGGTTTTTTATAAAGTACAATAGCAATTCTTCCTTCCCTTTCTAAAAGTTGGGCATAGGAAGTAGATTTTTCATTTGCTTTTTCTTCGTTTAACCAGTATTCTAAATCTTTAAGAGTACTTTTTTTAGCAGAGAAAGAAATTTCACCACCAGCTATTACCGTTGCTCTAAAATCTACTATCGTTTTTACAGTCAAAGCACCTTTAGGGTCAAGGTTGAAATATTTTTTTCTAATTAGATTAACTGATTTCTTGTATTCACCATCTAGTAAATCGCTTTCCTTTTGTACTTGGAATACTTGACTAATTGGTGCTACGGGATAGAAGAAAGATTGAATAAAAGTTCGTATTGGTCCCAAGATTTTTCAAATATAACAAAAGCTTTTTTTAAGTCAATAGGATTTTAAAAATCATCGAATACATAAACATCTGAGACAATAGGCTTATTTAAATAAGTGAACGCACCTGAGCTGGCATCTGCTTGATCGTCGTGTCCATATTCGGATGGATTATTGGTTAGTGAAACAAGTTCGTCAATGTAGTCTTCGTTCCAATCTCCATCTACTAATCTACAAACTTGGTTTTGTACAGCACTGGAAAAAGGATTCCATCGAGTGTGCTTTTCGCCAGTCTCTCGTATAGACTCTACAGTGAAACCAGCCAAATATCTTTTCATGTCTTCCGCTTGATCCTTACCTGCCTGACCTGGGTCTTGGAAAATCTTGATTGTAGTGTTTATTCCATCTTTGACAGCAGTGTATCGTATTAGTTGTTTAACGTCTGCTGCTCTCTTTAAAACTCTTATCACATCAAGGACGAACGTCTCACCAAGTGTAGTCTTTCCCATTAAAACTCCAACTGTCCAATCTGGGTCTGGATTCTGTTCGCTGAGTTCCGTTGCTGCTCTATCCCAGCACCTTACATAAGTTTTACACTCCGGAACGATTCTTTCAATTTTAAAATCCTTCCTCTTAAAATACATACCTGCTTCCATAGTAATATCCCAGTTACCTAATTCCCAAGCTTGCCTTAAAAACTCTGGCAAGTCTTCAGTTGCTCGAGAGAGATAGTTTGGATCTTTTTTAACAAGTTGTGGATTGTCGGAAAATAGAGACGGGATAAAAACTCTAGACCATCCTTTAAGTGAAATAGTAGGTTCAAAAGGAGTCTTAATTGGATACCTAGATTTTAAAAGCTTGTGAGCTCTTCCACCTGGGTTCGCAGTAACAACTATTCGTGGAGTAATCCCAAAGCCTCTTAAAGTTGATTTCAATAAATCGATACCTGCTAACGATTTATAATTTCCTACTTCATCAAAGAATAAATGGGAATAAGCGTGACCTTGGTATCTCTCAGCATCTATTGTCTTTTCTAAATATCTTAATTTGTAAATTGCTCCGCTTGGATGTGCATAAACATTATTTCCAATATTCTGTACGAATCCAAGAGGCTTTAAAAGTTCATTACACTTTTCAATAATATCTTCTAACTCTCCAAATGTCCTTCGAAAAGCAACGCCTCTAGCCTTGCCACCTAATGTGAATAGTTGCTTTATAAAATCTATAATTCCAAAGTAAGTTTTCCCGCCGCCTCTAGCACCGCCGAAAAAAATCTCGTTAGCAGGACATATTAAAGCCTCTACTTGCCTTTGGTTGGGTCTGATTTTATATAAGTTTTCCATTCGTCCATGTTCATGTCTCTAGGAATATCTATTATGGGAATTGTAATTTTCTCACCCAACGATGTATGATCTATATACTCTTTTTTAGTTCCGTAAAGATTGTCCATACTCTCCTTAAAAGCATGTACGTTACCATCAACTAATACTCGTCCAATTATCTTCAATACCATTCTATCTTCAATGGTCATATCTTCCTCTTGGCCTGTAATTGGATTCTTGCCTACTGAAGATAGTTCCATCCATTTCTTAAATATAGTAGAACGATTTTTTGATCCTTTAGGACGTCCATTTGGGTTCGGTGATGGATCACCTTTATTAACTTTTTTAAGTGTTCCACCATTCCTACCTTTTATAGTATTCTTTTCGTCAACGGTGCTTTTACCTTGTTTTTCCTTTTTCATATTAGATTTAGGAATTCATTCCTTGCCGATTGGTTTTCTTTTGAGATTGCATTACGCCTCTAACTGGGTCAAATAAATAATACATATTGAATCTGCTTGTTCTCCAGTTTGTACTATCCACAGAATAAAATTTGTACTTATGAAGCTTTGGAGTAGTTGTAAAACCCAATCCATGTACCTTACATTTATATTGATTAGCAATCTTTAATAAATGTATGAAGATATCAGTTTGGCTTTTCTTAATTTCCTTAGTAACTATTCCACCAATCGAAACATAATCATATTTTTTACAGATTTCAATCCAATCTTCTAAGCCTCTAGACTTATGCCAAACTGGAATACATTTTTTTCTTGTGAGCAGTTCTAATCTTGCTCTCATGTTTTTTACTTCTTCATAACCTACGATTGGATCAATGTCCAGTTCAAAGAAATTATTAATTTTGTTCTTAACAATAAATTCAGCATATCTTTCTATATAACCTGCCCAATCTAATTTAGCATTTTTCTGTGAATTTAGATAAGTGAACGCTCCTGAGTCTAAAAGCATTTCAGATTTATTGATTCTAGATAGGTCAACTTTATTTGCTTCCAGAAAAGTCATTAGAATATATTTAATTTCTTTGTTATCATAAAAGAGACTTGGACGAGTTGGAACATTTGCAAGATATATTCTCATAGACCTAACAATTTGAATACGACTTCCTCTTTTGTATCAGAATGCTTTTTAAAAGCTGCTATTACTTTCTTATAGTCTTTCTCAGTATATTCTAAAGTAATTTTATTTTTACTAGGCTTATCGTCTACAGTATCGAAAAATTCATCTAAAGAAATATTAGTATTAACATCAATAAGAGGCAATCCCCATTCATCTAGTTTATCTACATTAAAATCAGAACCTAGCATTGCCCAATCCCAATCTCCATACCCAACATTATCTTTAATAATAAATTCTTTTTGTTGGTCAGGTGTTAATTCGGAATCTTTTATTATATAAACTTTTTTTAATTTTAATTCTTGGCAAGCTTTCAGTCTCATATTGCCGCCTAATACCTCCATCTTGCTATTTACTACTATGGGACGTAGTTTTAGCATTTCTGGAAAATCCTGAATAGACTTTACAAGCTTCTTAAATTTTTCATCCTTAATTACTCTTGGATTTTTCTTATTAGGTAGGACGGAAGAAATAGGAACATTTTCTATTTTCATTTAACTATCCAATTATTTATTACATAAAATACAAGTAACAATTTAAAAGAGGCAATTAAAATATGTTTAGTCAATTTAATGATAGGCAATTTTAATTCTGGTACGAAGAAAATATATACTACTGTGTTTAGAGTACTAAATGACTGAATACATAATATAAAACTAATCGAATAAACTACTAAATTATTTGTTTCTATCATTTTATTGGTTTCCTTAAAGTCCAGACAACTCTTTCACCATCTTTTATCTCTATGAAATTATGAACGTCAATTAGTTTTTTTGCTTTTTCTATGGCATCAAATATACAATATTCATAACCGATTTTTTTCTTGTTAGATTCAATCGTAAACATACTAAATGGATAATACCTGGTGAGGTGTGTATAAAAAAAAGATCACTCTTGTAAAGGTGTGCATATTACAAGAGTGAAACGATAGAAATTCTTTGTCAAATATTTTTAAATTAGATTTACTAGGTTCATAGAAAATTTTCCTACCTTGTCCATTGCTTCATCTGCGAACTTTGGGTCAGGAAAATTATCTTTACCTAAAACATAAGTCATAAATCCATTTCGATAAAGTGTACCACATACAATTTCCGATTCAGATTTTAATATACTACTTAAATGCTGTTCACCCAATAGAATCATATAATAAATTATATTCTTACTATCTGGATAAATGTAAACAATAGTATAGATATGATTAGAATCAATTTCTAAATTACTATCTGGCAGTACTAACAAGTCCCTAACTAAGTTTGCTGCTTTCAAGATACTTCCTCAAGTATAGCATTAAACATAGACAAATTATTGCACCCACCATTAGAAAGGCATGTCCTCTTCATCTGGGATAGGCTCAAAAGATGAATGTTGGTTACTGTAATTATTTTGGCTTTGAGAATCTCTAGGAGTAAGTAAATCAAAATCATTACAATTAATTATTATTTTACTTCTTTTCTCTCTAGAGCTCGTTTCCCAAGTTTGCTGTTCTAATTTTCCAGTAAGCGAAACTTTATTCCCTTTCTTACAATAATCTATAAAAGTCTTTGCTTTTTTACCCCAAACACTACAGTCAAAGAAGAAAGTTTTCTTTCTATCTCCATAACCATCGTTCACTGCCACTGCAAAATTTACTAGGTCATATTCACCTACTCTTTTTAGCTCTGGATCACGTGTAAGATTCCCAATAATTAATACGCTATTCATATTTACTCCTTAATTAAAGATTTTTCTCTAGGTATCTCATTAAACCTATGTAGACCAAATTCCATATCATACCCAATAGGGAATACATACAAATGGTAAATATTAGCATTATCGACCAACGCTTCATTAGGTGGAAAAACTTCTAGAGCAAACTGATCTGGAAAAAATATTTGTTTAATTCTTTGTTTTTCACTCCAAGATATATTTGCTTTACCTTCCCTCCCTTTTGTTCTAATCCACATATGATCTATCATTATTTTTTTAAATAGACCAGTACGGAAATACAATTTGGAAAACTGTACAATATAATCATCGTTCACTGCACACTTGTAAATTGATTTTACAGCATTTTCTTTTAGCAGTTCACTTCTAATATATCTAAAAGGGGAATACTTATTCATTTACTAACTCCTTTTCTATTTTTTAAATAATTTAATATTGAATAGCAAGCACATTCATAGCCATTCCTAAAACTACTACTAAGACCATAATTTTTTTTTATTTTCATTTATAAATAACTCTATAGCTTGAACTGTATCTAAATTTAATTTAGAAGATATTTCCTCCAAAAACTTTCTTTCTGTTTTTGTGTAAGTGGAAACTCTAAATCTCGTTATATTCTTTTCGTTCATACATCCACCTCGTATGGTTGATCTTCTAAATCTTCTTGGCGTCTTTCCTGTTCGTCTAACCAATTATCTTCCATTTTATCTTCTGACATCTCAGCTACCTCTTCATCGAAATCTGGATCGTTAACATCAGTGAACTGGTTTTTAAGCCACTTACTTTTTAAATTACTCATTTTCTTTACTTCCTTTTTCCTTTTGTTCTAACCATTTTTTTAATTCTCTCCAAATAATTTTAGCTATCTTAAATGAAATCTGTAAATCATAATGAAGATCATCTATTGTAAATAATTTATCAGACTTCCCGAAAATACAATCTTTTAAAAGCTTATTATCTTTCTTATTGTATATTTTAATTAAAAAATAATCTTCTTTAATCTCTAAGTAAAAATCCTTTCCTCTTGTATTCATTTTGCTAACTTCTTTATTGCAAGAATAGATTCTGCGGATGCACATTTATACCCATTCTGAAAACTGTTATTTATACCAAAGTTTTTAGTTTCTGCTTTTATATATAATTCCTCTAAAGAATTAATACATTCATATTGAATTTCTTCCATAGAATTTATTATTGCTTTAAATAAAGATGGGTGCGATTTTTTAAATTTTTTAATGTCCCAATTTATTAATATATTTTTTGCGTTTTTATCTAATACTTTTTCAAGCTTATTTTTCATATTTCCGTTTCACCTTTTTCTGGTATTCTAAATTCAATCTTACCAGTTTTCTCATTTTTAGACAATAAGCCAGCTTCCATCATTTTATAAAATTCAGATTCTAATTTTTCTTTATTCCTTAAAATAGCATTTCTTTGTTTTGCTGTGAACTGTCTTTTCGGTAGTTCTTTCGAACCAAATGAAATTCCTACTATATTCATTTTTAAAATCCTCTATTTTTTTTATATTTATTATGCATTTCAACTGCTTTACGTGCTTTCTCTAAAGGTGAAAACTCTAAATCTGTTATTTTACTTTTTTCTTTAATCAATTCAACAGTGTTAGGATCAACTGGACACCATTCTTCAATAGCAATATACTCTTCCGTACAATCAACAACCCCATTAACTAAATATGAATATCTGCCATCTTGGATTAAGCATCCTTCATAAAATCCTTTTTTATAAAATTTAGATGTAGCTAGATAACTATCATCTGTTATATTATTTTTTGGCTTTCCTTTAAATCTAAAAACTATATTACTCATATTAATTCCCCAAAATTATATTTAGTTTTACATTTGATACAAGCTTCATAAATATTTTCACCTTTTACTTTTTTGGAATATATTTTTGAAACACCTGTTACAATTCCTGATTCACTTCCAGAGTATGTCCCCCAAGTTACTTGCATTTCTGGATCAAGTTTTTCTAGTAATTTAATTAATCTTTTTACCTTCATATAATACATCCTTTATAAATATTGTCATTGTAAATTTCTATTTTATTATTTTCATACCTAACAACTACTTTAGAAATATCCATAATTTTTCTAGATTCTAAAAACTTCCGTATTCTAATTTTAGTAATATCAGCTAGCTGAATCATTTATTTTTTCCTCTTTAAATTCGTCGCTATAAGGTACAAAACAAATTGGTGGTGAAACGGTGTTTTCCTGTATTGAAGCCATTACTTCAAATATCCATCCCCCTGGCACTCTTGTAATGTATAGATTTTTATGTACTTCATATTCACCTAGTTTTAGTTTATATAAAAATTCCATTTTTCTTACGTCCTTTATTATTTTTTTTACCAGCAAACTCTTTCATTATTGTCTAACAACTTATCTAAAGCAAATTCATATTCCTTTTCTGTATCGAAAGAGTCAAAATCAATTTTTCCTTCAAATACAGTTTTCTTTTTTTCTACTTCCAATTCACTTAACTGTCCAAATGCTCTATAAAAATTATTTCTTTGTTCTGTAAATGTTCTTTGTACAATATAGTATTTTATTTAATCTACCCAAACATACCCAGTTTTTTCTTATAGGTTTCTAACACTTCTGGGTCTGAACTCCCATGTTCGATTGCTTCTATTAAACTTTTAAATTTACTTTCTAAAACTTCTATAAATGTCATTTCCATTACTTACTTACTTACTTACTTACTTACTTACTTACTTACTTACTTACTTACTTACTTACTTACTTACTTACCATACTTTGGTGTGTACTA
>Ga0210043_1000697_pt1 | contig 34791 bp, 44 predicted proteins | sample CryGeymet201501t_FD_183990 | JGI IMG/M metagenome (GOLD analysis project Ga0210043, IMG submission 183990) | Groundwater microbial communities from Crystal Geyser aquifers in Utah, USA - Crystal Geyser metaG 2015-01t (SPAdes) (version 2) | ecosystem: Environmental > Aquatic > Deep subsurface >... | reverse complement strand
ATGGTTGAGCTTAGCAATAAAAAAGTATTGATGAAAAAATTGACGTTCGGAAAATATCGCGGGCAGGATATTGCTGATTTAGCTAAGACGGTTGATGGGAGGCAATATCTTAACTGGCTGCGCAATCAAGATGACTTGGGAGAGGATTTGAAAAACACATTAGATCACTATTTATGTTCTTTAAATTCTTGATGATATATTGGCTCGTCTTAATGCTTTGGATTTTGGCGATGCCACTAATTTATTTATTAACTTTAATTTAAACCATATGAACAAAGCACAATTAATTGGCAACCTGACTAAGGATGTCGAACTAAGAAACACACCGGGAGGAAAGATAGTTGGCTCAGCTACTCTGGCGACCAATAAGGTAGTAACTGATCAGGCCGGCAATAAAAATAAATACACCACATTCCACAATCTTGTTATTTGGGGAAAGGCGGCCGAGATTATCGCTCAGTACGCGCATAAAGGCAGTAAGCTGTATATCGAGGGGGAGATTGAAAATCGCTCTTACGATGGCAAGGATGGCGTTAAGCGCTACGTCACAGAGATAATTGTCAGGGAGTTTGAATTTCTAGACTCAAGACAATCAGACTCACCGGCGGCCGCGCCTAAAAAACCGCAAGAAACTGAACAGGGAGAAGAAGAGGAAATCAGAGTTGAAAATATCCCATTTTAAAAAAAGTTTAACTTATCTTCATTGCAGATATGGCAATATGTAAAATAGACCAAAAACAGGCGATTCCAAGCGAGGATAACGAATGCATGGCATTAACCCAGTATCTTCGCTTAAAGGGCCTTAAATTCAGCCACATAGCCCAGGAAACGCCGATGGTGACTTACCGAGACGGAGTTCGGACTCCTAACTGGAAAACCATTCGCCGGACAAAAGCTATTGGAATAAATAAGGGCGTTCCTGACTACATTGTGCTGATCGAGAGGAAGCCGACAGAGGTTGCCGGCCAGCGCAATAACATCCTGCTATTTATTGAGATGAAAAAGGTGAAAGGGGGAAAGGTCAGCCCGGAGCAGGCCGAATGGATAAATGCTTTAAATAAAGTGTTCGGAGTCGTGGCCGTAGTTTGCCATGGCTTTGATCAAGCGAAAGATGTGATAGATGCCTATGTCAGATAACAAGGAAAAATTTAAGCCGATAATCAATAAAGTGTTAGACTGCCAGTCTGCGCTGATTAGTGATTTTATTGCCTTTAATGATGAGCTGAAAGAGATCAGTCAAAAGAATCTTGGCAAGCTAAAAAACAGCATTGTTAGGAACGGATTTACTAAGCCGATAATTACCTGGCACATGAAGATTTTGGACGGCCATCAAAGAAAAATCGCGCTTGAATCTTTAGCCTTTGATGGGTATACGCTGCCGAAAATTCCTTACGTTGAAATTGATGTTGATAGCGAAACTAAAGCGAAAGAGATATTGCTTACTTGCGCGGCCCAGTATGGCGAGGTCACTAAGGAACGCCTGGAGTATTTTATATCCAATAACCGATTAAATGCGCTTGATTTAAGCAGCTTTGTAGCCTTACCGAGATTAGAGGATATTGCCTGTCAGGAGATAGATCTCAATGAGGAGGCGCCGGAGCCGAAAGGTGATCCGGTAGCTAAGATGGGCGATGTTTATCAGCTCGGCCGCCATAGGCTTATCTGTGGCGATTCTACGGACCGTGCGACTATAGAGCGGTTGATGGACGGACAGAAAGCGGACATGATTTTTACTGATCCGCCTTATAACGTTGACTACACCGGAGGAATGGGAACGCATGCTAAAAATGAACGAGAGGGAATCTTAAACGATAAGATGAGCGCCTCGCAGTTTTATGCTTTCCTTTTGGCTGCTTGCCGCAATATGATTGATTTTTGTACCGGTGGTATTTATATCTGTATGAGCTCAAGCGAGCTGGATACTCTCAAGGTCGCCTTTGAAGAATCCGGGGGCCACTGGCAGAGCTTTATAATCTGGGTTAAAAACACATTTACGCTCAGCCGCTCCGATTATCAGCATACCTATGAGCCGATACTTTACGGCTGGCCGGAAAAAATAAAGAACCATTATTTTATTGAGCTGCGCGATAATGGCAATGTCTGGGAAGATATCATGAAAGTAAAATCAGAATATAACGGCGAGAATACGATCATAAAGTTTCAGGGCTTTGAATTGCGACTAAAGGGAAAGGTTGAGGGGCAGATTAAGCGCGGCAAGCAAAAGACTGATATCTGGCGTTATAACAAGCCGGTGAAGAGCGATGAACATCCGACAATGAAACCAATTGAGCTTTGCGCCGAGGCAATAAAGAACAGCTCTACCGAGGGCCGTATAGTTTTAGATTTATTTCTTGGTAGTGGCTCAACTTTAATTGCGGCCGAGAAACTGAAAAGGATTTGCTATGGCTGCGAATTAGATCCGAAGTTCGTTGATGTGATCATTGACCGGTGGGAAAAATTGACAGGGAAAAAAGCTATTAAGTTAAAAAATTAATTCGTTCCCCTGTCCGGGTGCTATGGTATCGCGGCGGGCGACCTTTCGTCTGGTTAGGTTTAAAGCCACTGATTGCTGACCGCGGAATAGCAATCAGGCATCCGGATAGGGGAATAGAAAAAATATGAATTCAAAACAAATTAAGAAAATCAGGCAGGTTGCTAAAAGGCAGCTGACTGATACCGTTAGGACATTCTATAACCACATGCTAGAGAAGAAGCCGTGGTGGATTCCGCGTTGGTTATGGAAGCGGTTCCTGAAATGGATAATTTCTCTTTAATCATATGCCAAGAACAAAAAAAGCTGACCAGGTGGCCAAGGATAGAGAGAAGCGCAAAGCTACCTTAAAAGCCTTGTCTGAATGGAATCCGCAAGAGCCGTTTGACGAGGATGATCCTAATCAAGAAAAGTTTATTCCGAGGGATAATTTTAAGACTACAGCCGGCATGGGTCGCCCTACGGTAATGACAAAACAGGTGCTAAAGAATCTTGAGGATGCTTTCCGGATAGGCTGCCCTGACCGAGAGGCTTGTATTTATGCGGAAATATCACTGCAAACGCTCTATAACTACTGCGAGAAGCATCCGGAGTTTTTAGAGCAGAAAGAAGCCTGGAAAGAAGTACCGATTTTAAAGGCTCGCGGCAACATTATCGAAGCTCTGCACAAGAAGAGCGTTGGCGATTCCTGGCAGTACTTAATTCGCAAGCGCAAGGCTGAATTTGCCGACATGAAAATTGATGCGCCAGTTGAATCACCTTTGACCATAGACGACCTGGAAGCCCTGGACCGCGGTGACGTCCAGGTGCTTGATCAGAAGAAAAAAGCGGTACCGGTTAAAACTAAGAAATCTAAAAAATAATTTTATGTTTGGAAAAAAATCAGGTGAGCCTCCAGTCTGGAGAAAAAGCGCGACAGCCGGACCAAATCCGCCTATCAGGAGAAGAATAGTTGATCGTAGTATGCTTGAATTCCATATTGAGCAGCAAGACTACTTCGGCACATTGGCAACTGTTATCAGCTTAAGTCTGCAGACTAAGCAGGAAATTCCTGAGAGCGTAATTGATGACCTAATGTATCTTCAAAGGAATTATAAAATAGAAAGAAAATAGAAAATGCAGGTCACTCAAAGAGACCTGGACACGATCCTAAATAAGAGGTGGCGAATGGAGCATCTCTACAAAATAAAGACCGAAGATGCCAGGCTGACAAATCTAAAATTCAACGAGGTTCAGGAAGAGCTATGGGATTATTGCGAGAGCAAAGGACACCGGGGAATTGAAATCATCGTAGACAAGGCGCGCAAAGAGGGCGTCTCAACTTGGTGGTTGATTTATTATTTAGACGATACGCTCTGGACTCCCAATACTACGTCCGTCATCCTGGCGCACAAGGAAAAGGATCTCAGGAAACTTTTTAAAATAGCTAAGCTGGCCTACAGCAATTGCCCGAAATCGGTAAAGCTCGAGTCCGGGAAAATCTGGCACCGCCCGGAGGCTAACTATGACAACGTCAATGAGCTGACCTTTACCGAGATCAATTCAACGATTTACATCGCCCTGGAAAACAGAGGCGATACTCCCACGAACCTGCACGTCTCTGAAGCAGCTCATATCAAGGACGTAGAGCAGCGCCTTATCCCGACCATTGCCGCTGTTCCGTCAAACGGCCGCTGCAACGTCTCAATCGAGTCTACAGCTAACGGCGTAGGCGATTGGTTTGAGGAGACGTTCCATGAATGCGAAGCCGGAGAGGGGGCATATAGGCCGTTCTTTTTTGGCTGGTGGAAAAAAGCGTTAAACTGCATCACCCCTCCCAAGGATTACCGGCCGAGCGAAGAGGCGCAGCATAAAGCCAGCCTCGTATTGTCGCGCTACGGCGTTAAATTAAGCCCAGAGCAGCTTTGTTGGTGGGATGTGACCAAGAAGAAGCAGAAGCGCTTAATGGACCAGGAAAACCCAACTGTGAGCGAGGACAGCTTCTTAACTGCCGCCGGAATGGTCTTTGACCCGGAATCGATGCAGAAGATTACGCCGCGCGCTCCCATATCTCGCCGGCCGATTAAGGTTGAGACAGCCGAGGGCAAGACCGAAACATTCTACGCCGACATTTACGTTGAGCCTAGGCCGGGCCGACACTACGTCTTGGGAGGAGATCCATCTGAGGGCGTGGGAGGAGACCGCAGTGCGATTGAGATAATCGATTCTTTGACCCAGGAGCAAGTAGCTGAATTGGTGAGCGACAGATTGAAGCCGGCGCAGATGGCGGTCGTTGTGGAAAACTTGGCAAAGTACTACAACAATGCTCTCGCGGTAATTGAAAGAAACAATCATGGCCATACTGTTTTAGACCGGCTTAAAGATATATACGGAAATGTCTTTTGCATGGTTACTATTGACGAAAAGACGAGTAAGAGGACTAAGAAAATGGGCTGGCTCACTACCGGCGGACCGGGCGGAAACAGGGATCTATTGCTTGACACATTCGAGGGTGTGGTTGCGGACTTGTCAGTGAAAATTTATAGTGCTATACTTAAATCAGAAATGCTTAGCTTCGTCACCGACGACACCGGCAAGAGAGAGGCGAAACAAGGTAAGCATGATGATACAATTTTAGCATTCGCGATAGCGTTGAGAGTTGTCAGAATGCCTAGGACTTCGTTTGATGTCCAAAGGCTAAACTAATGACAAAAATCTCAACGCGTTTTAGTTTGCGGAAATGGCTCGCAGCTAAGACATTCGAAATCTTTAATGGCGGCAGTTTCTCCCAAGGCCTCTACGGCGAAATCAGGCAACCTCTTAACGGAGTCAGTCTGATGGGAATAAAACTCAGCCCCGACTCGCTTTTCACCGTATTCCGTAATCATGGTGATGTTTTTGCGTGTATCCGGGAATTAAAGGAAAATGTCGGCTCCCAAGGCTATCTATGGGTTAATGCTGCTGATCCAAACAAGGACCCGGAAGCGGCCCAGGTGAAAGTGGCAGAGACAGCCTTAAACTACGGCCGCTCATTCAGAGCTTTAAAAAATAAGATTATTCAATTTCAGCAAATCAGCGGGACAGCTTTCCTGCTGATTTTGCGTTCCGCCGGTGATCGCAGCAAAATCCTCGGCTTTGATGTCATTGATTCGAGAACTCTCTCGGTTGTGACCGATGACTACGGAACTATTTTAAAATGGATTCAGCGCGTCAAAGGAATTACCCAGGTTTACGAGCCTGGCGATGTCCTTGTTTTTAAACAACACGATGACCCGAATAACCCAGTGTTCGGGCTATCGCCTCTTGAGCCGATAATCTGGGAGACGAGAACCGACCTATCGGCCATGATTTCAAACTACGCATTCTTCACTAACGATGCTACTCCGGGCGCGCAGTACATCTTGGAAGAGGGATTGACCGAAGCGCAGCAGGACAAGATCGTTGACGACATCAAGCGCCAGCTGCAAGGTCCTGAAAACCGCAACAAATCGATTGCGGTCAAGGGCGTTAAGGAAATTAAGGTATTGCAGATCGCGCAAAAGGACATGGAGTACAATCTGATGCGCAAATTCACCACAGAAAAAGTCTGTGCGGCTTTTGGCGTACCCAAAGCCATCTTGAACTACACTGACGGCGTTAACTATTCAAACGGCGAGAATCAGACTCAGAAATTCTGGGAGGGAACTATCGACCCATTGCAAGATTTACTGGCGGAATTCGTGAATAACGAAGTCTTGCCGGTTTTAGGCGTGAAAGGAATAAAGCTCGAATTCAATTCCAAGGCTTTCAACGACAAAGCCTGGGATGAGGCTTCAAGCCGGGCCGATGTTGAGCATGGCATTTTAACCATCAATGAAGCAAGAGAAAAGCGCGGTGCTAGCACCTTTGACCCCAAGACTTACGGAGAATTCGTTGATAAGCCGCTTATTTGGAATGGCTTGGGAGTACGGCCGCTTGATGATATTGGTATCGATACGAATCCGGATGGCACGCCGGCAATCTTAAGCGAAGATCAGGCGACTAAAGAGATTGAAAGAATAAAGCGGATTGCTGATAAGAATCAGCGCAGCCAGGTGCCGGCGCAGAAGAGCTTTAACATGAAAGACCTGCACGCCTTGGCCGATGAAATTTTAAGAGCATAGTTTTTATGAATAAGGAGCAAATCGCACAACTTAAAGAACTGATCAGGGATAAGCAAGTCGACCTGTTGACCAAAAAAATGGACGACTTGATTGAGGTAATGAAGAAACGCCCGGAACCGCATTACATCATGCAGGTTCCGTCTGAGGTTCACATGTCCAACTTTGAGCCGGCTCCGGACAAGGTCAAGGTCTCGAACTTCCCTGAGGCGGTCAAGGTCTCGAACTTCCCTGAGGCGGTCAAGGTCTCGAACTTCCCTGAGGCGGTCAAGGTTACCAATTTCCCGGAACAGAAAGAAATTCAGAAAGTAGAAATTATCAATCAGAAACAAGAAAAAGATAATACCCCATTTTTTAGCAAGCTGATTACCAAAGCAGCTGAATCGATTGCGGAAGTTTTCCGCGGACTCTGGGAGGGTGGTATCGCAATCAAGCAGAACACAAAGAAGAATCCGATTTATGTGATCAATATCGATGAGAAAGGCGCACCAGTCGGACAGGCAAGTTTGCAAGTATTTGGCGGCGGAGGCGGAAGCACAACCTCAGCCGTTCCTACCGTCATTAAATCCGGAAAGGTTGCGGTTGATGTTCCGGGAACAGCTGTCGTCCTGGGCGAAGCTACGACAAAGACCAAGAAGATTACTATATCCGCCTCGTTTAACAACGCCGGGATAGTATGGGTCGGAGATAGCGCAGTCTCAGCTACTAACGGCATAGGCGTTCCGCTTTTACAGGGTGCGACCTATCAGCTCGAGATTAATAATTTAGCAAGCATATTTATCGATGCCGAGAACGCTGGCGATGCAGTCAGCTTCGTGGCTTTAAGTTAAGCATATGAAGAAGAAATGGCTTTTAATAACAATCATAATCGCTGCCCTAGGAATTGGCGGCATAGCTTCGGCCCAAGTAACCGCACCTAACCTTTGGAAGATCGTAAGCGGCTCAATTAGGCCGGTTGTGAGCTCCTGGGAACTAGGCAGCGCCACCTCCCGAATTCAAAAGGGCTGGTTCACGAATTTAGACGCCTCTAACGCGACTATCGGCTCAATTGCGGTAAGTGGAACGGTTTCAGGCGATATGGTCGTAGGCGGGCAAATAAGGGCCGCTAACGGAACCTCAACGGCTCCGTCTTATTCTTTCAACTCTGACACCAATACTGGCCTGATGTGGACCGGAAATGATGCCTTTAAATTTGTTAACGGCGGAACCGACACTTTATCCATTAGCTCATCCGGGCAGGTCAAGATAAACACCCTGGCAAGCTCAACCGCTACGCTGATCATGGCCGACACTTTAGGCAATCTTTATAGCTCAGCTGATAATCGGATCACTAGTGCCACGTCACCGCTCGTCTTGGCGGCTAATAATCTAAGCATTACCAAGGCCAGCAGCACAGCATCCGGCTACCTTTCAAACACTGATTGGTCCACCTTTAACAGCAAAGTGAGCTCACAATGGACGACATCCGGCAGCAATGTTTACTACACAGCTGGCTCGGTAGGGATAGGGACGACGGCACCTTCACGGAAATTAGAGGTCAGCGGAGATGTGCTTTTTGGTTCAGCTATAAATACTATCTCTTCAGCGGTTCATACTAGTATTAAAGCTGATATAAATGAGCATGGTTTAATTGTGGAAAATAATGGTACAGCATTTTTCTCATTTGTTTCTAAGAATTTACAAAATGATAACATGGTTTTATTTGGAGGAGGAGATAGTGCAGGAGATAGAGCGCTTGAAGTTCGAGGAGGAGGAACTGAAGGTTCATTTGTGGTTACTGGTTCTAGCAACGTCGGGATAGGGACCACTGCACCCGGAGAGAAGTTGGAAGTTAACGGCAACATCAAGGCAACAGGCTATAAATCAAGCGATGGCACGATTGGCACGTCAACCACAATAAACGTAAGGAAAGCTGACGATTCAGGAGCTTGTACGATCACAGTTAAGAACGGACTGGTAACCGCGACCACCTGTCCGTAGGCTTTTTGTTGGCAAAATTTGGCACCGTGTTGCGCTTTTCCTCCCAGACTGGACTAACTGAACGGAAACGGACCAAATTAACGAAATTTGCGGCTAGAAAATTTACATAGAAAGAGATGGAATGCTAGCGCCTCGTACGAAAGAAACCTGAGAGGCAAAAAAGTACCTTATCAACCTGAAAAAACTTGACTTAATTCGTGTTCGGAGCATTGTGTTGTCTTGACCACTGCTGTCTCAGTGGTCAGCTAATAAACTAAGCACAAAAAAATGTATGACAAACGAATTAAGAGAGAGGATGACGGAGTTCGGAAAATGGCTCCTAGTCAAAAAGGGAATCGGCTATGTGACGATTTCCGGGTATCAAGGATCAGCCAGCCGGCTGATAAGAGCGCTCAAGACCTACGAGCCGACTCACGATCAGATAATCAACTACATCGTGAAGATGCACGAGAAAGAGTACTCCTACGCCCACATCGTCAACACGTCGCTGGCGCTGGAATGGTACATGGATTACATCGGCAATCCGCTGCAACTCGGCCGGCCGAAGAAACCAAAGACAATGATCAAGAACACCTTGAGCGAAGCGGAGGTGACACTGCTGATCGATGCGGCCAAGAATATCAGAGAAAAATCGATAATATCTTTGCTTGCATATTCCGGTATCAGGAACAAGGAGCTTTGCAACTTGCGCGTGAACGACGTAAACCTTGGCGACAACATGGTCCGCGTTACCCAAGGCAAGGGAATGAAAGACCGGCTAATCAATATCGCCGGGGAATGTTCCCGGATCTTGATAGATTACCTGAATCAGTTTCCGAGGAAAGGAGAGGATTATCTCTTCACGACTTTGAGAGACGGCCACAAGTACAACCCGAGCGACTTAAGGAAATTGGTCCACGTGCTATCACGCCGGGCCAAGATAAACAAGAGAGTTTATCCGCACCTGCTACGCCACAGCCTGGCAACAAACCTGCTGAAGCGCGGCGCCAACCTCTACATGATCAAGGAACAGCTGGGGCATGTCTTTCTGGAAACGACCGCGACCTATTTAAGGACATTCCCGCTGAACATCAGGAACCAATATCAAATGTTCGTACCAAGTTATCTATAAATAATTTTTACACATATGAATCAAAAAGCATGGTCGTTCGACAAGGCGACAATGACAAAAATCTTAAAAGGAGCGCTTATCTCCGCCACTGCGGCGGCCGGTATCGCGGTGTGCGATTACCTGGGGGCCTTAGACATCTCCAATCCGGTCTTGGCCGGCTTGATTGCCTGGGCGGTCCCTACGTTTACTAACGCCATCAGAGAATGGGCTAAAGGATATTAATTTTGTGAAGAATAGCATCAAGAACATTTTAGTCGGAACAGCGGGAGCAGCGGTTATCGCTGGCGCGGTGATTCTGGGAGGGTCTACACCCTCCCCCATGACCGTGGACGAATTTAACACGCTGATGCAGGTCTATGACTATGAAATCAAGCAAGCCGGCGGAGACGTCGATTTGCGCGATGTTAGAAATAACGCCATAGAGAAGTTTAATCAGCTGATTCTTTCCCGGACAGAAACAAAGGGTGTGGTATTGAATGGCAAAAGCTATACGGCCGCTCAGTATACCACCTTAAGAAATAGCCTGATCAACAAGGCTAATAAAAACACCATTAACGAATAAGGCATGTGCATAGACAATCACACAATCAAAGATGCGGAGGACTATGTCTTATTCAAGGCAGCAGCTCTTAAACAGGAGAATGGAAAGTTTAAGGCTGTGAGCGAAGCAAGATTGCAACGGAAATTAAATCGGTCATTCAAAGCTCAGATGGAATGGATAATTGAGAAAGCGGCCGAGCTAAGTTTTTTCAACAATAAGTCATTAATTTTGAGACTCGAACGCAAGGCGGTACAGGATGAAATAAACAAGATGCTCGATGAGCTCCCAGAGAACCAAGAGATTGCGGAGAATATCGCTAACAGCGGCAAGACAGCATACAGCAAGGGCGCCAAGACTTTATACCTGAAATTCGGAATGGATGCAGTCGGCCTGGATTTTGACCTTGTTAACCCTTACGCCATCGATTACCTAAACGCGAAGAAAACCCTGCACCTGTCGGACTATCGTGGGAGCATTAAGAGAACGACTAAGAAACAGATCCTTAAGATATTAACCGAAGCGGCCGAGACTGGCCAAAGTTATCAGGAAACTGGGAGAAAGATACGCGCCCAGGGAGCTGAGGGGGTATTCAGTCGCTTTAGATCAGAAATGATTGCCACGAATGAAATCGGCCACGCTTACGGAGAGGGCAGCCACAAGATGGTAGACATCTATAAGCGAGAGACCGGGGCAATGATGCAAAAGTACTGGATAACGGTGCAAGACGAGAGAGTAACACCGGAATGCGCGGCGAACGAATCAGTCGGCTGGATAGGATACGATGAACACTTTCCCTCCGGAGACGATATCGCTCCCAGGTCCACAAATCCACGTTGCCGCTGCGATTGCGGATATCGCCGGGTAGATACGCAAGGCAATCCGCTTTAAAACTAGAAAATAAATAGAAAATAATAAAATTTATATGAAAATTCAACTCCAAACCTATCACTTCCAAATAGCTGTTAAGGAAGTGAAAGATCTCGGACAAGACGGGGTGGAAATTGAGGGTTATGCCTCAACTCCGAATATTGACCGTTATAAGGATATCGTCGAGCCTGCTGCTTTTAGCAACGCTCTGACTTTATTCATGAAGAACCCATCGCTGTTGCGCTCCCATGATCCGGACCGCCCGGCCGGCCACGTTGTAGAAGCCAGGATAACCGATAAAGGTCTCTGGATTCGCGCCTTGGTAACCGAAGAGGAAACTAAAAAGGATGTTCTTGAGAATCGTTTCCGCGCTTTCTCAATCGGTTATATTCCGCTTGAAAGCACCCTGCAGCATGAAGATGGAACTCCGTTCAACGCTGAAGTAGACAGCCCTTGGGATAAGGACATGGTCCGCGTTATCAAGAAGCTCGACCTGGTCGAGATTTCAATAGTTTCAACTCCTGCCAACGGCAACGCGCTCTTCACGATCGCAAAATCCGTGAAGCAGTACTTTAATCAATTAGTCACTAAATCTATGTTGATCAAAAAAGAAGCCGGTGTGGAAAATGAAACGCCGGAAAAAACTGAAGAAGAAATTGCCGCTGAAAAGGCGGCGGCCGAAGAAGCGGCTGCCAAAGCTGAAGAGGGCGGAGAAAAACCGGAAGAAGAGAAGTCTGATGAAGAAAAAGCGGCCGAGGCGCAAGCTAAAAAAGATGCAGAAGCTGCTGAAGATAAGCCCGAGGGTGAAGAACCTAAGGAAGAGGCTGAAAAGGGCGCTGGGAGCGCGCCCGCGGATGGTGGAGAAGCCGGTAACGGCGAGGAACCAAATGCCGAGGCCAAACCTGAGGAGAAGCCTGAAGAGGCGAAACCGGAAGCAGGAGAAGCTATAGGCGTTGATAGCGAGACGGCAAAGTCGCTGCCGGAACTCGTACAGGCCGGGCTCTTCGTTGAGTCTAAGGATGCCGGGGCAATTAATTTGCCCAAGTCTGTGACTAACCTGATTGCCAAAATGGTCGCTTCCTACAAGGAGCTGGCCGAAAAGGCGGCAGGTATGGAAGCCAAGCTGGCTACTATCCCGGAAAAGCGCGCTTTAACCGTCATGGGTCAATACGAGGAGAGTAAGGAATTGACCAAAGACGAGAAGAAAGAAGCGAGTCCGGAATTCATGGCCATGTTCGGCATGAAAAAATAAGCGACATTTAATTAACTAAATTTAACATAGCCAAATCTATGGACGTAATCTCAATGTTGAAAAAGATGGCAGGTGTTGAAGTCAAGGCCAATGAGGTCATGAACACTGGTAACTCTGGCTACGGCGCGGAATTCGTTCCCTCCGAAGTCTTTGTGAAAGAGGTCATTGACTTGATGCCTAAGTACTCCAACCTTTTGCCGTTGCTTCCTGGCAACCACGGAACTGGTCTGCCTAAGAAGTACACCGCCGCCGCTAAGGGTCTCTCTATCGGCGACACCATGTTCCAAGGCAAGGGTCAGTGGACCACTGGCACCGGAAGCCAGACCGAAGATGACCACGGTCAAGCTAAGGTCAAAACTAAGCAGGTTTCCTTGGAGCAGGTCAGCTTCATTTGCGAAGTTGATATCTCCGACGAGCAGCTTAAATACAATGCTGCTAATACCGAGGAATACGTTAAGTCCGAAATTGCTCGCGGTATGGCTTTAACTGTTGATGGCTTGATCATCAATGGAGACAGCGAAACCGGCGCAACCGGCAACGTTAATTCCGACGATCAAGCTCCGGCTACCACTTACGCTGCTAACGGCGGTGCTAAGTACTATGCCTTGATGATTGACCACGGTATTCGCGAACGCGCTATCAACGGCTCCTATACTAAGGACTTCGGCACTTTAGCTGATACCGACTATATGGATCTGTTGGGCGTTCTTGGCCGCTATGCGACTATCCCGGGTGAATGTTTATTCATCCAGCCTATCCAGGTGACCAACAAGATGAAAACTTTGGATGCTTTCAAGCTGATTGCCAATTCCGGTGATCGCGCAACCATCCAGAGCGGCATCGTTCCGACTCCTTTTGGTGTCGACGTGTTGACTCATCACCTTGTTCCGCTTACTGAAGCGGACGGAAAGGTCTCCGCTACCGCTGGCAACAACACTAAGGGTCAGACCTTAGCCTTGTACAAGCCGGCTGTCCAATACGGCTTCGGCCAGGACTTCAAGCTGGAGGTCGTTCGTGTCGCTGGTTACGGTTATCGCTTGGTTGCGACTTTCGACTTCGCATTCACTATCGTGGATTCCGAAGCCAGTCTCTCCAATCCGACTGTTGCCGCTGGCATCAACATCACGTTGTAGTCTTTTTCCGCTCCCGATCACTCGGGGGCGGTGCTAAGACTATAAATAAATCTTTAAATTTATGAATGACGAATTAAATTACAAGGTAACCGGCCTCGAACAGCACGCCAAAGGATCTATCACTTACGGCGAGCCGGCTGTTGGCGATACAGTCATAGTTAATAGCAATACTTTGACCTGCGTAGCTGAAAGCCCAAGCGCCGGAGAATTCAGCAGTATTGCTGAATTAGAGGCTCTGATTGAGGCTTTAACCGGCATCAACTCAGAAGTAGCTGATGGGGTAATAAACATCGTAGCGGCCGCTCCAGGGGCCGCAGGGAATGCGATAACTTTAGCTTTGGGAGAAAGCAACACCGGGACCATGGTTGTCAGCGGCGCGACCCTAACCGGAGGCGTAGATGCGACCTATACGGATGCGATTGAATTCTCCGGAATTAATCCGGAACAGGTCGATGCGGTCATCGATATTGATGCCCTAACAGCGGCCGGAACTGTCGTGGTTACTCCTCAAGTCAGCATGGACAAGGAAAACTGGATTGATCGGACCGCGAGCGCGAGCCTAAACGCCACCGGAGTCAGCGAGCTGCATACTACCGAGCCGTTGGCATTCCTCCGCTACAAGATCGTCTTGGGCGGAACTGCTCCGACTGCCAGCTTAAAAATCAATGCTCGCAAGAGCGCTTAATTAATTAACTATTTTTAAATAGTTTAAATCTATGAAATACGACTTAAAAAAAGATCTAACCGACAAGTCCATGGTCGCTTTAAAGTGGCATGGCGATGACACCAAGGTCCTTATTTACGGCGAAGCCGAAAAGATCGAGGTAAAGAAAGGCGACGTGATTAATGTCAGCCTGAAGCAGGCTCGTGAGCTGCTCTCTTATTCCTATTTGTGGACCTTTGATGGTGATGAGCCGGTCAAGCACAAGTACAACGAGATGGTGGCGAAATTAGCTGCTAAGGAAGCGAAAAAGGCCAAGAAAGCCGACGAATCCGAAGAGGGGGAGGAAGCCGGAGATGATGATGACGAAGATATCACCGCTGATGATGTTGACGGCATGAAGAAAGCCGAAATTGTCACTCAGCTGAAAAAGCGCGGCGCCTCTTTCAATGACCAGGCTACCAAGGCTGAATTAGCTGGGCTCTTAAAGGATGTGTTATCTGACCAGGCTGATGGCGAAACTGAAGAAGCCGACGAATCCGAAGAGGGGGAGGAAGAAGTAAAAAATTAATTAGCATTTAGGATATGGGTAACACCGAGGATAAAGCTGAAATCACAGCTAATAAAACATTTGATAAAAAAATAGCGTTTTTAATAACGGTCGGAGCTGTAATTCTAGGTTGTGCCGCGGCTTTTTATTCTGTGACCGCTCGGGTGGCTGTTCTAGAAAGTAGAGCTGATCAAATGGAAAGTAATTACAAGACCGCCCAAGATGCAGCCACTAAGTACTACGACCTAGCCACGAGTATAAATACCCGTCTATCGAACATCGAGGGCTTCCTGGGAGCGACCGGATATAAATCAAAATAATATGAATCTCTACGTCACAACAGAAGAAATAAAATCTTTCATGGGAATAACCGCATCTAGTAGCGATACTTTATTGGCGATGTTCAATAAGATGGCTACCGCTGTCGTTAATGGTGTCCTGGGAGCGAATGATTTATCTCTTCATAAAGTGACCGATGAGGTTCATGATGCCGACGGTCAGTACTTGGATTTATACGATACGCCGATTGTGGCAATCAGCAAGATAATGAACGGAGATGACGAATATACCCAGGACGACCCCTACGACGTCCTGGTGAGCCGCGTAAAGCTCGAGAATTGGCTATCAGCTGGGCCTAGGGAAGCGAAAGTGACCTATGCGGCCGGATATCACTCTTACGGATACGCCAAGATAACTATTACCGATTTAGCTAACCTGGCGGCCGATGCAACCATTACGCTCGGCGCCATCAACACAGATGGATATACAATCACTCGAGGTACAGACTGGAGTCCCGCTACCTCGATTGAGGACGAAGCGACGGCAATCGCTGCGGCCATTCAGGCTAAGGCCGGCACGAACGCATTCGCGCTGGGCGGCGATGTCTATGTTATTGAGGGAACCAACCCGCAAGTCGTAGGGAGGACAATAACGACGTCAGATCTCGTCAGGTTAGCTCTATCGGGAAGCACCTTGCAGCTTTCAAGTAATCAGAAAGAAAACATGCCGGAGGATATCAGACTGGCAGTCATGATCTACGTAGCCAACCTGATGAACTCCCGGAAGAATCCTAAACTAAAGAGCTACACGATTGGGTCGAAAACCGTTAGCTTTGCCTCCGATGCTGAATTTAATCAGTTTAATGACCTCTTGAAGCCTTATAAAAAGGTGGGGGTAAGAACCGTATGATCGGAGCAAATGCGACCGTCTCGGTCTACAATTTAGATTTTGGAGCCAGTACAGATACCTATCCGGCAACGGCCGACTTTTCAGGGGTAGAGGCTTACATTGAAAGCAAGGGGGCTGATCTGGTCCAGGTGCTCGGGGACCAGGCGAATTTAGAAATCTTTGACATGTTCATTGATCCGGTCGCAATCGAAATAGGCGCCAAAGTGATTGACGATAAGGGGAGAGAATATCGAGTCAGTGGAATTGAAAGACACGAGAATAACCCTGATAGCGATGACTTATACCGGATATCAATGCATTCAGAAAAACAATAGTTATGCCAGCAGTATCGGTTAAATTTAAATACAGTGAAAAAGACTTTAATAATTTCAAAAAAAATCTAGCTTCAGGAGTGAGAATGGCGGCCGAAGATACCTTGCAAGACATCAAAACTACAGCCAAGAGTCCGGGGTATGTTCCAGTAAGAACCGGAACCTTGAAACGGTCAATCACTCACAAGACTGAAGTAGCGATGTCCGGAGGGACGATGAAAATTGGATCTATTGGAAGTAATTTGGAATACGCCGCCATTCAAGAATTTGGTGGACAGACTGGGAGAAATAGAAGTGTGTTTATTACCGGAAAATTGTACTTGACCAGAGCTATTAATAAGAACCTAGCATCGCTGAAGCGGCGCCTGTCAGCAATAAAATTAATCAAGAAATAGAGATATGGTAACAGCATTAAGCAAAATTAAAACTATCTTAGACGGAATTTCCAGCTCTATTTTGCCGCTCAAGTTTAAGTACCTTGAGAGTAAGCCATCGAGCTTCCCGGCGGCTATGCTGATCAGCAATGGATTTAATGAATCGATGTTCACTAATAGCAGCAACCAGGTAGTAGAAAGTTTTACTATACGCCTAGTCTATCCACAAACCGAGAGCTCGGCCGGATATGAAAAATGGCTGACTCTGGCCGATGCGGTTAGCGCAGAATTCCGGAAGAAAGAAAATCAGACACTAGCCGGCGAGGCTGTCAGCTTCCAGGTTAACCAAGGATTGCCGCCGGCATTCTCAGATACCGAATACATTCAGCCAGTCGTCATTTTTGACATAATCGTTGAAGCTAAAATTATTAAGCAAATTTAAAATATGAAAAATCAAGACAAGGCGTCGGTCAGCGAAACGCCAAAAAATAAAGAGCTGTTCCATTTTTCAGGCGGTGGCTTATACCAGCCGATGTCGATAGAGGCCGGTAGCTACCAAGAAGCGCTAGAGAAGTGGGAGAAAGATAAAAAAGAATTTAAATAAAATAACAACCATATGGGAAAAGGAATTGGCAGGCAGATACAATTTGGTATCGCCAAAGAGGCATCCAGGGGTACCGCTGAAGCGGCGGCAACTTTTTGGATTCCGTGGACCAGCTTGGCTTTAGATGAAAAAATCGAGCTGGCCGAACATAATCAATCACTAGGCGTAGTTGAGGGTTCGTCTGGTGCAAGCATCGTCAAGAAATGGGCTGAGGGAAGTATCTCCGCTCCGATTGGCGATAAGCACTTTCCGCTCATCTTAATGTCATTGCTTGGCGCTCTTGCCACGGCTGACAATGCGGACAGTGATGCGAGCATTAAAGACCATACCATCACGGTGGGCCAAAGCGCTCAGCATCAGAGTCTATCTCTATTCTTAGACGATCCGTTAGCGGCCGCTGACTATAAGCACGCCTTGGGAGTCGTGGAAGAAGTAAGTATCAAGTACGAGGTTGGCAAGATGCTTGAATATGAAGCAAAGGTCAGGGCTAAGACAGGGGAATTGGTAGTTGCCGGCTTAACTCCGGCCAGCACTTCGGAGAATAACTTCTTAAGTCAGCATGCTTCATTTAAGATCGCTTCCGCCCTTTCCGGATTAGGAGCCGCCAGCGCTTTGACTGTTCGTTCCATGAACATCAAAATCGCCCAGGCTATTCAGGAAGATGCTGCGCTTGGCAATGTTGGCCCGGCAGACTATACGAACGGTCCAGTGACCATTGAGGGCGAAATAGAGGCCGTCTGGGAGAGCGAAGCAGCCTATAAAACAGCCGTTCTTGCCGGTACCGCAAAAGCCATGAGAATGGACCTTATTAATTCAGACGTTACTATCGGTACGGCCGCTCATCCGGAGATCCGCATCGATCTTGCCAAGGTTATCTTCTCGGAGATTACTAAGGCTCATAACTTAGACGATATTGTCATGCAGACCTTGGCTTTCAAGGCGCATTACAGCGCCAGTGATGCCAAGATGATTACCGTCTTAGCGACCAACGCCCAAGCTAGTTATTAATTTATATGAATGACCGACTGGGCGAGTACTCGTAAGAGGCGCGCCCGCCCAGTTGGTCGTTCTCTGATAAACATATGAACGACCAAAAAGAAAGAGAAGTCATCGAGCTGACTGCCCCGAGCGGCAAAAAGCTCAAGGTAAAAAGCTATATCACTGCGCGCGAAAGAAATGAAATCCGCTCAGTGATTCTTCCGTCAATGTCTTTAGACATGACGAATAATAAAGTCGTCGATAATGTTTCGGCTGACATTCTCGCCAAGGCAGAGCCGAAGCTGATTGAGGTTATTGTCGCCGAATATGATGGAAGCTCTGAAAACATTCTTGACCGGATGCTTGATGGCAGCCCGACTGATTATGATTTTATTATCGGTCAGCTTAAGGAGATCAATGACGGAAATTTAAAATTAGCGGAGTAGCGTACCGCTGGGAGCGGTACTTCGCAAGTAAGAACGGATCTCAGCTTACCGAAACGATGGTACAGGCAATCATCTGTCGGGAAATGGGTTGGACCTGGGATGAATATCAAAGGCAGCCTGCATGGTTTATAGATAATCTCTTGCTGATGTTTAATGCAGAAGCGGAGGCTCAAAATAAGAAGTTATGACACAAAGCATTCTGCAAATTTTAGTCCAACTTAAAGACGAAGCTAGCGCATCGCTCGGAAAGATCAGCGATAAGATTAAGGGAGCCGAGAGCGCATCAAATAACTTCGCCAAAGGTTTGGTTGGAGCCGGTATAGGATTAGCGGGCCTGGGAGGCCTTGCTTTAAAGGCGGCTTCAGATGCAGAACAGACTTCGGTTGCGTTTAAGACCATGCTTGGTTCGGCCGAGGAGGCTCAAAGGTTTGTTGCCGAGATGAAACAATTTGCGGCTAAGACTCCTTTTGAAACTTCCGATATTTCCAAAGCAGCTCAAACCATGCTGGCATTCGGATTGGACGTGAAAAGTGTGATGCCGAACATTCAGATGATCGGCGATGTCGCGCTCGGCAATAAAGAGAAGTTTGCTTCTTTATCATTGGCATTTGCACAGGTACAGGCTACCGGCCGGCTGATGGGTCAGGATCTTCTTCAGATGGTTAACCAAGGCTTTAATCCGCTGCAGATAATGTCTGAAAAAACCGGCAAGAGCATGGCTCAACTGAAAGAGGAGATGGAGGATGGCAAGATAAGCGCTGAGATGGTCGCTGAGGCCTTTAAAACGGCCACCAGCGAGGGCGGCCGCTTTTTTGGCGGCATGGAAGCCCAGAGTAAGACTTGGGCGGGTTTATGGAGTACTTTCAAGGATTCCTTAAATGAATTCTTAAGGACCCAGGGAGAGAGGTTTTTGCCGGCTCTAAACAAGATGATTGAGCAGGCAACTTCATTTGTTCAAAATACTTTGCCGCAGTGGATCACTAAGATAGAAGAAACAATCAAGTGGTTTAAAGAACACGAGTGGGCTATATACGCAGTCAGTGGCGCTATTATCGGCGCGCTTGTACCGGCAATTTATAGTACCATTTCGGCATTTGTAGCCGCGGCAGTCGCCCTGGCTCCTTTTATTATCGGCGGCGCTATTATCGGCGGACTGGTAGCCGGTATCGTTTGGATCGTGCAAAACTGGGAAACGATTAAAGCCAAAGCGGTAGAGATATGGAGCGCGATTGCCGGGTTCTTCACTGAAATCTGGACGAAGATAACCGATGGGATTACGGCTGCCTGGAATGGGGTAAAAGATTTCTTCTCGGCTATTTGGGAAGTAATTAAAACAATTTTTCAATTTTGGATATCGTTCGTGGTCGGCCTGGTGATCACTGCGTTTGATTTGATGGGTATTGATATCGTCGCTGTCTTTGAAAAAGTAAAACTATTCTTCCAGAAATTCTGGACTGATTTAAAAATGGTTTTCAATATGGCGATGGGAGCAATAAAACAGGCCTGGGAGTTTGTTTGGAATGGGATATCTGCGTTCCTGGCTCCTGTTTGGGAGGCTATAAAAGGCGCGATAAGTGTCGGCTGGACTTTCATTCAGGAAATGTTCGGCAAGATGTCTGAGCCGGTATCTAAGGCCTGGAATTCTTTATGGAGCGGAATCGGAGGCGCTCTGACAACGGTCTGGGAGGGAATTAAAAGCACAATCAAGAGCGGACTCAATTGGATGATTGATAAGATAAATAGTGTCATTCGCTCATTGAATTCTATCGCCGCTAAAGGTGCTTCCGTATTTGGCGCCAAGGCTCCGCAGATTCCGGAAATTCCGATGTTGGCCGCCGGAGGAATAGTTACCAGGCCGACTCTAGCCATGATCGGCGAAGCCGGGCCTGAGGCAGTTATTCCTTTAAGTCGGATGAATAAGGTAAATCAAGGCTTTAATATAACCGTCAACATTACTGGAAATACTATCAGCAGCAAGCTAGACCTTAAGAACCTATCTGACCAAGTCAGTGAAGCGATAATGGACAAGCTAAGACTTAACAGCAGAGTGGCCGTATGATTCAAGTTTTAATCAACAACGTAGACTTGAGCAGCCAGATCATCTGGGATGGCTTTGAAGTTAATCAGGTAATTACCAGCCAGGTAGATACAGCCAGTTTTGAATATAGGAAATTTGGCAGCCGAACTTATGTGCCGGCCGTCAATGACGAAGTGGAAATTTTTGAGGGAGCAAACAAGATATTTGGCGGCTTCATCGTTAATATAGAGGAAAGGAATTTAAATAATGCTGATGGCTTAGTTTATATAATCCAATGCTCTGACTATGGCAGCCAGCTAGGGCAGATTCTAGCCGCCAAGAGCTATGTTAATCAGACGATCGAGCAAATAATCGATGACCTGATTTCAACCTATGCAGCTGACTTTACAACGACAAATGTATTCTCCAACTTTTCAATCGGCAAGATTGCTTTTAATGAAGTCTACCTGTCTGACTGTATAACCAAGCTGGCCGAAATTGTGAAATACGAATGGTATGTGGATACGGATAAAGATATTCATTTCTTCCCGAAAATGGCCAACGCCGCGCCTTTTGGCTTAACCGATACGAGCGGCAATTATGTCAATGAAACGCTTATCAGAAACATAGACGGTACTCAGATCGTTAATCAGGTTAAAGTTAGAGGAGGAGAAAGCGATGGTGAGGAGTTCACCGGGGTGATTACAGTCAAGGGAAATAATACCAACATCTTCACCTTGCCTTATAAATTTAGCGATTTAGCCATTAGGGTTGATACAGGGAGTGGCTATGTTGCCAAGACAGTCGGACAGGATTTTAAAGATGATTTTACGACCCATGACTGCTTGCAGAATTTTCAAGAGAAATCCATTAAATTTGAAAACAATTTAGCCGATGGAAACAAGATAGAATATACCGGCTTACCAAAAGTACCAATCAAGTGTGTGGTCAAAAATTCCGGAAGCGTGGCCCAATATGGCTTAAAAGAAAAGATAATTAACGACAGCTCGATCATTGATATGACGACTGCCAGGAAGCGCGCTAAGGCCGAGCTACTGGCTTATCAGTATGGCAGCAATGAAATATCCTTTGATACTTATACCAGCGGCCTAAGATCCGGGATGGTCATCAATCTATCCAGCACCCGGAGAGATGTCAGTGATAACTATGTTATTAATCGGATCAGTTTTAGAGCGATGGGGCCGGAAGATTTCTATTACAGCGTAAGCGCGATAACGACTAACAAGCTGCAGCTGGTTGAGCTTTTACAAAAACTAATGAACCAGGCCGGCGGAAGCATAGACGACAGTGGAGTGGCTGAGACTATATATACCGACTTACTCGATCTTGAAGTTGCTGAGCTTATCCGGAAAGTTGCTCCGTACCTTGACCAGGTTGACGTAGAAGCGGCCGAGACCATCCACAAAGATCCGCTGGGAGCAGGCGTGGAGCCAATCTGGGTACTTGGTCCGTACGCTCCAACTTCGGCCAGTGATCCAAAAAGAGTCGGACTTTTAGATAATTCTTTAAAGCTATATTAAAAATATGTCAGAAAAAATAATAAAAAAAGAATCAAAAACTGACGAGCAGGTGGCCGTAAATATCCGGACATTTTCTCTGGCTAAGGGAGTAAAAGAAAACGGCCCGGAGGTCGCTGCCATTCGCTCTTATATTAAATCAAAGGGTAAAGACCGCAGCAAAATAGATCCGCTTTTGAAATCAAAAAAGATTTTGTCTGTAGATGAAAAACACAACATCATTGTCGATGCCGGTCTGGCTGAATACGCCAAGGCACTGGCCGGCCAAAGAGCAACTGTCCCGGTAATTAATTACGGATTGCTTGGTACCGGAACGCCGAATGTTATTCCAGGAGCGACTCAGCTGGTAAGCGAGCAGTATCGCAAACTTTATAGCAGTCATTCCAATGATGGCAATATCGCTTATATTGACTTCTTCTTTGCTGCCGGTGAATTCACCGGAACAGCGACCGAATTTGGCAATGTGATAGACGGCACGGCATCAGCTAACACCGGCACATTGCATAGCTATATTGCGACTGGAGGGTGGGCAAAGACAGCTCCGCAGAGTCTTTTTGTCTCCTGCGAATATCATATAAATAACGCTTAAAAATATGGGTTTAACAAAATATAAAGGATTTTTACCAGATGAACCGTGGGCAGCTGAAAATGCAAATAGTATTGATCCAGCAAATCCAAGCGTGATAGGCAAACTTATCGGCGGCCTAAATATCAGCCCTCTTTCTAAATGGGCGCTTATTACTGCTCCGGTTGGAGAAACGCAAGAAATTTATGTTAATTCAACATCATCCTATTACGATCTTCAAGATGCTAATAAGAGAATATCGCAGTCATTTACTATGACAAAAGCGGTTTTAGTATCGGCTATTTTTTATATTACAAAATACGGCAGTCCGACCGGGGATATTTATTTAGATATCTATGCCGCCGATGGGAGCGATAATCCGACCGGGTCCGTACTGGCTACCTACACCATAAGCGGATCTTCTATAGTTAACGGAGAGAATTTTGTTAATTTTTCTAAACTAGAATTAACCAATGGCAATAAGTATTGTTTCGTATTCCGTTGCCCGACTGGTACAGGATCGCATTATTATAATTTTTATTATGGCGGTTCTTATGCTGGCGGACAAGCACGATATTCTAGTAATGGCGGATCAAGCTGGAGTAATTTAGGTGATCTTTATTTTAAGGTCAACATGGCGACCGCACCTGATTCATACCCAAGGTACTCGATAAATATAGATGGTGATTTATATTCTAATAATCACCTAAAATTGCCTTATTATTCAGATGCTCGTGCAATTTATCAGGAAAATGGATCATCAAGCTATGAGCCTGTTTATAGCAGTATAGCGATTGGGCAAACATTCACGGTAGTCGATCGGAATTATTTTTCAAAATTTGTCGTTAATATAGCCAAATATGGATCGCCGACCGGGAACGTGACTCTCGGAATTTATGAAATTTCTGGAGGATATCCGACCGGCTCGGCACTAGTAGAAAAATCGCTTGACGTTTCTACCTTATCAACCTCTCAGACTGCTGTAGAATTTACGTTCGCTTCACCGATAGAGCTTGAAATTGGTAAGCAATATGCCTTTAAAATTACTCTGCCGGGGAATAACAGCTCAAATTGTATTCGCGTTTACGTCTATACGTCTAGTTCTGTTTATAGCGGTGGGGCTGAGATTCTTTTTAACGGCTCTACTTGGTCCACTGGATCATCGGCTGAGTTGATTTTTTCTTTGTATGCATCCTATGTGGCGCCAAAATCGGTTATAGCTCAATATCTTCAGACTCAAATTAGATCTTTAACCAGTGGAAGCGAAACGGTCGAATACGTTGACAGTAGGTTTATTGTAAAAGCCGCTGATTCTATTTTGAAATTAATTAGTCCATCTTCTGGAGTAGATATCAGCGGCAATGATGATGATGGAGCTACCGGCTACTATTTAGACCTGGGTACTAATGCCACGGAGACGGCAAGAAGCGTAGATGATGATGATCTTGTGCGGGTTGGAGGTGACAAACAGATTCCGGGGGAAATTTTAAGCAATGCTATTAAGACCGAAATACTTCAAACCACTAGGGCATTTTCAGATAATAGCTCGCGACAAACTATTGCTCATGGTCTTGGGAGAATTCCTAAATTAGCTACGGTTCTGGCCAGACATGCAATCCCTAATTCTTCTGCTAGCGTAGAGGGCGGCCTTACCCTTACCTCAGACGGATATTCTGACGGCACTAACAACAAATGCGTTTATGTTGCCGTTAATTCAATTGGCTCTAACCCTTTCTTGCCAAAAATAGGAGATGGAAATTCCTCCGCCGCATCAATTTATATGCGGAAAATGCTGTCCGGAGATAGCTACGCCAACTCATATTTATCTCAGTCTGGAGTCATTACCTTTGACGAGTACAACATTTATATTGATTGGACTAAGGCGAGCGGAGGTCAAAGTCCAGCTTCAATTACGGGAACATTTTATCTGACGATACTTTTAATGTGATTTATGTTTTGGAAAATAATTTCCTTTATTTTTAAGACGATTTATTTTCTCCTAGCCTGTCTTGGAGCCTGGGTTGTTGGAATGGTTATTCATTTAAGCAAATAAAAATAGTTCATTCTAAAAGAAAGGTTAGTCATGAGTAAAACCTGGAAGCGGGCGGGGACAACAAACCGCCATCATCTTCGCCCTAAGTCCAGGGGCGGCGATGCGCTGGAGAGCAATCTTCTAGTCATGGACATAGAACGTCATAACGCCTGGCATTTCTTATTTAAGAACCTGACTCTGGATGAGATAATCGAGCTTCTGGAAAGAATCAGAGCAATGAAGAGAAGCCGGCGCTGGCGGAAGATCCTACAATAGGCCAGGGGAGAGCCTAAATCTCCCCCTTAATTTGATAATTTTTAATCAATATGAAAAAGACATTACGCAAGGGAATTAATACCGGAGTCCTGGTGGCTCCTCCTAAGCTGGGAGATTATATCGCCGGCGCCGTTTCGGCAGTGGTTTATGCTGAGCGCCTTAAAGACGGCCAATGGCACGAGAGGTATCGGCCGACCGAAGAAAAGCAGATCGGGGTCTATTTTGACACCATGAGCTGCGTGACGTTCGCGGCCTTAAACAGTGTTGAGGAGCAGGTGGCTTATTTGGTCCAAAAAGGCCTCTTAAAGGGCGACGGGCTACAATATCTTAAAGACCTCGGCTTCTTTGATGAGAACGGCAAATTTAACGCCTCAGACCGCTTTACGGCGATTATGAGTAACACCACGAAGCAAGGCAACTACCTGAATGCTGTCTGGGAAAGTATCCGGGTAGACGGCCTGCTTCCGGAAAAAGATCTACCATCTAAGTTGGATGACAGGACACCTTGGGAATGGGAAGATTGGATGGATAAGAGCGTTATTACTGACGAGCTAAAAGAAAAAGCTAAAAAGGTTAAGAACGTTCTCCAGTTCGCCTATGAGTGGGTTTCAACGGACCGAGAAAGCTTGAAATACCATGCCAAGCAGGCTCCGCTTCAGATTGCTGCCCCAGTATGTTCTCCTTGGAATACAACCGAGATTATTAAGGCTTGCAGCGCCGGGGCCGGGCATTCCACCCTGGTTGATGGCTACATCGATAAAAAAGAACTCAAGGACTTTGATCACTATAATCCGTTTGCCAAGCGCCTGGCCTGGGATTATAAGATTGCTGCGGCAATCAAAGGAGTCGTTGAGGTTAGCGCAACTAAGTTATTAAATAAAATATCTATGATCATGTATAAAGAGCAGGGTAAGCCGGCCTTGTATGCGGCCGCCGGGGATATCTTAATCCCATTTGCGACCAATTTTGACACATACAAGAAAGACTTCGAATCAGCGAAGATAATTGAATTGGCCCCGGCAGAATTTGCCAAATTCAAGGTTGCAAAAGCGGTCTCGATAAAAGCCAATTAGCTCGCTTATTACTGCCAAATAAAAAAACACCGACCATGACGGCCGGTGTTTTTAAAATTTCTTATTCCAGTTCGTATACATCTATAGTCCAATTCCCGGATCCACTTACGTCAAAATAATACAAGCCGCCACTGGTTTTATTATAGACATTATTTTCACCCTGGATGGTTGATTCAGCTATAGTGTTGACCAATAAATCTCCAAAGCCATTTGAAATTGGATCAGTGAATCTAACAATAAAATTGTCGCTGGAATCGTAAGGGGTAAAAGTATATTTAAATTTTATCCACGCACCATTTTTTACAGCAAAAGGCTCAGTGTTGATATTTTCTGTTCCAGAATAGCTGTGAGTCTTAACAAAATTTGTAGTTTTACTTTGTGTTTTTGTTTCACTGCTAGCCCCACCGGCAACCTCGATATCTCCTACAGGTATTTTTTCTAAATCAGAAGTTTTAATTCCTAGGCCAAATTTGCGCAACATCGCAAAAGCTGTCTCTCCGTCTTTCATGTAGTAGCGCTTTCCATCTTTAGGGTTAACATACCAGGCCTCTCCCTTGCTATCAGCCTGAAGTAAAATTTGACCCTTTAGGCGTGTAATAAGTTTTTGATCGTACTTGACGGCAGCAAAACCAACGGCTGGCACTAAAATTAAAATAGCGCCAATAGCGACAATTAATTTTTTTGTAAGCATATGCTTTTATTTTAAATTACCTAATATCCATTGTTGGCATTTCTCCGCCCAAGTTACTGGCAGATCAGTCTCAGCTAAAACAGACCCCTTGCCAATTATTTTGAGTTTTGCCTTGCCAAAATTTAAGGCATCAACTGTGACGGTTTCAATATCAGAAACCCTGACATTAAAGCGTTTTGCGTATGGATTAGAGAACTTTAAAAAGCCATTCTCAAGAGATAGCTTGCCCATCATTCCAAGTAGGCCAATATTGAATTTTGATTCAGACATATTTTTACTTAGTTTAATATACTCACTTTCTACCATACATCTGGCAAAAAATCAAGTAAGCACTTGACCGCCTGTTATTTTAGTGGTTAGATATAGCGTTTAGCAATTAAGCTAGAACAAAGCGAGAGCGACCGTGGGGCCGCTCTCTGGCCCGAGCCGAGAGCGCGAACTCCCGACCGGGTTAATTTAATTATAATATAGCGAGAGTTATTTTTCCATGCTTTCTGACTCTCGTCCGTGGGGCTATGTTAAAACCGCAAGAACCCGGCCGAATTATTGTGCCGGTAAGTATGAAAGAGGCGATCAATGAATTCTCCAATTGGCGCCAATTTAAAGTTAAGGGGAATACCGTAAAGGGCTATGATAGGGAGCTGCGCAATTTTTGCCTTTTCCTCCGGAATCCGGATGTCATCCGGATAACGATCAACGATATCATGGACTACTTAAACGGAATAATAGAGCTGGGCTGGGACCCGAATAGTCTCCTGCCTCGCTGCATGGCGCTTCGTAAATTCTTTGAATTTATGCGCCTGCGCGGCATCACTACTTTAAACGAGGAGCTGATTCCAATACCGAGGAAGCAGTATAAGATCCCTCGAGTGGCCGATGAGGAAAATTTTAAGAAGCTAATCGCTTCAATCCCGGCCGACAGTAAAGATCCACGCCACATCAGAAACCGCGCGATTGTATCAATGCTTTGGGATACCGGGGCGCGTAACGGCGAGCTGATGGCGCTTGATGTAAAAGACATCGATCTTGAAAATAAAAAAGCTCTAATCCGGACAGAGAAGAATCGGGGTAGCCGGCCGTTCCGGGAAATTTTTTGGACAGAAGAAACGAACCAGGCAGTAAAAATATGGTTAGCTAAACGAGAAGCGCTCGGCCGAAAAATGGTCTTTAAAGATTCGGCGGCGCTTTTTTTATGCGTTACTTCCAGCCTGGCCGGTCAGCGTTTAAGCATCAAAGGGGTAGGGGAATTGCTCCGCCGCTATTCTAACCGGGCAGGGATACCATACATGAACGCGCACAGCTTCCGGCATCATATGGGCCACGACATTATTCACCAGGGAGGATCTACGGCAGACGTCATGAACATTCTCGGCCACGCATCGGTGCAGAGCTCGTCAATTTATACCATGATGACCAACGTTGAGCTCGAGTCTAGATACCGCTCTTTTAAAGGGAATTGAGAGGCCTTGTGCTATTGTAAGCAGTTTGCTATACTGTAAGCATATGAGTTACCCAGCTAATAAAAAAAGAAACACGGAGCTAATCCGGATTAAAGAAAACAACCCTGAAATGTCTTGGGCTGAGATTGGCAATATATTTAAAATCAATAGGCAAACCGCATATAAGATTTGGTTGAGAGTGAAGAGGCCTAAAGATAAAAATAGCAGTTTGAAAAAAGAAAGTGTTGACTAATTTGTAAGCACTTGCTATAATTTAGACATAACCAGTAAGGGTATTCAATTAAGCCACGTGGCTGTGGAAAGAAGTATAAGAAATGCCACGGGACATAGGGCCAAAAACCTTAATATAATTGAATAAAATTAGATAATATCTAAACCCCTTACTGGAAACAGTAAGGGGTTTTTTGTATGTCTAAGCCTGTTGATAACTTTTGAACTTTAAAAATCTATTTCAATTTTTTCAGACGTTAGCCGGTAAGCACTTGCCGGTCTGCGCTTGAAAAGGTCGACGGCCCGGCGCCCCGGGATCTAATAAAAAAAATCTGCGCCGCATTGCTGCGGAACAGATTAATAAACTAAGCAATGTTTATTGTAACAAATTTTAAACCACTATGCAAACAAATCTAGTACTCCGCAAAGCGGAGAGAAAACAAGCCAAAATTCGCATGGGCATATTCGGCCCGAGCGGATCAGGCAAAACCTATAGCGCCTTATTGGCCGCTAAAGGAATCGCAGGCGACTGGAACAAGATCGCGATAATCGATACCGAAAACGGAAGCGCTGATCTATACAGCCACCTGGGAGAATTCAATGTCCTAACCATGGAAGCCGGAACCGAGGGCTACACCCCGGAGAGATACATCGAAGCGATAAAGGCAATTGAAGATGCTGGAATCGAAGTGATCATCATTGATTCAATCAGTCACGAATGGGAGGGAAAAGGCGGATGCCTAGAAATCAACGACAAGATAGCGGCCACGCAATTCAAAGGAAATACTTGGGCCGCCTGGAGCAAGACCGGTCCTCGCCATCAAAAATTTCTTGATGCGATAGTCACTTCAAAATGCCACGTCATCACTTGCGGCCGAAGCAAGACAGATACCATCCAGACTGAAGATCGCAAAGTTAAAAAAGTCGGAATGAAAGAAATCACGAGAGAGGGATTTGAGTACGAGGTAACCCTGAGCTTCAACCTTGATCGCGACGGTCACTACGCTACGGCCACTAAAGACAGAACCCGATTGTTTATCGATAAAGATCCGTTCGTCATCACTGAAGATACTGGAAAGAAAATAAAGGAATGGAGCGAAAGTGGTGTCCCGGATTTTGACGGAATCAAGCACGAGATCATGGTCACTCTGATAAAGATTTACGGAGCCGAGGTGAACAAGTGGACTAAAGACCAGTTGGTTGGAGCTGTTAAAAGCCAAACCCAGCTGGACCTAGTAGAGAAGAACTTTAAGGAAATCCTAGACCGCTTGAAAGTAATTCAGAAAGAAATAGCCGACCAAGGCCCTAAAAAGCCGCAGGACGAACCGGAAGCACCCGAGCCACAGAAAGAGACTAAGACGGAGCCAATCACTCAGCCAGCGGCCACAGCGCCAGCCAAGGAAGAGATTAAAGCGCCAGTTGAACCGGAAGAAACTATCAGCGCCAACAAGCTCACCTTGCTTCGCTCCCTGGCTAAGGACAAAGAGAGCCTTACCGAAGATCGCGGAATTTTGGACTACGTTTCATTCTTCCACGAGCAGAGCTTTGAAAAGCTAGAGGATTTGCCGGCGAGCCTGGGCAATAAAATCATCAAGGAGCTGATGGAAAAGAAATCAGACTATCCGGATGAGGATATGCCAGACGGACCGGTTGAAGCCGAAGTTGAGTAAAGGTTCGCGCGAACTCTTAACAACTAATTAAGCAAGCCCGGCGGTATTACGCCGCCGGGCAGCGGCCAAAACTATGCCCCAAGATATGTTCCCTAATTCCACCCAAACCCCGAACATCATCCTGGACGAATGGATGCCAAGACTGAGCGGCCCTGAATTTAAAATCCTAGTCCTGCTAGTCCGACAAACGCTTGGCTACGCAATGGACAAAGAAACCGGCCGCCGCAAAGAGAGAGACTGGATGAACATTAAGCAGATCATGAAAAAAACAGGAATAAAATCCGACCGAACAATTTCAAAATCAGTAGCCAAATTATCAGACACTTTAAAAATTATTGAAACGGTAACAGAGAGCGGATACCTGCTCGCCAATCCGACAAAAAGAGAGCAGCACAGCGGAAAAATTTATTATCGACTAGCCCTAAAAAGCCCAAGTGGAAAAGGTGTGGATAAGCTGTGATTAGCTTGCGGATAACTCCTACTTCGCCTCGTAAAAATTACGAGGCCCCCCTCGCAAAAATTACGAGGCTACAAAAAGAAATAATTACAAAAAGAAAATTAATAATAATAAGGCGGTGGAAAACTCAAAATTTAAACCAAAATTTTATATGGAAAATTTTACAAGAACAACCTGGCTCAGCATTCAAAAAGCAAAACGCCGGAGACAGAGAGCTGAGCAGATAAAGGCCATAGCTGAGCAAGCATTGATCTTCACGACCTTAGCCTTAGCTGTTTGTGGTTTAGTAGCCATCATCATGGCTTGCTTCGGATTTAAATTCAGCAAATCGGCCGAAGCGGCAACAGCAATTGTCGTCCAGGAGGAAAAGCAGCCGGAAGCCATAGAAGAAAAAAAAGCTGAAATCAAAAATGAAAAGCCGGAACTAACCGATGATGAAATTACCAAAACACTAAAAAAAGTCTGCAGCAATAACGGAATGGATGATGAGAAAAATAACGAAGTATGCTGGCAAACCCTATGGGCAATGTCTTATCAGGAATCAAAGCTCGGTTGGCTACCAACCGGAGACGGCGGCAAAAGCAAAGGCTGGTTCCACATCCAAACCAAACTGCACAACGTAACAGAAGCCTGCGCAATAGATCTTAACTGCTCGGCCGACTGGACCTTAAAAAGATTGATATCAAAAGGCTTTCCGATTTACTGGACATATTCCGTCCAAGCCCATAACGGCTTTGGAACCGAAGCCGCCAAGCGCGGCGAGTACGCCAAGATCATCGAAAGAGAAATCGCGGCGTTAAACAATTAAAAAATTAAAGTCCCCATGCATATGACTTTAGAAAAATTTAAACCCAAGGTCTGCTCCTGCTGCGGGCAGACGGAAGAATACCTAATGACAATCGATGCCGGTACTTGCGACATCGTCCGGGCCATCTCGGCCGCCATCAGGAAAAAAGGTGAGAACATAATTCATCCCAGGAGAGAAATGGAAATGGGCAAGAATCAGCTTAATTACCAGCAGATGATACGCGAGGGCTATCTGACAAGCACGATGGTTGGAAACCTCAGTAAGGCACGTTCCCAGGGCCTTATCGCGCAGATAGAGGGAAAGTCCGGATACTACTGCCTTACCAGGAAAGGCGCTGAATTCCTCCGGGGAGCGAGCATTCCAAAATACGCCGTCATGAGCAAGATTACCGGGCATCAGATTGGATACTGGCACGAGAACGAAGAAAGGGTGAAACTGCGCGACCTGATCAAGAGCGGTGATTACTGGGAGATAGATTTTAATATCATTGACCGCCGGATAATCATGAACATTCCTCAACCGGCTACACTTTTTAATTTTTAAATCTATGTCCTGGATTGATTATTATCGAATTCTTAAAAAAACTGGCGGAGATATAAAAAAGGCCGATCCGTCAGAAATGATTGCAGCTGCGAGGCATAATCCGAATACGCCGACAGAAGCCTTAAATGTCGCGCGGCGCAAGTACGATGAAGACCCTAACCAAAATTATTGATTACCTGGAAGAGAGAGAAATCTCGGCTTATGTTCTTGGGAGAAAGATAAATTTTTGGCGGCTGCTAAGAAAATTAATTGAATTATTTTTATAAACCTATGATTAAGTACTATCAAAACAAAGAAACCGGAACGCTAGTCGGTTTAACCAATGACGGCAGAGTCATTGAATTTGAAGAGGTTAAATCCGGCGTTATCGTAGATGCTCGAAAAGAGCTGGAAAGTGTCGGGGGGGGGTAGAGCATAAAAGGCCCTACAACCGAAAGGTGAAAGAGCTTCAAGACTTCGTCACCGGCAAAGCGAAGAAAGAGAAAAAAGTAAACTGGCGCACGCTTAACAAAATGAAAGAGCTTAAAAAAGCAGGTTACAATTCCGGGCAAATTGCCGAAGAACTCGGATTGCAGCTTGAAACGGTAAATAAACATTACCCTAAGATTTAAAAATCTATGGCACAAGTCCAGCTTCAATTGGTCTTCTCGGAGACCGACAAAAAAAGAAACAGGCTCCGCGAATTAAAAGCCTTGATCAAAGAGCAGCTCGAGGGCAAGCAAGAATTCCAGGAAATCAAAGAAACATCGGAATCATTGCGCGCCCGAAAGAAAGCCTTGAAATTGGCGATTAATGACGACAACAAGACCGAATGCGAAGAGATAGAAAGACTTGAGACAGATATCAAGAGCCAAAAGCAGCTTATCTCTGACGTAGCGATTAAGGACTACGTGGCAGGAAAAGAGATTAAGGTGACTGACAGTTACGGAAATATCCTTGAGCCAGTTTTCTCGGTTAAATTCGTAAAGACTGGCGATGTTGAAGAAACTAAAAAACCAAGAGTCCAGCTCCCAGAGCGGCTCGACCTGGAATAATTAAATAAATTATCTCCCAGGCGAAGCTGCTCGGTGCTCTCAACAGGGCTCCACCCCATGCCGGCCCTCGGATACCATAATGGCAATAGGATAAGAAATTATCCGGCCATCGAGTGGCTCCGCATGGGAGATAACTAAACGACCAATATGTTTAACAAAAAAGAAAAAGAAGAAAAGCCGGCCGCTAATGTAGCGGAAAAACCGGCAGAAGAAAAAAACAACTCCCCCGCCTTTACTATTCCGGTGGGAGAAAAGAAAGCAGAGAAGCCTTTTGGTGAAAAACTGGCTGAGGCTGTTGAAGCTGCTGACCTGGTACTGGCCGATGAGAAAACCATCCTTAAGGATCTCTTTCATGAGGTCTACAGAGGATATCGCCGCAACCACGTTGTCAATCTTTATTTGCAGCATAAATTCATTGCGAATAAAAAAGACATGAGCATAGCTCAGACATTAAGCCAGGTGCAGAACGAGATCAAGAGCCAAGAGGAGTATATGCTTTATCTTTTGAATAAAATTAAAGGCTAAAGATATGCTCCCAAATTTAAACCAACCAACAAGAAAATGGTGCCGCATCAATCCCTACATCTGCGACAAATGCGGTAAGCCTCGCTACTCGTTCATTTTTACCCGGGCCAAGGAAAGGATTTGCCGATCATGTGCCAGGAACCAAGTGCCGGAAAATCAACAGAGCTTATTTGCGGCTTTAGATCCGGCTGCTCCCAATGGGGATTATGGAGCGGAAGTAGTGGGAGAAAAAAAGAAAGACGGAACTGTTGAAATTAAAAGCGTTAAGTTTAAGAAACCGAAAAAAGAAAAAGCTCCCAAGATGACCCCGCTCGAGGCGGCTAAAGAGCTTATAAGAGATCAGGTTGAGCGCGGAGAGAGCTGCAGCGCAATCCAGGCAAGTTATGTTGGAAAATGCAATCATGAATTTATGGCTAGAATTTCTTCGACCGGAGGGAAAATAGAGGTGGAACAAATTAATGATGTCGACCTGCATCCTACGGTAAAATTTTCGCTTAAAAAAATTTATCACGAAGTCATTATGGAAAAGAAACAACATGAGAAATGCGGCTGCGACAGAAATAAAATTGTCAAAGGCTTAAATAAACAGGCGCTCGGTCGAGGCGACCTTGAAACAAAGGAAATTATAGATGTCGCTTTTCCGCCGCTTGGGAGGAAGAAAAAGAAATAATCATATGCCTAGAAATTTAGTTTTTTTTGACACTGAAACCACGAGCAAGGCTAATGGCCGATTGGTCCAGCTTGCTGTTGGCTTTGATGCGACAGGCGGACAGATTATGAAGATGTTTTTTAAACCGGCCGCTGAGATTGCTATCGATGCGATAGAGGTTCATCACATTACCGAGGAGAGAGTGAAAGACTGCTTGCCGGTAGATCCCGAAAAATTGAAGCCTTACTTTTCTGGGAGAACGGCTGTGGCTCATAATGCGCCTTTTGATATTGCTGTAATGGCGCGCGAGGGAGTAACCGTGGGAGAGTACATCGATACACTAAAAGTCGCTCAGCATCTCTTGCCTGAGCTTTCAGCCCATCGCCTGCAGTATCTGCGCTATGCCCTTAAATTGACCGTGGGAGAGAGTGCAACGGCTCATGATGCCGGGGGAGATGTTAAGGTTTTAATCGCCTTATTTAAGCACCTGAAGCGCACAGCGATGGCTTTATTTTCTTTAGACGAAGAGGGGGCGGTTGAGAAGATGGTTGAGCTTAGCAATAAAAAAGTATTGATGAAAAAATTGACGTTCGGAAAATATCGCGGGCAGGATATTGCTGATTTAGCTAAGACGGTTG
>Ga0210043_1000696_pt1 | contig 34796 bp, 49 predicted proteins | sample CryGeymet201501t_FD_183990 | JGI IMG/M metagenome (GOLD analysis project Ga0210043, IMG submission 183990) | Groundwater microbial communities from Crystal Geyser aquifers in Utah, USA - Crystal Geyser metaG 2015-01t (SPAdes) (version 2) | ecosystem: Environmental > Aquatic > Deep subsurface >... | reverse complement strand
ACGCTGCCGTGCTGTTGTTACCGCTGGACGCTGCCGTGCTGTTGTTACCGCTGGACGCTGCCTTGCTGTAGTAACCGCTGGACGCTGCCTTGCTGTAGTCACCGCTGGACGCTGCCTTGCTGTAGTAACCGCTGGACGCTGCCGTGCTGCTGTCACCGCTGGACGCTGCCTTGCTGTAGTAACCGCTGGACGCTGCCTTGCTGTAGTCACCGCTGGACGCTGCCTTGCTGTAGTAACCGCTGGCAATCTCTTTCGCATCCTTTTTAAAATCGTCAAAACCTGTTTTTGCGATTGCGAAAACCTCTTTCAAGCTATCAATAATCTTTTCTGCTTCGGTCATTAGTCTATCCCTTTCCTTAAAAATCCAGCCGCCGCATATCAGAACGGACTGGAGGCATATCAAGGCGGTGGGATAAACCGGATATACTCGCGCACATGCGCTAGTTTGAATTTTGTGAGGCATCCCTACCCTTGATTTGATGGATATTAGGGCATGAACGTGGAAGTGTCAAGAAAACAATTTGAAAGACAATTAACCGTTTTTTAACTATACTTATCAACAGGGAGTAATGCCATTGCTTGATTTACGTATCCTCCACACACGCCTTAAAAACACAGTCAGGGTTTGCGCCTTGGCTGTGTTTTTTTTTGGTGCTGTGTTTCTACCTTTACCTCTCCTTGCTAAAGACAGTTTTCCATGCGCTACGCAAAAAGTAATGGTCGGGCACTATCTGAAAAACGGCTATGCCTTTGCGGCTACGTTCATATCTGACCAGCATATGGTGTTCCAGCTATTTGTCAGCCCTAGGTTGGGCTATTGGGTGATTATCGCCATTGACGAGAAACAAACCGCCTGTGTCATTTCCAAGGGTTACGACTGGGCGGCGGCTTTTGAAAGGGGTGGGTGATGGGCGTTGCGCCATTGTCAGAGGATTTAAAGCAACAGGCTCTGGACGCGTTTGAAAAGGCGCAGGGGAATAAGGCAGAAGCGGCAAGACAGCTTGGCATACCCGTCAGAACACTCGCCTATCGACTACACAAAGCCATGATGCCAGACGGTCAGAAACTCAAAGGCACATCAACGCTATACGACAAAGACGGCAACGAGCGCATGACGTGGGTTAAGACTACGGCTGATCTGGAACGTCAACAAGATATGCTCCGAGAAGCCGCGCAAGCCCTGAAAGACAGCATACCCCCCGCCAAGCCGTCCAAATCCAGTCCTAGGACAAAGGACAGTCTTGCTAGTGTTTACGTATTAACAGACTACCACCTCGGGCAATTATCATGGGCAGAGGAAACAGGCGCAGATTGGAATATAGAGATTGCCGAACAAATGCTGGTGGACTGGTTCTCCGCAGCGATAGAAGCCGCTCCAAAGTCCGAAACAGCCGTTCTAGCGCAGCTGGGTGACTTCCTGCACTATGACAGCCTAGAAGCCGTTACACCCACCTCAAAGCACGTCTTAGACGCTGACAGCAGATACTGCCAGATTGTCCGCGTGGCTATCCGTGCCATGCGCCGTATTGTTACAATGTTGTTACAAAAGCATATCAATGTGCATATTGTATTATGTGAAGGTAACCACGACCTAGCATCATCCGTATGGCTACGGGAAATGTTCAAAGCGTTCTATGAGCAAGAGCCGCGTGTAACAGTGGACAACAGCCCCAATCCTTACTATGCGGTCGAGTGGGGTAATACGTCTTTGTTCTTCCACCACGGCCACAAGAAACGGCTTAACGAAATCAGTCAGACATTCGCAGGGCTATACCGTCAGTTATGGGGTAAGACCAAATATAGCTACGCGCATATGGGTCACTTGCACCATGTCGCCAGCAAAGAAGATAGCTTGATGATCGTCGAGCAGCACCCTACCTTAGCAGCAAAGGACGCACATTCAGCCAGCGGGGGTTATGTATCCAATCGCGGCGCATGTGTGATAACCTACTCCAAAGAATACGGGGAAGTTTCACGTGTTACCATAAGGCCGGAAATGCTATGACCGACAACGTCCTTGATATACAAACCCGCAAGCCCATAGAGCGCATCGAAACGCCGGAAGGTGAACAGGTGCAGCAATTCATGCGGCGTTGGGCAAAGGCTCTAAAAGACGGTCGGTTTAAATCCGTGTTCATTCTGGCGATTGACGAGAACGATTTTACGGATTGGGGCTTTCTTCCTGACACGCCGTACCATTCCGCACTAGCCTGTCTGACGCTGGAAGATTTGCGCGACGAGATCAAGGATGATCTTATCGGCTATGCGGATTTTGAGGATGATGAGGGGGAGGAGGATTAGTGGTCGGAGAGGTAGGATTTGAACCTACGAGCTTTGCTTTCCAAAAGCAACGGGAACGGCCTGACTTCCCCACTCTCCGCACTATTTAATCCTTGTAAGGATCATACTCGTTTGCGCCAGCCATTGCAACAATCACAGGTGTAAGTCTGTGTTTAATAGCTACGCTGTCACTGTGAAAACCAAGAACTTCCTCAATGTTTTTATAGCATTCAGGTGCTTCGTCAGCCCCAGCGCCAAAAAGCAGGATTCCTTTATCTGACATCTTTGAACGCATAGCGTCCTCATTTACCAAACCTTCCGAAACACGCACCTTTTTGCCGCCAATCCATTTGCTTTCCCCCGCCGCTGCCGTGCGTGAAAGTACACGCCCCGCGCCGTGAACCGTCGAATAAAGATTCTCTTTCGCTGCTGGCGTGTCCATCCCCTCAAGGATTACAGACATATCGCCCATAGAACCGCCGACAAAACAACGCTGATTAGGAAATGCAGGGGTTGCCCCCTTGCGAACAACATAGTATGTCTCTCCGTCATGTTCCTCAAGAAAGGCAAAGTTGTGGTGATTGTGGACTTCATCAAGGTATTCATCTTTACCAGTGATGATTTCCGCAACGGTCTTGCATACCCATTCACGGCCAGCATAGGCGTACTTGCCGCCAAGCGTCATAGCTTCCAGATAGTTCTGTCCTACGTCACTGTTTAAGTCAACAATGCAAGGATCAGAGTTAATACCGTCTTTTGCCCCCATAGCTTTAAGGAAATGTGTTGTTGCCTTGTGTCCAAGTCCACGAGAGCCGAAGTGAACTCCGATCCAGACAAATCCGTCCTCATCATGGAAAACATCAACGTAATGGTTTCCGCTGCCAACCGTTCCAAGCTGCGTGGCGGCAAGGTCTTTAAGTCCTGATAAGGCTTCATTGTTCCAGTTTGCTTCCGTATCCAAAAATTCAGCCTCAACCTTTTCAGCGTTTGTTCTACCCACACCAAAGGAAATACGGGTTGCGATCTGCTCCCCGATTGATTGAAGGCTGCCCTTGATTTCTTTAATCTTTACTGGAAGCTTAACAGCCATGTTTCCACAGGCAATATCAAAGCCAACACCTGAAATGGAAATGCGGTCTTTGTAGGCGGCTACACCGCCGATAGGGTGGCCGTATCCAAGGTGTCCATCCGCACAAAGGATGAACCTGTCAGCACCTTTTGCAAGGACATTGTTGGCCTGCGCAATTGTCGCATCGTCATGTTGTCCAATAACTTTAAGCATTATCTTTATCCTCCAAAACCACCGTTTCGCAATCTTCCCATTTTTGCTCTGGCCAGTCTTTGCCATTGCTATGGTTAATTAGCCGCTGCAATACAATCTCGCCATTGCGTTTTGCCAGTCTGTAATTGTCTGTTGGTGTGATTAATCCTCGATCATAAGCCTCCATGATCGCGTCCAGATTTTCTTTGGTTAGGTCGGTCACTCAACACCCCCCATCATAAACATCTTTCCTGTGCAAATCGCACAGCCTGATAAACCGACCATCGGCTATAAAAGGCTTTTCGCATACAAGGCAGTTTCGCTTTACTGGCTCGCGCTTTGGTTTGTCTTCTTCTTTGTAGTCGTTGGTCATATCTCATCCCTTGTTAATCAGGACGACCGCACCCGAAGATGCAGCCGCCCCGTTAATCCCCTGTCTCATATATTCTATCTGAACAATCTCAAGGCCTTTCGTTGGTTTGAGTGTTGATAAATCAGGGGTTAATTTTATTCGTCCTCATCTTCGTCTTCGTCCTGAATATAGTCAAGCGGGTTATATCCAGAAATTGTTCCATCGCCCATCACTTCGATAAACTTAGCAATAAAGTCCTGATTGTCAGAAAGAACAGTCAAGCTATCCTCTGTTAGATCGTCGATTACTTCCGAATACTTACCAAGGATTTCTCCGAAGTATATTGTCTTTCCCATTGCTGCCTGAATTTCAGATTCTTCCGCAATGAACAGTCCATCCACATATCCCATTCGACTGTAATCAAGTACATACTTGTATATCTTTTTCATCCCAAATCTCCTAAAATTAATACCGCCCCGCGCCTGTCAAACGGGGTCGGCGTGTTACAAACAAGACGGCGGGATGAAGGCCGGACAGACTTGCGCGGGTGGGGTTGCGCCGTATTTGCTTCGATCTATTGCGTGAGATCATCCCTGTTCTCTTGTTGGGTTATTTATAGCGTAGGTATTTTATAAACACAAGCCCTTTTTCAGCCTGCGCCATTTTGATTTGTTGGGGCGGGTCATTTGGGGTAACACATGGTTTTTACACCATAGCCTGCTACTTTCTCTATTTCGGCGGCAATAAACAGGCATTGTTCTTTTGTAGATATTTCCTGCATTTCAATACATCTAGTTTTGGCACTATATATATATACGATTAAAATATACTCCATCACTGCCCCTCCATTATCTTGTCGAGCGTGGCGATTGTTGTAAGGCTGTCCAAAGCCTCCCGCCTATCGCCAGCGGGTTGCTCCCTGTTCGCGGCCTCACAGTGACGCAGTGACGTAACCATAGCGCATGTTGCTGGATCGTCCTTGCAGGTTTCGCATGCTTGCTCCTCCGTGGGGCGTGATTGAATGGCGGCTTGTACTGTCTCTATGTCCAGCGAGTTATCAAAAGATGCGTTTGGATCTTCGTATGGGTATCCATGAGAAAGTCGAGTTAACGCATATAGTGCATTCTCGCGGCACTGGTCGGGGGTGGGGGTTGTCATTGTTATAATTCCTTCTGTTCTGTTCTGGTATCCCACGGTAAAATTGGACTCCATACTTCTATTTTATCTAATAAATTCTCATTCATTTTTTGTTTAGATTTCTGTGCTTTATATTTTTCCGCACAATCGCAAGAAGGTTTATCATTCGGAAAGTATCCGTCATAATTTGCCCCGCAAAAGCCGCACTTATGGCCGCATTTTTGGCAGTCTCCGCAATAACATGACATTTTCAATCATCCCTTCCGCAGCTAATGCCACATTCGATTTTCATTGTTTTCATTGAACGTCCACGCGCATCTGGCGGTAATTCATCAAGAAAAATCCTAGGACTTTCAAACTTTCCTTTTTCGTTATACGGCTGCGAACCGTCACGGGTGTCGGTCCACCTTCCGTCACTAAGTTTATAAAACGGTAAATATTTTGGGTGGCATCTGACCAGTCTCGCGCCCAAAAATCGAGACAACTTTGCAAGGAATTAAAACCGAGCGGGGAATGTGTGCCGCACATGATTCCAATAGGTGGCGCTGGTCGCCTTTACGCATCCAATGCAGTTTGCATTAGGGAATCCAGTGCCAAATGGCGACGAAATGCTATATATTGCAGGCAGATTGACCCCTGCATCTTTTACAAATTTAAAACAGTCGTCTTTCGTCATACCTTCCGAAATAAGAACGGGAAGCATTTTCATCCCGTCTTTGACGCGCTCGGTATGGCGGGTTTCTTCTCCGACGGTAAAACCGAACACGTTGTAGCAGGTATTAGCAAAATACGCGTTCACATCTTCCCATTGACGACGGGCTTCTTTTTTTAAATTCTCCGTGCATGGTGCGCCATAGATACCCGACATGTAGCCACGCTTGCGCCAAACCTTAATTGCGCTATTCGTTGGAAACGAGCGGTTTTTAGCTATCTCTATTTCAACGCCGCACCATTTTTCTACGTCCTTCAAAAAGCGCAGATTGTCTTTGTGCTCTTCCTTGACCGGATTATAAACGGCGCGGATGTTCGCCTTATCACCATATAAATCAACTGTCTTTTTTAAAGCAGCCGCGTTGGCGGCTCCCGCAGATACCCATACAACAATATTCATCACGGCCCTCCCACAATCTTGAAGCCGTTTGTTTCCAGCCATTGTCTAAATCTGTCCGTTGTATGGATACACGCCATCTGGCAGATGATTTCAAACCTCTCATCGGACACCTCCTGCTGCTGCGTGGCGGCGCGGATGAGGGTTTTAATGTCAGCAATTTCTTGTATTGAAAAAGAGCCTTGCAGATTTTTATTCAAAAGGTATGTTTCGTTAAGTCGTTCTACTGCCCCCTTAATGTGCCTCACCGTCACGTTCCCGCACGGTAACTTTTCGCTGCATTCCGCTGCATCTTGGGCGCGCCTGTTTTGCGCTGAATAGCTGGTATCTAACCCCATCAGCGTTTTCAAAATGCCCTTATCGTCAATCGCATTTTCGAACGCACGCAAAGCCTTCTCACGCTCATCCCCCTCGCGGATTACTTCGGTTGTGGTGGCCATGTTCATTTTACCCTCTCTGCAATCATAGCGTCTGCAAACTTATAAGCCGTTTCTGCACCGTACTTTATTCCATCTGGTCCATCAGCCTTGCCATACCCCATGCATAGAAGCCCCTGCAAAGCCTGTCCAGCAAAATAATCTCGCAAAGACATTCCGTACTCTTGGCGGTGAGCATTCATGCCTTCTGGTGTGTAAACGGCAGGAAGCGGGAAGGCGCTCTCTCCCTTTTCAGCCCATGTCTTTTTCATCTTCTCTCTCCTTGTTCTGGCGGGGTGGTCAGATTGGCTGACTGTCCGGTTGCTAAGCGGCGGGATTGTACTGTGGCAAATTTCCCCTCTGGTCACGAACCAGACGCTACCCCATAAACTTAAATCGGTTTTCTAACTGGCAACCTCGGCATACAAACCGAGCCGCCGACTGGTAGTTCACAAAGCACACTGCGTATCTCTGCGATCTGTTGCAGCTTTGCGCCGTTTGCTTTGTCGTAGGACTGTGCCATGTCCTCCAAGCCCAACGTATGCCCGATATTAAGGCAAAGCGCAGCGGTGATAGGTAAGGCCACAAGGCATAGGTAGTAGCGGATTCGGTAGGTCATGCGGTCACCCCCTCCGGATCAATCTCCAACGCCGCATCATACAGCGCATTGCTAAAGTCAACGATCTTAAAGTCACCCTTACCTAAGCGCACGATAATCTCCGCAGCTTCGTCACAGTCAAACCGTTCGCCGTTGCACTCTGCCCAGACGATTTCCTGAAAGTCTTGGTCAATCTCGACGCGCCAAGCGCAGCCGTTCCAGTTGAAGCTATGTTGTGTGGTATTGCTCATTGGTAAAATCCTGTCAAAAAGTCGGTTTAATTCTTCGGCGCGGTGTTGGTTAGTTGAGTTTGGCGACTCTTGCGTCCATACTAAACTCACAAAGCACCCCCAAAAACACAAACGGACAGCAGGAACATGATGGCTAGGAATTGCGGCAACGTTACTTGATTGTAAGCCTCTACGGCCAGTGCAATTAGGTCTTTCATCACCCCAACTCCTTCGCGGTTTTCAGTTTGTCCAATAGGTTTAGGACGGCTTCGGTGATGGTTTCTCCTGCCGCAAATCCAAAATATTTATCTGTATCTATATATACAGCCTCACAGTACCCGTTAAGAGTTTGTCGATACTGGTGCATGCGAACGTAATACCCCATCCCGTTGATCTGCGCGATTGCTGCGTCTAGGTTGGTCATGCTGCACCTCCTTTTGCGCGGGCGATTGCGGCACGTACAGTTTGCAATATAGCTGCCTTAGTTTCCTTGTTATCGTCACGGCCTTTTGCGTTAACTAGAATTGTATGGAAGCAATCTACTTGGCTTTGTACGGCTTCCAAAGCCTCCAGCAGTTCAACCTTGATCGCTTCGTTTTCGTAGTAGGCGTTGCATGCGCGGACGATGAAGGCTGCGTTTGCCTGATCCTCATCACATAATTGTAAAAATTCTCCTTCGTCATTGTTTGGCTGTACGTGAGAAATTATCTTTGTATCTTCACCGCGAAATGGCGTTTCAATGCCAATAAACGGCAATCCGTCAGATTCATCTTCTCCTGATACTACCCAAGGCAACGGCGTGTGTTTAATATCTGTCATTTGGTTTGCTCCTTGTTTGTAAGGATGAATATACGGGGAATTTTTCCCCATTGCAAGGGGTAATTCAAAAATATTTCGAAGATTATTTTTTAGGTGCTTTTCGCGCCAGTTGCAGGATGCCTTGCATCTTCCATTCTGGATAATTCTGCGGCTCACGCTCATACTTGCGATATGTCTTGCGGTCGCAGCCGAGGAAGTCTGCCATTTCTTGCTTGTTGTAGTTTTTCTGCGTACGGATACGTTCTAAATCTTTTTTAATCATTATTAATCACACCCTCATAAAGCTGGCCGCACTTGGTGCATTCTCCAATCAGGCAAAGCTTGCCGTTGTCGGAATAAACCTCGTCCTCTTTTATCTCAACGCAATCACATTCTTCAAATTCCATGTTTACACCTTCATCTTATTAAAGCCGTACAAGGCAATCAATGCAGCCTCTGCACGTCCATCGTGTTTCTTCAAATCCCAGTTGTGCGCGTATTGCGGCAGCAGCTGGCTGGCGCGTTGCCGTGCTGCGTCTTTGTCGGCAGGGCATGATAGGGCTTTCTTCCACTCCGCAGGGCGTGTCAGCGTGTAGCTAAACGCCTTTGCCGCAGCAATACCAAGGATAGCCCCCTCGCTCTTACCCATGCTGTAGGCGGCTTTACCACTCACTTTTGGCATGGCGGTTGTCTTTTCAAGAAACATATGTTCCGCATCAGCTTCGTCAAAGTAAAGCGCAAGGCGGTGAATATCTAGATCATGGCCTTTTTCTTTTTTGAAAATAGGCATATCCCAAATAATTAATTCGTCACCGTCATAATAAGCAATAGCGCCAAACATGCCTGGATCAACCCCAAGTATTTTCATACCCCGAATACCTCCATGCGTCCTTGCTCGTTCCCCGACCAATAGAAGCTGGACGGATCAAAATGCACAACATCACGCAGCAATTCTTTGTCGCCCAACCGCAAGAAACGCTCTTGCCTGTTGAGTATCTGCTTTACCTCTGCCAGCGTGCTATCCACATCTTTGCACTCGTGCCAGACGGCTTTTTTAGGCGTGACGTACAGAAACTTTACCGCCATGTTACCACTGGCCTTGCGGTATATCGCGGCTTGTCTGCGGTGCGGATCAGACATTTCAGACGGTGCTTTTAGTGTTGTTTTCAGGTCAACGATCAAACCGTGCTTTGGAAAAGGCAAATCAGTGTAGCCAATGACAGGTAGTTTCCAGCCTTCGCCATTGCATACCAATTCAATCTTGTCCTGTTTGTTGATGCTCTGGAATTCAGGTGTGCCGTATTGTTTCAGTTCCTGCAAAGCCATTTCAACGCATGGCGCGATGGCCTCACGCTCTTTGATGATCTTGTCAGAATTTGAAAACAAAGTTTCTTTGTTAAAATTCTTGACAGATTCCGCGATTGCGTCATCCGCAGCTACGCCGTATGCAATGACATTAACCACAGCTTTCTCAACAAGGATGCCGCGAAATGCAGGTGCGCCCATGCGCCCACGTTTTCCAAAAAGCTTTTCACAAACCCACACATCCGGCGCGGCTGCGAAAGTATTCAACGAGCTGGGCGAGGTGTGCTGGATTCCGTGACGTTCAAAACCATTTTGCATTTTTATTCCTGAAACCTATTGACGGGGAAAAATTCCTCATTTAATATCCGACATGTTGGGCAGTAAGTCAACACAGAAAAAATGCACAACGCTTAATTATTAACGCAAAATGAAAGGACTAAATAACATGCTGAATATTGTAACCACTGGTGGCGATTTTGACCCGTATGTGAAATACAACGCCAAAGCAGGCCGCTGGTATGTCAAAAAAGACGAGGGTGAGGTTGAAGTAACAAACCCTACTTTTGTCGCAGACTTCGAAAACATCAAAACAGGTTGGTTTTTCTTTAAAGCTGGTGCTGCGCCGCAAAAGGTTTTTGACGAGAGCCTTGAAAAACCTTCTGCAAAGCCGCAACAAACTTACGTTGACGAAAAAGGCGTAACACGTGACTGCTTTAAACGTGGCTTTGAAACAAAGCTATATAGCGAACAGTCTTTTGGTGGCGTGGTTGTTTTGTCTGGTGCTTCTATGCACTTGAACAATGCAATCGCGGAACTTTATGCGCAATACAAGCAGGAAGCAAAAAACAACGCTGGCAAGCTACCAGTTGTTCAAGCTTCCGGCACTGTCGCTATGAAGGATAAGCAAGGCACAAACTACAAGCCGCTTTTCCAGATCGTCAAATGGGTTGACCGTCCGGCCGCGCTGGCTGGCGACAAAACAACCGCAGCAACCGCCCCCGAAGCCGTTGCAGCACCCGCGGCGCAAGCCGCGACTGCCGTTAGCGAGTTTTAAGTGAACACTCGTTAACACACCTTGGCACTACAAAGGGCGGTGGTACTTGCAAGGCCGCCGCCCTTCTTCTTTCAAAACACACCACTCGGGGGCATACAATGCAGGATAACGCGGTTAAACTTTTCCATCCTGACAAGGCGTTAATACGCAAGCATATTGAATTCATTACACAAAACATGGCTGATTTCTGCGATGGACGCATTGAGATCGCCTATGGTGACAGCGACAACATCCCCCGCATGGCAGAGAACTTCGCAGCCGAAGATATAGAAAAAGCCGTTGATTTTGCAGACAAAAAGAACCGTGACGGGCGCAATGTGTACGTTGTCGGGTCATACCTTGATCCTGACTGTTTCCCCAATGGCCGCAGCAGCGACACCGACTTTTATGCCTCTGGCGTTATCTGGTGCGACATCGACAGGCAGACAACGCCTGACGAATTAAAGACCACTTATGCCGCCCTGCCGCCCTCGCTGGTGGTGGTGACGGGCAGACACCCGCACATCCGCACACACCTCTGGTGGAAGCTGTCCGAGCCTATCACAGACGCAGACACGCTGCGCGAGGCGCTGGAAGGGGTGCAAGAGTGTTTTGGCGGTGACCGTGCGGTAAAGAACGTGACCAGCCTCATGCGCCTTGGCGGCACGATTGCATGGCCTAAGAAGTCTGGACGCATCACAGAGCCGACCGAGGTTATTATTCCGTCAAATGCCACGCAGTCGGTCAATGTCGAAACTTTCCTGCGTACCTATCCGGCAGGCGTGTTCCAGCATGACGCGGCCATTGTTGCAGCGCAGGATGTGACCAGCGTTGCCGTGAACCCGTTCGAGGAGCGCATTGAGGACGGGCGCGAGAAGTACATGCACGAGATGCTATGTGCTGCGATTGTCAACATAACGGCAGAGCTTGGCCGCTGGCCGACCGCGCAAGAAGTGTTTGATGACGCTTGGCCTGTTTACAGCCGTAAAGTCACACCCCGAAACGGCAAGACTCTCGACCAAGAAGGGCGCGGCCAGAAGCTTATGCAAAGCAAGATCAAGTCCAAGCTGTCAGCTTTTACCCGTAGCAAGGTACGCGGGCTGGAAACGGTGGATTGCATTGTCGCAAAAGAGGGGCAGAGGAAGCACGTAGAGCCGCTGCGGATTGAGCAGGTGAACAACACCGGAGAAGTGCTGGAAACGCCTAAAAACGGCAAAATCTTGCCTTTTAAATGGGCGTATGACATCGAAGCACAGATTAACGCTAATGATTTTGTCGAGGGTATGCTTGGCAATGGTCAGTTTTCCGTAGTCTATGGAGAGAGCAACTGCGGCAAGACGTTCTTTATGACCGACCTTGCATTTCATGTTGCTATGGGCAAGCGGTGGCGTGATAGACGTGTGGATCAAGGCGGCGTTGTATATGTTGCCTTGGAAGGCAGCTATGGACTAAGCAACCGTATTGCGGCTTTCATGGAAACATACCCCGATGATAGCAGGGGTATGCCATTTGCCGTGGTCACGACACAGATTAACTTTCTGGATAATTCTCCAGACGGTCAACTGGCAGCATTTATTGAAACTATCAAATACGTTGCCGATCAGGTTGAGAACGTCAAACTGGTGGTTGTTGATACCCTCGCACGCGCCATTTCTGGCGGTGACGAAAACAGCGGTCAGGATATGGGATTGCTGGTCAGCCATGCAGATTTAATCAGAGAGGCCACAGGGGCGCACGTTTGCTTTATCCACCACAGCGGCAAGGACAGGGCAAAGGGTGCGCGTGGTCACAGCAGCCTCCGTGCCGCCGTTGACACAGAGATTGAGGTAAGCCGGGGCGAAGATGATCATTTCAGCACCGTCAAGACCGTCAAGCAGCGCGACATGGAAATGGCAGAGGATATGTTTTTTGGCCTAAAATCGGTCACGATTGGCGTGAACAAACACAATGAGGAAGTCAAGTCTTGCGTGGTCACAGTCATTGATCCTGATGATATTGTCCAGCCAAAGCGCGGTGCAGACACGCTAACCCACATCCAGCAATTTATCTATGACGCTATTTGCAATTGCATTGTTGATCATGGTGAGATTCGCAATATTGGCGGTGGAACACAGAAGAACTGCATCAGATACGGACAGCTAGGACAACAGCTTGAGGAGATGGGCTTCCGTGACGAGGTGCCGGAAGAAAAGGTCAAGATTGCCACAATCAACGCACGTACAGCTTTACGTAAGAAGAATAAAATTGGCTTTGATCGTGGATATATTTGGCTTCTCGGTGAGACGGAATAATGATTAAATTCTCATTTTCCAATTTTAAAAAATTCTCGAACCGGACAGCTTTTGCAGGAGTATTTTTCGCTGGACACCATGCCCGTCATGGTGCCAGCAAAAATCCGAACTGTCAAACAAAAAAATCTTGCTGATTATCCAAGTGTAAAAAATAACAAAAATATTTTTCTGGAAATATAGAAAGGCGGCACAACATGCTGGAAGAAACAGACAACGCGCATAACATAATCAGGCGGCAGATAGAGAGGCTGGATCAGGTCGCCACCGACTACGAAACAAGGTGGGGCATCGGGCGGCTGCAAAGCCTCGCACCGCCGGACGTGCGCGAGAAGTGGGAAAGACAGACCGATAAGCTGGCCGAGGCGATTGCAAATGCCGATGCGCTGAATATCATAACGCTCGTGGATGGTACAATCAGAGGTTGGGGGTTATTGGAGAGGCTGGCAAACGAAGCCGGGCACGCGCCGTATGATCCCGTGTACCTCGAATACAAAATCGGGGGGCAGGTCTATGCCGTGGCACGGTCGGCACAGGATGCCCAATCCTTGCATAAACCAAGGGGCAGGGATGCGGTGATCGTCACCGTGGGGGAATTACTGCGCTCATTCATTGAAAGGCACTCAAATGCGTTTAAACTTGACGACATCCAGTTTGAGGACGACTTGCAGGCTTTGCCAGTCGAGTTTTGGAAAAAAGGAGGCGATAGTCTTGACTTGTGACCAGTGTGACGAAAAACAAAAAGAAATCGACCGCCTCCGCGCCATCATTGCAGAACTTGAACGGATGATTAAGAACCAACGGGCAAAGGCATGTTGACAAGGTAATTTTTTACGGTGTATGATAGAAGCATGAACGACAGACAGCTTTTAAATTCGATTGGCCTAAAGTTTGAGAAGATCGCCGTGCATCTGGGGCTATCGATCAAGACGGTTTATGACTGGTCATACCAGAACCATATCCCAGATGCACACCGCCAAGCCGTTTTAGACCTCAAGGAAGCCGTAAGGCAGGTGGTGGGGGAGAAATGACCTACCCAAGGCTAATCGTTACTGGAATAGGCGTTTTGGTTTATGTGCGTGATGAAAAAGAGCACAAGTCACTGCTTGCGCTGGCAAGCGTGGTCTGTTGTGTTCGGGATTATTTTCAATATCGCGCTAATCGCTTTTTTGGAGTGTTTTGTAAAATGAAGTATGTTATTTTCTTTCCGCCACTTGGCGTTGTCGGTCTAATAGGCTTATTAAGCAAACAAAATCGGATATGTTTCCAGTGAGGAAGAACTGATGTTATATAATATGTCTTTGATGGTCTTAGGTTTTGGAATAGGCCAGTTACTAGGTGCATCGATTTTATATTTATGGAGCAAAATAAGATGATCGAATTAACAATTTTAACATATCTGACGGTAGCGGCATTATCAGCCGTTGTGCTGTTTGTAATATTCTATTTTCTGGTAATTGATGAATACGGCGCATTGTTGGGAGGCACTATCGGTATTATACCAGCGGCCATTATGTCCATCTGTTTGGCGATCATCTGGCCTATTGCTCTGCCAATGGTTTTGTTCAAATAACGGCTTGCGATATACTCAATTAGCGTTTATTATTGCGATATGGACAACGGCATTAAAAAACCTAAAAAAAAGGCAGTTTCCCCCATTAACGGCCAGCCAGTGCCAGACCCCGGCCCCGGCAGGCCTAAGGGTATGCTGAACAAGCACACTGCTGCAATAAAGGACGCTTTTCGCCTTGCTTTCGAGGAAATGGGCGGCGTTCCTGCCTTGGTTCAATGGGGTAGAGAACATCCAACAGACTTTTACAAGCTCGTTACAAAGCTAATCCCTACAGAGATTACAGGTGTTAACGGCGATCCGATCAGCACTGTAAACAAGATCATCATTGAGCATGTAGCGCCCACGAAGAATGACCACTCTTAAGGTTCAAATCCCTGAAAAGCTAGGCCAGATATTCCAAGGTGATGCTGACTATCGCGGCGCATATGGTGGACGCGGTGCGGCAAAAACTATTGGATTTGCTAAGATGTCAGTCCTTGAGACAACGCAGCTTTGCAATGGCAAGCCTTGGAAATTCCTTTGTGGCCGTGAGTTGCAAAAATCCCTAAAAGACAGCGTTCATAGCGTTATTGTTAGCCAAATTGAGGAGATGGGCTTATCCGACCAATTTGAGGTGGGTAGGGAGTTTATACGCCACAAGAACGGAAATGAGTTTCTGTTTTACGGACTGCGTACAAATATTGCCGAGATTAAATCCCTTCACAACGTGCGCCGGACGTGGCTTGAGGAGGCGCAGAAGGTCAGCCAGACATCTTTGGACTATCTTATACCGACCGTTATGCGCGATTTTCCAGACTGCGAGATTTGGGCAAGCTGGAACCCAGAGGAGGAAGATGATCCTATCCAAGAGTTGTTCGTTAATCAGGCAGACGAGCGCACCAAGTGTGTTAAAATCAATTGGTATGATAACCCTTGGTTTCCCGAGGGACTGAACAAGGTACGCCTGAAAGCCCTTAAAAACACACCTGAGAAATACGGCTGGATTTGGGAGGGCAATTTCAACGTAAACAACGAGGCTGCGGTTTACGGCAAATGGATTGAAAAGGCGCGTGTTGCAGAGCGTATTAGGCAAGACCTATACGATCCGTCTTTGCCAGTGTTTACGGCTTGGGATTTGGGCTATTCTGATGATACGGCCATTTGGTGGTTTCAGGTGGCTGGCAATGAAGTCAGGCTCATAGACTTCTATGAAAATAACCGCCAAGACATGCGGCACTATGCAGAGCAGATTTACGGTAGGGAAATACCCGAAGAAGATTGCGAATTTGGCGCAAATGGTAAGGTTCTTTCGTTCAAGCTTGGCAAGCCTATCGATGGCGCTGAGCATCGGGTAGAATACAATTATTCCGACAATTACGTGCCTCACGATGCGGCAAACAAACTGTTACAGGCTGGCGGTCGCAGCGTTGTCGATCAGCTTCATGAGTTTGGGGTGAAGTCAAGGGTTGTTGCCGCGACAAGCCAGCAGAACCAGATTTCAGCAGCACGGGCGACAATTGACCTTTCTTGGTTTGATGCAGACCGCTGCAAGCAAGGTATTCGATGCCTAAAAAAATACGCATTTGCAGAAAAAGACGATGGAGGGTATTCTCAAACCCCAGTGCATGATGTTTATTCACACGGCGCGGATGCTTATGAGATTGTCGCTCAGGTGTGGAAAACGGCCAAAAATGCAGCAGAGAACGAGAAGCCTAAGTTTCTCACTGACATGACGATCGATGAGATTTTCTGGGCTGATACTGGCAACAAATCAAGTATTGAACGGATTTGAAATAGCGGTTATTATCTTTTAGGGAGTTCAAATGAGTAATCAGTCACTAAAACAAGCAAGCGTCCGTGCGATTACTTCAACGACAGGAAGCTATGAGGGCGATTGGCAAGCCCTTTTTGACGAATATAGCATTGATGGAAGTACGTTTAACGAGCGTTTACTTGGTTATATCAACACATATCTCTCTGCCTCCTATACAAACTTGGTTGACGCGCAAAACGCCTTTGCCGTTGAGAACGGCGCAAGTAACTGGGATAGCCTCGGCACATTTGAAGCGGGTATTGCATAATGAAAGAAGAACAGAAGCCAAGCTCTACAGTCGCTTTTTGGATGGAGGAGATTGAGACCTACGAGAGCCGCTTTCGAGATTGGGAAGATCGATCAAAGAAGATCGTAAAGCGTTATAAAAACGAGCGCAAATCCGCTGAAAAGAACAAATCCCAGTTTAATATCCTCTGGTCAAATATCCAAACGCTGCACCCTGCTATCTATGCAAATCCACCGACACCAAACATTGACCGCCGCTTTCAGGATGATGATGATCTAGGCCGCTATGCCGCGCTTGTTCTTGAACGGGCTGTTTCTTACTATGTAAAGAACGATATGTTTGACAAGGTGATGAAGCAATCCACACTGGACAGGCTTTTGCCCGGTCGCGGCGTTGTATGGGTGCGCTATTGTCCTGTGTTTGAGGAAGCGCCGCAGATCACGGATGATGAGGAAAACAAAGATTACGATATGGACATGCCGGAAAATCTTCTTTCCGAGGATGTTATTCCAGATTACGTACACTGGGGCGACTTCGGCCACACTTGGGCGCGTACATGGCAAGAGGTGCGTGGTGTATGGCGAAGGGTATGCCTAACACGCGCTGAATTGGTAAAGCGATTTGGTCAGGAAAAGGGCAACCTTGTTCCTCTGGATGCAGTTATTAACGATGCTAACGGCAGCAAAGTCTCAAGCGGTAAAAAGGCATATATTTACGAAATTTGGGATAAAGCAAAGAAGAAGGCAATCTGGATACACAAATCCGTTCCTGATGTTCTTGACGAGTTGGATGACCCGCTTAGATTGAAAGACTTCTTCCCATGTCCAGAGCCTATTTACGCTACGATTGCCAACGATGATTTAATCCCTACACCAGATTATGTTCAATATCAGGATCAGGCAATCGAGCTTGATATGATCACTGGGCGTATTACCGCGATTGCAAAGGCTGTAAAGGTCGCTGGTGTATATGACGCATCGGCAGAGGGTATTGACCGCCTCTTAACTGAGGGCGTTGAGAATAGGCTTATTCCCGTTCAGCAGTGGGCAGTATTGGGCGGCGGTAAAGGATTGCCGGGCGCTGTCAGCTTTTTTCCGTTGGCTGAAATCCTGCAAACGCTGCAAGGGCTTTATCAAGTACGTGAACAGGTTAAAAATGACCTGTACGAAATCACTGGTATTTCTGACATTGTACGCGGCGCGACAAACGCCAGCGAGACAGCAACCGCACAGCAGATCAAAGGCCAGTTTGCTACGCTTCGCCTAGACAACAACCAAAAGGACGTTGCGCGGTTTAGCAAGGATTTGGTCGTTATTATGACTGAGATTATTGCCAAGCATTTCTCTCTTGACACGATTAAGGCCGTGTCTGGCGTAAAGCTTATGACCATGATGGAAAAGCAGCAAATTCAGGCGCAGATGATGCAAGCTCAGCAAATGGGGCAAGAAGCGCCATTACCTGACAAAATGCAAGACCTTATGAAGCTTCCTACATGGGAAGAAGTCGAGCAGCTTATTCGCGATGATACGGCCAGATGTTTCCGTATTGATATTGAGACAGACAGCACGATCAAGACCGATCAGGACAACGAAAAGCAATCCCGCATTGAATTCCTTGGCGCTGTCAGTAGCTTTATGCAGCAGGCAATTAACGTACCTCCGCAGCTTCAGCCGCTGGCTATGGAGTTGCTATTGTTTGGCGTTCGCGGGTTTAAGGTCAGTCGTGAGCTTGAAACTTCCTTTGAATCTGCAATGGCTAAAATCCAAAAAGAGCAAGATCAGCCGAAACAGCCTCAACCTTCCCCCGAAGAAATTAAGGCACAGGCTGAGATGCAGCGTACGCAAGCTGATATGCAGATGGCACAACAGCAGCACGAGTCGCAGATGGCGCAAATCCAAGCAAAGGCTCAGGCCGACTATCAAAAAGGCCAAATTGAACTGCAAATTAAACAAGCCGATGAGCGCCTTAAGTCACTTGATTTACAGATTAAAAATCTAGACGTTGCCGCAAAGCAGGCTCAGGTAATTCAAAAGCAACAAGAGGTCGTGGTTTGACGGTCTATTATGATTTTGGAAAAAACGGGCTTTTAAAGAAAGTCCCCGAAGGTCATAAGGAAACTGTTGGCCTTAAGTATATTTCCGAGCAAAAAGCATACGAGCTTAGCGATGGAAAATATAAGCAATCTGGCTGGCTATACTCAGACAATGTAACGCCGCCTATGCATTATGCGTCAACAGATAGTATGGGCGTTCAGGGTGTTTTAAACCCCGCTGACGGTAAAAGATACGATTCCCGCGCTGCGTATTATCGCGCTGTTAAAGAAAAAGGCCTTGTCATTGTTGGTGACGATGCCCCAAAAGAGCCTTTGAAACCCAAGACAAAAGAGATCAACTGGAAAAAAGCAGTTGCCGAAACCCTTAAAACAACCACCCTGAAAGGAAAACGAAAATGAGTGTAAAACAGAAAGAAATCAGCCTTGAGGATGAAATCCGCGCCGCTATGGTTAGCGATGAGCCGCAAGACGATCCTGTTGTTGATGGGGTAATTGAGGAAGTCGACCCTGTTGATGAACAGAAACCCGAAGTTGAAGAGCCGAAGGTTAAGGGTGCGCCCAAAGATAAGGAAATTGATAAGCCCCTAGAGGTTAAAGAAACCGTAGAGCTGCCACCAGTTTCTTGGTCTGGCGCGGTAAAAGCAAAATGGAACGAACTTCCTAAAGAAGTTCAGGACGAGATTAAAAAACGTGAGGATGATTTTCACAAAGCCATGACCGCGCATGACGGAGAGTTGCGCCTTGGTCGTTCAATTAAGGAAATCTCAACGCCATATCAGGCCATTATCGCAGCAGAGGGGGGTACGGTTGAGGGTGCTTTCAAAGACCTGATGAACACGGCTTACGTTCTTCGCACTGGTTCTCCCCAGCAAAAAGCGCAAGTCCTTATGCAGGCAGCGCAGCAATTTAATGTTGATTTGCGCCCTTACATGGGTGGTCAGCAAAATCAATATAACCCCTTTGCCGCCATGCAAGAAGAAATGCACCGCCTCCGTCAACAAGCTGACCCACAAAAGATTAAAAGTGAGTTGCAAGACGAAATGGAGCGTGATAGGATTAAAAACGAGATTGAAGCGTTTGCAGCGAATCCTGAAAACGTCTACTTTAATGCATTTAGACCCATCATTGGATCACTAATTGCAAACGGACGCGCCAAGAATCTGCAAGAAGCTTACGAAATGGCTATTTGGAGTGATCCATCCATCCGCGCCGAGATGCTGCAAAAGCAGGAAACTGAACTTGCAGCAAAACGAAAAACGGAAATTGATCGCAAAAAGAAAGCCTCTGCGTCTGTCACTGGAAGCCCCGGCACGGCTTCACCATCGGCAAAAGCACCCCAAAAATCATTAGAGGATGAACTTCGTGAACAGCTTATGGCGTCACAAGGTCAGGCTCTCTAAAGGTCGGGTGTCATGGTGGCTCCCGACTTAACAAAGTAGTTAAGGAGTCATTATTATGGCCTCTCCGAACCTTTCGGAAATTGTCACGACTACCTTGCGTAACCGCACGGGTGAGTTGGCTGATAACATGCTGGACAACAACGCATTGCTGAACCGCTTGAAAAAGCGCGGTAAGGTTAAGACTGTTGCTGGCGGTCGCACTATCGTTCAAGAACTGGAATACGCAGACAACAGCACGTATAAGCGTTATTCCGGATATGAAACCCTCAACATTGCACCGAGTGATGTATTCACGGCAGCGGAGTTTGACTTTAAACAAGCCGCTGTTGCTGTTTCCTGCTCTGGTCTTGAAGAACTGCAAAACAGCGGCCCGGATGCAATCATCGACTTGCTGGCCTCCCGTATTAAAAACGCTCAGAAATCCATGATGAATGGTATCTCTGCGGATATTTATTCGGACGGTACGGCAGACGGTGGTAAGCAGATCGGCGGCTTGCAGTTGCTGGTTTCCAAAACTCCGACTTCCGGAACTGTTGGTGGTATTGACCGCGCAACGTGGGCTTTCTGGCAGAACAAAGCAACCGTATCCGGTACGGCGGCAAGTGCAACGAACATCCAAGAGCGCATGAATACCATGGCTCTCTCGCTTGTTCGTGGTACGGATCGCACTGACCTGATCGTGGCTGATGGTAATTACTACAATTTCTATCTGTCCAGCCTTCAAGCAATTCAACGTATTACTGATCCTGAGATGGCAGCTTCCGGCTTTACGAGCCTGAAGTACTACGGCCATGGAGGTTCGGCAGACGTTGTTCTTGACGGCGGTCAAGGTGGTAACTGTCCGGCTAACACGATGTACTTCCTGAATACGGATTACATCCACTTCCGTCCTCACGCAGCCCGTAACATGGTTCCGATTGGTGATGAGCGTTTCGCTGTAAACCAAGACGCAATGGTTAAGCTAATCGTCTTTGCTGGTAACATGACACTGAGCAACGCTTCGTTGCAAGGTGTTCTTTCTGAATCCTAATAAAGGGAGATACAAACTATGGCTCAAACACTTCTTGGCGCATCTGTCGGTGCTAAATCGACTACCGCCGAATTTGAACTTGGTACGCGCCATTATGACCCGAACACGGATAAGGAATTTATCTATGTTCAGGCTGGTGAGGCACTCACGACAAATGCTGCGGTTGTTATCACTGAAGCTGGTCAGGTGGAAATGGTTGACACTACGTCTACCGCTTCCGCTTTTGGTGATCGCGTAGGTGTTGTAAGCATCGCTTTTGACGATAACGACTATGGATGGGCGCAGATTTACGGCGCTTGCACATTGTCTGTCGGCCCGAGTGCTGCGGCAAACACTGCGCTTAACTCTACCGCCACGGCTGGTCGTCTCGATGATGATGCCGCGGCTGGCGCTGAGGTTATTGATGGCGTTGTTACGACAGCAGCCGAATCCAGTAACCTCGCAGCCGCGTTGCTTACCTATCCTACTGTAGGTGCAACAATCTAATGGCCTAACGGCCTCCCTTCGGGGGAAGGGGGGAGGGGATTGCCAAAAACTTTCCTCTCCCTTTCCCCTGAAATCTTAACCCCCAAAGGAGAACTAAAATGACTTTTGCACCCATTCAAGCGATTAACGGAAACCACGTACAGCACGGAACAGACGCGGGTCTTTACGTTGAGTTTTACCTTGAAGCCATTAAAGACGAAGAAAGCAGCCTGAAAGAAGGTAGACCAATCTTCCGAGATGTGGAATTTATCAAGATTATCCCTGTAGGTGACAAACATACCGTTGTTTGCAGACCCGTTAAAAAATTCGATGATCACCAAAGCCCATCGGACGCTAATCGCTGGCCTAAACAATACGCAGCGTTTAAAAACAAGCAGACGCAAGTTAATGATGGAACGCCTGTTGAGGAGTGGCCTATTCTGACAAAAAGCCAAGCCATGATGTTTAAATCCGTAAATGTTCATACGGTCGAGCAGCTTGCTGCGGTGTCAGACACAAACCTTAATAATCTTGGCATGGGCGCACGTGAATACAGAGAAAAAGCCAAGGCGTATATTGAAAACGCCAAAGGCGGCTCTGGTGTACTGGCTCTCCAAGAAGAGAATAAATTCTTCAAGGAGCAGATTGAAGCCCTGAAAAACCAGATTGCCGCATTGTCCGAAAACAGTGAAAAGCCCAAGCGCGGACGTCAGCAAAAAACAGAGGAATAATAAATGCCAAGGTCGTTTCTGGAACTCGTACAACAAGCAGCGGATGAAATAGGTATTCCGCGGCCTACATCTTTGTTTGGGAATGTGGGGGATACAGAGCGACAATTAATTGCTTTAGGGAACAGGGAAGTAAAGGAGTTTTCAGCCGTAGCCAATAAAAACGGCGGCTGGCAAAACCTTCATAAGGAATACACCTTTACAACCCAGTTCCTTGCAACAACAGGCAACACAACGGCAGATTCAGCAGTTATTACAAATATTCCATCAACGGCAGGACTTGTGGCTGACACATGGGCTATATCCGGTAATGGCTTTCAGGCTGGAACGCGGATTGTATCTGTTGACAGCGCGACACAGGTCACGGTTAGTAATGCCTGCCTAAGCACACAAACTGGCGTTTCTTTGACATTCGGACAGATCGCCTATAGCTTGCCGAGTGACTTTGAATTTTTCATTGACAAGACTTTCTGGGATAACAAGTTTAAATGGGCGTTAATCGGCCCTATTACGGCACAGGAAAAGCAAATCCTTCGCTATGGCGTTGTCGCTAGTGGCCCACGTAATAAGTTCTATATTCGCCAAAATAAGATGTGGCTTGACCCATCTCCGACAGATAACACCCTTATTGCATATGATTACTATTCAAATGCCCCTGTAGCAGCTGATGCTGGTGGATATAGCAACGTATGGACAACAGATGAGGATACATATCTGTTAGACGAGGATGTATTTATCCAAGGCTTAAAATGGCGTTTTCTCCGCGCAAAAGGCCTAGACTATATGGAGGAGTACGAGACATATAACGCCGATGTTCAAAGAACAATTGCGCGTGATGGAGGAAGCCGTGACCTGTCTTTGGGCGGTGATGGGTTTAACGTACAGTTTCTAAATGGCTATAACATTCCAGATACTGGCTTTGGTGGTCAATAATGTTCCCTCAAAAGAGAGCAAAAAAACAACGGGTATCCAAGCAAACGACAATCCAAGCCCCTACGGGCGGCTTAAATGCGCGTGACCCATTGGCTGATATGCCAGACACCGATGCCGTTATAATGGACAACTATTTTCCGAAACCTTCTAGCGTTGAGGGAAGAAAAGGCTCTGTTGATCACCTGACGGGAACTGGAAGCGTTGTTGAAACTCTCTCTATTTACAAAAATGGTATCCAAAGCGAACTTTATGCGTTTGCTGGTGGGAATGTTTATGATGCCACAGCAGCGGGTGCAGCAGGATCAGCGGTTGTTAGTGGCCTGACTAATTCAAGGTTTCAAACGATTAACTTCGGTACGGCGGGCGGTTTTTTTATGCTCTGCGTAAACGGAGAGGATAAAATGCATGTTTATACAGGATCGGCATGGTATGAGGATGGCACAACGACAAGCGTTACTGGCTTTGATACGGCAGATGCAATAAATATTAATAACTTTAAAAACCGCGTTTGGTTTATTGAAAAAGAAAGCATGAACGCATGGTATTTGCCTGTTTCGAGCATTGGCGGCGCAGCGAATAATATTGACCTATCAGGACTGTTTAAACTTGGTGGTTATCTTGTTGCTATGGGCAACTGGACAATTGATAACGCTGCTGGTATTGACGATTACGCTTGTTTTATCACATCAGAAGGTGAGGTAGCCCTTTACAAAGGCACAGACCCTTCCAGTGCCTCTACATGGGCTTTAGTGGGTACTTTCCGCATGGGTAGGCCGCTTGGGTATCGTTGCATGGTCAAAGCTGGCGCGGATGTACTTGTCATTACGACTGATGGCGCTTTTCCCCTTTCTAAGGCACTGCTGACGGATCGTTCCCAGCTAAACTTGGCGGCTACGGATAAAATCTCAACCCTGATCAACACTGACACAACGGCATATTTCAATAACTTCGGCTGGCAGCCAATTATATTCCCGACTGGAAACAAGCTAATTATAAATGTTCCCGTAATCGATGGTGATACATCTATCCAATATGTTATGAATACACAGCATGGCGCATGGTGCAGGTTTACGGACTGGAACGCCGCATGTTTTGAGGTTATGGATGATCGGCTATTCTTTGGTACGGATGGCGCTGTTGTTGAGGCTGATATAGGCTCAGACGATAATGGCAGTGAGATCGGCGGGGTTATCCAGCAAGCCTATAACTATTTTGGAAATAGAGGACTTGTAAAGATTTTCAAAATGGCACGGCCTATTTTTATCGGTGACGGTAGCATTATCCCAAGCGTAAGCATTAACGTTGATTTTCGCTCTCGGCTGATCTTATCAACTACGTCTTTTGCACCTTCGGCGGGGGCAGAATGGGATGTAGCCGAGTGGGATGTAGCAGAATGGGCGCTTGGTGACGTTGTTTCTAGAAACTGGCAATCAATAGCTGGTATCGGAATTGCAGGGGGTTTATATATCGCAACCAACGCAAAAGGCTTTAAATACGAATGGGTTTCCACCGATGTTATTTATGAGGTTGGAGGTTCTCTCTGATGCTTCTTTATGGGGCAGATCAGGACGTTTGCGACTGGGCTTCATTGCAGCTTGTGGGGCATAAGGACTGGTTTCGGGATTCAGGGGCTATAGGTGTAGTAAGTAATGGCAAACTAATCGCAGGCGTTATTTATAGCAATTACTGCACAGACAGAGAAAATAACCCTGTATCTATTGAAATGTCTATCGCGAGTATTGACAAAACATGGGCGACTAGGCATAATTTAAGAGCGTTTTTCAGGCATCCCTTCATTGATCTCAAGGTCAAAAGAGTGCATACGCTTTGCTCTGCAAATAATGGGGATGTCGTGGCTTTCAACAAAAGATTAGGTTTTCGTCAAGAGGGTTATCATCTAGAGGCTTGGCCTTTGGGCGGTGACGCTATTTCTTGGGGTATGCTTAAATCAGAATGTAAATGGGTGAAAAATGGGTAGCAAATCAGGGCCGAAAGCGCCAAATCCACGGGAGCAAGCTCAGGCGCAGACAGCGACAAACAAAGAAACAGCATACTGGAACGCCGTTTTACAAAACGTAAACCAGAATACTCCGTATGGTAGTATTTCATGGGAGCAGCAAGGCGATGGTACGTATGACCCTAATAAGCCTCCTCAGTTTACATCGACAATAAACCTTTCTCCTGAACAGCAGCAAATCCTTGACAGTCAAAACCGTCAAGGGATTGCCATGAATGAGCTTGGAGAGCAGCAAATTGGCCGTATTACTGATGTTGTTGCAGACCCGTATTCTTATTCTGGCATCCAAAACACCCTTCCTATGGAATCTGATATTATGTCCGCGCAAACGAGAGCCGAGGAAGCTCTTATGTCGCGCATGAACCCGCAATTTGCTCAACAAGAGGAAGCCCTTCGGACGCGCCTTATTAACCAAGGTATCGGACAAGGATCGCAGGCGTATCAGCGTGAAATGGACAGCTTTAATCAAGCCCAAAATGACGCACGGATGCAGGCTATTCTGGCAGGTCAACAGTACGGCGGGAACGCGCAAAACCAAGCCTTGCAGCGCCGGACACAGGAAATTGACGAGTACAATACACAGCGCAATGCCCCTCTTAATGAGTATATCGGCCTTACGTCTGGAACGCAGATCACAAATCCGCAATTCCAAAGCACGGGGTATCAAGGCATTCAGCCTTTTGATATTGCGAATTCTATGCGTGATTACTACAGCAACCAACAAGCGGCAGCCAATAACCAAAGCAGCGCAATGAGCAGCGCGTTTGGACTTAGTGGCGCGGCCTTGGGTGGCGCTGGTCTGCTTGGTGGTTTAGGCGCGTCAGGAGGGGGATTCCTCGGCTCTGCGCTTGGCGGACTGTTTGCCTTTTCCGATGAGCGCCTTAAAGAGAATATTAAGCCATACGGTAAAGAAAACGGATTTAATACTTATTCGTTTAATTATCGCGGTGAGCCTGATAAGTCTTATATTGGGGTTATCGCACAAGAAATCGAAAGCATAATGCCGGAAGCCGTTGAAGATATTGGCGGGTATTTGGCGGTTGATTACGCTAAAATCGGCGTTGAAATGCGGGAGGCCGTGTAATGTTTATGCCAGAACTCGGAAGATCGCGCCTGCCGAAACAAACGCAAGCCGTTATGTTTGATCCTCAACAGGAGCGCGAAGCAAAGCGCAAGCGCCAGTTGGCTGAATTGCTTATTCAGCAAGGTAATGCGCCACAGCGTAATGAAACCGCTGGCGGTATGACTGTCAAGCGTTCTCCATGGGAAAATATCAATCAGGCGGCACAACGATTTACAGGCGAAATGCAGCTTGGTAAAGCTGATGAAAAACTTGCAGAAGCTGAAAAACGCAGACAAGAAATGATTGTTGAAGCCTTGAGCAATCCCGACCAAATGAACGCTGCGAAGGTTCTAGCACAAGACCCAAATACGAGTGATGCCGCAATTCGCATGTATTCTGATATTCTGAGTGACCAACGCCGTGCTGAGCAAATGGAAAATATTGCAGGTATTCGTGCCGCGTCCGGTGGTAATACACCTGCAGCCATTCAGATTGCAGAGGATATGCTTGCTCAAGAAAAGGTCATGTATCCAGAGCGTTTCCAAGACCCTCGATATGAAGCCGAAAGACGCTTTAACCTTATTGGGCAGTCTGCTAAAACATACGGTTTTGACAGACTTACGCAGTATAATATGCCGCAAGGCGGCGGACAGATGCCCCAGTATATGCCGCCACAGCAGGGAATGGATATTCCCCAAGGGAGTACTCTGCCGTCTGTGCCTCAGCAAGGTATGCAGAACGCTAGTGTTGATCCTTTACAGCAACACGCTCAAGCAGTTATGCAGCAACAGGCGCAAACAGGTGTTAGCCCGATGCAGCGCCCTGAATTGTCATTCCAAGCGCCTAGTATTTCTTCTGTGCCGGGTGCTGATCAGGTTATGGCGCAAAGAGAAGGAACTATAGAGGCCGAAAAAGAACGCGCCAAGCTCCGTGCCAAGTATATGGAAGAAGGTAGGCAGTCGCTTCCGAAGATGGAACGTGCTTTAAAATCCGCAGAGTTACGCAGAGGTAACATCGAAAGGGTTGTTAATCAAGTATCTCAAACGGCGCAACGCGCTTTTACGACTGGATTTACAGGCTCTATTGCAAATGCAATTCCGGGTACTCCTGCTTATGACCTAAAAATGAACCTTCAAACTCTAGAAGCTACAGCCGCGTTTGATACTTTGCAAAACATGCGCGATAATTCGCCCACTGGCGGCGCACTAGGAAACGTGAGTGAAAAGGAACTTGATCTGCTTAAGGCTGCATATAGCAATCTCTCAAACTCTCAAAGCTACGAACAGTTTATGCAAAACCTTGATGCTTTTAACAGGCAGCACGTATCTTCTTTGCAAAATATTAGGCAAGCATACGATCAAGACTATCAACGCTTTGGCGGCCAGTCTGATCAATTCTTGCCGCCACCTGTTTCTACACAGCCGCAAAGCGCTGGCAGAGACCAGATTATTCAACAATTGCGAAACTCTGGAATACCGGAAGATCGTATTCAGCAGTACATTCAAGCCAAGGGGCTTTAAATGGCTAAAACAAAAACAGAGAAACTCGCAGAGGAATTGATGCGTTTTGGCCGTCAGGCGAAGCAGGGTATTACCTTTGGGTTTGCTGATGAATTGCAAGATTTACCCGCCGCTGCGGTTGCCTCTGCTTTGTCTGAGGATTTGACGTTTAAAGATGCCCTGAAAATGGCGCGTGAATTATCACGTCAAGAGCTTGGGCAAGACTGGAAAGAAAGCCCTATTCTATCGTTTGCGGGGCAAGCTGCGGGGAGTGTACCACTTGGACTCACAAAAACGGCACAATCGGCGGCTAATTGGATTCGCGGCGGCAGTAAGTTGGCAGGGGCAAGAAAAGGCGCTTTGGTTGGTGCTGGATATGGCGCAGCTTCTGGTTTGGGCGGTGCGGATGATACACTGGTTGACCGTCTTACTGGCATGGGTATCGGTGCAGGTACTGGTGCTTTACTTGGTGCTGCTACTTCTCCATTGGCTCGGATGGGAAAATCACCTGACAACGTTGATTATAAGTCCGTAACAGAAAAAACAGCCAATGGTTTTGACAATAAAGCCCAAAAAGAACTCGCACGACAGCTTGCGGCAAGGCCTGATTTGTCTGAACAATTGGCACGTGCAGAGGGTATGGCGGCAGCTTCTCAAAAGTCAGGCATACCCTTAACATTGGCTGAAATGGTCGCGCAAACTCCGTCTGATCCGCTTTTGGCACAACAGGCGGTTATTGCAAGTAATCCCATGACAGCAGGGCGCATGGCTCAGATGTACGCAGGACGCTCTGGAACACCACAGCAGTCAGGTCAGATTGAGCAAAGACTTATGCAGCTTGCACGTGAGCTTGATCATACCGTAGGAAGTTATGACGAAGCGGCTGCTGCTGTTATTGGTCAGGCTGGTAAGGCTTCTGGTAATATTACACGACAGCTTAGCGGTCAAGCTGCGCCCCTTTACGCTCAGGCTTATCAAACGGCATTGCCTGAAAACGCACCCATTCTGCAAAATCCACTTATTCAAAGCGCGTTGCAAAAGGCAAAATCTAATCCTGTTTACGCGCAGGAAATTGGCGACTTAGCTGATAATTCCATTCAAGCGCTTGATGCCGTTAAGCGCAGCCTTGATGATATGGCAGAATCCGCTGGCCGCGCTGGAAATCGCAACGAGGCGCGTTTGATCAATAGCGCAAAAACACAGCTTTTGAGCGCAATGGACGAAGTAAGCCCCGAATATGGACAGGCTAGAGGAATATATTCTGGCAATCCTGATGCTTTGCAAATGCGTGAACGTATCGGCGCGTTGGCTGATATTGACCCAATGGAAGCAAAGCGTGTAGGTCAGCAGCTATTCAGCGGCACACAGCAAAACGCCGACCTTGCAGCGCAAGCATTGGGTGAACGCGCACCAACAGCCGCCGCAACCCGTATTTACGGCGCAATGGATGAGCTACGGAATGACCCTGTAAACATTGCAAGCCGTATCGCACCTGACAAGCGCACAAGCGATATGATGCGCTCTTATGCTGGTAATCAATACGCTCCGATTGAGGAGACATTAGGTGTTATTAATCAGGCGAAGCTTGGTGAACGTATGCGCTACGGTTCACCGACACAACCACGCATGCAAGCAGAGCAAGGGCTAGCAAAGGCTGCGGCAGATACAGCACTTGACGTAAAAACAGGCGGGTTTACAGCAGTTGCGCGTAAAGTCGCAAGTATGTTTGGTAAGGGTACGCCAGATCAAGACCCGCAATTCTATGCCGACATGGCTGATCTTATGCTTACAGAACAAGGTATGGATTTACTGCGCCGTGTTGCAAGTGGGCAACAGACCGCCATTCAGGAATTGAGCAATATCGGGCTTCCTTCCATTATCGCCAACCGCGCAGCGCTTAATCAGTCTTTGCCGCTTGGACGTGCCGCTATTGGTGGAATGGTTGCGCCTACTGCCACAGAGCAGACGGTTACACAGCAATCCATACCTACAAAACAAGATGATTTTTCAGACATTGAGGCTATACTAAATCAACGTCAAAAGCCGATGCAGGACTTTTCCGACATCGAACGGATTTTGCAAGGGAGATAACAAAGATGGCTTTTAACGGCTCAGGCGTATTTCTGCGCGTAAGGAACTGGGTTAATGACGCGGCAAGCGGTATTAAAATCCGCGCTGACCGTCACGATAGCGAAGATGATAACTTTGCCAATGGTCTTTCTCAGTGTATTACCAAAGACGGTCAGACGACGATCACGGCAAACCTACCTATGGCTTCTTTCCGTCATACCAGTGTCGGCGCTGCAACTGCATCAACACACTACGCGAGAGCAGATCAGGTAATTAACGGCTCTTTGCACTGGAATGATGCAGGCGGTACGGCTGACGCAATTACCGTAAACTACCCTATTCCATTAACGGCACTGGCAGATGGTCAGATTGCGTATTTCCGTGCAAGCGGTTCTAATACCGTAACAAACCCTACTTTTGCACCTGATGGATTGACTGCATATGCCATTGTCAAAAACGGCGGTTCTGCTTTGGCGGTTGGGGATATTCCAGCGGCAGGGTATGAAGCGGCATTACGTTATGACTTAGATAATACGCGGTGGGAAATGCTTAATCCTGCAACAGCTGTTATAGCAGATGGATCGGTAACAACTGCAAAAATTGCTGATAGCGCAGTCACAACTGCAAAAATTAATGATGCAGCAGTCACAACTGCAAAAATTAATGATGCAGCAGTTACGACTGCAAAAATTAATGACGATGCGGTAACACCGTCAAAACTTGATCGCGCATATCAAGAATTGAATCCGCGTGTTCAATCCGTAACATCCGCAGCAACAGTCACACCGACAAGCACAAACGATCTTGTTGTGGTAACGGCGCAGGCAGAAGCTCTAGACATCGCAAACCCCACAGGAACAATGGTTCAAGGTCAGGCTCTTATTATACGTATAAAAGATGATGGTACGGCAAGGGCTGTAACATTTGGGACAAACTATAGAGCCATTGGCACAACGCTACCAACAACGACAGTTATTAGTAAAACGCTATATATTGGACTTGTTTGGAATGACACAGATACTAAATTCGATGTTGTGGGCGTAACAGAGGAGGCATAATTGTCCTACTATACAAAATTTATGCCTTTAATTTTTCAAGGGCTGCATCCATACACACAGGCATACATCAATGCTATGAGCACAAAACCAAGCGCTCAAATAACAAAAGCTATTGATAATTTTGTGCGTGGTATTGTCGATGACGGTCTTTGGTCGAAGTTCGATGCTCTGTATATTTTTAAGATGCACACGGCACAGGCAGCGCAACTTAACCTTATACAGCCGGGTACTCATGATCTTTCTACATCAGGTTCACCTGTTTTCACAGCCGATGCCGGATATGCAGGTGCTGCAAGCGGATACCTTAAAACGTCTGCAAACATTTCTACGTTCTCTAAATTCTCACAAGATAGCGCACACATCGGTGGCTACATTGAAAGCGCGCAAACTGCAAACACTCCGGCTATTGGTAGTGACTTGCAGGATATTGAGATACGACCTTTTGCAGGAGGCAATACCTACTTTTCCATCAACACAACAGGAAATGCTATTGGTCGTGCTGTTGCAAGCGGAGTAGGCCACCCAGTAGCATCAAGGCTTAATAGTTCAGAAGCCTTCTTTGTAAAAAACGGCGCTTTATCAGGCGCGGTTGCAAGTAATGCAAGCGTTGCAGTCTCAGCAAATCCATTTAAAGTATGCGGCGGTATTTTTAACAACAATGCATCGCAATTTAGCTTCGCACACGTTGGAAGCGGGTTAACCGAAGCAGAGTGCGATGATCTATATCAGCGCATCTTGACATATAGGACAGAATACTAATATTCTTAATCTGAAGCTTTCAATCATCTAAAACAAAGAAATTTCTAATATGAGCATCAAATCATTCGGCGACAGCATCACAGTAGGCAACGGCGCAAGCCAATCTAGTAAATCTTGGGTGGGTCTTTTCACTCCTGAAAACGCGGCAGCATCGGGCGATGGCGCGGGGGATATGGCGAAGATTATCCAGACAAGCCATACGGCAGACCCCACACAGAAATATGCTATTATGATCGGCACGAACGATGCACGTCATTATAAAAGTGACACGACAAAGCAAGCTCATTATAAAAACTTTCTCCGCAGCGGTATTGTATGGATGACATGCCCGACACTCAAGAAAGCCCGCACGTCTGGCACTGCGGTTTATACTGGTACGTGGGGCAATACCGCAGGTAACGCCTTCGGTAAAGTAAGCACACAGAACGGCGCAACGGTCACTGAAACATTTAGCGGTGATACGCTTTATCTTGGCTACCTCATTCAAAACGCCGCAGCCGCAGAGAGTACGGCAGAGGTGCGTGTTGATGGTAACCTTGTCGGGACGGTCGGTTGCCGCATGAACGGCGCAACAGTTGGCGGTCAAAACTACGCTGGCGCATGTGAGCGTTTTTCGGGCTTTGGTGCAGGATCGCACACGGTGGAGCTTACGGTAACATCTCCAAACGGGAAGTACTTCTATTTCGATTTCGTTGCTGGCTCGGACGATATTGACAGCGCAGGTGTCGCCCTGTCTAACGTCATTGAATATAGCGCCGCTGGTTATACGTCATTTGGTATCACTTCTGCAACAATTGACGAATACAACGCTATTATTGACGACATGATTACAGAATTGTCTGCTGACGGTTTGAATATCATGCTCGTTGATAACCATGCATCTGTTGATAACACGACTGACCTTGCAGATAATGTTCATCCGAACAACCTTGGTCATGCGAAAATCCACGCAAATATGTCCGCTGGTTTGGGGGCACTGTGACCCCCGCCACAACCCAAGACCATCCCGAAGGTACGTTAGATCGGCTGTTTGACGCTGAAATGGGGCATTACGTGGACATCCTCAAACGCAAGGACGGTACGGTGACAATCTCTAGCAACGGGGTTTTGCACACATTTCCAGACATGGAACATTTTGATAAGTACGTGAACAAATGTTACAATGCACCTAGAGGTGAAGATGAGCGATCCTATCCTTGAGTATTTGAAATCCGTCAAGCAAGACATTCGGGAAATTAAGACCGATCTTTCCGGTATGCTTGAAAAACACGACAAGCGGATTGACGATCTAGAGGACAGTCAGGCACAGATGAGAGGGGCGGCTAAAGTTGTTATCGCAGTTACTACAGGTCTTTCTGGGTTTATTTCGTGGATCGTCGCGCATGTCTGGAAGGTATAAGTCTATGCCAAAATACAAATTCTCACAAAGAAGCCTAGACCGCATGGAGGGCGTGCATGAAGATATGCGCCGCCTGATGATTGCGGCTATAGAGCGTAGCCCGTATGACTTCGGCATTACAGAGGGTCTTAGAGGCGTCACTAGACAACAGGAACTCGTCAAGGATGGCAAGAGCCAGACTATGAACAGCCGCCATCTGACAGGCCATGCGGTGGATGTTGTGGCCTACGTTGACGGCAAGGTAACTTGGGATTTTCCCGTTTACGAACGGATTGCAATGCACATTATGGAGACTGCCGCAAAGATGGATATACCTATCGTATGGGGCGGAAATTGGAAAAATTTCAAAGATGGTGTACACTTTGAACTTAACAAATCTTTTTACAAAGGAAACTGACTATGAAAGCACTGGCATTGAAACTGCTTAACCACCTCAAGTATCCGTCCACGTGGCAGGGGATTATCGGCCTTGTCTCTGCGACTGGCTTGGCACTTGCGCCGGAACTTCAAGAATACATCATCACGGTCGGCGTTGGTCTGGCAGGTGCTGTTGCGTTCTTGTTCTCTGACTCTGACGTAAAGGGCGAGTAATGATCTATGCAGGGGCGGCACTGGCAGCTATTCTCGCATTTGCTGGCTTCGTGTTGCTCCTGCATTATCTCCGCAAAGACAATGAAGCAAAGGGAAAGACACGTGCCCAACTCGATGCCGCAGAAAAAATCGTTGATAACGTGGACAAGGCAAACGCTGCGCGTGATCGGCTGCGGAGTGATCCTGATTATGCTGGCAGGGTGCGTAAGCGATTCACACGCAAATAGCTTTTGCGCGATTTATAGCCCAGTGTATACTAGTGATAAAGATACCCCCGAAACACGGGCAGAAGCTGATGAAAATAATTCCGTCTGGCTCGAATTGTGTGAAAAATAAACCAGAGCCTATCTGGACAGCCAGATTGCAATGCGGCTGCGAAGTATCTGGATACGATTTTTATGGCCTAACGCGCAAAAATCCCCCCAAGGAAATCAACAATCCAATCGTCATATATGCGCCGTTCTGTCGGTTTATGAGTTAAACCGTATAACCTTAAATTATACGATGTACCGCATAAGGTACTATTAGTACCAATCAGCGCACAAAAAGAAACCCCGCTTTTACACGGGGTCAGTTTCATGAACGCGGTCGGATTATAGCACTATTTATCCTTAAAGAAAGCCTCAAATTCAGCGTTGCCAAACGCGCCTCTAGTCGCAAGTATCACATCTTTAATAGTCAAACTATCTGGCAATTCACCCTGACTATCGACAAAAGACTTTGTGCCGCTTTCACATGCACCCGTAATAGCACGGTATGCTTTGATAATCTCGGCAAGCGGCTTTTCGTCAGTCAGTTTCCATCCATCATAAGCAGAGGTATCGCGTGAAGATATTTTATAAATCAGAGCGTCACGGGCTTCTTTAATGGTATCGCCGTGTGCATGGTTTTCCCCGTCCGTAACGACATACATCACGTTGCCGCTTTCGTCTTTGACCTTCTTTACGCCGCCTTTATTTGAAATAATATAAGTAAAGATACCATCAGTAAAATCAACCTCAACCCATTTACCTTTTTTGACGATGTACCATGCCCCAGCCTTGAGTTTTTTACCATCCACAATATCAGCCTTGCCGCCAACGGGGATATATTTACCACCTTTTATAACATACTCGGATGCCATGATAAGATTGCCAATGTCTCCGCTTGCTGCGGCTCTATATCCAAGTGCCGAACACGCGGAATGCTCGCCTTTAGACGCTGCCGTGCTGTTGTTACCGCTGGCCGCTGCCTTGCTGTAGTAACCGCTGGACGCTGCCTTGCTGTAGTCACCGCTGGACGCTGCCGTGCTGTTGTTACCGCTGGACGCTGCC
>Ga0210043_1000695_pt1 | contig 34811 bp, 53 predicted proteins | sample CryGeymet201501t_FD_183990 | JGI IMG/M metagenome (GOLD analysis project Ga0210043, IMG submission 183990) | Groundwater microbial communities from Crystal Geyser aquifers in Utah, USA - Crystal Geyser metaG 2015-01t (SPAdes) (version 2) | ecosystem: Environmental > Aquatic > Deep subsurface >... | reverse complement strand
GTACCAGTGGCCACAATCTGATCACCAATTTCTATATCAGTATCTAGCGGACACCAGACAATGTGTGACAAAGTAAACATACTAGCAGTTTGTTCTTTCGTCTCATTATCAGCTTGTTGGATATGAGCTTTCATACTTCCTACTTGGCTCATTGTGCCTGCTCCTTTGTCTCCGCTGTAAATCAATCTGCTTATTTGGAAAAAAGTTGTATAAAATCTGTCTATCATAGTGAGAATTTTTTAAAACCTTGCAAAAGTTTGTTTGCTCTTTCCATTTCATCCCAGCCCTCATCATCACTATAAGTCACGCTGTAATTACCAATCTTTTCACTTTTTACATTTCCCGAGCCAGCAGAATTATAATTATAAATTCCGGCTGCAATTATAGTCGTAGCCATTTGCACGGCTGGTGGTACAGTTGCACCATAGCCCCATTTTGCCGTTATACGGTGGTTTTGAGTGCCTTTACCCCAATATCTATCGCGAAGTAATATTGATGTCACAGGTAAGCCTTTTGAGCCGTAGTTATCTGGTTGCAAAATATACTTGCTGAGTCCTGTATTAGCTATTTCTTCAAAAGAGTCACCATATTGGTCTAGTCCCCTTTCTACTTTTGTTATTCCTGTACATTCGTCTACTATCAACTCTCTACTTCCATCACCATTGAATAATCTAGCACTGACAGTATCACCAGCTACGAATACAACACCAGTCATTTTTTCCACAATATCAATAGACGCATTGATAGCGTCATCAGCTTGGCCAGCTTCCACAGTTTTGCCGAGGAATACTTCCAAATTTTTATGGGTTGTATATTTTTTAGTAAGCATATTTTATTTTTTACCACTTTTTTTATTTGTTTTTGATTTATCTTCTTTTCTTTTGATATTCAATGTTTCTGGTTTATCAAAAATTTGTGCTTTTTTAATAGCAGTATTTTTTATGTCTTTGGCAGTCATTGCAGTATCTAATATTCGGCTTGTCAAAACTAAATCGTCGTCATTAAGTTCACGGTGTGACACGACGTTAGCTCCGTTTGATTTTCTTTTATAATAAAATTTATACATATTTTTTTAATTATTAATAACTGGCTGAAAGGGCAGATTACTCCGCCCCTTTTTCAATTATCAAACTACTAAGCTGAAGCTGCTGCTGTTGTTAATTTTGTAATAGCACCGGCTAATACAACAACATAACCAATACGTTCAACGAAGCGAAGAGCAGTCATATCTTGTGTGAACAAGTTGATGTCTGCATTATTAGCGACGTTACGTACACTAGCTTCTGTAGATACAGCCATGGTCATACCACTAGCTTTTGTTCCTAACCAAGCAGCACGTTTTAGATCACCAAACAATACGAATGATGTATCTGCAGCACTATCTGATATAGCTGGCATTACTTCTACGAATACTACCGGTTTACCCCAAACTGTTGCTGGATCAGCAGCACTTGGTGCTTGGTAGACATATAAGCCTTGTGTATCTTTCAATGTTCTGATATGTGATTTGATAGAACGGTGCATGTAGTATTTACCATTTGCCAAAGCTCCTGAGTGTGTACTATCTTGCATATCTAGCAAGTCATCGGCTGTCATACTAGCGAAAGTTGTGCCAGTCAACACTACTTCATTTACAGTAGTATCGGCCAAAAGACCTGTGAAACTACCAAAAATACTAGTACCATCACCAGTGAAGAAAGCTAAATCTTCTTTTTCTGCCATTTTTTCAGCCACGTTTTCACTTACGTATTGGAAAAGGTCGAATTCTTCATCTTCTAGCAATTCGTCTGTAAAAGGTACGATTGCAGTGATTTTTTTAAGTGACAAACTTGGTCTAGCAAATGTTGGAATAGATGATGTTTTTACGGCTGCTTCATCTGTCCAGTTGACAGTTACGTCTGTCAAAGCTGTTGGAATATCCAAAGTATGCTTTGAAAGTGTAACAACTCTCATTTCTCTACGAGCTACACCGTACTCAGTAGAAAGTCTTTGGATTTCAGTTGCCATTTCACTATCTACTAAGAAAGCAGCACTAGCGTTGGTAGTTGTACCCAAATATTTTGACAAAACAGCGTTGTCATTTCTAAACAAAGCTTTCACGATTTCACGTGTTTTTTCGTTTAGAGCTTTTCTGTCACTTACACCCTCTTGAGCGTAAATACCAGCTTTCTTTTCCATTGCGTCTTTGATTTCTTTGACTTTTGAGTCTACTGATTCAGATACTTTCTTTTCGAAGTCTGCTTTGATAGATTTTGTAGCTTCACCCATCATTTTTTCCAATTGTTCTTGGACTTCTTTTTCTTCTTCTACTTTTGTTGCTGGATCTGTATCTGGCAAAGCATTTACTTCACTTACAGCTTCTTCGCTACCCTCTACGTCTTTTGCCATACTAGCCAATTCTTTTTTTTCTTCGGCTGTAGCAAAACCTTGTGATAGCAATTTTTTGTATAATTTCAAAAATTTGTTCATATTAATGTTTTTTAGTTTTTTTCTTTAATTTTTAACAATCCCCTAATTGCTTGATTGATTAATTTAGCGTTTTGTACTCTGACGCTCTCTGAGCGTGTTTCGACTTTTTGTTTTTCTCGTACTAAACCTATTACTAAATTAATGCGGTTCAAACTGTCCGCGGTTGTTTTTTGTTTAATTACTGGCTCCACTACTTCTTTCTTTTCTTCTACGATTTCAGTCTTTTTTTCTTCTACTTTCTCTACTTCTTTTTTAGCCACTTTTTTCTTTTTTGTTGGTTTTGTATTTGCGTCTTCAAACAATTGTTCAACGTGAATACCTTTTTGTTTTGCCAAAGCATAGGCATTAGCTGGCACTGATACAGCTGACACTTCCAAAAGTTCTGCTCCAGTAATTTCGCCATTTTCATTCCAGTCTTTTACCATGAAACCGACTGAGAAAGCCTTGAGAAAACCACCGGCGTATAAATCGTATATGATTTTTGCCTTTGGATTTGCGTCAACAGCAAACTCAATTTTTCCCTCTAGTTTTCCGTCTTTGACTGATACTTTAGTGGCTTTGCCGATTACTTCGGTTGCGTCACCATAGTTGTGTGAGTTGATAATCACGGGATTTTTTTTGAAACTTTTCAAATCCCAGTTATCTTGCAAAACTATATCACCATGTCTATCTGTATCAGACGTTGAAAACACAGCCTCAAGCGTATTTTTTTCTTCTGCTTTTTTACATTCTACATTTAGCAATTTGTATAACATATTTTTATATTATTTTTAAAATTTTTATATTGTACAGTTACAATTTATTATTTCTTCTGCTGGACCTTGTGGATCACCCGGGAATCTTAAACCATTTGAGAAAACTGAATCAATTGATACTTCTTCACCGTCCATCTCTTCATGCCAGTTTCTAGGTTGTTGAGAATAGGTATGTACCCATATTTTTATGCTTATTCCTGATTGTTTGTATCCCGCGAATTTACCTTGCTGTATGGCTACTTGTAGTTCAGTCCTTGCAATAGTGCCAGCCCTTGATTTCGTTATAGTATTTTCGTATAAATTTTCTATTTTTCTTATTAAATCTTTTCCTCCACCTGCATTATTCAAATTATCAATAAATATTGTTTGTAATTTTTCAAACGTCGTTTCATTCATTTTATTTATAAAAAATTCTGCGCGTTCTCTTAGTGTGGCCTCTATCGTACTCGTCAATTTGAAAGTACTTAGTCCAGCAAATTCCACAGTATCCTGTCCACTTTCTCGTAGTATCTCTAGTAAAAACGGAAATAATATATCTAGTCCGATTTTGTTTTCATTTTCAAAGTAGAAAATATCATCTACCAAATTTTTACGCTTACTACTCGGTTCACCTAGATTTTCTCTCAATCTTTGTAATTGATCATTGAAATACTTTTTTAATATTTTTTTAAATTTACTTTCAATTATTATTGATTTTTGTAAAAATTCCTCGTAGTATTTAGCTCTTACTTTTGGATTTTGCAGTGGGTGCAAAGTTTTTTTTTTGACAGCTTCTTGTTTGCTGTGTCTTCTTCATTCGTTGTGTCTTGTGGTAAAAGTCCAAAAGGTATGAGTAATTGGTCAGCTCCGTCTATACGTTCCATTCCCATCAATTCTCTAGCTTCGTTTGGTGTCATGTAATAATTTTTAATACCATTCTCAACTTGTTTCAATTTCATTTCTGTATTTTCAGGGGAGGGGTCAACGTTTTTTAGTTCAAATTCGGCAGGTACTAAAAATTCATTTAGTTTTTCTACAAGGTTATCTTGCAATGGTTTGATTGTTTCACTCAAAAATATTGCTTTGGCTGCGTCATATCCATTGCTACCAAGTGAGCCACTGTCTAAAGCAAATAAAGCCTTTGGAATACCAAAAACAACAAGCAAATCATCCACTGTCATTTTTTTGCTTTCGATGTATGACAATTCTGTTGGAGTAAGTCCCAAATTTTCGTATTCCAATCCTCCATAGAGGACCATTGGTTCACCGGACTTACTTGCTCCGGCAAATTTCTTTTTAAATTCTGTTTTAATTCTTTTTATTTGCTCATCAGTTAGACTCTCTACCTTGTATGTCAAAAGTCCTTCTACTTTTCCACCATTTTTCAAAACATTAGCATGATATTGATTAAGTTGTTGTTCGGTATAGACTGTCAAAGCGGCAGCTTTTAGCATTGATTGGCCTTTGTATGCCCCTAGTGGACTACAATAATGAGAAGCTATTACCTCTTCTGGTTCAAATACCAACTCTTTACCACCACCAGCGACTTTATATTTATATCCGTCTACAGTTCCGGTATCTTTATTAACCACCACAGTTACAAAATCAGGACGTAGATTGTGCATTTCTGTCACTTTCTTTCCCTCTCGGATTAAATAAATAAAAGTCGAGCCAGCAAGGTCTTTATACATCTGATAAGTCTCAAAAAATTCATTCTTTGTTTGATTTTTGTTTGGCTTATACAATAAATTCAATAAGTCATCTTTGACTACTTCTTTATCACCTCTGAATAGTTTAAATTGAATTTGTCCCACTTTTTCACTTCTTTTCTTTACGCAAGCAAAAACATAGGGACTAGTCTCGTATGCTTTCAAATAGTTGGTAGTATTCCAGTCTAGTTTGTGTTCTGCTAGTGTAGTAAATTGAGCCCCATAGTAGGACTTTTTGACTGATACTAGATTTTTAATTTTTTTAAAAAAATTCATATAAACAAAAAAAAGAGCCAAAGATATTGGCTCTTATAAAAAAAGACATCATCTTTGGCTCTATCGTTCTCGATTGAAGCTATCTACAAAAGTAGAAATTAAATTTTCATGTATTTATTATAACACACTTTCTATTTTTTGTCTGTGGATAAATCAAATTATTGGTATTTCATTTAGTCCATCTCGAAAAACACTGTCTTCATCCAACTTCACGCGTTGAATTAAATTACTCATCATAATTGGTTTGCCATGCTTGAACGTGATTGTAGCTTCGCCGAATTGCATTCTTTGAGCTACCTTGATCAGCCTCTCCCATTCGGGACTAAGCATAACCTGTTTTTTAAATTCATTTTGTTTGTAACTCATAGAATACCAATATTGATATTTCCTTTTTTGTTGTGAGTAAATACGCCGTAGCCGGTGCCGTCCATTGCGTGATTAAATTCATCAACTGGTTGATTTGTAGGTTCCTTATTTCTATCAAGCGCCCAGCGGTATTCTTGGACTTCTAGGGCGATGTTAATGCTAGACTCGGTATAATAGACCTCTTTGCCCAATAGATAGTCTAGTCTGGCTCGTACGCTGTCTGGTCCCTTTTCTGCAGGCTTGATATTCCAGCCATCTAGTTTCAATTCTGCAATAGATTTGGGCTCGGCACTGTCTGCGTATGTAGGTGTCTCTTTTTTTACGCCTTTTTCTTTCATTTTTTGAGAAATACTAGGAACTTTGTTTTCTGGGTCTCTGTTTACTAAGCCCGTTTCGTATATCAATTCTTTCAAAAATATTTTGTTGTTATGTTCTTTGATTTCAATCAAAGCAGTCGGGTCGTTGGTAAAGCCGAAGTCAAGGCCATTGTATGGACTGTATGGCATAGCCTCATAGGCTTCGTCACTGATAACTTTCCAATTTTTAAATATTCTACCTCTCGCACCCTCGCTGACTAGACCCTCTATCATGTTGTAATAATGATCAGGCTTTATCTCTTTGTAGTTTTCAAAATTTCTTATAGTCGATGGACTAATATTTTTGATATTATCCCTAAACGTGGAATGTATAAACACCGTATCATCTATGTTTGATTTGAGTTTTGGGATATAAAAACCCTTAATACCAGAGTCTTCCAAATTAAACCAACGCTTTATTATCCAGTGATTTTTTTGTGGTGGATTGAGTAATAAAATAATCTTGATGTCGGATTTTAAGGTACGTAAACTATCATCTAATTGCATGAAGTCCTCTTCTGATACTTCATCAGCTTCCTCAATAATCACGCAGTTGTAATTTGCCAAAGATTTGAGCTTTGATTTTTGATCTCCACTAGATTTGCGAAAACCTATACCATTGATTTTGTTTTGGCCATATTCTATGGACAGTGGGTTTTCTGTTGTTTTGATTTGTTCTTCTAGTTCTTGCTCTTCTATTCTATCGGCAATATCTTGATAGATACTATTGCGAATATCACCAAGCACCAAACGCATTATTGCACAACGAAAATAATCAGGGGCCACTAATTTAGCTAGTGCATATTGACTGGCAACAGTCGAACGACCAGCAGAACGACCCCCCATGAGTATAAAATATCTGGCTTGTGTATTGGTAAATACAGGGGTGTATTTATCATTGACTATCTGGTTCATCTTTGAAATTAGTGAGAGTGATTTGATTTGTTATTGGTGCGTTTTTGATTTTTTTGCCTTTTGATGTAAGATCTACTTTTTTAAGAATTCTGCCTTTAAGAGCATTATATTCACGTATTGCATTTATTTTAGATTTGAAATCTGCGTCCTGTGTAATCAATTTTTCTAGTTGTTTATCTACAAAAGTGTCATTCAATCCACGAGTTTCAAAAATTTTGTTGATACGTTCCAAAATGTAAGTCTTTGTAAGCAACTTATAAGCATTAGCTTTTGCACCATCATAAGCGCCTTTTTGGGTTAAATCGATATTGTAAGCTTCAATATATGCTAAGGTACCATTTCCAAAAAATTCTTTATCACTAGCAAATAATTGACAAAACTCTTCTTGTTTAGGATTAATCCCCTTTTTGCTTTTAGTGACTTTCTTTTTTTTTGGTTTGTCCGGTTTCTTCTTTTTTTTAGACATACTATTACTCTTTAAAAATTAAATAAATAATATAAAACAATAGTCCTCCCCACCACAAATTTACATCAAAAGAAGTCTGGAAAGCAGCATTAATCAACCATTGCAAACAAAATACAATACCAACTGAAAAGCAATAACCAATAAAAACCACTGTAATAACAATTAAAAATACTACAAATTTATTATTCTTCATACTTTTTCATCTTAAATTCCACAATCTCGCCAATCAATTTAATAAAATCTATCAATCTCATTTCACTACCTTTGAAACCAAATTTTTCAACTTCGTAGCTATCTATCTCTTTCTTGATTTCATTGGCTTTATCAAAGTATTCAAATATTTCAGGATATTTTTTGGTCATTATTTTGCCACCGCGGGAGTCTCGACCGTAGTACCACACTTCATCCCACAGTAGTCTTTCCTTGATCATGACTTTCTTTCCGTCTTTGTCTTCACAATCAATCTCATTTTCACCAAATCTATCTTTGACTGTATTGTAGTTCTCACTCATCAATTCTTGATACTTTGAGTGTTCACTGTACAAATCTTCTAGTTTTTTAATTATTGTCGCTTTCATATTTTTTCCCAGTTATAATTTTGTTATTAATTAATTCTGTCATAGTACCCGATGGCGAGACTATGGTTTTGATATTATGTTTTTTCATCATGTAGGCTAGATACTGATTTCTACTTCGTTTTTCGTTGTAGTGTCTATCTCTTACTGGTATATGCTTGACAACTACTTCCGGCACATACAAGGCTTGCCATTCCGTCTCTTTCAATCTTAGGAAAAAATCTGAGTGCTCGCCTTTTATCTTAATGAAATTATCCCAGCTATGTTCTTTCAACATCTCTACTCTGAATAGTCCAAAGTTGTATACTATTTCACTTTGCCTATATTCGATGCCTTTGTATTTTTCCCAGTTTTCTTTTCCTTTTTCGTAAAATAAGGTATTGTCTCTAATCACTAAATTGTAGTCATAGCCGTCCACCTTTCTCACGTTCTGCAAACTTCCAGCTACTACTCCAGCCCCAGTGCTTTCTGCTATTTTATACAATTTTTCAATATCTGTTTTTTCAGTGAAGACGAAGTCGTCGTCCAGCAAACAAATATACTTTTTGTCACTTTGTTGCCAGCCAACATTTCGACCATAGGATAGTCCGACATCATACCCCACGTGCAAAATTCTTATATTGAGATTGAATTGTTTATAAAACTTTTTGTCAAATTCCTCACTATCGTCTACTATAATTATTGGATACTTTGGATAAAATTTTTCTAAACTTAGCAATAATCTCTCTAGACAATCCTTTCTTTCAAAGGTTTTTATTAGAAATTCTATGTCCATCATAGTTGTTTTTTGGCTATTACCCTTACACAAACAGGGTCTTCGTCTTTGTGTGGAGCCAATCCCCAACCCTCGACGAAATAAATTATTTTGAAATTATTGTCTTCTAGTTTTTTGATAAGTTCATCTGAATTAGTAAGTCGTCTTTCGTGTGTTTCGTCTGGTCTAACTCCCTTGTCGCTTCTAGTCTCAATCATCAAATAGCCACTTGATTGATCATAGATTTGTTTTTCTTCTTCCTCTGTCAAAGCGTGGATTACAAATCTTGCATAGACGACATCGAAGTGTTCCAAATTTACATCACTGATTTTTTTATAATTACCGGCTGATGACGATTGATCATATCCAATAGCACCCAAGTAATACATATCACGGCCATTACCGCACCCAATATCTACAATAAAAGCGTCTTCTATTGGATTATCTGCCAGCCAACTCTTACAAAATACGGCAAATGGTGACGGCTTCAAAATATCTGTATGTTTTTCTTTATAGTATTTATCCCAGTATTCTTTGTTCATAATTACTTTATATTTTTTGGTGAAGTATCCCAGCGAAATTGTTTATCCACTTTTGACCAGTCACCATAGCGTTGAGTTAAAAATTTTTGATAATCAGACGGCACGTTGTAGATTTCCCCTTTGAATTTTAGAATCTCCAATTGTTCTACATGATATGCCGGATATGACATCTTGATTATGTCTTCCAAAAATTGCCCTTTATTCAACCAACATGCAAAAAACCTTTCACCTCCCTCCTTGAAATAAAGGAAAATATCAGTTTTGACATCTTTCCTTTTCATTGATATTTGCATTCCATAGTTTCTTGGACCCAACACTTTTATTTTGAAACCCTCATTTTCAAATAATGCCAAATATTTATCTTCCCATTCTTCCTCCAACATTCCGACATCGATGTCTGTATCGTGTTCGATGAAGTCCTTTTCTCTGACTGCCCCGAGCAATGTTCCACAATCTAGCCAGAATTTTCTACCTAGTATTTTTGTGAGTAGTTTAAGATTTTCTAGCGCTATTTCTTTTTTCATATTTTTTTTATTACAAACAAATTACTAAATAATCTTTTTATAGTATTTGGATCAAAATCACTATGTTCAAATAAAATAGGTAATTCTTCAAGTTTCATTTTTCTGCTAACATCTGAACTATCTTCAACTGGTACTTCATAAGATTGTTTATAGTTAATATAACTATCTGGACAACCGTCTTCTTCTATAGGATATGTAAAATATAAAGTGTCTGTTAATTCTGCCATTTTAGTGACTAATTTTTGTGCGTTTGGAAAGTGAATATGTTGCAAAACATAAATTGAAATAATAAAATCAAATTTTTTATTAAAATTTAAATCATCAAGATTACTTAAACATGACGCTTTTATTTTTTTGCTTTTCAAAAATTTAACCATTTCTTTGTTTCCGTCAACAGCGGTCACATCGGCAATTTTACTAAATGGAATACTAATACGACCCAACCCCGCACCATAGTCTAAAATTCTATACCCTTTTTTTATCCAACCATTCTCTAAAAACATTTTCAACCAGTTTTCACCACTTTTTTGTAATTCCTCAAAATTTTTTGCTCTTGAGGCTACTATTTTTACAAGTTTTTCTATATTCATATTCAAAATTATTATTAATAAAAAATGTTTTTTGTTTCTTCTATAATAGTTATTTTTTAAAAATTAATTTTATTAAATCAATAGCTTCCGAAGCCCCATAACAGATGTGAGCCTCTATGCTAGGTGATATATTGTTTAATGCTTTGATCCATTCTTTCTGCTCGTATGATGTCGTACTGCCCTTTTGCCTTTTCATTTCTATAAATACAAGCTTGTTTTTAATTATTATCAATAAGTCCGGCAGCCCAGCTCTCAATCCTATCCGTTTGTTTTTCATTTTTTGTTTAAAACTTTTTGTGTAAGTGCTGTTTGGTATTGCTGTAAATTTTAATTTTTTAGCTTCCAAATATTGGACTACAGCCTCCTGTTCTTTATCCTCGTGCGGTGTCAAATTTTTTGACATAATGTTTTTAAAATATTATCTTGTAAAAACTTATAACCTCTCGTCCTCTCGTCAGTCAGCCTATAATCTAGGTCTACCCCGAACAGCGAGTGAATTTCTCTTGTTAGGTGGTCATTGATCTTGACCGCTTGCGTATATAAGGCCGGATATTTTATTTCACTAAACTTCACAAAATCCTGTTTATTTATTGTGATAGTGATTTGTTTCATACTTTTCAAAATAATGATAATTGTTTTTTGTGCTTTTTAATTTCACTTAGCAGTAATCTTATTGAAAAATGCTCAGTGCCTTTCCCTTTAATTTCTACTGAAATTTTACCGGACAATTTAGCAGAACTATTTAGTCCAACTGACGCAAATTTGGTACCGGAATATTGAACACTTGTCAACAAATAATCTTCATCGTACCCTTTTAATAGTGATTTTCTTAAATAATGGAAAGCATAATCGTAGTGGCTTAATTTTTGAGATATTTCCCATTCCCTATAAAACCATTTTGAGTGAAAATTTTGTTTCATACTTTTTTCTTTAAATATTTTTGTACGTTAGGTAATTTCAAACTACTTATCAATAACTCTCCTCCTTTTTTTACTTTATGATTAGCACTATATTTCAGATCAAATTTTTGGATGTAAATCTTTTTTAAAAGATATAGTGTTTCCTCCCCATTTTCTTTATTTACTACTTTGGCCAGTGGTTCTCCATGAGATATTTTTTCACAAAAATTATTTTCAAGTTTAATGTCAAATTCCTTTTTAACCATTTTTTTAAAATTTTCGGCGGTTATCAATACTTTTATCATATTTTTCTGTTATAAAATTTTTTATCCTTTTTACATTTTATACAAAACATTGTTTTTGCGTGTCCGACTGGTCTTTTCTTTGATTTGAAACGCTGAACTTCTCTCATGCTACCGCAACGCTCGCAAAGGTATATTTCTTTCATAGAATTAGCTAATATAAATCTTCACTAAATAAAGTATAGTGTCTATATCCCTCTTTACTTACTGACTTTATACCAGCTAAATCTTGTAATATTCTACCGTCAATTCTACTGACAAATCTATTTTCACTAGTGATAAAACCTTGCTCTATTTCTTTCCATTGTCTTTGATCTGGGCGATTATATTTATTCAAAAAACAATCAGCGTGCCTATGTCCTCTTATAATCAAGGTTTGACCATCTTCTTTTTCAAATTTTACTGCTGCACAAATACATATTTCTTTCATACAATTATTTACCTAAATCTAAAATACAATAAGTTTTTGAGTGTCCAACTTTTAAACAATCATTATATTTATATTTTCCCCACCATACTGCCAAACTAATAACGATAATTAGAATTAAGACATAGCCTATTCCAGAATATATGTTTTTCATAGATTAAAACTTAATTGAATATTTTGATTTTTTTGTAACAAATCCATAGCTGGTACTAAAGAAATTTTGTTATTCATCCATAAAACAAATACCACTTTGCCCCAGCTAGATTTTAAACATTCATTTTTAAATTCTTTGTAAGTCATATTTTTTTGAGACGGGGGGATTTTTTCTGCAGTTCCCCCGAACTGGTATGTCTACAACCTCGGCAGATAGCTGTAGCGCCCACGGCTACAGTAGATCTGCACGATGTGTCGGCTGTGTTCGGTGATTGAGACGACTTTGCAATCGTCACTCTCACACTCACAACCCATGTAGTGCACTCCCACTTGTACTCTGATGACAAGCAGATAGTGCTCGATCTTCTTCTCGGTGAACTCGTCACTGATTGTCACGCCGTCCATGTTTCTCCTATCTGACAGCACGCAGTTTCGGCTTCTGCAGGTTTTCCTTGTACTTGACGATGATCGGATTGTCACGCCACGCAGAGCTGTTGTTGTAGGCTCCTTGATGGGTGGTGTTGCACTCCACACACTCGCCGATGTACTCGTTGTCACTGCCGTTCTTCACCTCAAGGATGAAACGACCACAGCCACAGATGAGCTTAGCCACTCTCCACCTCCTCGTATGGGTAGATACGATCGTCCAGCTCGTAGATGAGCGTGTACTTCTCGTCACAGCACTTCGCGACCTTGACGATTGTTACAGTCTCCGTCTTGGAGTCTGAGTCGATCGTCATCGTCTGGTAGTCGAGAACTTTGTTACAAATCTCACAGCAGAGCATTGAGTGTCTCCTTGGTTAATTTCCTCTGTCCACTACACGGGTATGTAGTGAAAGAAGAAATTATTTTAAAAAATAAATTACATTTAATCTTTTAATTTGAATATCAATAATGTCATAATCATCTATGTTTTTTATTTTGTCTCATATTTCTATTTTTACCGGATCCGGTATTATTATATTTTGCTCTGCCATTGATATTTGGATTGTCTCCAAAAATTCTTTGAATTGTAGAGTGTCCATTTCTGACGTTCTGATTTTTACATTTACAAATTTATCTTTGAATTTTTTAACAGTATACGGCGCGTAAAGCTCAATAAATATCTCGTGCATTTCATCTATGGTGTAACCGAGCCCCTTGGCTGAAATTGGTAACACTACTGCCCAATAATAACCGTTTTGATTCCCTAGTTCGTCCGGTAGTCCTGTGGACCTTTTCTTTTTCTTTTTTTTGACTATTACCTCTACTTTTTTACCCACCAAATTCGTCAGCCACATAGAGAAACTTTGCGGGTTTTCTAGTACCAGTCTATTTTTTTCTACTGTGGCATTGAATTTTGGTGTCATAGTAGGCTTGTTTGGAAACTATTTTCTTTGACTTTTTCGTTGTAGAGTACAGGATATTTTTCTCTAAGTTCTCTATCGTCAACCTCACCAGCTAAATAAAACACCTCAAATTTTGGATTGTCCTTGAATAATCTGCTGATTAATATTCCAACTTTTCTCATCTCTCGACAACGCTTGGATGTTTCTGATCCAAACATTATTTCTTTATAAACCGTCCCCGAAATTTTGGCGGGTAAAATATACCCGTGTTCTTTCACCCATTTGAGGACAAGCTCTTTTTGGGTCGTCATAAAATTTATGTTATTTTTTTAAAATTTACTTTGAACAATGGTTCGTATTCGTTCATGTATTTATCGAATACTTCCAAGTTTTCCCCTTTAGCCATTTTTGCCAATGCAATATCTGATAACATTTCCATGTCTGACTCTATGTCAATTTTTAGATCTTCTATTTTTTCAATTTCTTTTGAAAATTGTTCTTTGATTGTATATTCTATACGTTTTTTTTGTTCACATAGAGATTTTATTTTTTCTTGGACCTCTTGATATTCTGGGACAGTTTCCAAAGCTTCTTTGAAACTAGACTTAATTTCCTTGACCTCCTTTTTCTTTTCTTCCACGTTGGTAAAAATTTCTTGTATATCTTGCATAAAATTATTTGTTATTCGGCGGACATTCTGGATACCCGTCGCGGTTAATATTTATACTTGTATTGTTTTTATCTACCCACTTATCCCAATTCATAATTGCTATTGTTCCGTCGTGTAGTTCAAATTGGTCAAAGTCTTTATACACAGATTTTTTTGGATTGTTTTTACTATATATTATTTCCTTTCCTTTCCTTTCCTTTATAGCATTGCTATCGCTCTGCGTTGGCAATGCGTTCGCATAGTCATTATTAGGCTTATTCCAGCGACTTTTTGCACTTTGCTTTGCCTTGTCTGACTTTTCTTTTTTATTTTTTAAACGTCTTAAAACTGATTTTGAATAGAATTTTCCATTTTTTTCTTCAAATAATACGTAGTTTTCCACAACCTTATGCACAGTTTCTTCATCTGTCTGTAAGTCAAAAGCTATCGTTGTATAATCCTTATCAAGGTAACCATTAGCTTCATATAACTTTTCAATAATTGCCCAATATATCCCATAACCTTTCCACCCCTCTCCTATCCTAAGTTTCAAAATTTTTTCATCCCCCCTTGCATTGTAGTCATGGGAAAAATAGTAAGTATCTTTCATAAAGTACACATTATGATTTAGTCCGGCTGACTGATTGATCTACCCATCTTATAAAATATTTCAATCAGGTGTACTCAGCCGGACCAATCCATAATGAATTGGTCTTTTTCGTCTATCATTTGGCCTGTCTGAACGACAATGATAGTTTGTTTGATTTGAGCGTTGCACGCCCGGTGTCAATTTCTTGCTTTTTGATTTCTTTTATTTCTTTTTCCATTAACTGAGTATTGACACTATACTCATACGTTGGCACAGCTTTTAGAAAAAATTTACCAAAGTCTGCTTCAAATTTATCTACTTGATCCCTTTGCATGTCCTGTGATATTTTTTCACTAATTTCTTTTTTTCTGTTAGTTAATTCTCTGATTTGAATATCTACGTGTTGATACTCTTCCATTAATTCTGTTTTCATAGATTTGAATTAGTTTTTTTAATCTGTTGTTGTTCTTGTTGTCTTATTTCAGACAAATTTTTTTTCCAACCACTCTGGTGTGGATTAAGAACATTTTCATCAATATATCGGGTTTGCTTTCTCATAACAGCACCAATCATAGACAATGTTTCGCGTGCAAATATCCAAATAGACAAATCTTTTTCTTTTTTGGCAAACATATTTACACCTTTTCTCCTTTCTCATTCTCAATGGCTTGTTTCATTCCTTGTTTCATTTTCTGAGCTACAGTACTTTCTTCTTCTACTACAATTTCGCCACCTAGATTATTGGCCAAATCTTCCATTTCTTCTTTTTCTGATTTTGGCTCTTTCACTTTTTCAGCTTCGAGCAAATCAATTTTCTTCTGTTGAACATTTAGCCATTCTTGAGCTTTCTTTTCTGGCAAGGTATCCCAATTTGATTTTGTTTTTTCATTCCATTGTTCTTTTGTCAAATTGAAATGTTTTAGCTGTTCTGCAAAAATTTTGTTTTGCTCTTCTGTTGGTTTTTCTACGGCTCCCGTTTCATTCCACTCTCTTATCAATTTGCCGTGTTCTTCTGTGATAATGAAAGGATCAAACTTATCAAAAATTTCAGTGTTATCTTTTCCAATTGTGACATAGTGATTGTCTCTATCAATATTGAAACTTACTGTCAATTCATATTCGAAGCCCTCACGTTGTATTTCTTTTAGACCAACTTTTTTAATTTTTTTGTCTTCGGTTTGAATTGTGTCTGTCTTTGATCTCATTGTTGTAATGACGTGACAAGGTGATGCAATAATAGCCTCGATGAATTTTTGGTGTCTTGGTGTAGTCTCAGACCATGCAGCCCAAGTGTTACCTTTGAATTTTGTGGCAGCTAATTTTTCGTTAATTTCCAAACATCCACCGGCACCCTCCCACTCGTGTGATGAACTATCTATGATGATCATTTCCATACCAGCCTGCTCACATGAGTGTATTGCTTCTACGAACCTCTCTGGTGAAAATGGTGCTTCGAGTGTAATGATGTTGTAGCCACCTAGATGACTGTATAGATCACCACGTTTATTTTCTGTGTCTATGAGTACAATCTTATCCCAATCACTCACTAGACCACGTGCTAGCTTTAGTGCTGAATAAGTTTTACCACTACCAGATGGACCAGCCATACCAATTCTTATTTTGGCTTGGCTTCTTTTTGCTTTTCTTAATTCGAACATATATTTTATTCTTTTATGTCGGCAGAACCGACAGATGAATTATCTGTGAAGCCGATGTTTATCAAAACATCTTTTAACTTCTTTTTTTTGTTTTCAAACACCAAATGTTTGATGTATTGATATTGTCTAAATGATAGGCTACTTAATATATTCCACATTTTTTCGCTATCACTTATGTCAACCAAAGTATCTATTTTTCTTTGTCTGTCTGTGATCATGTCCATAAGACAGTTGATCTGGTTAAGTGATGGCTTGAACATATCCATATTTTTTCCTTGTATCTATCACATGGCGCTAGTCCTATGTGTAGAATTTATTTTTAATGAACGACCTTTATGACTTTGTTGGGGGCATAATCCGCGATATATCGAGCGGGTCTAGGTGATTGCCTGAGATAACTAGATCATGCCTCCTCTAAGCCGTGAGCTCCTTGGCTCGTATAAAGCCTTGTTTTGGTGGGGACCACAATCTTGTTGAGAGACTGTACAAACAAAGCTTTATATCAAACAAAAAACCCACCGGTGTTATTCGGTGGGTACTATACTTTTATGTTTGTTTTTGTGTTTGTTTGGCTTTTTTCTATGTCACATAAGACATTTTGTGCGACATTAGATAAAGCTTTTTTTAAGGCTTTTATCTAAGCCTTTATCCTGTATTCCCCACCGGATGCTAGGTTGTAATGAACGACATGTATTTGCTATATGATTTCAGTATAAACCTATAATCAAAATGTGTCAAACTAAAGGCTGTGGATAATTTGTTTGACGTTCTTTGCCCTCACATAAGTGGTATAAACACACTGTTTTGACACTCCTAAGGCCTCCCCTATTTTGGCAAAACTCAAATTTTCGTCATCTCGAAGTTTGACAATTATTTCTCTCCTTTTTTGATTGACAGGTTTTCCTATAGTTTTTTTATTTTCTGTTTTCATATAAGATACTATACACTAAGTTTGACGTGTCGTCAATCCCCTTTTATCTTGTCATAGGCTTGTTTGACTTCTTGATCTACAGTATCTAGGTAAACTTCTTGGCTATTCAAATTCTTATGTCCTAGAATTTGTTGGATATAGCGAGGGTGAATATTGGCTTGTACCGCCCGCATGCCTAAACCATGTCTAAAACTGTGCGGAGTGATATCTGGTGACTGCCTGTAAGCCTCTACAATTCGCTGTACGCTTCTTGTTGTTAGTTTTTGTCCTAGATTACGGCTCGCTATAGAAATAAACAAATAGGGGCTTTTTGAGTGTTCTGTTCGTTGCAATAAATACCTTGCCAGTATCTCTCTTGTTTGATCGTCCCAAAATATCATGCGTTTCTTTTGATTTTTCTTTGAGATGATCACTCCAAATCCTTTTTCCAAAGAAATATCTGCTATTTTAATTGCGCATAATTCTGACACTCGCACACCGGACGAATACAGAAAATGCAAAATAGTTTTATCCCTCAAATCTTTGAAATTACAAACTTTCATTTTTGACATTTCCTCAAATATAGCCTTGGTGGCCGGAGGGTATGAATTACTCATGTATTTTGGTATTTGTATCAATTGATAATCCCATTTTATCTCACCTCGCAGAAATAAAAATCGGAAAAATTGTCGCAGTGAAATCATCATAAAAGCAATTGATGACTCTGCATATCCCCTCTTTTTCAGATTGAGATAGTACTGCGTGACATCGTCTATGGTGATATCACAAAGCTTTTTGTTTTTGGTCCAAACAATGAACCTATTTATTAATCCCCTGTAAGTATCTACTGTTCTCTGCGCGTATCTTATACGTCCCCAATCTACAAACTGACTTAGTGCTACTTGCATAAAAAAAAGCTACCCACTTACTCACATAAACTTATCAGGGTCTATGTTTTCAATGGATAGCTTTATGCCCGAAAGGGCGTGTAGTAGGCACGCTCTTTCTCCTTTCGGGAATGTGCCTATTACATTTTCAGTATACCAAAAAAAATATATACTGGCTAATTTTGAAAACACTTGTCTGATAACCTTTGTAAGAAAGCGTCCTTGCGAACACAAGTGGTTGATTAAATTGTCTTTGTTCTTTTGTAAGAACACCAAACCATACCAGTTTTATATAATTTTGTCAATAACACTATACAATCACTTGTCAATCACTTGTCAATAAAAAAACCACTGAGAAGGAGGGGCAACTCAGTGGAATTTTGCTCTGTGTTTAGTAGAGCAATTTTATTATATCAAATTTTTGTATTTTTTGGGTGTGGATAAACAAAAAAACGCCTGACGAAATCAAGCGTTGTTTTGTTTCGGTGCAACCTTTCCAAAGAAAAGACACCTATACCAACTCGTCGTCCAGTCCGAACGAGGTAGTACTATTTGTTTATTCTTTTTTAAGTATCAAAGCATATACAGCCGAGGCACTTGTTAACACGCCGACCATACTTTGAAACCAAGGGGTTTCTCTAAAAAGAAAGTAAAAACCACCTGTCAAAATAGATAGACCAACAACAAGCAATTTAGTTTTCAAACTTTGAACACCAAATTTTGCTTTGGCCCAATCTACCACTAAAGACACTAGAACTCCGACAATCAGAATTCCGAAAAAATCTTGTATTTGCATACTTTTATATTAAAAATTAAATAAATTATTTTGTCTCTGAAATTATAATTTTATGTGTTTCTACAATCTCATCTTCGACAGTCAAAATTGTTGGCCAATCTTGCCACAATGGATTTGTTAAATCTTTTCCTACATTGTAAGTAGTCTCATCACCAATATTTATGACACGTTTTTTATCTACAAGATAGCAAGTTGGATTGTTTGGATTTTTGATTACTTTACCTTGGTATTTATTTAAGATAGTAGCCACAACTTTTGGAATATCTATTGTCGAAAAGAAAGTACCAATTTGATGTACAGATACAAGATCATGCTCCCAAACATAAAAATCTCCATTTACACCATAACTCAGACCATAGGAATTTTTGAAAGTATATCTCCAATCCATTCCAGTCCCCTTGATACCTTTATAATTTGGATCGTGTCCTGTATATTTTAATAGATCACAATGTTTTAAACGAACACAATGTCCACTTGAATTTCCTACTGGTTTTGGTAAATACCCATTTGGTACATAATTATAATTGGAATACCATGGTAAAGTTGTTGGCAAAGAAACTTTTTCATTAAAAAGCATAAGTTTAATTGCATCGACCTCATCGTTATACGCATGCCAATAAGTACGCTGAGCTTTATATTTTTTAGCCTCGTCATATACTTCTTGACCTACGTTATCACATATTTTCACATATACTTCTTCCGATAGATCAACTGCTTCTGGTATTGTTTGCATTGTTGGTATGCCGTATTCGGCAACCATTTTAACTGCTAAAGGTACGTTTGTACCCCAACCAATAAAACCTTGTTCACGCTTACACAAAGAATATAAAAATCTTGGTGATAATATTATAGGTATTCCTGCTTCTTTTGTTTCTACGTCACTCTTATGTCCACCTACACCATGACCTACACAAGCCGGTTGTTTTCCTTGATAAGTTTGTGGAGTATCTACACCAAAACTATTAGGTAAATTGATAGCTCCAAATTGTACTTCGGCTACATTAGTCACTGCAACGGCAACACTATTACCAACCAAATTGGAATACCTAAAATTCCGTTCGTCTTTATCATGCTCGACACTAGCTTCCAAATCACAGCCCGGGATTATTTCGTTGAAGTCGACGACTTCTTTTTTATTTTCTTCCAACATATTTTTTGATTAAATTAAATAAACGCCCAATTAATATTTTTTACATTTATATCTGTTGTATCGTTGTCGTTACCTTGCAATCTCACACGTCCCACAAATCTCACACCAGCTTCGCCCACGTCTTCATTACGTACAGTTTTGGAATATGTAATCAAATAAATACTATCTCCCAAGTCGTCCACCGTCTGGAGTGTCATTGCTTGAAAGTTCTCATCGTCCCCTACTGGCTCGATACTCACGTCAGCATAGGCGTCAATTCCATAGACATCGCCCGAAGTTGTATAACTGTTTATCAAGTTTTCTGTCATTGTTAGAGTATTTGAAACAATGCTATCAATTGTTTTTACTTCCATTTTTTCATTTTCTATCAATATAATTTTTTCGCCCTCGTTATAAACAGAAGCGTCGTCAACTATTACATCGGCTTGTCCAGCACTGGCAGAACTTGCAATATTTGCAGTCCTGACAATTTCTTGTTCTATATAACAATTGCCGGTAATAAGATCATTAAGTGATTGTATTTCTTCTGTGTGATAGAAACCATATTTTGCAAAGGCTCCCATATTATTGGAATAACCTGTTGCGTGTGTCGGGCTTGTTGTACCTGTAATTTTTCCAGCTTCGATACGTATGCGACCAGCACCACCAGCACCACCATTGCCAGAACTATCATTGCCAGCAGTACCTTTACCTAGTCCGCCAGCACCACCACTAGCATGAATAAGGGCAGTTCCGACAATGGCTTTTTGGATTACCTGAATAAAGATAGTCCCGCCTGATCCTCCTCCACCGGCCGCCTTGTAATAAGCACTAGCCAAACTTGGTGTGACACCATCATTACCATCACAGTCAATTTCACCGGCACAGATAAAATTCAAACAGTGAATTCTAATTATTCCACCTCCCTCACCTCCATTACCACAACCAGTCTCAGAACTTCCCCCTCCACCACCACCTGATCCCTTTAAGTATTCTATTGAAAAAGTAGTAAGTCCAGCGTCATTATAGGTTGAACCACCAACAGCCGTTGTCTCCCCAGCTGATTTATTTCCATCAGTACCTGCGTTTCCATATCCAGCACCACCACCACCACCACGAGAAGTACTACTGCCAGAACCATCTCCACCACCACCTCCACCTCCGTTAGCTGTTTGCGAAGTTGTTCCTACCCCAAGTTGACTTGTCCCTTGTCTACTATTGGTGTATTGACCCCCAGCCCCTCCTGCGTGTCCGTACCCCTTAGCAGTCAATTTTCCTCCAGCTTGAATATCAAAAAGTCCCTGACATTTTATTGCAAAGTTTCCGTCAATTGTGATTATATGTCCGCTCTGGATTGTAATTGAAGTATAGTTTTTTTCACTATTCCAAGTAGCATTTCCACTTGATACAAAAGCTCCGTCTGCACCCGTTCCCAAATCCGGTGCAAGCAATCTTTGAAATTTATTATTTGTAGTATCTAAGTATCCGAGATATCTTCCAATTCGTGATCCCTCAGAATATGTATTTGCTAAATTTGTCGTCATCGTCAACGTGTCTGTAGAAATACTAAGAATTATTACCGTTTCAAAAGCATTTTGTCCGTCGTATAATACAACTTGTTCACCGACACTAAAGTTACCGCCGTCACTGACGACTACATTGGCTTGTCCTGAATTAGCCACACTATCTATATAATCCACGACATTGTCTTGGACGCTCGTGTTAAAAAAATTGTCTATAATTGTGTTGTTCATAATTTTTTATTGATAATAATAAGCAGTGTGACTATAACTCGTCAGTACAGTACCAATACTAGCAAGTGTTATAGTGTCACCACTCCAAGTGAATGAATGACCTGTTTTATCCGCACTATTTGTTTCACCCATAAAACTACCTGTCATTTTTCCATTTCTTGATAAGAAAATTTCACCTTTTATTGTAGTGGACGTTCCTACAAGAGAAATAGCTATCACAATAAAATTTGCTCTTTTTGGGACTGTAAAAGTTCCTGACGTTATAGTTTGTTTAGAAATAAAACGCCACTTATTTGTTAAAAGTCCAAACAAAGTGCGTATTGCTTTGACTATATTATTTGTTTCAAAGGCAAAGACTTTGTCCCCGCCCTGCATGTTATCTAATCCCATACAATTATTTACTTAAAAATGTTGATAAAAAACCACCAATAACCCCGCCAGCACTCGCCCAAGTCAGCACTTTGGTTTTAAATTTCAAATAATCCTCTCTCATTGTGGTCTGTTCTTTTTTAATTCCCTCAATTTCTTTTTTATTTTCGCTTTCTAATTTTTCAAAGTTTTTTTCAATTCTTTTGAGACTTTCGGTTATTTGTTCAAATTGTAATTTGACGATTTCGTCTGACGGCATATTATTAAATTAAATTATTTCTTTTTTATAAACATTGGTTGCACTTGGATTGTCTGTGTCGTCGTATAGATTGAAAGACAAAAGCACTCCGTTTTCATTGTAGATTTCCAAAGTCTGATCTACTATTCTGTGGCTCGCTGTGGCTAGTGGACTTTTGGCATAATCGGTCCCGTATGAATATCTGTCACTATCTTGCAAATCATCTCCACCATCACATCTCACGGCATAATCTATTGACGCGTTGTAACCAGTGAAATTATATTTGTATATTCCATCCCCTACCTCGACCATTACCGCGTCTGTCACCACCAAAGAATTATCTGACAATTTGCGAATTTTTATTGTTGGTATCAGCCCAGTGGCCGGTACGCCGTTATTTGTAAAAAATGCTGTGATGTACATATTTATTCTTTAGATTTTTGTGCTAGTTTTTCGTCTTCCAAATATTCAATGAAATAGACAAAAGTATCGTTGAGTGGTAATTCTTCGCGTGATATACCAATCAAAAAATCTGTCTGATCATCACTCAACTCAACTACTCCATCATCTTCCACATCTATCATTTTTTGATTGATTTTAGCGATTGTTTTTCTTGTATTCCAAGGTACCACAATATCGCCTGTTTCTTTGTCTTTGTGTTTTAACTTTATGTAAATTTCCATCATGTCAATTATGTTATTTACAATATTTTCCAATTTGTTATATTCTGGCATTTTGAGCAATTCTTCGGCTTTTTTTTTTGTAATAATAATTTGTTCGCCCTTTTCTTTGGCAATTTTGCCAACGTATAAAGCTCTTTGTGTTTCAATAGATTTTCTTATTTTTTCCTCCAATTTTTTTGGAGTTTTTACGTCTAATAGTTTTAGAGTAACCATATTTTTTTAGTTAATTTTTAATAATTTTAATTTATCTATTTGTGCTTGTTTTTCGGCAATAGTTATAGCAATGTCTTCACGATTTTGTCTCATATTTTGTATATCAATTTTTAAATTTTCAATCCTTTCATTTATTTCTTTGTTGTTTAGTTTTCTATCGTTGCGTTCAATGACGCTACCTGTTGGGCTTCCTTTTGAGTCCAACTCTTGTATAAATTTTGGCATAAAATTATTGTTAAGCTGGGCAAGTAAGCGATGACGCTGATATTACCCCTGAATTATCTATGGATAGTTTCCAGCAGGTACCGTCTGCTGATTTTTGGATTAGTCCTTTGTTTGTGTCATTGATATAAATATCTTGTGTTGTTATAAGTAGTCCGTCTTTTCTGATTTTAAATTTATTTATATAACTCGAACCATTCCACAAATACATTGCCAAAAAGCTACTTGCTGAATTTGACGCGTCATCTTTTAGCAAAATATTTTGTGCGTCATAGGTACCAACTCCGTTGAAACGTGTTTGTATTCCTAAGTGATGTTGACCTGTCGAGGTTAATGTTGTTGTATTGAGTGTTAGTCCGTGATTAGCATCTGTAGTGAGCATCGTAAGATCTACAGACCTATTAAGTGTTAATATCTCAATACCTTGTGTACCGCCGATTGCGACATACACTAGCTTGCCTGTCGAGCCATTGGCTGCCAAAGCGTTACGATAGCCACTAGCTAGATATACATAGACAGCAGTATTTAGTCCGGCGGCGGTTTGACTGTCACCTATATATAGTCGGTGAGAAAATCTAGTATTACCATAAAAATCATAATTGTAAGTAGTTTGAGAACGTCCCCCAAAATTTATAATTTTATTATTCAAAATGCTCATGGCTTCTGACGCTCCATTGTTTCCAACATTGACGACTACAGACGGTGATGTAAGTGTTCCATTGCCTGATGTACCTTGTAATATTAGTTTGTCAGTTATAGCACTACCTCCCACTAGTGTTTGTCCACCGCTTCTTCCAGCTAATAATCCATATTGTGTATGATCATCAACACCTAAATTTTGTAAATCAGCATGACTTCTTGTTGTAATTTGAGTAAGTGAACCGGCTTTTGTTACATAACCAGACAAATCTTGATCACCTGTATTGACCCCAGATAAATTACTCAAATTTGTTATGTCAGTGAGCGTGATATTGTGAGCTTGGCTTGCCACAAAAATTGGGTCCGTTTCGGTGTAGCTTGTTAAGTATCCAGCCAAAGCATGATTACCCCAGCCATAGGCACTATTCCAATTATCTTTTTGTGTGGTCGTTGGTATCACATATCCAGCAGTCAAAGAAAAAATACCTTTGGAATTATCATAACTAATTCCGGTAATACTCGAAGACAGTGATGTCCTCGCGCGTGCCTGTGTAAAATATTGATTTGTGCCACCCTCGGAAACATCATCGGTATCTAGCACCACTGTGCCAGTCTGTCCGTTTACAGATAATATTGTGTCGGTTGGTGTAAGTAATTCTTGCCAGTTTGCCAAAATACTTGGGTCTGTTCCTGCCAAAATATATGATTTGTTCAAGTCTGTTCTTACTACCACGTCGCCAGTTTGAGCCGTTAGTGCCAGCATATCAACCTGACTTGTTACTACAAATGTTTCAGTGATTGCAATTGCTGGTAAATAAGATGAAGCAATTTTGCTATCCATTCCAAGCCCCACATAACCTCCTGCTTGGTTTTTATTTGCTGTGGCCTCTTTATTGCCTAGTTCTGTTGATAAATTTGTTACATCTGAAATAGCGTGCCCATGTCCTACGTTGGACTTTCCACTCAAAAGAGTGTCAGCTTCGCTTTCAGTGTAGTATCTATCGTCGTGTGTATGACCATTATTTGATTTTGCATTGAGTAGAATATCAGCCTCTGACTCGGTATAATAGCGATCATCATGAATATGTCCAACATCTGATTTTCCACTTTCCAAGGTTTCCAAATTGCCACCTATTTCTTGCAAAGCACCCTCAACGTTTCCAGATACAAAAAAAAGACCAGCGTCTACAATATTGACATATTGAGCCAATACTGAGCTGATACCACCACCTTTGGATTGTGTCTGTAGTGAACCCATACGGATTTTATTCGTTTATTTCTATTACAAAAAAATTACTTGGTGAAGACAAACGTCTAATCGCGGGACTTGTTCCTTTGAAAAGTGTGAAGTATGCTCGGAATTTTCCAGCATTTGCCACATCAGCGTCTGTAAAAGCATAAGTAACAGTACCACTGGCTTTTGTCACGAAAGAAGCTACTGCCTCGTCAATGATTTTTGTGCCATCGTCTTTTTGCATTGTGAATTTGATTGAGTCATAGCTTGTCAAATTCAAAGCATTTCCGTCACTATCTTTTACTGTGGCCGTCCATTCTAGGCGTACGCCTTTTTTTATTGATAATGTCATATTGAAATATTAATGTTGTTATTTTCTATTGAAATATCTGTATTTTCTGTTTCAATTTCGGTATCTTCTATTTGAATATCTATGTTGATATCGGTATCTGTCGCCAGTGATATTGCGTTGTCTGGTACGTCCAAATCTAGCCCCTGTCTGACAAGATATTCTCTTTCTGGTAAGTCATCGGCTCCCATTCCTTGTGTCACAATTAAAGGCATAAAATTTAAACTAAAGTGTATTTACAAGAAACAAACAAACTTTCTACGTTGGATTTTGCCCAGCCACCTGTGGCAATAAGACTGAACATTCGGCCTGTGTCTGCACCAGCACCAGCGTTCCAATTTTCGCCGTCAATAAAGTTTGCGAATTCGGTAAAAGTTCCGTCTACGTCGTCGGCCGCGAAAACAAAATCTATATAAGCGACATTGTTTTCATAAACGTGTGAAGCTGGTATAACGCGGAATACTTCATTGACTAGAGATGTCCTGTTTTCGTTTGTATCTGGTGTACCGTCGCCGACTGCTCCGTGTGTGATCTCGCCACTGTATACTGTATTACCGACAAGACGTCTTGTTAGAACTTCCCTACCTACTAGAGTTGTCAAATTAGATTTGCTTTCATAAGCAGTGACAAAACTTTTGACAGCGTGAAAGCCAATTTTTCCACGTACAAAATCACGCAATCTTGCGAGTTGTTCTGCTGTCGGTTTTCCTAAAATTTTGAATTGTTGGATGTTCTCTTGTATGGCTACTTTGCCTTTTGTTTTTTGTTTGAGCATATTTTTTAAAATAAAAAAAGAGCCGAAAACGCCCCATAGTATGGTTTGTTTTTCGGCTCTATAGTTCTCTATTCGAGCAAATTAAATTTGTATTTATTATAACACGTTTTATTTTTTTGTGCGAATTATGGTTTTTCTATTTCTTCATAAACATAAAATATATTATCATCAGATATAGTTGACGTCCAAGAGCTGAGGTTTAATGAATAGAACCTATTACCAGAATGGCTTGATGATGAGTTGTCAATACCAAACCTAATATGATTTGAAGAATTTCCATTTGAATATTCTAAATCAATACAATAATTCATTGCTAACAAATTTATTTTATTTATTCCACTAAAATTTAATTCTACTAATTGAAGAGTTGTACTTAGAGAAGAAACATCTAATACGTCCGAAACAGCAAGAGGGCTTCCTGTCGGTTTTCCGTCTGTTCCTAATGTTCCTGTTATTGCATATATCTTAGCCACAGCATTACCAGTTGGAGAACCAGATTTTCCCATAAAAAATTTTACGCTAGATAAAACCCCATCTTTAGCTGTAAAAGTTTGACCAGTGGCTTTGACTGTATTACCAACAATAGAATATAAATTAAAATTACTTTCAGAATAACTATCTACAATTTCTATACTAACTGGATTATAAACTTTCATACTTCTATCCAGCAATCCCACACGCTTCACATCTGTTATACTAGTTGGGAAATAATCAGCCAATACCCAGACAGGCTCTACCCCAGCACCTAATGGATCAGCTTCTATTTCTTCGTTAATAGTAATAGTCAAATAATCTGTCACCGGCTCTACTACTGCTATGAGTTCTTGAATTGTAATTGTCGCTGTGTCGGTTTCGAGTACCTCGGCGATACTTTGTTCGTCATAGGCGTTGTCCGGTTGTAACAATTTCTGTAAAATATCAATCAAATCTAGTTTTTTAGTGGTGACAAGTTCTACTTCATAACCGAAATTATTTGAATCAAGTGGCGAAAAACGTATCCTTTTTATCACGTAGTTTATTTCTGCTGTGTTTCGTAGTGTCGAGGTCAAATTGATAGACATTCCAACTTCCAATCCTGCGGTGTATGTCTTGAATTTAGTATCTTCTACTCCGTCTTTGTACGTGTTTATTTCGGCGGCTGCTCTTTTTCTAGCAGTGTCTTGATCCTGAATACTAGTATCGGTTATAAAGCGTTCTTTTAGGCCATATTCGTTGATAGACGCTTCGTCGATATCAAGACTCAATACTCGACGTTTTGGATTGCCGGTGTATCTTATTTTTGTACCATTAGACAAATTATTTTCAAATCTGATAGATTTTTCATTGTAATTGTATAAAAGGTTGTATCCCCCACTAAAGTCGTTTATAAAATCAATACCGATAGACTGTGCAACGTATCCCGAGCCAGTGTCTAGCTCAATACCCAAATTTGCGAATTTATAAGGCAAAGAAAAAATATTGCTGTCATTGCCGGTGACCGTTATTACACCTGACAATTCTGCCCCGTTGTATTCGCCACCGCGCACAATTACTTTATTGACTATTTGTGAGCCGTCTATTTCACGCACTAGGGATTTATAGACATAATTGCCTGAGCTGTCTGTCAAATCATAAGGTGTTGGTGTACTAAATTTTGCAAAAAAATGGATATCGTCGCTTTCGTCGACATACCAGTCATACCTCAATATATCTGCCAAGCGTTTCATAATATCAAAAACTGGCAATTGAGAAAAAACAATATTTTTAATCAAAAAGTTTGACTCTACGTTGTTTGTGGTAAACTCCGAAGCACTTTCTGTCACGACTTCTTCTATAATTTCTTTGACTGTTTTATTTATAAAAGCCCCTGAGAATAATCTGGCTGTCAATTTATGTGCTGAACTGGCACAGTCGATATTATAAGTCAGACCGTCTGGACCTTGTGAGTATTCTTTGACTTTTACCACCAAGCCTTTGAAAATTTTGGTTGCTCCGTCATAGACTTCTACCACGTCGCTGATTTCTGGTGAGTATGTTCTTGTGCCAAATTTTGTGTATCTAAAACTAGCAGTGTGAACTTGATTTGTTATATTCTTCTCGACCACAAGTGATTCTTGGTCGATTTGGTTTGTCATGTCGGTTGTATTTATATCTAGTCTCATAATTTTATGATATTTGACCTGATAATCTCATTCTGCTCATGATAGCGTCGCTCACACGATCAGCTATGTTGTTCAAGTCCATTGAGTTTGAGATTGAATTGCCGGTGATATTGATAGTGATTCCACCCATACCAAATCCATTTGGATTGTTTCTTCTGCTAAGAGGTATCACAGCTTCTGGTCCATTTTCTCCAACCATAGCTAGCGTTGGTTTATTGACTATACCACCTTTGGCTAGCATTGGAATTTCTGGAATACTCGGGATAGACAAACCAACAGCCCCTGCACCTGATTGAGCTAGTGAGTTTGCTGCTCTAATAAAAGTATTAATTTTTTCAATTATCCAATTTATACTTGATTTTACTGTATTTTTAATACCCTCAAAAACTGATGTGGTAATATTAGATACACCTTGCCACATATTATTCCAAGCGTCTTTGACTGGATCTGCTAGAGTAGTAAATTTTTCTTTAATCCAAGCCCAACCAGCACTGACAGTTCCTTTTATAGATGTCCATATTCCACCAAAAAAAGTTGATATAGCTGTCCAAACGGTATTCCATAATTCTGAAATGACCTGTAAGCCTGTCATAAAAAGACTACTTATCCACTCCCAACCAGAAGAGATAAAAGTGGTCATTGTATTCCAAATATTTACAAAGAAAGTTGATACCGCGTTCCAAACGTCAGTCCAAAGAGATACAAATTCATTGAGTCTAGTTTTAATCCATTCAAAGGTTGCCGTTAGTATTTCAGAAGTAAATTTTAAAACACTATTCCAAGCGTCTTTAATCCAAGTAACAACATTATTGAATACACTTACAATGTCTATACCCATAACATTAAATGCTTCTATCACAAAACCTACAATGAAAGCAATGCTAAACTTGAAAATATTAAGTATAACCCCCCAAACAGCACTAAAAACAGCGGTTATGCTACCCCAGATTGATTGTGCTATAGATACTATATTTTGGATACTAGATTGAAAAAAAGATACAATACTAGTCCAAATATTGACAAAAAAGTCGCGTATAATCCCTAAACCAGTTAAAAATGAATTTTTTATATTTTCTGTTGTAGTAGTGACATAATCTTTTATTTTAGTGAAAACTCCACCAATAAAATCTCTGATAGCACCCCAAATTTCTTTTGCTTTTTGAGAAATTATTTCCCAATTTTTTACGATCCAAACGATACCAGCAACAATTCCACCAATAATAGCACCACCTATAATGAAAGGAGCCAAAGCAATAGCTAACCCTGCAAAAGCAACCACACTTGCCCAAATTGCAGGAACCAAAGCACCGAGAATTGCTCCAGCGACAACATATAAAAGTACTTTATGTTCTTCAAAAAATTTTCCAACATTTTTTATTTTTTCTATTAATTCTGGTAGCTTCTTGATAAATTCTTCGATGGTTGGTAATATTTTCATAAAACCCTCTAGCAAAGGTCCACCAATATTTTCCTCTAATATTAGTTTTAGATCATCTTTAATTGTTGACATCTTTCCTTTAAATGATTTTGATTGTGAGTCCATTCCACCAAAAAATCTGTTACCCTCACTAGTGGCAATTTTAAAAGCTTCTGTCACCTGATCTGCAGATATTGCACCTTTGGACATCTCGTCTTTTAGAACGGCCATACTTTTACCAGTTTGTTCAGACATTATTTGTAAAGGGTTAAATCCTTGATTAACCATTTGCAATAAATCTTGCCCCATCAATTTACCAGTACTTTGTACTTGTGCAAAAGCCAAAGACAGACTTTTGAATTTTTCTTTATCACCCAAAGCAACATCTCCAATCATACGTAGATTAGGTAGTACTTTGTTTGCGTCTATTCCAAAAGCAAGTAATGTTTGAGAAGCTTGTGCGATATCACTTGTTTCCAGTGGTGTGGTTCTAGCAAAATTTTTCATTTCTTCGACGAATTTTTGTGCTTTTTCAGCCGAACCAAGCATTGTCGTAAAGGCAATATTTGTTTGTTGCAAATCGGAAGCTGCTTTAAATGCAAAACCACCTACAGCTACTGTCGCCAAACTAACAAGAGATAAGCCTTTTGCGACTTTTTGTGAAGCATCAACAGAGGTCTCCATCCTTTTTGAAAATTCATTCAAAGATTTGCTAGCTTCATCTTTTAGTGTTAAAATTAATTGTAGAATTCTGCTGTCGGCCATATACTTGACAAATTAATTTATTTATGCTAATTTAAGTCGTTATTTATTTAATATAATTTTTTATGGAAAAAATATTTGAGTCTTCACTTTTGGGTTTTAAGGTTATTTTATATTCTGATCATCTTTTTTACAAAAAAGGTTTTATGAACAAAGAATTTTCAATTCCACTATCGGAAGTTTCTTCTATAGAATTGTTTAACCCTCTTACCCAAAAATTGAGAATAAGGACAACTTCTGGAAAAAAATATGATATTATAATTAGATTATCACTCAAAAGAAAACTCTACGATTTGATAATGTCTCAACGCTAATTTTTTGAGTTCATCTTGGACATTCTTTCTCTTATTCTCTCTTGTTTAGCTTCCGCTCTCATCATTATCATTACATTGTCTATAAAAACAGCTGGTGACTCCATAAACTCTTGATAAGTCCATTTGAATTCCCGACAAATTGTAGCAACTATCATGTCGTCAGTCATCTCAACGTTTTTGCCAGCGAAATAAAGTATCCAGCTATGCTCTATTTCGCTTTCGTTAAATTTCCGTTTGCAATTTTGTTTGAGATTTCTAAAGCAAAATCAAAATCTTCTGGTACTTCGTATAATCTTTCAAGTATTTTTTCACTAGAATTATCATAGGATGTCACCAAGAGTTTGATTGTTGTATCTTCAAAATTATCAACCATTTGAGAAGTTATCTTTGTTTTTGGGGCTTTTGTATCAACATCTAACTCAGTACCACTATCTCCAAAATAAATACTTCTCAAAGAACGTCTTTCTAAAACATTAAGAAATTGTTTTACTTCAACTTCTTTACCACTTGGAGATGTGTGTTTGATTGTTTTTACTTCCATATATTTTATATTATATATATTAAATATTTATGAATTTATTTAAAAAGATTTATTCTACAAAGTTAGGTAAAGTTTTTGTCTGGTTTTTTGGTTTTGTTATCTTTGTGTCTTTTCTTCCCTCAACACCTGAAAATGAAAGTCTGAAACAAAGTGAAACAATAGCAGAAAATACTCAAGTACAAGAAGAAAATATCGACAATACAGAAAATGAAATAATAAATGAATTATCAAATACTTCTACTTTAAATATAGTGAGTACAACTGAAACAATAATTTTGGATATTGAAAGTAATAAGCCAATAATAGAACAAAAACAAAGTGAAACTTTAGAAGTACCAAAGCCAGAACAGTCAGAAAATTATCAATATTTTAAGGTGGTCAAAGTCGTTGATGGAGATACTATTGATATAGATTATAATGGTAAAGTTGAACGATTACGTCTTATTGGTATAGATACTCCAGAAACGAAAGACCCTAGAAAACCCGTTCAATGTTTTGGTATTGAAGCCTCAAACAAAGCTACTCAATTACTACTAAATAAATCAGTGAGAATTGAAACAGATTCTTCTCAAGGTGAACGTGACAAATATAATCGTTTGTTGGCTTATGTTTTTTTGCAAGATAATACTTTCTATAATAGATACATGATCCAAAATGGATATGCTCATGAATATACCTATAATCTTCCCTATAAATATCAATCCGATTTCAAATCATCAGAAAAATATGCAAGAGAAAACAATTTAGGTCTTTGGAATAAAGATACTTGCAATGATGAGCCTGCTCCAGATGTTACAACGACAGAAAAAGTAAATACAATTACAGAAAATAAAGTTCCTGATGTTCAAACTGAACAAAAAACAGAAAGCATTATCACTGGTAATATCTACTATACTTCTAGTTATTACTCTGCAAAATATTATTATTGCGATACTGACTTAGCTTGGAAAGATTTATCAACAAAATATTTAAAATCTTTTAACTCTGTAAATAGTTTATTGTCCGCATTTCCAAACAGAACTTTACATGAACCTTGTAAATAAATTTTAAAGAACGAAAGGCGTGGCGAAAACCACGCCTTTTTTATTTTTACTAGACACTTTCTTCTACTGGTTCATAATCAGCTACAGTATTTGTCAATTTTACTTCTGATTGTTTACTGTCTGTTTGATTATAAAAAGCCTTGAAAGTAATAGGTTGAGTAGATAGGTCGGCGGCACTATCTTCGCGGTTCCAGTCTGTTATAGCTACTCTATGTAGTGTGATTTGTAGAATTGGGTGACTTACTGCACCGATTGTCTGTGATCCAGTCACTGTGATTTGCATGTATTTGTAGCTGTCTGCTAGATACAATGCTTTATATGTAGTATCTTCATAATCTACAGTGATACTGCCCTCAATGGCCATTTTAGACGCTAGGATGTCACTTGGCTTCTCTGCACCGAGTACAAAGTTGTTTATCAAATCTTTGGACCAAGTAACAGTTAAGTCTTTGGCTTGTACAGCAGTTGCTCCAGCTAGACCGGCTTCTGTATCAGCAAATTTTACAGTGATATCTTTGCCAATAAAATCATAGTCTGTCTCGTATGATGGTGTGTCGGTACTTACTCCCGATTCTTTGCCCATAAATGAGCCAGTGACTTTCAAATAGTCATCTACGGCCGCACTTATTTCAAGACTGTTTAGCATTACGTTGCTAAATACTAGATTTGAAATTGCCCCGTCTTTGGCAAATAATGAAAGAGACGGATATAATATTGTGTTTGCGTCGCTAAAAGTGTGACGATATACCCCACTTTCTACAGTTGCTGGACTGACCGCACCATACAAAGAATAAAGCAAATAACCTATAGCGTTGGCGTGTAGATTTCCCTCAATATCTCCCTCTATCCATTTTTGGACGATTCTATTACCGAGTGAATCAGCCATGACATTTCTCACTGACTCGTCGACTACTTTGTTAGCACGTTCTACTACAGTCGTGCTGATTTTTTTTAGCCAAACAGAAGCGGCGGATTCAGCGACACCTCTCACTGATTCCACACTTACTCCACATTCTAGCTGTCTTCCCAATATTTCCATATATTTATTATTAACTTTGTTAAAATATTTTATTAATTTTGTGTATTTACCTTGACCTCTAGTGTCAATTCGGCTTGCAAGGCATTGCCATTTTGCATTTTAATTTCTACCCACGCCCCATTTGTCAAAGTCCACCAGATTCTATTTCCGTCACTACTAGCTCCCTGATTCCAGCTTTCGTCAAAGGCTTGTATAATCTCGTCGAGCAATGCTGGCATTGATACCGTATAAGCGTTTGACTTTGTCTGTACGTTCATTTCTTGTAATAGAAATATTGTAAATGTGTAGACCTTTCTATTTTCAGCGACGTTATCATATTGATTCGTGAAGTTCGCTGGAAAAAATACGGCCGCCGGATATGTTGTTACATTTTCTTCCGGATAATCGTATTTTGCAGCCAAATACTTTTCGTTATCACTTATTAATGCCTGCAATACTGTGTTGATTTTTGAGATAATATCTGTAAACATATTTTTATTTGGCTAGTGCTTTGACTACGTTATCTATCAAATTTTCTTGATATTTTTTAATAGTATTTTGTGATTTTTCTTTGGCTGCTTCATAATATGGTCTGGCTTTCATTTTTCTGGTTCCCTCGTGGACATAAAGTCCATAAGGCACAATATCGGTATCAGTGAAAATAATAGCTTTGAAGTCCTGTATTTTTTCAAGACTAGCAAATTTACGTAAATATTTTGTGTCTATAGGTACCCCTCCGTTACTTCCACTCACCCGCCAAGGTTGTTGTCCTAAGCTACTTTTCAAACTTGCTAATGATCTGACAAAATAGGCTTTAGCTTCTTTTTTCACAACTTCTGGATTTTGGCGGATGACTTTTTTTAGTTCATCCATTCCACTTATTTTTACATTTATCATACTTGTTCGACATAAAGTTCTAAGTGTTGATTAGCTCCAATATTGTTTTCTCTTTTTCCTCTGACAAAATATGTACCAGTGGCCACAATCTGATCACCAATTTCTATATCAGTATCTAGCGGACACCAGACAATGTGTGACAAAGTAAACATACTAGCAGTTTGTTCTTTCGTCTCATTATCAGCTTGTTGGATATGAG
>Ga0210043_1000693_pt1 | contig 34832 bp, 48 predicted proteins | sample CryGeymet201501t_FD_183990 | JGI IMG/M metagenome (GOLD analysis project Ga0210043, IMG submission 183990) | Groundwater microbial communities from Crystal Geyser aquifers in Utah, USA - Crystal Geyser metaG 2015-01t (SPAdes) (version 2) | ecosystem: Environmental > Aquatic > Deep subsurface >... | reverse complement strand
TTCGTAGTATAGATCATCGAGCTCTACATCCCCGCTGACAATGTCCAGCAATTCTTCAGTCGTCCCTACTCCGTCCCACGCAGAACTAGATACGATTGCTTCTGCTTTTTCTTCGTTTGTCATTTTCATTTTAGAAAAAATTTATAATTTATAATTCTATAAACATTATATACATACCTATATATGTTTGTCAACAGTATATTTCCCGCGTATTTCCCGCATGCTTGCCCGCCGAATCGGCGGGCTTGACAAATGGGGGAAAAAGGTATAAAGTAGGAGTAGACTTATTTTAGCGAGTTTATAAATTAAATTAAATTATGAAAAATCCATATTGGGATACAAACATTGATCCACTTCTTCAAGATTTCGATAAATTATCTTCTATCGAAAAATACAAATATATCGAGAATATCAGAAGTATCCTCAGAGAAATACAAAAACTTTCGTTTCGTATCAATCAGTTTGACAAAAAATTCCCATTTGAGCAATCTAAAGAACCAGAATACAAACAACTTTTAACCGCTTATTTTGATTTTTTAGTAGATATTCGTGGTTTGAGCAGTAATATAGGAGTAGACTTATTTTAGCGAGTTTATAAATTAAATTAAATTAAATGAAATACATGAAATTTAACACGAATTACTGGTATGACAATTACGTCTGTGCTTTGACAAAAAACCAAAAACTTTTATTTTTATATTTGGTTTTCAACTCACGCGTTGATAAAACGGGAATATACGAACTCCCCGACAAATTTATTCAAAATGATCTTGATATAACACAGGAAGAATTAAACTCAATAAAACAAAAATTTGAAAAGGATTGTCGATTTCATTTTTATAAAGGTTGGATATACATTACAAATTTTAGTGAACATAATACGTTCTCTACTGCTCCAAATATTCTACTCACATATAAAAAAGAATTCGATGCTATTCCTCTGTACGTAAAAGAGTATTTCTTTAACACTCTTAAGCTTCAATATAAGATTCCAATTGAGAATACCGAAAGGGTTAGTGTTATCGTAAAGGATATGGTTATTGTTATTGTTATGGTTAATAGGGTATCTAGGGTATCTAGGGTAGGTAGGGTACAAATGAGCTCAGAGACGAGTGAAGATGTTAATCCTGACGAAATACCAGATACCAGTCTAAAACGAAATACAAACGAGGAATGGAAAAATCCGCCGAATTTTTAGAATTATTAAAAAAGAATGCCCCAGATTTTTATAAAGATTATGTGAAGAAGTACAAAAAAACCGTAGAGAAAAAGCAGGCCCGCCGACTCGGCGGGCAGGGTGATATGTTTGAACTACCTGTTTGACATTTGTGATAGAATGGGGGTATGGCAGGTACAGATACTACGACAAAAAACGTAAAAAAAACCTACACTGATCCGAAAACTGGTAAATTTGTTGAAGGTAATCCAGGCGGTGGTAGACCCAAGGGTTCTGGCATTTCCCTAACTACCGAAATAAAAAAGAAACTAGACGAAGTTCCCAAAGATTCTAAAGCAACTTACTTACAACAACTGCTTGATACAATAATGACGCTCGCGATAAAAGACAAAGATCAACAGATGATTAAGAACATCTGGAATTATATTGACGGCATGCCACGACAAAAAACGGATTTAACCTCTAAGGGTGAGAAAATAGAATCCAATACCATAGTACTAACCGACTTCAAAAATGCAACAAAAAGTAAACAAGATATATAAGTCTTTATTTACTAAAAACCCTCGTTATGTAATTCTCTTAGGGGGCAGAGGAGCAGGTCGCTCTACTGTAGCCTCACAATACGCGAATGCTAAACTTATAGCCCCTGAATATTTTAGGTGTGCAATTATGCGCTATATATTGGGTGACATACGGAATTCAATATATAGAGAAATACTTGATAGAGCAGAAGAGAACAACATATACGATAAACTGAAAATAAATGATAGCACAATGACTATTGGGTATGGCGAAAATAGTGTCAACGCTGTTGGGTTTAGAAAGTCGAGTAGCGATCAAAAGTCAAAATTAAAGTCATTAGCAAACTACAATTGTGTCATGATAGAGGAAGCTGACGAGATACCAGAGGCCGACTTTATGCAACTTGACGACTCTTTAAGAACTATACGGGGTGATATTACTATAATCTTACTTCTTAATCCGCCCGCGAAGAACCATTGGATAATTCGTCGTTGGTTTGATTTGCTGCCGAGCAAAATTAAAGACTTTTATGTACCACAACTAAAAAAAGAGGCTACTGATAGTCTATTTATACATTCCAACTACCATGATAATGAAGTAAATATAGCTTTCCCAAGTATTATCCAATACGAGAAATACAAAGAAACAAAACCAAATCACTATTTTAATATGATTATGGGGTTAGTACCAGAGACGGTACAAGGAAGGATCTACAACAACTGGCGAGTAATAGACGCCGTCCCACACGAGGCACGACTTGAGCGTTTTGGTGGTGATTTTGGGTATAGTGTTGATCCTACCGTTATTGAGGGTATTTATTCATACAATGGCGGTATTGTTATAGACGAGATAACATACCAAAAAGGATTATCAAATAAGACGATAGCGGATATTCTTTTATCACAACCAGAGCGTGCGCTTGCCGTGTTCGATAGCTCTGAACCAAAGAGTATTGACGAGATAGCAAGCTATGGTGTGTCTATCGTTGGATCACAAAAGGGGCAGGGAAGTGTTAATCGGGGGATAGCATACGTCCAAAATCAAAAGATAAGTATAACGGCGAGAAGTAAAAAAACAATACTTGCTTATGAAAACTACGCGTGGAAAATAGATAAAAATGGCGATAATATCAACGTCCCTGACGATACTATCCATGAGTGGAGCAACGCGTGTGATGCCATAAGATATGGGATGGAGAGCTTGCGCCCACGCGAAGAAGACGAACCTATCCCACAGGAGATATTAGTTGATCCCATTACGGGGCTCTATATATGATTATGGCACAACTCTATAGTCTTGATATTCAAGAGAGCAACAGGCAGCCACATATTGACATTGAACGTGAGGTATTAAATCATAAGGGGACACTATTGCATTTCGAAATACGATATAATAATGGCAAAATAGTAGATTTAGTTGTACGAGAATATGAAGAATACAAAACCAACAATCGGTAATCCGAATAATTATCTGCACATGCTTGTTGAAAAAGAGGCGCGAACTATGCGATATGGTCAATCGTCTTTTACGGTTTTTATAGATTGGAAAGGTAGACCACTTATTCCATCGTTAAAAGTTACACGCGCTAAACGCACAAAATATGGTAAATAAACATGATCAAGTCGTGTGTGAGGTTACAAATATTATTCTGAATGACGGAGTCACTATCGTTCCTGGATATTGCGAAGTGACAGACGGAGTATTGACACGATACGACGCTAAGGGTGATCCAAACAACGTAATAGCACGTCAAAAACCATGGATATTACATAATAGGGTAGAGTACATGACTCCTGTTATCGCCAAGCCAAGATCAGAGAAAGAGCTACAGGGCAAGCATTTCATAAGCGAGATAGCGCTAGAAAAATACCTCTTGCAAAAGACAAAAGAGTAGTTTACTATTAACGTAGTTAAGGCTTTGAGTACAGAGCAAGTACTTCAGCACTCACTTATTCGTGTATGTACGATTAGGTTAGTGCTTTTTTTTGTGCAAAAATGAATTATTTACAGCAACAAATTAGGGATAGACACACAAGATCGAATGAATATCTTGTACAAAAACGTATCCTATGGGATGAGGTAGAGGATATATTCTTTGGTAGGTTAGGGGATAATCTCTCACAAACAACAAAATCACGGGTATTCGATCATAAGATATCAACTATGATACTAGAGAGCGAGGCGAGGGTTATGGCGCAAATGGGAGTGGGTAAGGTTAAAGGAATAAGTAAGAACGATCTTGGGGGCGCGGCACTTATGAACCTCACGCTTGATAAATATATTATCCCCAACGCTAACGCGCAATTCCCGCTCCTTGTAAAACATAGAATAATGCATAGAAAAAGTAAGCTCTATGGTAACTCATTTGCGTTAGTGGATTGGGACGTGAAAGGTAATGGGTATGTGGGGCCCGACTTATGGTTACTTGATATTCGTAACGTATTCCCGCAGGTAGGCGCGGTATCACTAGATGACTCGGACCATATTATCATTCGTACCTATAAACCTATATCATTTTTTGAAGGATTGAAAAACGAAAGAGGGTACAGAAATGTGGACAAGATAATCACACACCTGAAAAAGAAAGGGGGCAACAAAGGCTCACGAGACGACGAGCAAAAATCAACACGTGAAACAAGTCAATACCCTGACCAAGTGGCTATGAAGGGTACGGGGTATCACGAAGTACTTATGCAATTTGAACGTGATAGATGGGTATTTACCGTTCCTGAGGTTGACTATGAGATTTTAAGAGACGGCAAAAATCCAAATAAAGATAACGAGTTACCGATAGTGAATAAGTATGGTATTCCACTAGACGACGATTTTATGGCGCTGGGCGACGCGGAGCGTGGAAAGAGTATGCAATACGCCATTAACTCCTCATGGAATCTTGCACTAGATAGCGCGACTATGTCTCTGTTTCCTCCCGTTGTCATAAACCAAGACGCGATCATAAAATCAACTATTAAAAGGCAAGCTGGCGCGAACTGGTTAGTACGTGGAAATGTCGATAATGTGGCACGCGCGCTACAGCTTTCACCACAGGGATTGCAAACTCACCAAGCTATCTATAACCTTGCTAATTCTTCACTCCTCAATATGTTTGGGACAACTGATACAAGCGTATCCGCTACCACTGATAATTCGTTCGGGAAGACTCCAGAGGCGCTGAAACAACAGTCTGCCCGTGAGAACGCTCGTGACTCATGGGATAAGTTCTATGTTGACTTATATATAACACAGGTTAATAAGAAGTTCGTGAATATGTTGAGTAGCAAGCAGACGTCGCAAATACAAATCCGTATGTTCGAGAGCGAAATACAAAAGCTGGCCGCGCAATACCCTGATATAGCGGAACTATATGACGAGAAAAGCGGGAATCTAAAGATACCAAAGAGTAAGACAGGTTCTACTCTCTATGACTATGAGTTAGTATCAGGCTCTAGTTTCGCGGTAGACCAACAAAAACAATTAGAGAACTTACAAGCTATATTCGCATGGTTAAGCAATCCACAAATTGGCCCGTATGTCGAACAACGACTGCAAAAAGAGGGCACAACGATAAACTTTACGCAACTTCTGACAGGGATAGTATCAAAGAATATCGATCATTGGGACGATATCATACAAACCCAAGACGCCAATACTCCTGGGGCACAAGAGGATCAGCAAATAATACAACAAGGTCAAGAACAACTTATGCGAATGATACAACAGGCGCAGGGTAATAATGACGTGACTCAAATACCGCCACAAGGAGGACAACAGCTACCAGTTGGACAGCCGCGGTGAAAGGCGCGCTAAGACCCGAGGCGTTAGGAGTAGTAGACGCGTGGCGGATAGATGAGGTATCAAAAAAAACTGGGGTAAACGTCGAAGACGAAACGTACGCGAACCTTGCCTCTCACGCGGGGTGGAAGCAACTGAAAGAGTTTATGGAAAGTATGAAAGATAGCCTCGATAGAAGGCTTTCACAATCGGTTTTAAGTGGACTAGACGCCGAGATAAGAAAGGACGCTCTTTTTTGTGTTCTAGGCAAAGACCTGTTGAACTCAATTATTCACAGGGTAGAGGATTCACGTGAGGTAGTTGACCAAATAAATAATGAACGAGAACAACAAAGAAAAAAAGGAAACGGAGGTAGTTGAGGATTATGGCGAGGTTATGCAAAAGGAGTATGAGTTTATCCCGAATGCTCTTTGTCATTATAAGCAGAGAGGAATATACCTTGTTTGCGTATCGTGTGAGTTACAACACGCGCTATTTATTGGGACGGATAGGTTCTATGTTGGTGACGACGAAAATGGAAGACCTATATTAGTAGAAAAAAAGGAATACTTAAAAAATGGATACGGTAAATATAAAAAAAAGGAAAAGTTATTTTAATTTTAACCTAATGGTTAGAACGTTCTAGGGTGTTTGGTTACTAGGTAGCTCCTAGCAATCAGACGAATCTAGGTTCGTTAAACCTTGTTTATAAGTTCTAAACCAATTTGTTATGGATAAAGAACAAAAAAAGACGGTAAATGGCGGTGAGGAAGACATCGTATTGGAGTCGTCAACTAATGAACCAAACCCACTAGAAGTTAGCGAGGATACGGTAAAACCAGAGAAAACTGATAAATCTACCGAGGAATCAAAAACGGATGGCGGTAAGAAGTTTAGTGGGGCAGAGAAACGTATCCATGAGGTTGTTTCCGCAAAGAAACAGGCTGAAATGGAACGGGACGAGGCGAAACGAGAGGCAGAGTCATTGAGTCAAAAACTTAGAGAGTTGACTGGTGTCATAGATACACCAACGGGTATTTCCACAAGTCAACCGAGCCAAGATAATGGCGAGAGGGAATTGACTATCGATGATCTTCGTAGTATCGCACGCCTTGAGGTTGAGAAAGAGCGCACCGTAAACCGCATAAACGCGCAAGCGAGTGAGGCTATAAAACTCAACCCAGAGTTGGATAAGGACTCTGCTATCTTTGATCCCGATATAAACGAAGCGGTTACGTCGGCAGTATTATTAGAGGTGCAGAAAGACCCGTCGAAAGACGTGCTCAAGCTAACCGAAAAATACATGAAACCATACCGCAAAGCTGCTGAAAGGGCAGTTGGGGATGAGAAAGCTACGCTTGCGAAACAAGTAAGCGAAACGGCTCTTAGACCTAACAATATAAAACCCGTTGACAAAGGATTTCAAGATAAGTCTATTGAAGAAATGGAACAGGTACTCGAAATGGTCAACTAATTCCATATCTTAAAGGGGATGAAATAAAAAATGGCAGATCTAAATACGACAGCAACACTATCACCAGAAGTATCTGTGTATTACGAAAAGGTTTTCTTAAAGAGAGCCGAGTACGAGTTCGTAGCGTCAGAAGGAGGTCAGAAACGAACGCACTCAACGGGTGAAGGACGAACGGTTAATTTTACGAGGTACACACCTCTGGCGATTAACACGACTCCGCTTAGTGAAGGCTCAAACCCTTCCATAAGTAACATCACGGCAAGTACGGTTTCTATGACACTTTCTGAATACGGACAAACTATTCAGACTTCAAAGTTCTTGACTCTTGTCGGTATCGACAGTGGTATGAAGGAAAAAATATCACTTGTTGGTCAGAATATGGGACAGTCACTGAATAGACTCGTATTGAACGAACTGGGCAACGGTACTGCAGTTTTTGCGAACGGCAAAAATACCTCAACGTATGCAGCCTCCGATACCTTTGCTGCTTCAATGATTCGCGGGATCACGAGAACCCTCGAGTTAAACAGAGCACCAGCGTATCAGGACGGTTACTACATGGGGAAGGCGGCTATTCAGGCAAAGTATCAACTTTTGGGCGATCCTACGTGGATCAACGCTAAGATCTATTCCGATGTAAAAGACCTTTACAAAGGAGAAATGGGAGAACTGTATCAAGTGCGATGGCTCTTGAACAAAGACTCTCTATCAGCAGTAGGCGCGGCGTCAGAAGCGTCAGTGGTTGCAGCCTTCAAGACATACGTACACGGCGCGGACGCATTCGGTGTCTTTGATCTTGAAGGTGACAAACCAAGACTTTATATTCTCCCAAACATAGTGGACGGAAGTTCACCAGCAGGACGAATATCTAAAGTATCGTGGGCAGGAAGTTACGCGACAAAGATACTCAATTCAGATTGGGTACTTGTTGTGTCGACACCCACATCGTGATAATAGCGCCTAGCTATTGATAGGTGAGGGCAAGTAGGGTATACTGGAGAGATATGAGTGCACTTATATCTCCTCCAGTTACCAAGGAATGTTTATGGTGAGACGACAGAACGACTTGGATGGAAGTTTGTAAAAGTTGTCATTGTAAATTAGACAAAAAACATGAGTACTGGACGAACAGACGACTTAATGGAGCTATCCCGAATGCTTGACCGTGAGCCGAATCCTGAAACAAGGCGTAATATTCGTCACACTATACAAAAGGTCAACAATGAGAATAGTAAGGTACGTTCTATGCGTGAGGCGTTAGTTAAAGCACACAGGAGTGGAGACGTGAATGAAATAAAAGATATTCACTCATTCATTCGGGAAAAAAAGCAGTACGAGTGAATAATTTGACACTCTAAATAGTTCTGCTATACTAGGCATAGAAATGAAAGCATTAGGTACGGGTATCAAAGGTTTTTTAGGTTCAAATCTTGCTAAAAAGGTAAGTATTACTCCTATACCCCATAAGGATATTCTAACAACGAAACTTATGCCGTTTGATGTTTTCTATTTTCTATCGTCTTATGGTAACTACTCACACCAGACAGAGGCAGATAAAATTATGAAAGCTAACATACTTGATCTTATTCACATAATAAACCAAGCAGTACAAACAGATTTTCAATCGTTTGTATTTATCAGCACTTCGTCGGTAAAGCTATCAATTCAAACTATGTATAGTAGGGCAAAAAGGGCGGCGGAGGAAATACTTTTATCTTATATGGAGAAGTATAAAAAGCCTATTCTTATTATTCGTCCATTTACCATTTGTGGCGTTGGTGACGGTGAAAGACACTTAATACCAACTATAATACGTTCATGTTTACGTGGTGAAAAGATAGACTTCATACCAAATCCAACACATGACTACATAGACGTAGAGGACGTAGTAGACGGTATTCAAAGCCTTGTAGAACATGGCGTGAAAGGGATATTCGAGCTTGGAGTAGGTAAAACATATACGAACCTAGAAGTTTTACAGATAATTGAGGAAGTAACGGGTAAAAAGGCAAATGTCAATATAGTACAAAGTATGAGATCGTATGATAATGAAAGGTGGGTATCCACCAATTTCAAGGCTCGTGGATATGGTTGGTTACCTCGTGTTTCCTTAAAGCAATCTATTACAAATATGGTGGAGAATTATAAAAAGCATGCCTAGTGGTGTTTACAAGGAGACAACATGCTAAATCTACTAGAACGTAGAATCATAGACATTTCCTATAAAAAAGGACTATCCCATATCGGTAGTTGCCTTTCATGCGTCAATACTATAGACAAAATATATTCTGTTAAAAAACCAAATGAGCCTTTTATATTATCTAATGGTCATGCGGCACTCGCACTCTATGTAGTCTTAGAGAAGTACGAAGGGCACAACGCAGAGGAATTATTTGATAAACATGGAGTACACCCCAATAGAGACGCACAGGATGGTATATGGGCTTCAACTGGTAGTTTAGGTCATGGAATAGGTATTGCAGTCGGCATGGCTCTTGCTGATAGAAAACAAATAGTAAACATAATGGGGAGTGACGGAGACGTAAATGAAGGAAGTTGGTATGAAGCTCTAAGAATTGCAGCTGATTTACGTCTCGAAAATCTACGGATAGTAATTATTGCAAATGGCTATAGTGCATATGATGAAGTTGACCAAAGGGATGTAGATAATAGGCTCAATGTATTCTATCCAACACTAGTAATACGAACAAACATGTTCAAGTATCCTGATTTTTTGCAGGGACAGCAGGCGCATTACGTAATAATGAATAAAGAGCAGTACAAGGAGGTACTACATGAAGCCTAGTATACGGATAAAGAACTGGAAGCTGTTTGATACCATGCGCGGACATTTTACGTTTGAGTTGTATAAGGCTATGGCCAGCGACAGAAATATTTATCTACTGTTGGGTGACTTGGGTTTTGGTGTATTTAATCAGCACCGTGAGGACTTTCCACAAAGAGTTATCAACTGCGGAGCTTCCGAGCAGGCTATGATGGATATAGCAGTAGGTCTAGCATATGCAGGTAAAAAGCCTTTTGTGTACTCAATAACTAATTTTCTTTTGTATCGTCCGTTTGAAACACTGCGTACGTATATTAACCATGAGAAGTTATCTGTCAGGTTGATCGGCAGTGGGCGGGATTTTGATTATGAAAAAGATGGTTGGTCACACCATTCTCCTGATGCAAAGAAGATTTTGAGAACATTACCCAATATAGTTACATATTGGCCAAAGGACAAGAGCGAAATTCCATTATTAGTTGACAAGATGGTAAGCGAAGAAAAACCGTCTTTCATCAGCCTTAGAAGATGAATACTGGAAGAACGCATTGGAAAAAGGGGCATAGGCCGTGGAACTACGGTTTAACATGTTGCTTATGACAAGAAGAATATAGATATTAAAAATTATTTAGTTAATCATGCTTAAAGCACTTTTTTATCCCGATGTTCCGTTTGAGAGTTTATACATTCCCTATATTTATAAAGAGATTTACCTAGAGGGGATTTATATTGATATATTCAATACCAGAAAAGATATGGTTGTGGTTGATGTAGGGGCAAACATCGGAATTGTCACGGCTTATATGCGTGACTACGCAAAAAAGGTGTACGCAATTGAACCATCAAGAGAACACTTTGAAGCTCTGAAAAAGAATGTTGAGTTTAATAAATGGGACAATGTAGAGCCGTTTAAGCTGGCTATTGCCGATAAAGACGGAACTATGACACTTAACACCTTTGATAGCAATAGAACGTGTCATTCGCTGACTAGAAGTTATGGTCAGGGAAGTGAAGAAGTTGAAACCATGCGTATGGATACCTTTTTTAAGAAGAACAAAATCAAAAAAGTGGACTTTATGAAGTTTGACGTAGAGGGGGCTGAATACATGATTCTTTTGTCCGAGGGATTTACAAAGGTAGCCGACAAGATACAGGCTATTGAAATAGAATTTCACGACCAAAACTTTCCCAGTCTTGTTGAGCATATGATTAAGCTCGGCTTTAAGGCCCGTCGCTATGATTCAAGTGCCGTAGTTATCCTGTTTTTCCGCTAAATGAATACATACTTCGTAAACGGTATGGGAATACACGCTGATAGCGATAGGTTCATACGCGAGGTATTGGTAGGTGGAGAATATAAGTATTTATTTAAGTACGATACGGTGGTTGACATAGGAGCTAATATCGGTACGTTCTCACTATGGATATTGCCCTATGCAAAACGGATATATGCACTTGAGCCCAATCCTGTAGCCATGAGGTTATTTGAGGAAACTATTAAGGGAAATCATATTGAGGATAGGGTAACACCGCTTGAGATTGCCATAACAGGGACTGACGGAGATAGGTACTTGGCTAATACCGATGGCCCTGAATACGGCTCGGGACTTATTAACGACAAGGAGGGGGTAGTGGTACACGCTATGGCACTTGATACGTTCATGGCAGAGAACAAAATAGAGTATATTGATCTCTTAAAGGTAGATATTGAAGGATGTGAGGTTGAGTTGTTTTCTTCTCCTGGCTTTAAGAATGTAGCAAATAAGATTGGGACAGTGTTGGGAGAATATCACAATGGGGGGATGGGAAAATCTATTGAGGGATCACTTAACGGAGCAGGGTTTAAGTTTGAAGATATAAGTAAGGCTAACTCAAGTGGCAAGTTCATAGCAAGGAAAAAATGAATGAACAAAGGAAATGTGCCTTCACAATTGTAGACGATAGATATTACTACGCCGTTGGAACACCAATATTTATAAATTCTTTTTTGAAATTTCACCCAGACGATGATATTGACCTCATTATTTTCCGTCAAGATATGGTGGATAAAGTCTTTGCTAAAGAGGGAATAAATTTTTATCAAGCTAAGCCATATTTTGGAGAAATTGCAGCTAATTTAGGTTATAAAGTTGTGTGCAATATAGACGCGGATACGGTAATAACGGGACGCTTAACAGAGGTCTTTGATAATGTTGATTATGATGTTGCTGGTGCGTGGAATTTTAACGATTATGAAAACGCTTCTTTTGAAAATATAACTGCTGAAATGTATATACAAGCGGGTATGGTAGCGTCAACTAGTAGATTATTCTGGAAAAAGTGGAAGGAAATAAATAAGACAGCCATGCGGTATATTAGGAAAGAAAACGATACTCTTAACCTTCTTGCATATAATGATAAAGAAATATCAAAGCTGAAACTTAAGATTCTCGACAAGGATAAAGACTATTATGGTTGCAAGTCGTTAGGGCGTGAAGGAGAAATGTATATAAAAAACGATCAATTAATGCTGAGAAATGAGGTAGTAAGAGCCTATCATCATGCTAGAGGTGGAGTGTTTCCTAAATTAGATTTTGATAATATGCCATTCACTGAAGAAGTAAAAAGATGGCTTAACTTTATTAGTAATTATGGCGTATCCGTTGTTTATGGGAAAATGTAGAGTGTGTAAGAATATAAAAAATAGAGAAGAACATATAGTGCACCTGTATACGTCACATGGAATACCCATAGACGAAGCAAAAGACTGGGCGAAGGAAAATAATGCGGCTGTTCGTTGGGACGTTGTTGAGGTGCTTCTCGCGGCGCATAATGCTACAGGGAGAAGAAGTGTCAATAGGTTTAAGGACGGGTTAGGCGATTGGAGAAAAAAAGACAATGTATAGGCCTTATAGCATATATGAATTTCCCTTTAATCCCCTAAGTGGAGGTATCAGGGTTATGTGGGGCCTGTTTGGTCATTTGCTTGCAAAAGGGCAGCTTGTGGTAACAAATGCGTCGTGGAATGCTGATTTTACTGCTATATATCCAGAGATAATCCATGGAAACCCGCTAAACGCCCCTCATATAGTACGTTACATACTCAATAAGCCTGGGTTTATGGCAAGTTATGGCGTAGCGGGCCCGACAACATTTGATAAACGAGAGGAAATATATGTATTCTCACGTATTTATGACACGTTTAACGTAGACGACGACCATATACTTTTCCTGCCCATATTAAATCTCAACTTATTCAAGAATGAAAAAAGAAAAAGAGATAAGACTTGCTATTTTGTTGGTAAAGGTAAAGATATGGGATTACACCCAAAGGACGCAGTAAGGGTGCAAACGAGCGACCAGGGGGAATTGTCAGCATTATTGAATTCATGCAAGGTTATGTATACTTACGAGAACCCAACAGCTATGATTGAAATTGCACGTCTTTGTGGGTGTCGTGTCGTCTATTTCTCTCAAGGAAGTGCAACTAACTATACCCGTAAAGAGCTAACCGAGCTTTATGAGCCTGGAATGGAGGGTGTTAGCTTTGATAAAGATGAGGAGATACAACTAGATAGTAGAAAGTTTAGAGAACGATACATAAGCATAGGTGAAACATTTAGCAAGCGGTTAGATACGTTCATAGAAAGGACTCAGTCGTGATTACTAAAAAAATCCTTGCCTTGCCTAGCCACACATTCAAAGATAGGGTGTCAGGTGTCGATATGGTTAGAATAACACAGCCTATGAGGGCATTAGACGGATATAAAGATAGTGAGGTTGAGTTTCAGGTAAAGGTGTTTGACCATGCTAAAGACGGCTCGTTTGATTGGCGTGACGTATTCCAGAAATATGACATTGTGTACTTTAATTACACGACAAATGACATAGGATACGCCATTATGGGTACACTTGCACAAAAATACAATAGAAAGCTTGTTGTTGATATAGACGACGCGTTATGGGTTATCAAAAAGGATAACGCGGCTTATGAAACTTTTAGGAAAGGATCATGGGGTAATCAGGTTATTACCGCTATTTGCAAAGACGTGTCATATGTTACCTGTACGAATAAATACCTTCGGAACATTATCTTTAGCTACACAAATAAACCCTTTGAGAATATAAAGGTATTTACGAACCAAATTGACTTGAACCTATACAAATATAGGTATCACGCTAAAGACTCTTACCCCATAAAAATACATTGGTTTGGTAGCTCAACACATTTTACCGACATGGTACATAAAGATTTTGTGGCAGGGTTAGATAGGATAATGAAAGAATACCCCAACGTGGTTTTTGAAACAACGGGTATATCAGTCCCCGATTTCAAAAATAGGTGGGGGCAAAGGTATGTTGTCAGCTTTGGTGATCCCGATATATTGAAGTGGGTCAAAAATAGGTATAGCGTTCTCATGAAAGAGGCGGATATTGTTGTTTCCGTACTTGAGAATACGCCGTATGATATGGCAAAGAGTGATATTAAGTTCCTAGAATATAGCGCGGCAGGTAAGCCTGGTGTCTATTCAGACGTGCGACCATATTCAGACGTTATAAAACATGGTAAAACGGGCTATTTAGCACGTACAGCAGAGGACTGGTACACATACCTCAAAAGGCTTATTGATAGCAAAGAGTTAAGGGAAAAGATAGGGAATAGAGCATATAATTATGTCAAGGACAATAGAACAGTTGGCGCGAACATACAGGATTATGTAGATTTTTTCAAATCTATTTGACACGCCACACAGTAAGTGTTATATTTCTATTAAGTAGCTAAACATAGCAACATCCGTAGGAATGTACGGTACACCGCTTGTTTGAGTTTTGAGTCATTTTAACTTAGAACTTAGGCAGGCGTTTTTTAGTATCTAAAAGCTCTTTAACAGGTTGAGGGACGAAATACGTTACGTATTACTTTTCCCAAGAAGTAAAGATGTGAACGCATATTGAGCCAGAACATTTAATACAAGCGTGAGTATACGGTTTTTCAAGGGCGGCGTGATGGGGAGGGGATGAAAGCCACCAGTTAAGAGCGGCTTGTTCTCCTTCGTTTCCATATCCGCTACTGGTTACTATATTTTCTGAAATTACATAAGGATATGAGGAATAGCGATCAAGAAAGCCTTTATGATAGTCAAGATGTCCTAGTTTATATTGTTCTATAGCTCTTTCTTTAGCAATCCTGCATATTTCAGGGTCTTTAAGATAAAGATTGTATCCGTTATTTTCTCTCCATTGTTGCACAAGTAACCATAACCGATTTTCGTTAAGCGGTACTGACATAACTGTTTCATTATTGTTTGTCGAAAGTTGGCTATTAACAGAGATAAACCAAAGGGTAAGCAAATTTGAAATGATGAGAGCAATTATTAGTCTTTTCATACTGTTAATTATAACAATTATTAGTTAATTTACAAATTATGGGATTTCAATTACCACATACAGGATCATGGGGAACTCCAGATTTTGGAGTGACGGAATGGGCGGCAGGATTAGTAGGTAGGCCATCAAATAATCTTGTTCCTGATCCTGTTCAAAGAACTGTAGGATCAGCAATTTTGCCTGGTGGGAAGTATAACCCTATTTCAAATCCTCAGCCGACGAGCTATTGGCCACAATCAGGTTTAGGAGGAGGCAACGTAACTTCGGGTAGCGGTGCTCCCAAGTCAACAGATGAAGCATTAAAAGCGGGGGTTGACGTTAATACGCTTAATCTTCCTCAACCTCAACAGTCGGGGGGTAATATCTCTGAGGGTGATGCAATTGCTCGTGGTTGGGACGTAAACAACCTGCCTGGTGGATATTCTTTATATCGTCCAGGCCCAAGCGCGGAACAGCAAGCTGTTACAGCGAGAGAGAATCAAGCACGAAGTGATATTGAGGGTGGATATAATCAATACTTCTCTCAATTAGACCAAATGCTCGGTGGTATCCCAGGGCAGAGAACAGGACAAGAGCAAATAGTTGGGAATAACTATAATCAAGGAATTTCTGATATAAATGCTCAACGTACCTCTAGTCTTGGTGATCTTGCCACTTCAGAAAGAAAGAACCAAGAGCAACAGGTAAAGAGTTTAACCGACATAGCCGATAATATTCGCAATCTCTTTAAGACAGGAAACGTTATGCTTGGTACACGTGGCGCGGGGGATAGTAGCGCGGCAGACCAATACTCGTATGCAGTTACCCAGCTCGGGAGTAAACAACGAGGAGACGTGTTAAGTCAGACTCGATCAATTCAAAATGATATAGCAGATAGGGAGGCAAAACTCAATAACATAGTTACCCAAGAAACAGGAAAGCTAAAGACAGATAGGGATAATCAAATAATACAAATAGCGCAATACTTTCAAGACGCGCAAAATCAGATACTACAGGCAAAAGCACAGGGACAGTTACAAAAAGGACAATCATTAGCACAGCTTTCGACACAGCTTTTACAACAGGCACAAAACCAGCTTATGCAGGCGGACGCCAACTACAAAAACCAACAGAACGCGCTTATGAAATGGGCTGCTGATAACGCGACGAATATTAACCAGCTGAAAACTAACCTTGCGGCAGTCGGGCAGTACAATGTGCCAGGAATACAGACAAGCTCTATAAATGGGTCTCCACAGTTTGACGCGCAAGGGAATATGACAACCCCATTATGGAGTAGTAACAATACAAAGGACAAACAGCTAACGAACATAGGAAGTAGCTTATATAATCAAGGGAGTTAGCCGTGGCTATCAGCTTTATAGATAGGGTAAAGCAGTTTCTCAGTGGAACACCACAAACCCTTTCTGATATTGGCGCAAGTATTAAAAGAAATACACTTGATAAGAAAGCCCCGTCAGGTATAACATACGGACAAGCTATAAATAGAGCTATACGTGCGCCTATTCCTGTTTTATCAGGTACTAATTATCAGAAAGTAACACAAAAAGCGTTAGGTAATAACATACCAAGTGCTATGATCGGTGCTGCTGGTGAAATGGCAGGTGGCGCGATAGGTTCATTCACACAAAACTTACCTCAGGCGATAAACCAAGCACGGAAAGGTAACTATCTACAAGCAGGCACGCAAGCTGGTGTAGGTGGTCTTAAAGCAGTAGGCGCGGTCAGTCCCGCGGTGTATGCATACAGAATGTTCCCTGGTGTATATGGTGCTATAAATGCAAAAGCTAAAGGACAAAACGTTAGCCAAGGGGCAGCAGAGGGGATACGTAATTTCTCAACGCCAAGTACCGCGCTACAAAATATCCCTAGAGTAGGTAAGTATGTAGCACCAGGTACGAAAGGTGGTAATGTAGTAGATACTGCTGAATTGTTAGCGGGTTTATTTCTTAACAAAGGTGTGGACGATATGGCAATCCGTGGTATTAGAGGTTTAACAAAACGTGCTAACGCATTAGGACTTGCTAAAGTATCACCAAATGCGTACAAGGTTCACCCAGAGGGATATGGCAAAAATGTGGTGGAATTAAGAGTTAAAAAATCTGATTTGAGTATAAATGACGAATTTCCAGGTGGTGAAAAACACTACACCCTAAATACAAAAGTTGCTGATAAGGCAGTAAAAACCCGTTCCCAACTAAAAGCAGAGTGGGATAATACACAAGCCCCACAAGTTACTCAAAAACAGCCAACTCTTAAAATCAAACAAGCTCTCACGCCAGAACAAATAGCAGCAAAGAAGAAATTACCACCCATTATGTTGACTACAAGTAAGACTGAGGCTGAAGGACAAAAGATTAAAATAGGGAAGGCAGGATCACAAATAGAAATCCCAGTATCAAACCAGCCGAGAACCATGAAAGTGTCAGGATCAAAAAAAGCTTCAAGTCCTGTTTTGAAGTTAACCAAAAACGTCTCATATGACAATAGTATACCAAAGACATTTAATGAGTCATATTCAAAATATATAGCAGACCGTGATATTGCACAGGTTACCGCTACACAAAAAGCTAAGGTACTTACAGATATTCCAAATGAGAAAGCTCAAGATGTCATAAACTTTAGAGAAGGAGTAACAACGTATGCTACGCCAGAAGTAAAAGCGTGGGCTAGTAAGATGAATCAAGTTTATGACACTCTCTATAAAGATATATCTACTAAAGCAAAGAGTGTAGGGGTAGATGTTGGATATATAAAAAACTATGTACCTCATTACTGGAAACAGTCAGCAGAAGAAGTACAACAGGCTTTCTTATCTGCTAAAAAGAAACCATCACAAGTAAAAGGCAGAATAATACCAACATACAAAGAAGGTATAGGGCTAGGACTTACTCCTAAGTTCAAGCACCCCGCACAAATGCTAGAGCAATATGTGCGAGATATGGAACGGTTTGGAGCAGGGATTGATCTTATAAAAGGATTGAAACAACAAGGAGAGATTATAACTACACCAAGACAGGGTTATGGAAGAATAGATGCTCCTGGACTTGGTAATAATCTATATGCACCGCTTAATATATCAAAAGAAGTAAGTAGATTATTCTCACCAGAATCACAGACTGGTTTAGGAGATATTCTTTCAAAGACTGCTAAGTTTTCAAGTGGATTACAGGATATAACCTTGTCAGGCGGTGTTCCTGGAACTCCACTTAACGCATTTACTATAGCTCAGATGCAAAAGGAACTAATTGCTGGGAACATTGTGTCACCTTTCAAGGCTGTGATTGACTCACTTTCAATTAAAAGAACTCAGAAGTTTTTTGATACCAATGCTCCACAGGTTAAAAAAATGCTTGCACGTAATGTCCCTGTAAGATCAGGATATGGCGTTGATGAGATGATAGATCAGTCAACAGCTAAGCGTATATTTGGTGATGGAATAGGTAATGTATGGGGAAAACTCATAAACGAGCCAACATTCAAACGCTTTATGCCAATGCTTCAGATTAATTTATTTAATCAGGTAGAGGCTGGAGCAATAAAATCAGGTATAGGAGAGAAACAAGCAGCCGATCTAGCAGCAGAAACAGTAAGAAAGTTTTATGGACTTACTAAGACCGATGTATCGGCAAAGAGATCAGTAATAGGCAAAGACCTTACCACATCACTGTTCTTTGCTCCACATTATCGGGAATCTATGATCAATATGTGGATAGAAACTGCTAAAGCTATGAAGAATCCTCTTGCGCTAGAAAATAGAATGAATGTACGCTTTGCTATAGGAGCAGTAGCAACCTATATGACAATGAACGCAATCAACGAACAGCTTAATGGTCATGGGATGAATGAGAACCCAGAGAGTAAAAAGGACAAATTGCTCATACCTGTTGGAGGTGGGCAAACCATAGGTGTACCATTCCTATCATCTATTGCAACCATTCCACGTATGGCCTTTGAAATGGGTAGGCAGGCTTTACAAGGAGATATATCAGGAGTGTCTACTGAGGGAAGAAAAGCTCTTTCAATGGCTATAAAACCTCTTACTGACGTTATGGCAAATAGTGATTATTTTGAACGTAATATTGTAGAGGATACTGATACACCTAGCGAGAAACTAAAAAAACAAGGAGAGTATTTACTTAAATCATATGTAGGGCATCCGTATTTGAGAGAACTAATAGAGCTATATACAAAGCCAGAAAAGCCCGTATATCAGAGGCTTTCGAATGCTATGGAGTTACCGCTACGGTTCTACTCAACAGAGAGCATAGAACTTGCACCGTTCTGGGAGAAGTACTATAAGCTAAAAGCAGTACAGGAAAAATATGATGTTATTAGATATGAAGATAAGGCTAAGGCGAATGACTACTTGAACGAAAATGAGGAAGCCATAAATGAACTTAATTTGATGAAGGCATATCTAAAAGCAAACTACGATCAGGAAGAGGTAGGAGAAGCACCAACATCATTAAAAGAATACTTGGCAAGAGCAAAGACTGAACCACGATATGAGCAGTCAGAAGATGCACCTAAGACAAAAGTAGATGAAGCTAGATTATTTATACAGTCGGGTATTACAAATCCTATAGATACATATAACGCCATCAAATCAGGTCAGCCAATACGAAAGATGAGAGGGGATGCAACAATACTCGAAAGACAACTAGGAGCAACAGATAAAGATACAAGTACTCAAAAAGACCATAGAATACCACTATGGGCAGGAGGAACGAATGATGATAAGAACACCTATTATTTATCAAATGAAGCTCATACTGCAAAGACAGCTTTTGAGACACCTTTGAGAAAACAGCTTGAGAATGGTGAGATAAGTAAATCTAAGGTTCAAAGTTTGATAATACAATGGCATAAAGACAATAATATTCAATCTATTGCACCTCCCATAAAGAAACCTACTATTACTGTAGCGGGTGAAAAGACATCAGATAAAACTATAGAACTTCTTGATATAACAAATCCTACTCTCACAGGTAACAAAGAGCTTGATAAAAAACTGGTATCTAAGTTTAATGGATCTATAACAACTCAAACTAATAAGATCGTAAAGCTATATGAGATGGGTAAAATTACCAAAGATGAAGCGGAAAAAGAGTTGCAAAAACTTATTGACCTAAAAGCAAAAGTCAAGAAGTCTACGGGTGGTACTACAAAAAAAGCCAAAAAGCCTAAGAAGCCAAAAAAGATTACTTTTGCAAAGATAAGCGCTAAGAGAGCCCCACGCATAAAATTGTCTTTTGGAAAACTACCTACATTAAATCTTAAAAGAAAGCGTTTGACACTCTCAAAGAAAAAGAGTACGATGAGGATTAAAGTATAGTCTGTGGCAATACAAGTGATTGCTAAGACCGATGACTTAACTAATACTAGTTTGGTTATCGGTCCTTTTTTATGAGTTAAAAAGAAAACATGGCAGTAGACCCAATGACTGAGGCGGATATTATAGATCAAGTCTATAGTTTTTATGAAGGTGATAGTACAACGTGGAGCGCGACTTCGGCAGAGTATTTAACCGCACGCAATTATTGTAAGGCAGGTATAATCCGTTGGGAGTACCTAGAGGGTATTCAATGGCCTGAACTATACACAAAACTATCCTCGGCAAGCGATGGCACAAAGACAACAACAAGTGGGACAACAGCGTACTCATGTCCTACTGATATGCGTATTCCACCTCGTGCGGGTCAATATGTTCGTATAGTCTCCAATAGTACCTCAACTGAATATAAGATTGTACCACTTACTAAAGTAGAACAACTAGACGACTCGGACGGATACTGGTGTTACTTTACGGGCAACGCTAAACTTGGCTTTACTCTAAACTTAAATCCGAATCTAAACTACAATACGGGGGACACCATAAAATATGAGTATTACCGTAACGCGACATATTTTACCGCTATAACAAGCACAACTGAAATGTCAAACCCTTTCTTTCTCGTCCATTATTGTTTGCACAGGTTCTATAAAAATGACGGGTTACTAGCTGAAAGCAAAGAGGAGCTAGAGGTAGCAGAAAACTTACTACAAGAAATGAAACTGGACGCTACAAATGTGGACACCTCAGACGAGGTGGCGGGAAATTATGGGTTTGGAACTTAGTGCTTATGATCAAGACTTGCGAATATTGTAAAGGAATATTTAGAATTAAACCCTCTAGAAAGGATAGAGCAAGATATTGCTCTAAAAAATGTAGGGGCTTATCTGGAAGTACCATTAAGAATCTAGGTACTTATTCCCAAATTGGTCATAAAGAGAGTCCTGAGTTAAGACTTAAAAAGTCAATTGCAAGAAGAGGGGGAAAAAATCCTCAATGGAATAAAAAGGGGGAATTATCTACTAACTGGAAGGGTGGAATCTACCCATTAAATAAATTAGCTAGATGTACATCGGATTATCAAAATTGGATAAAAGAAGTTTTTAAGAGGGACGATTATACCTGTCAGATTTGTGGAGCAAGAGGAAAGAAACTCAATTCTCATCATATAGTTAAGTTCGCTCAAAGGCCTACATTGAGAACAAATGTAAATAACGGAATAACTTTATGCAACGAATGTCATTTTATGTTGGTTAATCGGAAAGAAGAAGAATGGAAAAGTTATTTTAATTTTAACTTATTAACGAGAGCACTATGAGAATGAAAGGAACGAGTACACAAAGGTCATCACAAACTAAGGTTGTAAGAGAAATAGACAACTTTAAGGGTGGCGTGAATAGACTACTTGAGGAGGCTCGTATTGGTATCAACGAAGCAAGAGAGGCTACAAACCTTATGCAAGTACAAGACGGACTATGGAAAACTCGTTGGGGGACTGAGTATTATGGCGCTTCTCATGCCGCGACTATTGACGGGGCAGCTGAATATGTGAAAAGCGACGCGACAACCGAACTTATAACTATAAGTAACGGAAGTGCGTGGAAGTCTACAGACGGGGGCTCTCTAACACAAATAACAGGGGCAACGTTTACCGCGGGACTACAATGTTATTTTATTCAAATTGCCTCATTTCTTTACATAGCAAATGGAACAGACCCTCTTGCTCGCTATAATGGTACTTCTTGTTCAACCTATACCGCTATGAACGCGCCTACAGGTGCAGCTATAAGCGCGTCAGGTCTTTCGTCAGGTATTTATAACTATTATGCTAAGGTAACAGCTGTCAATACCATAGGCGAGACGTTAGGGTCAACAGAGGCCTCACGTGCTGGTGGTATGAATAGAACACGTGATCAATGGACTGCAAGCGATTATATGACTATTACATGGAATGCTGTCGCCTCCGCGACTGCGTATCAGGTGTATATATCAGATACGACAGGATATGAAGCATTACTTGACTCGGTAACTGCCTCCTCTTACGTTGATAATGGGACAGTACAGATAAACCCATATATTGAACCACCTCTCTCTAATACGACCTCCGCGCCGAAGTTTAAGTCTATGGAAATATCAGGGAATAGAATATGGGCTACGAATGATAGCGATAATAGGTATATGGTATATTTTTCAGGAACAGGACAATTTATAGGTAACTTCTCAGATTTCTATGGTGGCGGGTGGATTAACCTTGAGAAAGGTGGACGTGAAACACCAAAAAAAGTTGTTCACTATCAGACAGGTACGGGGGCTGGACGCGCGACAGTATTATGTTCAACGCCAGAGGGTAGGGGTGCTGTATGGCAAATTGAGATAACAAGCGCGACAGTTGGCACTACGTCTTTTTCCGTGCCTTCCGCGATTAAAGTTGTAGGGAGTTTTGGCACAGATAGTCAGCTTTCAGTAACACCAGATAATAACAATATATGGTTTTTCAACCGTAGAGGTATGTTTACACTTGGCCCAGAAAAAAACTATTATGGCATTTTAAGAACAAACGAGCTATCAAGCAGAATTAGACCGTATATTCAAGGACTGGTAGGATCACAACTATCAACCGTTTGTGCATATTTTTATGACGCAAAGGTGTTTTTCTCAGTACCAACCGCCTCAACGGGAAATAATAGAATTATTTACTATGATACTGAACGATTAAACTGGGTAGTAGATTGGTCAATAGGCGCTAAACAATTTCTAGAGTCTACCGATTCAACGGGAGTAACCCACTTCCTATATGTTCCTTTAACTGGTACAAAGTTGATAGAATTATCACCAAACTTTCAAGGTGATCTTGGCGTGGCATTTACTACTACCTACAGAAGTGGTCGCTGGTCTTTGCAAAAATACTGGAAAGACTTTCAAAAACTAAAGAAGGTATATATTAAACTGGGGAGTCCACGAGGCTCTATAAGTCTTGAAATTCTTGGAAGCGGTAAAAATACAGGGTTCACGTCATTGGGGTCCGCGACAATTACGCCACAATACTCAATGACAGGCATGGGATATGATGTTATGGGGGACGTGCTTATGGGTGATACTGGTGGCGTCCCGACTACCTATTCAGATAGTTCAGACCCACGATATATAAATGTGAACAAAAAGATACGTGATATACAAATACGTCTCACAACTAACTCACTAGACGCGGATTATACATTACAAAGTTTTATTTTCGAGGGTCAGGCACTTACTGTGAATCCACCAAGTCGTTGGAAACTTAGCTAAATATTATGAAAAGATTAACAGAAGCACATAAACTAGCAATATCAAGAGGACATCTCGGAAAAAAGAAAGGCCCTTTATCTGATGAATGGAAAGCAAATTTGAGTAAATCACAAAAGGGAATTCCTAAGGGACCGTTTACAGAAGAACACAAGCGAAACATAGGGCTTGCGGGGATTGGTAGGGTGGTTACTCAAGAAACGAGGGAGAAAATAAGTACCACTAGTAAGGGTAGAAAGCTATCGTTAGAAACGAGAAAAAAACAGAGTACTTATAGAAAAGGAAGACGACCTTATAAGATAACAATTAAGACACGAAAGAGAATGAGTTTGAGTCATAGTGGAAATAAAAATATTAATTGGCAGGGAGGGATAAGTGAACTACATAAAACAGAGAGACAAATAGCTATGAATAAATATGAATACAGAATATGGAGAGTTGCGGTTTTTATGAGAGATAACTACACGTGTGTGACTTGTGGCAAGGTTGGAGGGAACTTAAACGCAGACCATATAAAGCCATTCTCAACACATCCAAAATTACGTTTATCTATAGACAATGGTAGGACACTTTGTCAACCTTGTCATCAAATGACAGAAACTTACGGAGGAAGAATTAATAATTTATTTATAAGAAAGGAATAAAATGACAGCTTTGAATACAGACCTTTTGAAAAAATATAAGAGTCTTTTCTCAACAACGTTATCAACAGGTATAGGAACGGGCACAAGCGATACTATAACCCCGTCAACGGTATCAGGGTTACCAACCACGACCGCGATTACACTAACTTTTGATCGAGTTGATAGTGGAGGGACAGCTACACCAACAACGCTAGAGCGTATTACAGGTGTTATATCGGGAGGCAATTTTACCTCTTATGTGCGTGCTAAAGACAATACCACTGAACAGGCACACACGGGAGGGGCAGTCATTGAAATGGTATGGAATGCGCAGGACTGGAACGATATGATTGATTGGGGGCTAACGGAACATAAACAAGACGGTACACATAGTGATATAACAGCCTCTAGCATTACGCTTGGTGCAACTGCTCAGGTTGTATCTATTCTTGACGAGGACACCATGAGCAGTAATAGCGCAACGGCGCTCTCTACACAGCAGTCAACAAAGGCGTATGTTGATGCCTCAAGTGACCTTACCGCAGCTCCCGCAAGTGACCACTCTGTCAATGGCATAACCATAACACTGACCGCAGGGGCAAACCTTGCTTTTGGTGATGTTGGATATATTGCCTTAACTGGTAAAGTAGCCCTTATTGACGCTGATGCTATTACTTCTATGTCGGCAGTCGTTATGTGTGCCGATGCCTCAATTTTGGCTGATGCTTCAGGTAGTTTTCTCGTTTTTGGTATAGCACGAGATGATACATGGGCGTGGACAGTAGGTGGTCTTATATATGGCACGGTAACAGGAACTACAGGCAATACACTTTCACAAACTGCGCCAATTGGAACGGATGACGTGGTACAGATTATAGGCGTTGCAACTCACGCAAATCGTATGTTATTTAGACCATCGCTAATACAAACTGAATTAGTCTAATATGGCAGTCGCAATTAAAAAAATAACAAGAATTGCTCGATCTGCTCACCAAATAGCAGATGATCCATTGATGAGTGATGCAAATTTACAGGGATACTGGAAATTAGAGAATGTGAATGATAGTTCGTCAAATGGATATAATCTTACCAATAATGGGACTGTTACTTTTCCAGTAGGTAGGTTTAATAATGGAGCTAATTTTGTAGCGGCTTCTTCACAATATCTCAATATAGCAGATGCTTCAGCAGCGAATCTTGAAATTACAGGGTCAAGGACTGTTTCATTTTGGTTCAAACCTGTTGATAAAACAGGAACTTATACGGTATTTGCACATGATGATACAACTAATGGTTGGATTATTTATCAAAATTCATGGAACTATCAGTTTCTTATTAGAGGATTAACAATAAATACTTATATCAATTCATCTCCTTCTGATGGGGCACCTGGTACTGTTGTTGTAGGACAATGGCAACATGTAGTTGGTGTTTATGATTCTGCAAATAGTAAATTAAAAATATGGTTTAATGGATTAAAGACAGAATTAACCGCTAGTGGTTCTTCTACTAATAGTGCAGCAGATTTTTCTATAGGAGCGAGAGATAAAGGAGCGACAGTAGACTTATATGCAAGTGGAATGATTGATGATTTAGCTATTTGGAATAGAGCCTTGACTGACATAGAATTATCCCGCCTCTATAATGGGAATATAAAAAAAATTGGAGGGAAAACTATGGCACAAGTTAAAAAATTCATGGGCGTTAGTAATGCATAAATAAACTATGAAAACATTAAATGAATTTGCCATATGGGCTATTGGTAAAAAGCTAGACTACGATTTTTGGTACGGAGCACAGTGTGTCGATTTAGTACAATTTTATAATCGTGATGTGATTGGTGGCACTTTTTTAAGTGGTACTTCTGCTAAAGATATATGGAATACCTACCCAACTAATTTTTATATAAGGGTTGCAAATTCACCAACAGGAATACCTCCCGAGGGTGCAATCGTAATATGGGGAACAGAATACGGTTCTGATGGACATATTGCTATTCGTGTAGGAAATGCAGATACAAAGACATTTAGCGCACTTTCTCAGAATGATCCCATTGGGCGTGAAACACATATTAAAACATATACCTATGCAGGCGTATTAGGTTGGCTAGTTCCAAGAGGAACGTTTGTTATACCTACAACCCCCACAACTGACAGGCGACCATACTGGTTCGACCGAATGAACTCTGTTACCTTTATGCAACCGCGTGAGACGTTGACAGACGAGATTATAGAAAAGTTTGTTGCCGAGTATCCCTCACAATTGCTTCGCTCAGGCTTGTGGGATAAGCTTTGTAAAAAGGCAGGGATAGAGGGGGACACTAATAGCGTTACCGTAACAGCTCTCTACAACGCTATAGCAACGCCGTTGAATGACACTATTACCTCTCAAGGTCGAGTAATAGAGACAAAGAGCCAAGAACTACAGGAAAAGACAGATGAGTTGTTAAAGCTGAGAGACGAGCTTAAGCAGACAAGTGATACCCTTGCGAAAAAAACTGAGGAGGTAGAACAGAAAGAGCTGTTGCGCCAAAAGTGGTATACAGAATTTATGGCTATGAGTAAATTATACCAAGAAGCTAAAACAGAGCTTACCAACGCCACTATCGCATGTACCCAAAAGATAAACGCGCTAAAGACGTTGGATAAAATCCCCTTACGTGATATATTTGATGAAATAGTAAGAAGAATAAAAAAGGGGGTAAACTTCTAAATACATATTTAATACTCATATGTCTAAAAACAAAAGGAATAATAAGTTCGATACTACAGACCATTTTTGGGGCAATTTTGTACGTACGAACCTGCTCCAATTGTTTACGTTATCTGTTGGGGCTATTATGGCTTTCGCTCTACTTTATTTTACTTCTATCGTTACTCCTCTTGTCATAAATATTTCTAAGATAGAAAACAAAACAGAAGTTTTAGCAAAAGAGGTTGATAAAAATACACAAGCTCGTGAACAGATGATTATTATTTCCACAAACGTAGAAAATATCATGATAGATATTCGAGATATACAAAAAGACATTAAAAGTTTATTGATAAAATGAAACAATCAAAAAGATTTAGCTTGTCAAAGCAAGATTTGACAGCGTGGGGTAAAAATTTACTCATGTTTACTTCACCTGCTTTAGTCGTCTTGTTCACCTTACTAGGAAATGGTGTGCCATTCCAAAAGGCGTATCCCGTAGCACTTCTAGCATTGTATGGTGCAATTGCTGACTTGATTAAAAAGTGGAAAGCGGGTAAGAACTGAATGGAAGTAATGCAATTTCCCACAAAGGAGATTGTAGACATTTCTCTTGCTCTGACTGCTTTTGGTCTTTTACATTTTACCACTGCACAGCGTAAGTGGATAAAGGAACGAGATGACTACCAATGCCAATGTCCTGAGTGTACAGGACATGGCGGATCACTCTATGTGCACCATATTGTTCCCGACACACTAGCTCGATATGAAGGGTTTGAAGCCGACTCACCGCTGAACGGGATAACCCTTTGTCAGTCACACCATGATAAAATACATAAAGTAGGGAATAAAGCCTTCGAGACAGAGCGTGGTATGGTCGTATGGGGTGCGTTCTGGTTGCAGGAGCTTGCGGGACGTGCGTTTGAGAACTCACGTTTAGCGTTTGCACAAGGTAAAAAGTTTCCACAAAAAAAAGCGAGCATATAACTCGCCTACTTTTGCGAGATACCCTTCTTTGAGTACCTCGATACAATTCTATATGAATATAATCGTAGTGTCAACAGATAAATAATAGTTGCTTTTTCTATATCAATCTGATACATTGTTTATGTGAAAGAACACAGCGAGGAAGTGCGACAAATGCTTGACGCCACGGTTTACGGTACTGCTATACTAGGTATTAAACAACTCCTAGACCCACAACAATACGAACAAATGCCCCAATGGTTACGAGAACAAGCGTTAGCCCAAGCACAGCAAGCAGGACTAATAGTTGACGGGATAATACAGCTTGATAATATAGCTCTACAGTTAGTGTTTCCTAGTTTACGAGGGAAAATATGAGAGAATTTGATCCTTTCGCGAACGCGAAACGTAACTACGCCTTAGACCAACCACGCTTGCAGTCTGGCGTTAATGGGTTTGAGGACTATGCTATCCCCCCACAAATAGGAATAACACTAGAGAATGGAACGGATGTACAGGTATCTTATGCCCGTGCTGTCGCTTTAGGTCTTATTGCCAAAAGTATTATTCCAACGGTTAGCATAGAAAAATATGTTAAGGATAAAACTCGATAAGTTTTGGCGTTCTCGATTGTGCGAATTATGCCATAAAAAATTCAAGTGTGGGCGCAAGTATTGCATTGAATGTTCCAATAAAGTAAACGCTGACAGAGTTAAAAAGAAACGCATGAAAGCAAAAAAAGTTAAAAGCATTTGGATTGACAGAAACCGTCTGTCAATATATAATTAAGTCAAAGAGTCGTAAGTGGTATAGGAGGGGTTTGGTGAAAATCAAACTACCATTGATTATACTAACTGCGACTTTTTTTCTGTTTCATACGTAATCTCTCTAAGTAATAATTGGGTACTAGCAAGGCCATTCGCATTATATGGTAGTACACAAGCTCTAAAGTAAATTATTTTCTTATTTTCACAGAGAAAAAATAGGCGCACGTGCGAGATATGCGCCTTAGGTGTAGTAACGTAAGTATACCATTATCTGCTAACATTTTGGAATAAGATAATCCTTATTCCACTTGTTCCATTAAGCTATCCTGATGCCTTTTTTCAAGTTCAATTTCTACGGTATCTCGTACAATCATAAGTACTTCTGTAGACAAATGTTTTATATATGATACGTGTCGTAAGTGTCTTTGTAACCTATTTACCATAGCGTATAAATCCTTTTTTTCTTCTTTTGTAAGTTTTTTTAGTACTTTAACAGTTTTATTTAATCCATCAACCCATTCTTTTATATCTTTTTCAGTCGCAAGTGTTTTTGCGACTTCTTTAGCATCACGTACAAACTCTTTTTTGTTGAAAGGTTTTGTATTTTTCCTACTCTCTTTTATTATTTCCTCAACAGATTTATTAGTCATTTTGGGTTACAACTTTTAACGAGATTTCCAAAACTGCCACCAAGGAATTTTCTTTGTCCAAAATCCAATATAATCTCCTTGACATTTACGACAAGGCATAAATATCCAATGAGGATTCATAAGATAGATTGCACTTTTCCTATTACATATCCAACACATTAGATTATGATCTGCAACTCCTGGTAAATGTCTTGACTCAATTGTAATGTAAACCTTGTTTCTTCTTATAAAGTCAAGATTTTCGCCAATGGTTTTTTCTTTTGTTCTCATTTTATTTCTCCTTAGGAATATCGCTTGAATTTTTCAATAACGCATCGGCATATTCATAAGCCCAAACAGCATGCAATTCAGCGTCTCCCCTTCCGTCTATATGTCCATTTATTCCCCCATAAGCAAGCATTCCCTGCAAAGCGTGTACAGCAATATAATCCCTCATTGACATTCCTAAATTCACTCCTATTCCATCAGGCGAAATTAACGGAAATGCATATTCTTTATTATCTTTCATTTTTCTCTAAACTTTTAATGCGCAAAGGGTTACAACTTTTAACGAGATTTCCAAAACTGCCACCAAGGAATTTTCTTTATTTTTCTCTTTTTGTATCTTCTTGATACTTTTTGGCATAGTTACATATTATCACAACCAGTAAGACTTGACAAGCGTGTTAAAATGTAATACGTTTTATATAATCATATTACGATTTGGGTTTATAAATAGTGCCCTATAATAGTTGATTATTTAGCTCTTATTTAGTACAATAGATTGTAACTGGAACTTGAATGCTTTGACCGAGCGGGCAGGTTCTAGTTTAGCTACTGTCCTCATTTGAGGACAGTAGCTATGGCAGAAACACCAAGATAGTTGCAAGAAGGCAAGTAAATTCATATTAAAATTTTTATTTTTTACTTGCATAAATTTAGTAAAATACTATTCTTTAATAGAACAAACAAAATGCAACTTTATAGAACACTACCTGAAAACGGAGAAATAAAAAAAGAGCAAAAGAAGCTAACCGTTAATGTTTACAGTAATGAACCGCGCATTTTGCGGTACTTGAGGAATCTCAATTTTGTGGATAACGCCTTTTTTAAGAGCAAAATGGACGTCTTTCGTTTCCCCTTGAAAGGTTTTGTGTTTTTCCTACTCTCTTTCATTGCCTTTTTAATTTGAAAATTAAGCGTGCTTCCTATTGGCTGGTTCATTTTTATTATTTACACTCTCCTTGTGGAACTCCAAATAATCTCCATTTAATACGAGTCCATAATGTGGGGTAATCTTTTAGCCAAATCTTTGGGGTTTTCAAAAATATTGGTTCTTTTTCGTCTATGAGCGATTGTGCCATTATTAGACCATTGGCTAATCCATACATATAAGGGTCGTAGTTCCAGTTTCCATCCAAACATTGGATATCTAAAATATCTTTCAAATCCTCGCGTATTCGATGGCAAGTATCTTCAACAGCTCGCTTATATATTGGACTATTAGAATAGTCTTTTTCTATTTTCTTCATTTTATTAAATAACTTCTAACGTGCAAAGGTGAGGAATCGAACCTCATATACGGTAGTACTCACCGTATAGCGTAGCGCCTGTACGCCCTTTGCGATAGCGTAATTAACAAATTTTTAATCTTAAGATATTCCTCTTTAATGGTTTATGCTCTTGCTATTTTTTTACTAAGTATCTTACTGTAAATCATTTCCATATCCTCTTTTGTTAATTCATTTTTCCCTTTCGTTTCTGTGTTCTCATCTATTTTTTGTATTAAAATATCCCCCTGTATCCCAATGACATTCTCGGGGACAATTTTTTGGGTCTTATTTGAGAATGTCCATGCTTGCGCTTCCATTGGATCAGTTATGGCAGGTGGAATTGGTATGAAGTACATACGACCAGTAGACCAATCTCGAGCGTGTAAAAAATGCGCGACTTTTTCGGGATCAGGTGCTATGTCTACCTCAACTATCTCACCTATACGTCTGTCCGCGTGCTTTCCAACAACTTTTCCACCGACCTCTACAGGAAAACGTGTCCCCATTCTCTCTTGAATAACACGCTTAACTTCTAGATTTTTTTCGTTCAACCAATCTTCTTTTGTTAAGGTTTCTGGGTGTTTTACTATTTTTTCGTTTACTCGTACCCCGCTGATCATGTAGAGACTATATCCATCCGCGTATTCGACAGCAGCTTTATTTTCATTATGTAATCTTTTATTTTTCCAATCTATTCGTTTCGGGTTTCCTGATATAAAAACGATTCCTCTATAGGGAATCATGAAACTAATGTTGGTAGTAAGATCGAAAAATAATTTGAAAAGTTTATTATCAAATTTAACTCCGATATATTTACCGAACATATAAACACCTGTCAACGTTAGCCACCAAATAATTAACCACCAATTATTATTTATATCTTTTAATTGGTCGTCTAATTGGCCGCCTAATTGGCCGCCTAATTGGTCGTCTAATTGGCCGCCTAATTGGTCACCTAATTGGTCACGTAATTGACCACCTAATTGACCGCCTAATTGGTCGTATAATTGGTCACCTAATTGACCGCCTAATTGGTCATATAATTGACCACCTAATTGGTCACGTAATTGGTCACCTAATTGACCGCCTAATTGGTCGTATAATTGGTCACCTAATTGGTCACCTAATTGGCCACGTAATCGACCGTCTAATTGGCCACGTAATTGGTCTTGTAATTGACCGTCTAATTGGTCGCCTAATTGGCCGCCTAATTGGTCGCTTTTCAGCAATTTATTTTTGAATAATATCTGATACATAGCGACCATTATTACAGAAGCAATTGGAGATTTGGCGAAAATGACTATTGGTTTTTTATGACCAGCAAATTCATAAAAGTTCTGTATAGCTTTAGTAGCTTTATTTTTATTTGTGGGCTCAGTAACAAAATTGAGAACTTTGTCTATAAAGACAGGTATTTGTTTTTCTTGCTCTTTGGTAAGTTTTGTAATCATTTTTTAGTCTACTACTAATTTCGTTTTATCCTCGTTTTCGTATTGTCTCTGTCTAACAATATCATACGTACCCTTTTCAGGAACAGGGATATAATCATGCTCCTCGTGCTGTATTTCTGTTGGATATGGTACGGTAAATAATACACGATCAGCATCTTCATACACCTGTCCATCCGCTAATCTATGAGCATGACCTGTTACCTCACCCTCGACCAGTACCTTGTTTCCTTTTTTCTTTGCAGTTTTTGGAATCATTTTATTTGAATAATTTATAATATATAAAAGTAACAATCAAAACCACTCCCATAACTATAAATACGATAGCGGGCAATAAGTATTTCATATCAATTTAGGCAAGGAAACCACCAGGTCTTTAGCCAAGTGGTAGTTTACTTTTCTATCTTATCAACTTGTATTTCAACGCTCTCTTTACCTTTTGCTACTTTATCACCCTTATAAATATGGATTGCCTCAACGCACTTCATGTTATCATTCTTTATGACGTTTGCGTATCGCAGGCAATCAAGTATCGCTTTTAGCATATTATCTAAATCCCTATTTAACTTGCTGTAGTTGACTGTTACAAATATTTCAACTGGCGTATCAAATGGCACTTTCTTTTTCGTAAGTGCTGACGCATACGTAAGCCACTGCTTTGCGTCTGCTTTTCTATACACGTATCCCTTTGGGGAATAACCCCAATAGTTGTTCACGCTTGGCGGGAGAACGTCTATTATTATTCTCATTTTATTTCTCCTAGTTTTCTAAATCTTTTTTTCATCCATAATTCTATTTTTTTGAATAGTTCTGCCTCTGCCGCCCATATTGCCTCTTCTGCCGACCATGTTGCCTCTTCTGCCGCCCATATTGCCCTTGTTGCCGACCATGTTGCCTCTTCTGCCTCCCATGTTGTTGCCGCCTCTGCCGCCCATATTGCCGACCATGTTGCCTCTTCTGCCGCCCATATTGCCTCTTCTGCCGACCATGTTGCCGCCTCTGCCGCCCATGTTGTTGCCGCAATGCGATTTTTCTTTGTAGGATTTTTTAAGTATCTAACGGTGGCTTCTATTGCTTCATGTGGTCGCTTATCATTGGGATATTGTTTTTCAAAAATAGGCAGCACCAGCTTTGCCGCATAAATGGCAAGGGCTATACTATCCCTTTTTTGCCACTTATATGCTCTTACTATCCGCATTTTTTCATACACTTCCTTGTCGTCCTGAATGATTGAACGACCCTCACACTCAACCTTTGCCAAAATTTCACCTTGAACAAAGCTAAATGCTTGATAAATTCCTTGTGAGCAATGGAAACCTGCTTGACACATATCAAGACTGCCTCTATGTATATGCCATTTACCTATTCCCCAAATAATATCACCCCTGTCTGATTTTATTTTGTTATCTTTTAGCCGAAGAAATTTCCACCGTATAATTCTCATTTTATTTCTGGGACTTCCATGTTCAGTAACTTATACAAAGTAGACTTTGAACCTATTTTATGTCGCCATAAGAGCCTATCTATAGTCATGCCACCGTTATAGTCTGATATAACCTTAATAGCCAGCTCTATATCTTCTTCAGGAGTACGCCTTTTTTTTCTAAAGTTAGTTTTCATATTCCTATATAATCATCAAATTATAGACTCCCACCCCGACTCCAACTCCGACTCCGACTCCAACTCCGACTCCAACTCCAACTCTGATTCCCACTCCCACTCCGACCCTGACCCCAAATCAAACTCCGACTCTGACTCCCACTCCAACTCCAACTCTGATTCCGACTCCGACTCCAACTCCAACTCTGATTCCGACTCCGACTCCCACTCCGACTCCGACTCCAACTCCTACCCTGACTCCAACTCTGATTCCAACAGTTACTTAGAAAAATCGAATTCATTTTACTGTTAATAATAACTTACGTTCTGTAGCATCTGTAATTGAAGCCATATTAACAAAGACTTTCTTATCACCAAATGGCTCTACTTCTAAAGATGACGTTTCTTTTCCCGCTATAAATTCATTAAACCGACCACTATCGGCAATCCACGCGGCATCCTCAAGTACCAAAAACTCACCTACTATGTCAATCACCCGTCCTGTTAGATGATAGGTAACTGTTCGCATAAAATAGTCCTTTCCTATCTCAAAAGGTACAGGCTTACCCCCTTTTGTAGCGGAAGGTCGTACTTTACTTAGCTGAACATAAGCCCCTAATCTACCGTATTTGATTCCATCTACTTCTACTATATCTTTAGTCATTTTGTTTTTATTAAATTTATAATTAAATGATTATTCCTATATTACCATATTACTTATAATGTGTCAAATCATTTGTAATTATTATAAAAAGCCTCTTGTTCATTCGCTAACCGATTACTGCTGTCTTTCCAAAGTTCACTTCCTATAGGTGAATTTTCGCGAATATATTGAATATCCTT
>Ga0210043_1000690_pt1 | contig 34943 bp, 33 predicted proteins | sample CryGeymet201501t_FD_183990 | JGI IMG/M metagenome (GOLD analysis project Ga0210043, IMG submission 183990) | Groundwater microbial communities from Crystal Geyser aquifers in Utah, USA - Crystal Geyser metaG 2015-01t (SPAdes) (version 2) | ecosystem: Environmental > Aquatic > Deep subsurface >... | reverse complement strand
CGACCTCAGCGGTTGCGACCTCAAGGGGATCACGCTGCCGACCACGATCGGCGGGTCTCTCGACCTCAGCGGTTGCGACCTCAAGGGGATCACGCTGCCGACCACGATCGGCGGGTCTCTCGACCTCGAAGGGGCCAAGAATGTCACGCTTCCGGTCGGCCTGACTGTCGGCGGCAGTATGGACCTGACCCGGTCCGATGTCGATGCGCTGCCGCACGGGTTCAGCATCAAGGGCGTGATCATCGGCAAGAATCTGGCGATTCCGCCCAAGGATGAGCCGAAGAAGAAACGCCAGGCCAAGGCGAATCGCAAGGCTGGCAAGCGGGGTGCCAAGTGAGCGCCGCCGTCATCGTCAAGAACACCCTGCCCGCGGAGATCGTCGCCCTCAAGGACGAGACGATGGCGCAGGTCCAGGCCCTGACCGTCGAGGCCAAGGCCATGGAGGTCATCGACGCGGATACGCTGGCGAAGGGCAATGACCTCTTCCGCAAGATCGACGCGCTCAAGAAGGGCATCGAGACTGGCCGCCTGGAGATCACGCGCCCGATCGACGCCTTCAAGAAGGCGATCATGGCGGCCGAGGCGCAAGCCACGACGCCGCTGGACGAGGCGCGCGCCCAGCTGGGCAAGCGGCTCTTCAACTGCCAGAGGAAGCTGGAGGCCGAACGTCTGGAAGCTGAGCGCAAGGCGCGCGAGGAAGCCGAGGCGAAGGCCAAGGCCGAGCGCGAGCGCCTGGAGAAGGAGCGGCAGGAGATCATCCGCAAGCAGCAGGAGGAGCGCGCCGCCCAGGAGCGCGAGGCGAAGGAGCAGGCCGAGCTCTTCGGCACCGATCCCGAGCCCCTGCCGCCGGCGCCCGAGCCGCCACCGGCCGCCGTTGTCGTGCCCGTGGTCGAGAAGGCCGCGGTCCTGGCCCCGCTGCCCAAGCAGGCCGTCCGCGGCAGCACGCGCAAGGTGCTCAAGATCATCGACGCCAGCAAGATCCCGCGCGAGATCGCCGGCGCCGTCCTCCTCGTGCCAGACGAGAAGGCGATCAAGAAGCTCCTCGACGCCGGCGTCGCGGTGCCCGGATGTACGTTGGACACGGTTGAGGGCTTCGCCTCGGCGGGTGGCCGGTCGTGACCTTGGATCCGTCCATCGAGGGGCGCGTCGCGGCCCAGGTCGCAGCGGCCAGCAATGACCGCCCGGCCTGGCTGCCGCCCGGCGAGCACTTCGTCGTCATCGTCGAGGACGACACCGGCCGGCCGATCCGCTACGAGTGGGACGCGCTGGGAATCCCGCGCCTCGCCCCCGAGTGCGAGACCGGCTACGCCGGGCGCAGCATCACCTTCGAGCACTACCTCGGCCAGAACACCCAACTGCACGAGATTAAGGCGCACGCTGCGTACCTGCGTGGTCGCTACGGTCGCGTCGCCGTCGCCAAGTTGGTCATCGTCGAGGCTGACAAGTGACCGACCGCTCTGCCTTCATCAGACCCAGCAACATGGGCGCCATCGAGCTGTGCCACGGCAAGCCCCTGATGGAGTGGCGCGCCGTCACCATGGTCCCGGCTATCGAGCAGATGAGCCGGCCGGCTGCTGAGCAGGGCACCCAGGGCCACACCGTCGTCGCCCAGACGCTGGCCCTGACCTACCAGCAGCCCGGCGGATGGACTCTGCCGGAGGACGCGCTCAACCAGATGAGCATGGCCATGTCCAAGCTGGAGGACTGGACCAAGGACGCTGTCCGCCGCTGCGTCGCCTACGCTGTCGCCCTCGTCGACCAGGCCATGGGCCAGGGCTGGCGCATCACCATTCAGATCGAGATGCACCTCAGCGGCAAGGGCGTGAACATCGAGCGCGGCGGGACCGCCGACCTGATCATCCTCTGCCATGACGCCGAGACCGACGAGATCGTCCACGTCATCGTCGCCGACTGGAAGCTGGGATGGCTCGACCAGGGCCACGCTGCCGACCACCTCCAGCTTGGCACCTACGCCGTCATGGCCTGGGACAAGTACAAGCCGCGCCAGGGCGTGACCGTCCACCTGGCCCAGGGCCGCCGCCAGGAGTTCAGCAGCGCGCACTACACCGCCAGCGCGATCGAGGCCGTGCGCCAGCGCATTCAGACCGCCGTTACCGAAGCCTGGCAGGACGAGCCCGAGGTCCGCGCCGACATCGACGCCTGCCGCTACTGCCGCGCCCTTCCCTTCTGCCGTACCGCCCGGGAGCACATCATGCACGCCGCCGACCAGCTCGCCCTCTTCGGCGAAGCCGTCACCGATCGCATCCAACTGGCCAAGGACGCCGCCATGGCGCGCCGCTTCGCCGAGGACGCCCGCGAAGTCGCCAAGCTCTGGAGCACCCAGAACCAGGCGGCCGTGAGCGAGGAGGCTTCCCGTGGGTGACCACCTCGATCACGACATGCACGCCAACAGCCTGCGCGCCCTCGGGACGCTGGATGTCGGCGAGCGCGAGCGGCAGATCATCGACGCCTACGTCGCCGCTGGCGTGCCGCAGACCGATCGCCAGATCAAGGAGCGCCTCGGATTCGAGGACATGAACGCCGTGAGACCAAGGATCACGGACCTGATCGACGACCTGATCCTGCGCGAAGTCGGCAGCACCAAGGACCACGTCAGCGGGAAGCGCGTGCGGCTGGTCGAGGTGCGTCCTTGAACCCCGCCGCCCGCCTCCGCGGCCGCCTCAACAAGCAGGCCGGCCAGACCGCCGAGAACATCGTCGAGATCCAGCTCCGCGGCATGGGCATCGAGGTTGAGCAGATCGAGACCGGTTGGCGCGTCATGCGCCGCCCGCGCGCCGATGGCAACGGGACGCAGATCGTCGGCGCCACCCCGATGGCCAAGGTGCTCGGCGACATCTTCGGCGTGCAACCGCCCAGCGGCCGGGCGGTCCTGGTCGAGTCGAAGCACGACGACAACGACCGCCTGAGCCTGTCGGACCTCAAAGAGCACCAGCGCACCAACCTGCTGCGCTGGCACCGGGCGGGCGCCCTCTGCTTCGTCGCGTGGGTCCGCTTCGAGCCGGCCGTCGAGGTCTGCTTCATCCACTTCCCCAGCGTCACCGACGAATGGCGCAAGGGTTCACCTCTCCCCATCGAGCGGGCCAGACAGCTCAACCGCGCATCCCGCGCGGCTCTCACGAACGCACCACCACCAGGCCCAAGGACCTGATCCACATGACCACCACCACCGAACCCGCGCCGGCTCCGGCTGTCCCCTCCAATGAGGACCAGCTCCAGCTTGCCGTCGCCACCTTCACCGCCATCTGCACGCGCAGCGAAGCAGGCCACCCGATCGAGCGCTCCAGCGACCTCATCGGCGAACTGCCCGAGGCCTTCCAGCACGTCGACGGTCTGCTGACCAAGCTGGCCGTCCTGGTGCGCGCCCTCGCCTCCGGCGACCTCATCACCGACACCATGCCGGCAGCGCCCACGGCCTTCGGCATCACGGTGCACGCCCAGGGCGACGCCGCCCTCCAGATCCTGGCCAAGGACGTCATCGGCTGGCGCTCGCTGGTCGCCGCTGCCCAGCTCGCCTTGGAGCTGTCGCAGCTCGACAACCAGAAGAAGGACGACGAGCTCCGCGCCCACAAGGAGCGCGTCCGCCTGGAGAAGGAACTGGCTGGCGAGGTAACCGCCTGCGAGGCCGATGTCGAAGCGGCCAAGAACGACCTGAGCGCCGCCAAGGAGCATCTGGCCGCAGCCAACAAGAAGCTCGCCGCATTCGTCCGCTGCGATGTCCAGACCAGCATGGCCGACGGCAAGCAGGAGACGATCAGCGGCGACGTCACCGCCTACGAGCAGGGCTTCCGCACCTTCGACGCCAGCAAGGCCGAAGCGATCAACCCGTACCGCGACGACCCACAGAAAGCCGACTGGCAGCGCGGCTATGACTGGGCGAAGAAGCAGGCCGAAGTGAAGGCGGGCGCGCCGCTCTTCGACGGTGCCGAGAAGGCGCCGATCAAGAGCGCCAAGGACCTGGGCAAGGCCGAGCTCGACCTGCTGGGCTTCGCCCTGGACGACAACGAACGCGAGGAGCTGCGCCGCGGCACGGCTCTCAACGTCGCCGGCTGCGTGCTGAACCTCTACGAGCGCGACTACCTCGTCGCCGATGCGGTCGGCGAGACGCACTTCCTGATGCTGCCGCTCTACAGCAAGGACGAGTGGGCGAGCATCGGCCACGAAGCGAAGTACGGCCGCACGGTCGAGGGCGTCGACCAGACCGACGAGGCCAAGGTCCAGCGCCAGACCGGCGGCGAGTTCTGCGGCCGCGTCGTAAAGCTGGGCAAGAAGAAGCTGATCGTCGGCCCGAAGAGCGACGCCCTGATCGTCTGGGATGACCAACTCGAACAGGCGCCCGCCGAAGGCGAGAAGGACGGCGGACAGGACGAAGGCAGCGACGGAGCCTGACCGTTCCGGCACCGCCTACGCCCAACGGTAGACGGTGACGGAGCGGCCAGGACGTGACATCGAACCGCAGGCCGACCGGGGACGCCCGGAAGACACCGCGTCCGGGGAAGCGCCGGGGCCTGACCACTCGCCACAAGGGACACCGATGAAGTACCACACCTTTCTGCCGAAGTTCCATCCGCTGATCCTCGCGCGCGCCAAGCAGACGACCATCCGCGGCCGCACGCTGGTCAAGCCCGGCGAGACCTTCGCCCTGCGGCACTGGACCGGCAAGGCGTACCGGTCGCCCATGGGCGTCCTCGGGACCGCGACGTGCCAGAGTGTGCAGACAATCAGCGTTTATGAGGAGGGATATGGCATCTACATCGACAGCCTTCCTGTCGCTGACCCCGATGCTGTTGCCCGGCGCGATGGATTCGCCTGTGCTGCGGCGATGCGCGATCACTTCATAGCAACCTGCGGACTGCCCTTCACCAAGGTACTCATCACCTGGGGCGACACCTTTCAGCCGGCCGGAGCCTGACCATGCCCATCCGCCCCGAGAACCGCCGCCACTACACCAAGGCCGCCGGCTGGCCGGAGATCCGCGCAAAGGTGCTCGCTCGCGCCACGCTGGAGGAGTTCTGCCCAGAGATCGAGCCGAGCACCTGCTGCGAGCTGTGCTGTGTGCCCAACGGGCGCGTCGTCTGGCGCGATCCGGCCAGCCCGCAATGGACCGTCGTCGACCAAACCGGCTGGAAGCCGGTCAAGATCGTTTTGACCATCGCCCACCTGAACCAGGACCCGACCGACAACCGCATGGTCAACCTGCTGGCCCTCTGCCAGCGCTGCCACAACCGTATCGACCTGCCCTGGCGCCAGCGGAACGCCGCAGCCACGCGCGCAGCACGAAAGGCCCAGGCGTGACCAGCTCCGACCTGCGCCGCTTCCTCTCCCACGACTGGCAGGACGCCGCCGCCGTCTCGCGCAAGATCTTCGACGAGATCGGCGTCCCCATCAAGCCCGAGCGCCTCGTCAGGCTCTACACCACCACCTATCCCGATGTCGTCGCCGATGGCATCCTCGTCCGCCTCGTGGCGGTGCAGGGGAATCCGAAGGGAGGGAAGGCGTGACCGAGCCCATCCGCTGGAGCGAGGCGAGCATCATCAGCGCCCTTGCCGTGGCGTTCGAGTGGTGGCGCCGCGACCTGTGCCCCAACGTCCAGGAAGGTAGCGAGATGGACATGGCGCTGCTGACCAAGGCCGGGCTGCTGTGGGAGATCGAGATCAAGATCAGCATGGCCGACTGGAAGGCCGACCTCAAGAAGGAGCGCCGCTACAATCCCGGCTGGAGCCCCGCCCGGTTCTACTACGCGGTTCCGGCGGCACTGGTGGCCAACGGCATCCCCGAGTGGGCTCCGGCCCATGCTGGGGTCCTACGGCTGCGGAACGAGCTACAGCACCACACCGAACCCAACGGCCGCCGGGTCATCGGACACGGGCCGCGCTCGGCCGGCTGGCTGCGCCAGGCCAAGATCCTCCACAAGGTCAAGGCGCCGCCTTTCGTCCGCGAAGCCCTGCGCGCCAAGATCTACGCCCGCTACTGGCGCCACGTCGCGCCCCAGATCACGGCCACCGCTCCGGCCACCATCGAAGTCCCTCACCTCGCCGAGACGCCATGACTACCGCCGACCTGCCAGCCCCTCCCGTCCCTGCCGAGTGCGACCTGCGCGACCTCGATGGCTTCATGCTCAACACTGAGCGATTACTCGCGTCCGAGTTGTGGGCGCTCGCTGATGGCAAATGGTTCAAGGCTGCGGTCTCGCTCTGGTGTAGAGCCTGGAAGCAGGTCCCGGCCGCGAGCCTACCCGATGATGATGCCGTGCTCGCCAGCTTCGCCGGCATCAGCGTCGCTCAGCTCCGGCGCGAGAAGTGGGTCGTGCTGCGCGGCTTCTATAAGTGCAGCGATGGCAGGCTCTACCATAAGACGCTGGCAGAGGACGCCATGCGCGCCTGGAAGTCTAAGCAGCGGCGGGTCGATGAGCGGGCAGCCGAGGCCGAACGCCTGCGACTGTGGCGCGAACGGCGTAAGAACGGGGGTGCGAACCCACCAGAGAACGGCAACGGAAACGGTGAGCGTACACCGTACGAAGCAGGTACGAAAGGCGTTAGACAGGGACAGGGACAGGGACAGGGACAGGGACAGGGACAGGGAGAGAATACATTCGAGGGCGCGCCCGTCTCGCAGCCCCACCCAGCGAGTCCTGAGCGCTGGCGCTACGAACAGGCCGAACCCTGGGTCGCCGGCCTCGTCGCCGCTGGCTGCAAGGTCGGACCCAAGAACTGGCCAGCCTGGAAGGCCCTGGTCGAGAAGCACGGCAACGAGCTGGTCCGCACGGCCGCCGCTGGCGTGCCTGCTGACGAGCGCTGGCCCGATGCCATCGAGAAGGCGATCACCGCCCGAGGCGCACAGGTTGGCAGCATCAGCGACCGCGTCCGAGCCAAGACCGTGAGGATCACGACATGAGCCAACCCATCACCATCGGCGAGGCATTGGGCGGACTCGGCAGGACTGCGTTGCCGCTGCCGACCATGCCTGCGGACCTCGTGTACAAGCTGACCAGGGAGGACATCGAGGCCACCCTGCCGATTGAATACCGCAAGGCCGTAGCCATCGACGCCGTGCGCCAGACCGTCGTGGCCGCGATCAAGGCCAAGGAGATCGGCGGGTCCGCTCTCATCGTCGGGCCGCCTGGCACCGGCAAGACCTTCCAGCTTTACGGCCTCCTACGCGGCCAGCGCCTGCGCCGTGCCCGCGACCTGATCGAGACCGGCGAGCGCATCCAGCACCAGCTCACCTCCGCCCGGAAGTGGAGGGCTGAGTCGGAAGCAGCATGGGCTATGCGTCGCGTCCGTGACGTCGTCGCTCAGGACATCATGGCGATCATCAGCGAGTCGAGCGACATCCGCCGCGCTCGCTACGACCGCGAGAAGCTCGACGCCTGGTGCCAGGACGAGCGCATCCTCGCCATCGACGACATCGGGTGCGTGAAGCCGAGCGAGTGGGTCCTCGAAGCCGTCTACGAGATCGCCACCCAGCGCCGCAAGGACGGCCGCACGACCATCTGGACCACGAACCTCAACCCGGACGACCTGCGCCAGACGTTCGGCGGGGCCATCGCTTCGCGCCTGCTGGGCGATGCGGTCGTCGAGATCGACGGCCAGGATCGGAGGACGGCATGAGCATGCGCCACAAGGACCACCGCCGGCGAGCCAGCAGGCCCGCGCCCTGGCTGCACTCAAGAGCGAGGCCGACCGCCGAGCCGTCAACGACGTCCTAGTGATCGACATCATCGCCGCCCTCTCCCGCGTCGAGCTGGACGTGTCGTGCGCCAAGAACGACCCCACGCACCGCCGCGAGCACCTCGAAGCCGCACTGTCCGCAACCGGCGACCTGCAACGCGCGCTGATCCTCGAACGCCTGCACCTCGACCAACCACCACGGAGCCCGACATGATTACGAGTGCGTCAATAATGAGCCAGGAGACCGAGCGGGACCGGCAGCATGACCGCCGCCGGCAGATCCGGGATCGGCTGCTCTGCGCACTCGAAGACGCCGGCCGAGCGATGACGCCGCACGAGCTCGCCCGCGTCACCGGGCTCGGCGTCTGCTCCGTCACCATCGCCGCCCAGAACGCGCCGCGATACTTCGCCATCACCGTCGACGGCAAGCGCACCACCAGCATCGACCGGCATCCTCACCTCAAGATCGGAGTTTAACCATGACCATGACCCTCCACCCCACCGACATCCACTTCTGCGGCATCCGCATCTGGTTCGAGCATGAGGGCGTCGCGCCTCACCTCGGCGAGGACCTGCGAATGGCCAGGGAGTCACTGGCGCACATGGCAGAGAATGCCTGCATGCTGCTGCCCGGCTTGAAGACGCCGCGGGTCAAGGGCTACCAGGACAGGATCGCGGCCCTGGAGCATGACCTCGCCAGGGCCAACCGAGAATGGAACGCCTGGCAGGAGATGGCGAAGAAGGCCGAGGCCGAACTGGCGCGATCGAAAGAAGCGCACGGCACAGCCTGCGGGCTGGTCGCGCGTATGCACGCCGCCGCTGTCGGCGAGATCCGTGGCCCATCCCGCGGCGTCGTCGAGGACATCGAAGACCTAAGATGCCGAGCAGAACGCGCAGAGACGGCTTACGCAGCAGCCTGCGAAGAGCGGAACCAAGCGCAGGCCTTCGCCAAGGAGGCACAGGCGCCGCCGCTCCTAGCCGAGCTGCTGGACATCCTGCAAGCCGTTGTCGCTGATCACGGCGCCAGCGAGGGAGCAGCCGATTGCGCGCGCAGGATCATCAAGGAACGCAACGAGGCGAAGGCCACGGTCAAGAAGCTGGTCGACCGACGCATCGACGGGATCCCAGGACCGCCGTGGCCGACCGACCTTATCTCTGAGGTCCAGAAGCTGCATGTGGAGATCGCTGGGCTCAAGGAACAGGCCAGGCAGGAAGCGATCGGCTTCAAGATCGCCCTGGACATGCTGCGAGCCGAGCGCGACGAGGCCCGCCAGATGCACCGCGAGCGTGTCTTCTGGGAGAAGGCCGCGCTCAACGAACAGATCACAAACCTGGGCGAACGGCTGACTACGCTGCGCGACGTGGTGAAGCGGGTGCGTGACCGAGTCGCCGCGGAACAGAACCACGACATGATGCGCAGCGAGCGCGAAGCACTGACCCGCTACACGATCGACGAGCTGCGGAAGGCGCTGGGATGATCGACTGGACCACCAGCACAACGCCCAGGCGCTGGGTCACCAAGCCGCCGTTCCCACAGCGATACCGTGGACCCCGGCGGTTGAGCCCCGGCGGCAGCTACCGAGCCATGCGGCGCGCCGTCGAGCGGATGGCGGACGCTCTGCGGCCAGGAATCACCAGCCCGCCGCGGCCATGGTTCAAGCTCTCGATCCCGGGCGAAGAGCGCCCTGGCCCGGAGGTCCGCCAGTTCCTGCACACCGTTGAGCGCGCGATGATGGTCGAGATCCCCAACCCGTACCCCATCCTCCAGCAGTTCGTATGAGCGCCCCGCAAACCCTTGTCGAATGGGTCAAGAGCAGCAAGGGGCAGCGCGCGACGAAGGCGTGGGCCGATGCGGTCATAGCCGACGTTGAAGCGAGGACACCGAAAGAACGCGAGCGGCGACATCGTAGGAAAGCCAAACCATGACCGAGACCGCCGACCGCGAGGACCAGATCACCGAGGACCTGGCGCGCTTCACCAACGACCCGCTCGGCTTCGTCCTCTGGGCATTCCCGTGGGGCGAGCCCGGCACGGTCCTGGAGAAGGAGCTCGGCCCGCGCCGCTGGCAGCGGAAGCTTCTGGAGCAGATCGGCGAACGGCTCCAGGCCGGCCTCGACCTCGGCAGCGCCATGGAGCCCCTCCGCTTCGCGCGCGCATCAGGCCACGGCATCGGCAAGTCGGCCATGGTGTCGTGGCTGATCATCTGGGCCATCAGCACGCGCGAGTACACCCGCGGCGTGGTGACCGCCAACACCGAGAACCAGCTTCGCACCAAGACCTGGCCGGAAGTGGCGAAGTGGCACGCGCTGTCCATCTGCGGGCATCTGTTTGTGTGCGAGGCGACAAGCCTGCGCGCGGTCGGCAACGACGAGCAGGGCAAGCCGCTCGGTAATCGCTGGCGCATCGACGCATCGCCATGGTCCGAACACAACACCGAAGCATTCGCCGGCCTGCACAACAAGGGCGGACGCATCCTCCTCCTCTTCGACGAGGCGTCAGCCATCGCGGACAAGGTCTGGGAGGTCGCTGATGGCGCGCTCACGGACGAGGACACCCAGATCCTGTGGGGCGCGTTCGGCAACCCGACCCGGAACAGCGGTCGATTCCGCGAGGCCTTCCGCCGCTTTGCACATCGGTGGATGGTCGAGCAGATCGACAGCCGCACCGTCGAGGGCGTCAATCGCGCCTTCCTCGACCAGCTCGTCGCCGACAATGGCGAGGACTCTGACCTCGTGAAGGTGCGCGTCCGCGGCATGTTCCCAACCTCCAGCTTCAAGCAGTTCATCGGAACCGAGGACGTCGACGCCGCCTTCGGCCGGCATCTGCGCGAGGAGCAGTACCGCTATGCACCCAAGATCATCACGGTCGACCCAGCATGGACCGGCGAGGATCCGCTGGTCATCGGGCTGCGGCAGGGCCTGGCCTTCCGCATCCTGCGCGTCATTCCCAAGAATGACAACGACGTGCAGATCGCCAACATCGTCGCGCAGCACGAGGACGAGGAGCAGGCCGACGGCGTCATCGTCGACGGCGGCTACGGGACCGGCATCGTCTCGGCCGGCCGCACCATGGGGCGCCGCTGGCTGATCGCCTGGTTCGGCGAGAAGTCACCAGACGAGGGCTATCTCAACCTCCGGTCCTACATGTGGGGCATGGCCAAGAAATGGCTCAAGGAGGGCGGCGCGCTGCCCGAGGACCACGGCTTGCACGACGAGCTGATCGGCCCCGAGACGATCCCGCGCATGGACGGCAAGATCCAGCTCGAATCGAAGGAGCAGATGAAGCAGCGCGGGCTTCCGTCGCCGAACAAGGCCGACGCCCTCGCCCTGTCGTTCGCCTATCCCATCCAGGCGAAGAACGGCCCGGGACGGCAGCAGTCGACCGGCATGAGCATCACCGAGGCCGACCCGTACAAGCACCCGGACGACCGATAGCCTGATGCAAAAGCCTAGCCGTCGCGCCTGACCCTGCCGTCGCTACGCTCGCCGCATGGGCGTTGCCTTCGCGCGTGAGCCGTTCGAGCTGGCATGGTCAGGGGCCGAGCCCCTGGTCATGGGTCATTGGCGCGAGGTCGCCTATCCCGGCGACACGCCGCCGGTCGTCGACGTCGCCGCGTACACCGCGGCCGGACGCGAGGGCCGGCTGGTCACCTTCACCGTCCGCGACCTGCCCGGCGAGAGCGCCGACGGCAGCGCCGCCCAGCTCGGCAAGCTGCGCGGCTACGCAACCTTCTGGATCGGACCGTTTCCCCAGCGCATGGGCATGATCGGCGCCTGGCAAGACGCCGTCTTCCTGTCGCCCGAAGCGCGCCAGGGCCATGTCGGCATCGACTTCCTGCACTTCTGCGACGCGCAGCTCCAGGCCATTGGCTGCCATGTGGTGCACCACAGCGTCCGCGACGGCCGCGACTTCTCGGCCATCCTGCGGCGCCTGGGCTATGCCCACGCCGAAACCGTCTACGCCAAGCATCTGGGAGTCTGACATGGGCAGCTCGAACCCCGTCAATAAAATCGAGGAGGGCTTCAAGGATGCGATCGGCTCCATCGAGGACGACCCGCTCGGCACGCTCACCAGCGCGCTGAGCATGGGAACCAGCGGATTCAACGAGGTCTACGAGACCGGCACGCGCGCCCGCGAGGACCAGCGCGACCAAGCCGCTGGTATGGCCGAGAAGGAACAGAACCGCGCCGCGGCCGCTGAGTCGCGCGCCATCGACGCATCGGTCAAGGAGACCGACGCCATCGCCCTGGAGCGCCGCCGCCGCGCCGCAGTTGCAACCAACAACGGCCGCAGCGGCACCATCCTGACCTCCGGCACGAGCCTGGGATCGGCCGACGTGGCGCGCAAGACGCTCCTCGGAATGTGACATGGTCGCCGTCTCCACCGAGTTCAAGGAACGCATCGAGTCCACCAGGGGCACGCTCAAAAATGAGCGCACGTCCTTTGAAACGTGGTGGAAGGACGTCGACCTGTACGTCCTGCCCGATCGCTGCCAGTGGTCGACCTCGGACTACGGGAACGGCAAGGCCGACAGCTACAGCCGGATCATCGACGACTCGCCGGTCAGCGCGATCGAGACCTGCGCGTCGGGACTGCACTCCGGCATCACCAACCCGAGCCGGCCCTGGTTCGAGCTGTCCCTCGCTGACAAGACGCTGAACGAGCTGCCCGTCGTCAAGGCCTGGCTGGAAGCCTGCCGCGACCGGATGCTCGACGCCTTCCGCGCCTCGAACCTGTACAACGCCCTGCCGATCACCTACGGCAACGTGGCCGCCTTCGGCGTCGATGCGATGGTCATGGAGGAGGACGACGAGGAAGTCTTCCGCTTCGAGAACCTGGCAATCGGCACCTACTGGCTGAGCACCAACGCCAAGCGCCGCGTCGACTGCATCGTCCGCGAAATGCGCATGACCGTGCGCCAGGTCGTCGAGCGCTTCAAGATCGAGAACGTCAGCGAGACGGTGCGCAATCGGTGGAACCTCAAGGGCTACGAGGATCCGGTCGACGTGGTGCATGTCGTGTGCCCCAACGCCGACTACAATCCGCGCGGCATCCTGTCGCGTGAGAAGCGCTACATCTCGACCTACTACGAGGCCAGCGGTGCGAAGGACGCCAGCGCGCTGTCGGTAAAGGGCTTCGACTCCTTCCCGGTCCTCTGCCCGCGCTGGCAGGTCACTGGGCGCAACGCCTACGGCCAGGGGCCGGGCAAGCGCATCCGCGGCCACAGCAAGGCGCTCCAGGCCTACAAGCGCGCCCTCGACCGCGGCACGAACAAGATGGCCGACCCGCCGCTCACGGCGCCGTCGAGCATGCGCGGACAGGCCACCACCCAGATCGCCGGCGGGATCACCTACTACGACGAGAGCAAGGGCGGCGCTCCGCTCATTCAACCGCTCTACAACACGCACACCTTCCCGATCGAGAAGATCTTCCCGCTGATCCAGGACGCGCGTCAGCGGATCGAAGCCGGATGCTTCGCCGACCTGTTCTTGATGCTGGCCAACAGCGACCGCCGCCAGGTCACCGCCGAGGAGATCCGAGCCAAGCAGGAGGAGAAGCTCCTCCAGATCGGGCCGGTGCTGGAGAACCTCAACGACGAGCTCCTTGACCCGCTCATCGCCCGCGCCTTCACCTCGATGCTGGCGCGCGGCCTGCTGCCTGAGCCGCCCGAGGAGATCCAGGGCCAGGCCCTGATCGTGCAGTACGTCAGCATGATGGCGCAGGTCCAGAAGATGCTCGGCCTCGGCGCACTCGACCGCTTCCTCGGCGTGCTCGGCAACGTCGCCGGCTTCCAGAAGGACGTGCTCGACAACGTCGACGCCGACAAGGTCGCGCTCGAATACCACGACATGCTGGGCGTCACCAACCGCATCCTCCGGTTCCCGGAGCCGCGCGACCAGATCCGGCAGCAGCGCGCCCAGATGGCGCAGCAGCAGATCCAGGCCGAGCAGCAGGTCCAGAACGCCCAGGCAGCAAAACTCCTGAGCGAGACCGACACCCGCGGCGACAACGCCCTAACCGACCTCATCAACGCCCAGCGCGGCATCGCAGCGTAAGGAACAGCCATGGACATCATCGAGAAGCATAGCGGCAACAACATCGTCGTTTGGGGTCGCAACGCGACCGTGGGCACTGCGCTGGAAGAGCTCTATCAGTACGACCAGGCGCTCGACTGGTACGCGATCCTCGGCGCCGGCGCAGCCCTGGACGTCAGTAGTTCGAGCGCGAGCGATGCGGCGGCCGGCACTGGCGCGCGCACCATCCGCGTCACTGGCCTCGATGCCGCCTACGCCTTCCAGTCCGAGGACATCACCCTCAACGGCCAAACCAAGGTGACCGGCACCAAGACCTGGACCGACGTCTTCGGCGCTGACGTGCTCACGCACGGCACCGGCAAGGCCAACGCTGGCGACATCCACATCGTCAAGGCCGGCACCGGCGGCACCTACACCGCTGGCGTTCCCGGCACGCTGACGAGCGCCATCTGCAAGATGCTCACCGGCTGGAACACCAGCATGAACGGGCACTGGACCAACCCTGCCACCGGCAAGGGCTCCAGCCAGTACCGGCTCGACTGCATCCAGGCGAGCGCCTACACCCAGGCCGCGGCGCTCATCGTCTGCACCCAGGATCCGTGGGGCACCGACCAGAGCTTGCACGTCGAGTGTGTGCTGGGCATCGGTGCGACCGGCATGGTTCCGCCCGTCGACCTGAGCAAGGCCGGCATCGTGCTTCCGGAGAAGCGCGCTGTCCGCCTGCGCCCGCTGGGCGCTGCCGCCTCGGCCGTTGTCCAGGCCACCATGCTGCTCACCAGGGTTGCGTGATGGCCAGCGAGGAAGACCTCGACGACGACCAGCGCGCAGCGCTTGCTGAACAGCAGGCCAAGGAGCGCCGCAGGGACGACCTGCATGACCTCGGCGTCATGCTCGACACCCAGGCAGGACGCCGCGTCCTGCGGCGGATCCTGGAGCGCACCGGCCCGCTGCGCCAGACCTTCGACGCTGAAAGCGAGCGCGTCAGCAGCCTGCGCGCCGGCGAGCGCAACGTCGGGCTCTGGCTGCTCGCCGAGCTCACCGAGGCGCGCCCCGAGTCGATCGGCGGGCTCATCGCTGACGTGCAAAAGCCTAGCCGCCTTGACGGCTCCAGTTCCTGATATGCTCGCGCCATGACCGACGCCGTAGCCACCGCCGCGAATGGTTCCCAGACTGCTGCCGGCAACGGCGGCGGCGCTGGTGCGGCCGGCGGTGACGCGGCGGCGGCTGGTGCGCAGACTGCCTCCGGCACCAATACCGGCAACGCAGCGCAGCAGAACCAGAGCGGCACCGGCCAGCAGGGCGCGGCCGATCCCTTCGCCGGCCTCAAGGCCCCCGAGGGCTTCGATGCTGCGGCCCTGCCCAAGCTCATCGAGGTCGCCAAGGGTTACGGCCTCGATGCCAAGAACGCCCAGAAGCTGCTGAACGACACGCACACGCGCCAGGTCCAGGCCAAGGCCGACATGGAAGCCGCGCTCGCCAAGCAGAAGGCCGACTGGCACGACGCCATCAAGGCCGACAAGGAATACGGCGGCGAGAAGTTCCAGGCCAGCCTCCAGCGTGCGCAGAAGGTCGTCGGCGAGATCGACACCAAGATCGCGCCCGGCATCAAGCAACTCCTCGACGCCAGCGGCTACGGTGAACACCCGGCCGTTGTCCGCCTGTTCAACTACCTCGGCCAGGCCAACCGCGAGGACAGCTTCGCAGCCGGCGGCGACAACTCGGCCGGCGAGAAACCGCTCGAAGACGTCCTCTACCCCAAAGCCAAGACCGCCGCGGCCTAACGCCGTCACCCCATCAACAGCCTTAAAGCCGGGACAACCCGGCGGTCCCCTGGCGGGGACAGGAGCCCAACATGTCGACCCTCGCTTCCTACAACCTCACCCTCGCCGACTACGCCAAGATGGAGGACCCCAAGGGGGACATCGCGGCGATCGTGAACATGCTGGTCCAGACCAACGACATCTGGAGCTACCTGCCGTTCATCGAGTGCAATGACGGCTCCAGCCATGAGACCGTGATCGCGACCGGCCTGCCCCAGGGTGCGTGGGTCCGCTACAACCAGGCCCGCAACTCGGGCAAGGCGAGCACCGCCCAGGTGCGTGCGCAGACCGGCATGATCGAGCTGCCCATCACCGTAGACAAGCACCTCGCCGAGAAGCGCGGCATGGATAAGGTCGCCCAAGTCCGCACCAAGCAGGCCATGCTCGCGATCGAGGGCCTGACCCAGCAGGCCACGACCGCCCTGTTCTACGAGGACGAGCGCACCAACCCGGAGCGCATCACCGGCCTCGCGCCCCACTACTCGACCGTCAACACCGCGACCGCGGCGTCGGCCGAGAACGTCATCGACTGCGGCGGCACCGGCTCGGACAACATGAGCCTCTGGATCCTGGAGCTGGGCGAGGGCAAGATCAGCGGCCTCCTGCCCCAGGGCAAGCGGTCGGGCATCCAGCGCGACGACCGTGGCGTCATCGAGATCCCCGGCGCCGTCGGCGTCGATGGCTCCTCGATGCGCGCCTACCGCGAGTACCTCAACTGGTCGCTCGGCCTGGTCGTCGAGAACTGGACCTGTGGCGTCCGCCTGCCCAACATCGACGTCTCCAACCTGCGCGCCAATGCCGGCAGCCAGGCCGACCTCTGGAACAAGATCATCGAGGGCATCGGCCACCTGCCGGCCTCCAGCGGCGGCAAGCGCATCGTCTGCGGAAACCGCACCGCCCGCACCTGGATGCGCATCCAGGCACTGAGCAAGAGCTCGGGCATGACCACCTTCGAGACCGTGATGGGCAAGCCCGTCATGATGGTCGACGGCATGCCGTTCGTCACCTGCGACGCCCTGCTCAACACCGAGGCCCGCGTCGTCTGATTCGCTGCTCCTGACGGTGCAGACGCAGAGCCCGGCTGTCGTGGTGGCAGCCGGGCCTCAGCGTCACAAGCCTCTACCAACCATCCCACGGAGCCAATCCCATGGCCATGATCGACAAGCTGCTCACCTTCTGCACCGCGCAGGCCCTTTCGGCCGACGCCAACCTGACCGACGTCATCGACCTCAAGGCCGCCGGCGTATTCGGCAACGGCAGGCCAATGCAGGTGGTCATCAACGTCGACGTGGCGGCCGACGCCACGACTGGCGACGAGACCTACGCCTTCAACGTCATCACCGACGATGCGGCTGACATCGGCTCCGGCACCACGATCGCCACCAAGACGATCACCGCTGCGAATCTGGCCGTGAACACCCTGCACGTCATCGACATCCCCGAGGACGTTGCGACCCTCCAGTACCTGGGCGTTGCCTTCGACGGCGGCGGCACGACCCCGACCGTGACCATCACCGCCTGGCTCGCCGAGAAGGGCACCAGCATCACCAACCTGTACAAGGCCCCGAACGGCTTCGACGCCTGATCCAGGCGTCGTCCGTCGTCCCCTGACCCGCACCGGAGCCACACATGGCCGATCCCCAGCCTCCCGCCAAGCCGCCCGCCGCGGCCGACCCCAAGCCCCAGCCTCCCGCCAAGCCCGCCAAGACGCGCGTCCGCGCCCTGGCGCGTGGCTACTACGATGGCGTCATCCGCGAGCGTGGCGATGAGTTCGAGATCGAAGCCGATGCGGACCTCGGTGGCTGGATGGACCCCGTCAGTGAGGCCGAGGCCAAGCGGCTGGCCCCTGAGATCGCCAAGCTCAAGAAGAACCGGCCGCCCCCGCCGATCGGTCCCAACGTGAAGCCGACCCCGGCCACCCGGCTCAAGTAGGCCGACGGCTACAGGCGCGCGACACCCGTGAGGGGCCGGAGACCCCGGCCCCTTTCTTCTTCTAAGGACTTCCACCCGTGAGCTACAGCCAGGCCGCCATCTGCAACATCGCCCTCGGGCACCTGGGCATCAACCGCCTCATCACCGACCTGGAGAGCGAGCGGACCAGCAAGGCGCAAGCGCAGGCCTGCATCACGCACTACGACCTGGCCCTGGAGGTCACGCTCAAGGCGCACCGCTGGCCCTTCGCGCAGCGCGTCGTCGCCCTGGCTACGATCAGCGGATTCACGAGCGACGTCTGGACCTACGCCTACCGCGCGCCCAGCGACTTCCTCGCGGCGCACACGATCAACCGCACCGAAGCCAACGTGCAGGGCGAGCGCTTCCAGGTCGGCGGCGACGCCAGCGGCGCCATCATCTACACCAACGCCGAGGACGCAGTCCTCGATTACACCGCCCGCGTCACCCAGCCCGGCCTCTACCCGGCCGACTTCGTCGAAGCGCTGGCCTACCAGCTCGCCATCCGTGTCGCCCAGCCGCTGTCCGCCGAGGAGAACCTGCGCCAGGTCGCGCGCGATGGCTATCGGCATGCGATCACCGAGGCGATGACCACCGCAGCCAACGAGGGGCAGGGCACCGAGCCGCCTGCCGACGAGTTCCTGGCTGCCCGCAGCGTCAGCACCGACCCCTGGCGCCAGACCACGAGCGGGATCTAGCCCATGCCCTCGATCAAACAGCGGTCCTTCGCTGGCGGCATCATCGGCCCCGAGCTGGAGGGCCGCGACGACCAGACCAAGTATCAGACCGGGCTCAAGGAAGCCCTCAACGTCATCATCCAGCGCTACGGCGGGGTCACCAACCGGGCGGGCTCCTACTTCCTCGCCGAGGCACGCGACGGCGATGCCGAGTCTCGCCTCTTCAAGTTCGTCTTCAACGCCGACCAGACCTACATCTTGGAGTTCGGCGAGCAGTACATGCGGGTCTATCGCGATGGCGGCGCCGTGGTGCCGTCCGCGACCGCCTGGTCAGCCCTGACCACCTACCTCGTCGGCGACATCGCCAGCCTCGCCGGAACGACCTACTACTGCGTTGCCGACCACCTCAACCATACCCCGCCCAACGTCACCTATTGGGCGCCGATGACCGCGGGCTTCTACGAGATCCCGACGCCCTACGCTGCCGCCGACCTGCGGGCTATCCAGTACGTGCAGAGCGGCGACATCGTCACGCTGGTGCATCCCGACTACGCTCCGCGCGAGCTGCGCCGCACTGGTCACACCGCCTGGACGCTGACGCTCAAGAGCTTCGCCCCAGCGGTCGACCGGCCGACTGATTGCACGGCTGTGGCTGGCGGCGGAGGCGGCAACTCCTACCGCTACCAGATCACGGCCTTCAACAAGGACACGCTGGAGGAGAGCTATCCCGGCCGCGAGACCGCGGAGACCGTCACCGGCGCGACCCAGGCCAACCCCTGCGCGATCACCGTCGTCGGCCATCCCTACAGCACCGGCGACGAGGTCTATCTTGCCAGCCTGGGCGGCATGACCCAGCTCAACGGGCGGACCTTCGTCGTCACCAAGACGGGCGCCAACACCTTCACCCTCGACGGCGAGGACTCGACGGCGCACACCGCCTACACCGCCGGCGGCACCGCTGCGCGTCCATACGTCCGCCTCGACAGCGCGGCCGCACCAACCACCAGCGCCCCGCACGTCATCACCGCCGACAATCCGGGCCAAGGCTTCGGCCTATGGTTCTACCGCTACAAGGACGGCGTCTTCGAGTTCATCGGCGAGGCGAACGGGAACGCCAGCGCGGCGACCATCAGCTTCTCCGACACCAACATCGCGGCGCAGGCCAGCCTCACCCCGCCGATCGAGCGCGACCTCTTCGCCGAGGCCGGCGCCTATCCGTCAACCGTCACCTACGTCAAGCAGCGCCTGGCCCTGGCGAACAGCGACGATGCCACTGAGCGCGTCTGGATGTCGCAGACGGGCAACTACAGCAACTTCGCCAAGAGCTCGCCGATCCAGAGCGATGACTCCATCGAGTTCCAGCTTGCCGGCCGGCAGGTCAACGCGGTGCGCCACATCATCGAAGTCGGCGGCAAGCTGGTTGTTCTGACCGACTCGGCCGAGTGGGTCATCAGAGGCGACAACGGAACCATCACGGCAACCGGAGCGCTCAACCCGGAGCAGCAGGGCTATGATGGCGCCGCAGCTATCGCACCAGTCATCATCGGCAACACCGCCCTCTACGTCCAGGCGCGTGGCAGCTTCGTCCGCGACCTGCGTTACGACTACGAGAGCGACGGCTACCAGGGCCGCGACCTGACCATCTTCTGCCCGGAGCTCTTCGACGGCCATGAGATCGTGGCCATGGACTACCAGAAGATCCCGCACTCGGTCAACTGGTGCGTGCGCGACGACGGCATGATGCTGGGCCTGACCTACGTCCGCGACCACGATGTCTGGGGCTGGCACCGGCACCTGACCGCCGGCGGCGACGACACATACAAAGACGTCTGCACGGTGCCCGAGGGCCGCGAGGACGCGCTCTATGTGATCGTCCGCCGCTACGTCGATGGCGCCTGGACCCGCTACATCGAGCGCTTCGCCTCGCGCCAGTTCACCGACGTCGCCGTCGATGCCTTCTTCGTCGACTGCGGCCTGACCTACGACGGCCGCAACGTCGGCGCAACGACCATGACGCTCACCGGCGGGACCGCCTGGGACGACACCGAGGACATGACCTGCACTGCCAGCGCCGGGACCTTCGCCGCCTCGAACGTGGGCGACGAGGTCGTCTTCTATGTCCAGGAAGAGGACCCGGACACCGAGGAGATCGAGACCGCCCGCTACGCCTGCACGATCACCGGCTACACCTCGCCGACCGTGGTGACGGTGCGCGCCGATCGCACGCTCCCGGCCAGCATCCGCACCACCGCTGTAACGGCCTGGGGCCTGGCCGTCGATACCGTCACCGGCCTCGACCACCTGGAAGGCCGCACCGTGACCGCCCTCTGCGATGGATCAGTCAACCCCGAGGCGGTCGTCACCGGCGGCAGCATCGCCCTGGCATCGCCGGCCATGATCGCACACGTCGGCCTGCCCTACACCGCCCGCATCGAGACCCTCGACGCCGAGAACCTCCAGGGCGAGACCTGGACCGACAAGAAGCGCAAGATCCACGCGGTTGGCGTCAAGGTCAAGGACAGCCGCGGGCTCTGGCTGGGCTTCGGCGACGGTCAGCTCTTCGAGCACGAGGACGAGCAGGCCGAGGACTACGACGACCCGATCCCGCCCTTCACCGGGCTCATCGAGGAGAACGTTGACACCACCTGGGAGAAGACGGGCAAGGTCGTGGTCGAGCAGCGGGATCCGCTGCCCATGACCATCCTGGCCATCATCCCCCAGGGCAAGATCGGAGGGACCTAATCATGGGCGCAGCAGGCTACGGAGCAGCGGCAGCATTGAGTCTTGGCGGCGGCATCTACAGCGCCTTGGCCCAGGACGCCGCTGGCGTCTACAACCAGGCGATGGCCGAGTACGACGCCAAACAGCTCGACGACATGGCGGTCGACGCCATTGCCCGCGGCGAGGACGAGGCGCAGCGCGTTGGTCAGGAAGGCCGCCGCGTCCAGGGCGAGCAGCGCGCCGGATTCGCTGGCCAGGGCATCGACGTGGGTGTCGGCACCGCGGCCGACATGCAGATCGAGACCCTGGAACTGAACGCCCGCGACATGCGGACGGTGCGCCTCAATGCCATGGAGGAGGCGCGGGGAATCCGCGTCCAGGCTGCCAGCACCCGGGCCAACGGCCGCATGGGCGCGCGAACGGCAACCGGCCAGGCTGCGGGTACACTTCTGACGGGAGGTGCTCAGGCTATCAGCATGGCGGCTCAGGGCGTCGAGAGCTACCGAGGGAGCCGCTGACATGGTCGACATTCCCATCTACCGCCAGCAGGTCCGCCAGGCGCCAGCCGCCGACACGCGCCTCAATCTGCGCGCCACCCCCGACGCCATGGGCGCCGCGGTTGGCGAAGGCGTCCAGGCCCTGGGCCGTGCCGCTGCCACCATCGGCGGCGTCACCGATCGCATTATGGCCGAGGAGCGCCAGCGCGGCAACGATGCGCAGATGGCGCGCGCCCTGGCCGAGAGCACCGCCCTGGCCAACGGGCTCCAGCTCGAATACGAGAAGCACCAGCTCGACGATGCCGTCGCCAAGCGCGGCGACTTCGAGACTCGATACAGCAAGGGCCTGGACGACATCGCGGCCAAGCTCGGCAACGACGAGCAGCGCGCCGCCTTCGGCAACTTCCGTCTCAAGCAGGAGGTCTCCTTCCAGGGCGCCGTGCGCAACCGCGCCTACGCGGAAGGCGAGCGTTCCTTCGACCTCGACTTCACGAACGCTCGCAGCGAGCTGGTCCGCTCGATCCGCATCAACGCCGATCCAGTCAACGGCGAGGAGGGGCTCGCCCAGGTTCAGACCCGGCTGGAAATGCTGGCCAGCCGCAATGAGGGCCTGGCGCGGCGCCGCGGGCTCAACCCCGAGCAGCTCGCCGAGCTCAACCGACGCGACGCCGCCGAGGCCTACGCCACCGTCATCAACAGCTACAATGAGGCCGGCCATTCCGTCGCCGCCAAGCAGCTCTTCGACCAGCACAAAGACACCCTGGAGCCCAAGACCCGCGATGCGCTCCAGCGCGCGCTGGAGCTGGGGACGACCAAGACCCTGGCGCAGCAGAAGAGCGCCGAGATCTACAGCCCCGACAAGACGCTGGAGGCCATGTACGCCGAGGCCGACAGCATCGAGGACCAGCAGGTCCAGGCCGAGGTCAAGCGCCGCATCGACGAGCGCGACGCCCTGCGCCGGCGCGCGGTCGAGCAGGTCCAGGACAAGACCTTCACCGCCAGTTATGAGAAGATCAAAAGCGATCCACGCGGATTCGATGCCCTGACGGCTGGCGAACGCACGGCGATGGGGCCGGAGCGCGAGGAACGACTCAAGGCGTGGACCATGCGCCGGGCCAAGGGCGAGCAGCTCCCGTGGCAGGCATCCAAGGCGGTGCGCTACCAGATCGAGCAGGCCGCCGGCAACCCGGCCACCCGCGACGCCTTCGGCAAGGCCAACCTGCTCGACTACGTCGACCGCCTCAACGAGGACGACTTCAACGCACTCGCTGCACTCCAGAAGGACCTACGCGCCGGCAAAACCGAGGGCGCTGACTGGCTGAACACGCGCGAGGAGAAAGTCAACCAGGCGCTGGCTGGCCTCGGCATGGACCCCCGGCCCTACTACACCGACAGCAAGGGCAAGGTGACCAACAACCCGCAGGCCGTTGCCTTCCGCGCTCAGGTCCAGCAGGAGGCCGCGCGCGTCGCTGCCGCCAACAAGCGCGAGCAGCCGACCGCCGACGATGTCCAGAAGGCCATCGACACGACCATGATGAAGAAGGTGAGGATCAACGAATGGGGACGCGATCCCGAGCGCGTGGCCGCGACCCTCACGGCCGACGAGCGTGGGAAGTCCTACGTCCCGATCGAGCAGGTTCCGGCCAACCACAACGCCGCCATCCGCGCCGCCATCGCAGGCAAGGGACAGGAGGCAGATGACGATCGGGTCCAGCGCGCCTATGCCGCGGCCCTGATAGGCGACCGCGCCCTCTACGACTCCATCATCGCAGGCCAGTAAATGCCCAACGACCTCGACCCGTTCGACGCCATCCAGCAGACCAATGCCGCGACGCAGGAGGCCGCAGCCGCTCCGCGCGACGTCTTCACCGAGATCAACGGCCAGGCCGATCCGCTGCGCGCCACCGCCTACCTCGGCAGCAAGATGGCGCCCGAGCGCGCCGCCAAAGTGATCGCTTTGCGCGACCGCACCGGACTGCCAGCCGACCTCGTCGACCGCAACCTGGACGAGGTCGAGCAGCAGGCAAAGAGCGCCGACTTCAACCCTGATCAGTACCGCAAGACCTCGCCCAAGGTCGCCGCCTGGCTGGCCGAGCAGCCCGAGCACTACGCCATCGCCAGCGACGACCTGCCGCGCCTGGCCGCGCTGGAGCGCTTCGTCGGCGAGTCGCCAGAATACGCCTGGGACAAGAACGGCGCCGTCCTGGGTGCCATGCAGGGCAACAATCGCACCTACTACCGCAGCACCGCCGACCTCCTGCGCGAGATGCAGCGCCAGAACAACCTGGCCGTCGTCGACGACGTACAGCGCCGCATGCGCGCCGAATCGGCCAAGGACCGCAGCCCCTTCGCCGCTGGCTTCCTGACCGCCGGCGGTTCGACCCTGCGCCTGGCGCAGAGCGTCGGCGACGCCCTGACCGGCCAGGATCGCGCCAGCGGCACCTCTCGCCAGGTTGCGCAGATCGGCGAGGCCAGCGCCATCAACGATCCCGGATTCATGGCCGACGTGCAGCGTGGCCTCGGCGGTCTGACCGCTGACCTGCCCTTGATGCTCGCCGGATCAGCCCTGGCCCCGTTGACAACGCTTCGCGGTATCATGGGCGCCAGCCGCCTGGGCAAGATCGGTGCCGGTGTCGCCGCCACCGCCATCGCCGTGCAGCCGCTGGCCATCCGCGAGGGCATCCTCACCGGCCAGGAGGAGGGATGGGCCAACGGCCTGGCTTCCTGGGGCATCGAGACGGCCATTCCCGCCGCCTTCGGCACGACCGGCACCGAGAAGATCATCACCACCCTGCTGGCCCGTGGCGTGGCCAAGGAAGCCGCCCCGAGCCTGTCCCGCGTCGCCGGCCGCCTGCTGCTGGACGCTGGCCTGGAAGGCACCGAGGAAGCCGTCACCGAGCTCGCCCACGCCCTGCATGAGGTCGGCAGCGGCATCAACCCGGCGGCCCTCGACCCGGACCAGCTCTGGCCGCGCCTGGCCGTGGCTGGATCGGTCGGCGCCATCGCGGGCGGCGGCTTCAACCTGCCCGGCGCCATCGCCAGCCTGTCGAGCCGCGGCACCCTGGACCGGGACGCCAACCGCCTCATCCAGGCCGCCAGCGGCCAGCAGATCCTGGCCGGCGTCATCCAGGCCGCCCAGGAGAGCACGACAGCAGGCCGCAGCCCGGAGGCCGCCCGGACCCTCTACCAGTCGATGCTCAACGACAAGGTGCCGCAGGTCTACCTCGACCGCGAAGCCTGGGACCAGCACTTCCAGAGCCTCAACCAGGACCCCCGAGCCAAGGCCGCCGAGCTGATGGGCGACGGCGCCAAGGCCTACGACGAGGCCGCCCGCACCGGCGCACCCCTGACCCTCCAGACTGGCCGCCTGGCCGTCGACGTGGCCAAGGACAAGGCGACCGGCGAATGGATCACCCGCGAGGCCCGCCTCGACCCCGGCATGATGAACGCCCGCGAGGCCGAGGAGGCGGTCAAGGCGCTGGAGACCCTACCGGACGATCCCGAGCAGAAGCTCCAGCAGACCGCCCAGGAAGCCGCCCAGGCTGTCCTGGAAGACGTGGAGCAGCAACTGACCGCCGCTGGCTACGATGGCGGCAGCGCCCGCCGCAGCGCTACCCAGATGGCCGCCGTCTTCCGCACCATGGCCGCCCGCTGGAACGCTGGCCGCACCGCCGACGACGCCAACCGCACCGACGCCCGCCAGCTCTTCCTGGAGTGGAACGTCGGCATCAACCGCCCGACCCCCGAGGTCCTGGCCAAGCCGACCGCCGAGACCGCCGACCAGATCCTGGCCGCGCGCCGGGCGAAGATCGCCGACGCCCAGCTCGCCACGGTCGACGCTGGCCGCATGGCGGCCCAGGCCGCCGATCGTGCACTGGCCCAGCAGTCCGCCGGCGAGGACGGCTTCAAGCTGATCCAGGAGGCCACCGCTACCCTCGAAGACGTCGGCGGCCAGATGACCACCGGCGACGCCATGCGCGCCCTGGGACCCGCCTTCGGCTTCCGCCCGGACGCCAACGCGCCCATGACGCCCGAGCAGGCCAAGCGCGGCAACCTCCTCGCCGCCGCCCTGCGCGTGCGCGGCAAGAGCCTCGCCGACCTGATCCGCGATGCCGGCGCCGCCGCTGCCGATCCCGTGGCGACCACCGCCGCCGGAGCGCAGGCCGAGAACGACCCAGCGCTGGAGAAGCTGACCGCCGATGCCTTCCAACTGGAAGCCTTGGTCACCGCCATCCGCGCCGGCCGCGGCGATCTCGCCGAGCTGGAGCAGGCCGCCGCCCTGGCTGCCGAGGTCGGCCCCGCACTCGACACCCTCAAGCTGGACCAGGCGCGCACCGAGGCCATCCGTTCCGCGGTCGAGTTCGCGCAGGACGGGCAGACGCTGAACCAGGGCAAGAACGAGGCCAAGAACCTCGTCGTCATGCACAACCTGAGCGCTGACAATCTGCTGCACGCCAGCAGGCTCGGCGCCATCCCGGTCCCGTCGTTGGCCGTCGCGCGTACCGAGCACCCGCTCACTGGCTTCGGCGAGATCAGCCTTCTCGCGCCGCCGAGCCTGCTGGAGAGCCGCGGAGCCAAGACCTTCGACGCGGACATCTATTCGCCGCGCTACCCGCGCGTCTCCTACAAAGTCGACAGCAAGATCCTGCGCAAGGCCTGGGATCGCATGGGTCAGGCCAGCAAGGATATGGGCCACATACTGTCTTCGGAGCTGGACGACAACGAGGTGCAGCGCGAAGGGCTGGAGGCATTCGAGAAGTCCAAGGCTGCCGCTCTGACATTCCTGCGCGAAACCAGGCGACCGATCGAACTGCCGACCGAGAAGGCTGACAGTAACTACGTTGAACGCACGCCGGAGCTGCGTCCGTTCCTCGAAGGCATTCAAGCCGGCGGGTTCAACGCGGCGCAACTCATGGAATCGCCCGAGTTCCGGGCCGTCTACGACAAGGCGATCGAGAACGAGATCCAGTCTTACAAGGATGCCGGGCTCGAAACCGATGGCATCCGCGCGCAGTTCTACACCTCGCAAGACGACATCCGCGACAGCATCCTGCGAAAGATGATCGACGAGGTGCGTCTTGGGAAGTCGGAGAAGGTCGACCGCTACCAGGCCGGCCGTGCCATCGAAGCGGCCGTCGCTCCGCACCTCGACGAGTTCAAGGCATGGGTCCGCTCCAACTTTGCACCGATCATCACGGCCGAACAGATCAGCACCGAGACCGCCAGCGGGAACATTCGTAAGCTGCCGCACAACCTGGAGAACGTGGTCAAGATCCTCACGCGCAAGGTGCGCGATGGCGAAGGATTCAACTATGGCGTCGGCAATCTGCGCTCCGTCATCGCCAAGCAATTCCGTAGCGTCAAGGCGATCCAGCAGGACCGCGATCGGATCATCACCGGCGAACAAATGGACGCCGTCAAAAAGGAAATCGATAGCGAGTTCATTGCTCTCGCCGGCAAGTTCCGGGATGACTCTCGCTGGAAGGACTCCAACGAGTTCGGCAGCCTGGAGCGTGGCATCGACATCCTCAAGGAGGTAGCCGCCAAAGGTCCGCGCGCACTGGCCGACTGGCTGGACGCGCCAAGCCCTGAGATCGCGCAAGATGCCGTCGCATTCCTGACGAAACTCAAGAACCTCCCGACTGAATACTTCGAGACCAAAATCGGCCGCGCCGTTCAACTCAACGAGTTCACTGCTGCCGTCGTTCCTGACAATGCGCCGGCTGCGGCCCTGGACGTGCTCACGAAGAACGGCATCGCCCTGACCACCTACAAGCATGGCGACGAGGCGTCCCGCGCTCAGGCGATCCAGTCTGCCGGCGAGGCCAGCAAGACCTTGTTCCAGCCCAAGAAGGGCGGCCCCCGCGGCTCCATCACCTTCGGCCGCAAGGACGCCAAGCGCCAGACCGACATCCGCATCTTCGAGCATGCCGACCTGTCGACCGTGCTGCACGAGAGCGGCCACATGTACCTGGAGCTGCTGGTCGACCTCGCCGGGCGCGAGGGAGCACCGGCCGAGATGCAGGCCGACCTCACCGCCGCCATGTCCTGGCTGGGCGTCACCGATCCCGGCAAGATCACCGTCGATCAGCACGAGCAGTGGGCGCGCGGGTTCGAGGCCTACCTCCTGGAAGGCAAAGCCCCCAGCACCGAGCTGCGCGGCGTCTTCGCCCGCTTCGCCGCCTGGCTGGGCGCGATCTACAAGTCGGTCAAGAACCTGCGCGTCGAGCTGACGCCCGAGGTCCGCGGCGTCTTCGACCGCCTGCTGGCCACCCAGGAAGAGATCGCAGACGCCAGCGCCAAGATCGGCGACGACCCCATCTTCGCCGACGCCAAGGCCGCCGGCATGAGCGACGCCGACTTCGCCACCTACCAGAAGGCGCGCAACGAATCCCGGCAGATGGCCGAGGATAGCCTGCGCGTCGATGCCATGCGCGAGATCACCCGCGAGCAGACCGCCGCCTGGAAGGAGCTGGAGCGCGAGGTCGGCCAGGAGGTCGAATCCGAGACCAACCGCGCCCAGGAGTACGTTGCTGCCAGCATCCTGCGCACCGGCGCCCTGCCCGGTGGCGTTCCGCTGCCGCCTGGAACCCCGGCCCTGAAACTCGACAGCGCCGACCTCAAGCGCCGCATCGAGAACAAGCTGGGCACCAAGGACGAGCGCAAGGCGGCCCTGGCACGGATGACCAAGATGCACGCCGTCGAGGGCGGTGTCGCCGTCGACGAGGCGGCCAAGCTGCTGGGCTTCGACAGCGGCGACGCGCTCATCAACGCCATGCTGACCCTGCGCGATCGCGTGGCGCTGATCAAGGCCGAGACCGCCGCCCGCATGCGCGCCCGCTTCGGCGACATGCTCACCGATGGCACGATCGCCGAGAAGGCCATGGCCGCGCTGCACAACGACCGCAAGGCCGACGTGCACCTCGCTGAGGTCCGCGCCCTGGCCACCCGGGTCGGCAAGAAGGTCGCGCCCATCGAGGTGCTGCGCGAGGCCGCCCGCCGGAAGATCGACAGCATGCCGGTGAAGGACATCCTGCCGCAGGCCTTCGCCCGCGCCGAGTCCAAGGCCCGCCGCGCCCTGGAGAAGGCCCTGGCCAAGCAGGACTTCGCGGCGGCGTGGAACGCCAAGCAGTTGGAGATGCTCAATCACGAGATGTACCGCGCCGCGATCGAGGCGAAGCGCGAGGGCGAGAAGATCGCCGAGTACGCCAAAAAGTTCAACGAGAAGAAGAAGCGCGAGGACATCGGCAAGGCCGGCGGCTGGGAGTGGACCGTCACCCAGCCCGATGGGTCCGCCCAAGTGTTCGACAACGAGGCCGACGCCCGCACGGCAGCCGGCCCTGGCGGGAAGTTCGAGCGTACCAGCGGCTACCTGGAGAAGATCGACGACCTGCTGGAGCGCTACGAGTTCCGCACCGTCACCAACAAGGCGCTCGCCCGCCGGCAGACCCTGCGCCAGTGGGCCGATGCGCAGATGGCCGCCGGCATCGCGGTGCCGATCCCCGACGCGATCCTCGACGCCTCCAAGCGTACCAACTGGCGGCAGGTCCCGATCAGCGAGCTGCGCGCCGTGCGCGACACCCTCGCCCTGATCAACAAGCTGGCCAAGCACCAGAACACCCTCAGCAAGGCCAGCCGTGAGGCGAAACTCTCCCAGGTCGCCGCCGACCTGATGCGGACCCTGCTGCGCACGCACCCCAAGGAGCAGGCCCGCAAGATCGGCGAGAAGCCGGGCTATCTGCCGCGCTTCCTCGCGCACCACCGCAAGGCGGCCAACGTCGCCCGCCAGATGGACGGCGACGAGGATGGCGGCCCCTTCTGGGACGCTCTGATCCGCCCCGTCAACGAGGCCGCCACCGCCGAGAGCGCGATGCTGCGCGAGGCCAAGGCCAAGCAGGAAGCCATCTGGGGCGCGTGGGAGAAGCAGGCCAGGAACGACGGATGGCCGCCCGGCGAGCGCCGCCAGTTCGACGGATTCGAGGGGGGACTGGACCGACTCGGCGCCCTCATGGTCGCGCTGAATTGGGGCAACGAGGGCAACCGCGCGCGCCTGCTGGAAGGCGGCGGCGGCGGGAAGATGTACAACGATAAGGGCGACATCGTCAACAAGCCGCTGACCGAGGCCCAGGTCGGCATGGTCCTGGACAGCCTCAACGCCGCCGACTGGAACCTCGTGGAAGGCGTCTGGGATCACATCGACAGCTACTGGTCCGAGATCAAGGCCCTGGAGCAGCGTGTCACCGGCGTCGCTCCCGAGAAGGTCGCGGCCAGCCCGTTCCCGACCAAGCACGGCGTCATCAAGGGCGGCTATTTCCCGGTCATGTACGACGGCCAGGAGACCGGCCGCATCGACGGCGAGGCTACCGACCTGGCCAAGCAGCTCATGGCCCAGGCCCACGGCAGCACCCAGACCGCGCACGGCCACGCCAAGGAGCGTACCAGGGGGCAGGGCCGGCGCCTCGACCTCGACCCGGCGGTCATCGGCAAGCACCTGACCCGCGTGGCCCACGACCTGACGCACCGCGAGGCGGTCGCCGACGCCCTGCGGATCATCATGCACCCGAATGTGCGCGCGACGATCGACAGCCGCCTGGGCCAGCAGACCACCCGGCAGCTCCGCCAGTGGGTCGCCGACATCGCCGCCGGCCCGCCGACCACCGACGGCGCCCGCTTCCTCGGCTTCCTGCGCCGCGGCTTCTCGATCAGCACCATGGGCTTCCGCGCCATGACCGCGGCCATCCAGGTCACCGGCTTCGCCAACGCGGTCAGCCGGGTCGGCGGGAAGAACATGGCCGCCGCCATCGGCACCCTGTTCAGCGGGCGCGACAGCGCCAACGCCTGGCGCTTCGTCAACGAGAAATCGGCGATGATGCGCGAGCGCCTGACCACCCAGACGCGCGAGATCAACGAGAGCCTGGGCCAGTTCCAGCGCAGCCGCCTGGAGAAGGCGCAGGCCGGCGTCGCCAAGTGGGCATTCTGGGGCATGCAGCGCGTCCAGAGCGCGGTCGACACCGCCACCTGGCTGGCCGCCTACGACAAGGCCCAAAGCGAGCAGCGCAGCGAAGAGGACGCCATCGCCCTCGCCGACCAGGCCGTCATCGACACCCAGGGCAGCGGCCTGACCAAGGACCTCAGCGGCGTCCAGCGCGACGCCTACCTGCAGGTCTTCACCGGCGCCTACACCTACGGCGCCACCTTGTTCAATCAGGTCTACGACCAGGGCGCGCGCGTGCGCCGCAACCCCAAGGACTTCGCCACCTGGGCCAGCGCCTTCGGCAATACCATGCTGGTCGCTGCCCTGCCGGCCGCCATGACCGTCATCATCCGCGGGCTCACCCGCGACTGGTGGGACGACAAGGACGACGAGGACGCCTTCGCTGAGCGCGCGGCCAACGAGTTCGCCAGCACGATGATGGGAACCATGGTCGGCTCGCGCGAGCTCGGCGGCATCTTTTCTGGCTACGGCTACAGCGGCCCGGCCGTGGTGCGCCCCTTCGGCGATGCCCTCGCCTTGGCCACGCAGATCAAGCAGATGGACGCCGACGCCGGACTGGCCAAGGCCATCGTCAGCACGGCGGGAAGCTGGATGGGGCTGCCCAGCGGGCAATCCATCGCAACTTGGACCGGTCTCATGGAATGGCTGGAAGACCCCAGCGCCGACATCCGCGCGCCCGTCTTCGGCCCGTCGCCGAATCGCTGACGGCGCAAAAGCCTAGCCGTCGCAGGCTGCACCTATTCGCGTAGGCTGGCCGCGAGGGCGTTTCCATGACGGTCACCAGCGAAGTCTCACGCAGCGGTCCCTACAACGGCAACGGCGCGACCACAGTCTTCCCGTACGAGTTCAAGATCTTCGCCGCGGCCGACCTGCTGGTCACCGAGGTCGACCTCGACGGCGTCGAGACGACCCTGATCGAAGGAACCGACTACACCGTCGACGGCGTCCTCTCTGACGATGGCGGCGACGTCACCCTGACCACCGCGCTCACCGGCGACGGCACCGACAGCGGCAGCCACAAGCTGACCATCCGCCGCGTCCTCGATGCGACGCAAACCATGAACCTGCGCAGCCAGGGCAAGATCAGCGCCGAGGTTCTGGAACGTGCGTGCGACCGCGCTGTTATGCTGATTCAGCAGCTCGCCGATGAGAACGCACGCAGCATTCGCCTGCCCGAGAGCGAAGTCGGTGGGAGTCACACCATCTTGCCGTCTGCGGCAGCGCGCGCACTCCGCGGACTAGCCTTCGACGCCGATGGCAACCTGATCGCCGGCTCGGCTCCGTCATCCGGCGTCATCAGCTCGGCGATGCAGCCCGTCACGATGGCGGCGACGCTGGCCGCTGGCCGTCTCGCCATGGAAATCAGCGATGCCGTGAGCGTCAAGGACTACGGCGCTATCGGCGATGGCGTAGCAGATGACACCGACGCGATCGAGGACGCCCTCGCCGCAGCCAATGCGGCGGGCGGTGGCGTCGTCACCCTGCCGGTCGGAACCTTCAAGATCACCCGCGGACTGACCATCCCGCGCAATGTTGGCCTCGTGGGCCAGGGCATGGGTGCCTCGATCATCGACGGCTCCGCGGTTGCCGCCGGCGACCATGTCGGCCAGTACCTGCTCACCACGGCCGACACGGCACATACGGCGCTCCCGGCAATCCCCGGCGCCCTCACCCGTGGCGCCAACACCATCACGTTTGCGTCTGCACCAAGCCTGAGCCGTGACGATGTCCTGGTGCTCTACAACCCGACGGATTCCAGCTACTCCGGCTTCCGCACCTACTACCGGGCCGGCGAGTTCTGCCGCGTGGTCTCGGTGGTTGGCAACGTGGTCACGGTCCAGGCGCCGCTGGCAGCCAGCTACGGTGCCGGCGTCCTCAGCGCCTACCGTGTCAACAGCACCACCGCCACGTTCCGCGACTTCTCTATCATCGGCAACTCAGCGGCCGGCGTCGAGCGCATCGGCTTCCGCCTCCGCTTCGGTAAAGACTGCACCATCGACCGCGTGGCAAGCTGGGACTCAACCTATGCCGGAATCGAACTGTCGCAGTGCTTCGCCACCGATGTGATCAGCTGCCGAGCCGGCGACGACCATAGCAACGTGTTCGGCGGCGATTACGGCCTGATCGTCGGCAACTCCCAGCATGTCAACGTGCTAGGTGGCTACTTCACCGCCGCCCGTCACGCGATCACCATGGGCGGCGGTAGTGAGGCTGGGGCCGTTCCGGTTCGCTACGTCAAGGTGATCGGCGGCAGCTTCTGCTGCACAACGAACATCGCTGCAATCAATGCCCACGGCTGCACTGAATACGTGTCCTGGATCGGCTGTGATGTCCTTGGCGGCGCTATCGTCGGTGGCGATCACATCACCGTAGCCGAATGCTGCATCACCTCGCTCGGCAGCGATCCGCTGGCAGTCGTCTCTTTCACGGAGCTGCGCGGCACGAACATTTCGATCCGCAATAACCGCCTGATCTACACGCCTGCGGCGGCGGTTCCTGGCAATCGCGGCTTCTTTGTCGACTGTGGTGGGAATAGCGATGTTATTTCACCCAATACGGTCGTTGGCGGAACGATCGAAATTCGCGGCAATCGCATGGACGCGCCGAACTGGGTGACCACCGGAGCAAACCAGCATGGTATTGCCCTGGTCAATCGGGCATATGCCGGCGCGGACCTGATCCACGTGGTGATCGCTGACAACACCGCATCAACGCCGGGCGAGCTTAGCGGCTTGATTATCCGTTCCGTCGTATCCGGCGCGTGGGGTGACATCGAAATCCGCGGCAATCGGTTCGGTATCATCATCGCCAACTCCATCACCACGATTTATTCATTTCAGCGGTTCACCGTGCGGGACAACCGCATAACGGGCGGCGCGACGGCTTCATCGGTCGGCGTCCTGATCGGTGGCGCCAAGCATGTCACCATTGCCGGAAACCGGGGGCATGATCTGACCGGTTCACCGTGGCACGCCTATGGATCGGTGGCGTTCCCGACGCTGACGGCAGAGATTGCAGACAACATCGCGCATAACTTCTGCACCGATGCCGCAGCCAGTGATAAGCGTTCGGGGTTCTACCTCTGGGATGTGACCGCCGCCATCGTCCGGAACAATCAGTGGGTGAGCGCTGGCGCAACCTACCTGCGCCGCTGGACGGTGGGCAACATCGCGGAGTTCCGCGTCTGGGGCAACACGTTCGATGCCGCGGCGCTGACGACGATGAACGAAACGGCGGTGACGGCCAAGTATCTGGACTGGCCCACCGTCCGCCAGGGCGCAGCGACGTACAACCCGGCAAGCCTGGCCGATGGCGCGGGGGCCACCACCACCGTGACCGTCACCGGCGCCGCCCTGGGCGACTTCGCCGAGGCCAGCTTTAGCCTGGACCTGCAGGGCATCACCATGACGGCGTGGGTGTCTGCTGCCGACACCGTCAGCGTCAGGTTCCAGAACGAAAGCGGCGGCGTGCTGGACCTGGGCAGCGGGACCCTCGCAGCCAGGGTGCGGAAGCAGTAGAACCATGCGCTTTGCGATCCTCGCCACTGCCCTGCTTGTCCTAACCGCCTGCGGCCCCGACGCCCCGCCCTCGCGTCCGCCTGACCCGCCGGCCAAGGACGAGGTCAACCTCCTGCGTCAGCAGGAACTCGCAGCCAGGAAGCGCGCCGCCGAGGCCGACGCCGCCGGCGACAAAGACACGGCCGATTACAACGACCGCCTCGCCGAGAACCTGGCCGCCCTGCGCGAGAAGTGGGAGAAGATCGAGGCCGCCCAGCAAGCCAAGATCGACGCGGCCGAAAGGAAGGCGCGCGCCGACGTGGCGACCGAGGCCGAGAAGCAGAGCCAAGCCGATGACCGCCGCCGGGCCTACTGGATCGCCGGCATCGGCATGGCCATCTGCGCCATTGCCGGCGGGCTCGGCTTCGCCTGGGGTGCGGGCAAGCTCGCCGTTCCGCTCGCTGGCGTTGGCGCCCTGGGATGCGCCGCCTTGGTCGCCTTCTGGGAATCCCTGCGCTGGGCCTGGATCTATCCCGTTGCCCTCGGCGTCGCCCTGCTGGCCTTCGTCGCCTGGCTGGTCGTGCGCCGCCGTACCGATGCCGTGGTCGCTGGCGCCAAGCTCGCCGACGCACTGGAAACCAAGGCCGACCTCGCCGTCCAAAAGGCCAAGACCTTCGGCTCCGAACTGGACGACCGCGGCCATGCCGTCGCTGAGAAGGCTGGCGCCTGGCTGGCGCAGAAGCGCGCCGGCATCCTCAAGACCGTGGCCAAGGCTCGCGGCAAGACCGTCAAACCACAACCGCCAAAGGCCTGATTCCATGGACGTCTCACCCGAACTGCTCTGGGGCGGCATTGGCCTCGGTTTCTCGACCATGGCCGTCGCGCTGCGCATCGTGTACACCAACGGCAAGAACACCGCGGAGCGCATCGAGAAGGCCCTGGGCGATCGAATCTCTGCCCTGGAGGGCGCCTTGAGCGTCGCCCAAGCCGCACTGGCCGAAACGCACACTTTCGAGCGCAACACCCTGCTCGGCCTGATCCTCGACAGCAACGAGGCCATCAG